>Ga0136633_1003457_pt1 | contig 10392 bp, 9 predicted proteins | sample AntDrymeUQ832206_2_FD_105494 | JGI IMG/M metagenome (GOLD analysis project Ga0136633, IMG submission 105494) | Polar desert sand microbial communities from Dry Valleys, Antarctica - metaG UQ83 (22.06) | ecosystem: Environmental > Terrestrial > Soil > Desert | place: Antarctica: Dry Valley...
CCCAGTCGCGGTACGGCGACATGTCGCGGGTCACGTCAGCCTGGTAGCCGTAGGTGTCGGCATATCTCGCGAGGTCGAGCCAGTCGCTGGCCATGCGTTCCCCGTAGGCCGGCAGGTCCAGCAGTCGATCCACCACGCGCCGGTACGCGGCCGCGGATGGATCGGCCCGGAAGGCGTCGATCTCCTGTGGCGTCGGCGGCAGGCCCGTGAGGTTGAGCGACACGCGTCGCAGCAAGACCTCCGGCGCTGCGGGCCGTGATGCCGGCAGACCTTCGGACGCGAGCCGCGCCTGCACGAAGGCGTCGACGGGCGAGGTCGTCGGCCGCGCCGTCGGGATGGCGGGCGACGCGACGGGCTCCCACGACCAGTGTGCGCGATACTCGGCGCCTTCACGGACCCAGCGGGCGAGCACATCCTTCTGGGCCGCCGTCAAGGACAGGTGCGCGTCGGCGGGCGGCATCACGTCCTCGTCGTCGGCAGGCAGGTGGATTCGGCGAATCAGCTCGCTGCGTGCCGGTTCGTGCGGCATGACGACCGACATGCCACCGCCGAGGTCTTCAAACAGACCCGCGCGCGTGTCCAGACGGAGCTTCGCTTTCCGCTTGCTGGCATCGGGACCATGACAGCGGAAGCAGCGGTCCGACAACAGCGGGCGGACATGGCGATTGAAGTCGACCGGGGCGATGCCGGCGGCCGGCGGCTCCTGCGCGGCCTGCCCGACGCGGATGGGCGTCACCGTACACGCCGCGAGCACGAGGACCCCGGCGGCCACGACACGCCCTCTCGACGGCATCACCCACATGGGCGCATTCTCTGGGGCGGGTCGCCTCATGTCAATCACGGGAACAGGAGCACGGCCACGTGCACACGCGCGATGAGGGAGAGACGGTGAGCGCGGTGCGGCAGGCCTTGCGAGGATGGCAGCAGCGTGTGCAGGCGGTCATCGATATCGCGCGCGACAGCGACGACCTGGCGGGTTCAGGGCCTGTCGGGCCACAACACGGTGCGGTCGATCCGCGCGATGGTCGTGCGGCCTGTGAGCGCCATCGCGGTTTCGAACTCCCGCCGCAGAATCTCGACGATGTGCTGCACCCCGTCGCTGCCGTTGACCGCGAGGCCGTAGAGATACGGGCGCCCGATGAGCACGGCACTGGCACCGCGGGCCAGCGCCCTGAGCACGTCGCCTCCGCGGCGGATGCCGCCATCCATGAGGACGGGCATGCGTCCGTCGACGCGATCGGCCACCCGCGGCAGCGCGTCAATGGTCGCCGCCACGCCGTCGAGCGCGCGCCCGCCATGATTGGACACGATGATGGCGTCGGCACCCGCCTGGACGGCCTGTTCCGCGTCGTCGGGATGCATCACGCCTTTGAGGACGATCGGCAGCTTGGTCTGCGCGCGAAACCAGTCGAGGTCCTTCCAGGTGAGGGAACGGCTCCGGCTGGCACTGGTCTGCGTGACCCCACCAGGGATGGCCTGCGCGATGTTGGGCAGCGGCAGCGCGCGCAGGGCGTCGGCGTGGCGGCTCACACGATCGCGCGCGTAAATCACCGGCTGATCGACCGTGACGCAGAGGGCCGCGCAGCCTGCGCCTTCCACGCGTTGAATCAGGTCCCTGGCGATCGCGCGGTCCCGGTTAACATAGAGCTGGAACCAGAGCGGCTGGGTCGCCGCCGCCGCCACCGCTTCGACGCTGCAGTTGGCGTTGGTGCTGAGCACCATGATGGCCGACGCGGCACTCGCCCCGCGGGCGGTGGCCACCTCGCCCTCTGGGTGCACGAGCATGTGCGCCGCGGCCGGTGCCAGCAGGATCGGATGTGGGAGCGACCGGCCGAACAACGTCGTGGAGGTGTCGATCGTCTCCACGTCCACCATCACGCGGCTCTCGAGGCGCAGGCGCTGCAACGCCTCGCGATTCCATCGCACCGTGAGATCGTCCGCACATCCCTGGTCGTAGTATTCCCACGCGGGAATCGACATCAGCCCCCGGGCGCGGTCTTCATACTGCGACACGCTGAAGAGATCGACGGTATCGGCCGTGGCAACGGCCCCCGCCGCCCGGGAGGACGCGGAGGGCGATGCCACCGCGGACTGCGCTCGCGCACTCGCCGCCGCCGCGGTGCTGCCGGCAGCAAGGGCGAGAGACGTGAGCGCCTGACGGCGGGTCACGCGGTGCGGTTGAGGCATCTGGTGGAGCGGTGACGATAGCATGGCGATGACCAGGCCCTGGCAGGTGTGGCAGAGTGCGCTCGGACCCCCTGGAGCCACCATGCCGACACTCCCCCACCGCCCGCCCCCGTTTGCCGCGTCACACATCTGCCGGGTGACCGCGCTGTCAGCGGCGTTGCTCGCCGTCTCAGGCTCGGTCGGGGCGTCGGAGCCGCCTCAAGTCGCCGCAGCGTCGCAGCCGGCCACCGGGACGCCCCCCGTGAAGGCCGGCTCGCAGACGTTCAACACCGTGATCACCAAGCTGAAGGAAGGGAAACAGGTCTTCAGCAACACCATCATCGGGCCCGACCTCGACGTCGCACGGAAGGCCTGCGAAGGCGTGGACTTCATCTGGATCGAGATGCAGCACAGCACCCTCACCTGGCGTGAGACGCAGCAGCTGATCAAGGTCATCGTCGAGGCTGGCAGCATTCCCTTCGTGCGCGTGCCGACCGCAAACGAGGGCGATATCCAGAAGGCCGCCGATGCCGGCGCGCTCGGCATCGTCGTCCCGATGGTCGATTCGGTGGCCGAGGCGCGGGATGCCGTGCTGTTCTCCAAGTTCCCGATCGGCCATCGCGCCAACCCGAACACCAAGCCGTGGGGCCACCGCAGTTCCGGCCAGGCTCAGGCCCCGAGTCTGTGGGGCCCCGGCTATGCGGTCAACGCCAACAACAACATCCTGGTGATGATCCTGATTGAGAACCCGAAGGGCGTCGGGGTCATCGACGACATCCTCGAGGAGGTCGACGGCATCGACATCGTCATGGTGGCGAGCAACGACTTCGGTCAGCACGGCGGCGACCGCGACGGCGACGCCAGCTTCAATGCGCGCGAGCAGCTGGTGCGTGAAGCCGTGCTCGCGCGAGGACTGATACTCGCCGGTCCGTCGAACTGGCGAGATCGTCCGGGCTATCGGCTGTTCCAGGGCCGGAGCGACGCGACCACCACGGGTTACGAGGCGCCGGCGCCGCGCAAGGATTGACCCGCCGCAACGTCCTGGTGCGTCGTCAGCAGCAGCCCTTGGCCGGGCACGGGCGGTCGCCATACCAGCCGAACACGGGAATCTCCACCAGCGTCGGTGTCGCGCAGTGGGGGCAGACCAGCCTTCCGAGCCCGGCGGAGCCGACCGGCGACGGCGGGCCGGGCAGGTCGGGAATGCGTGGATGAGTCATCGCCTCGTCCTCAGTCCAGACACGACACGGCCCTCGCAAGGAGGGCCGGCTGCGACGTCCGCGTCGCGAGGGGAAGATTGGTCGGGACGGCGAGATTCGAACTCGCGACCCCCTGAACCCCATTCAGGTGCGCTACCAGGCTGCGCTACGTCCCGACCTGCGCCGTGAGGCGCGAAGGCGAATTGTACCGCATGGGGTGCCAACTGCACAGCGCCCCTCGCCTCGGACAGCGTCCAGCCGCGACACCGCCTTCGTCCGGCTTACCGGCGCGCCCGCTTGGGCAGCGAGGTGGGCGCTGCTGCCCCGTCGTCCCCCAGCAGGTCCAGCAGGGAGCGCATCTCCTGCTTCAGCTGGACGAGTGCGGACCGCGCCTCCTCAGGCAGGCCGGGTCGAGCCGGCGCGGTCTCGGGGACGGCTGACGCGCTCGCGCCGCTTGCAGCCAGGCCAGGTGATGCCATGACCGTGGCTCCCGGTGCCGTCACTTCCGCGACCGGGCCTGGCGCGGCGCCGCGTGTTGCCGCCGCTTTGGCTTGCGCGGCCTGGACTTCGGCGACAAAGGCAAACAGGTCGTCTGGCGGCGCGGGCTGCTCGGACTCGAACCGGCGGCGAACGCCCGAGAGCGTGAGGCCCTCGATGAAGACCAGGTCGCGAATCCGGAGCACGCGCTCGACGTCGGTGCGTCGGTAAATGCGTGGGCCACCAGGGGTCTTCGAGAGGCCGAGTTCGGGAAACTCGGACTCCCACGACCGCAGCACGTATGGCTGAATCTGCGCCAGTTCGCAGACCTCACCCGCCTTGAATGCGGGCTTGTCCGGAATGGTCACGCTCGGGGAATCCGCCACGGCGTCAGTATAGAACCCGGAGTCGGGAACCGGGAGTCGAGAGTGTGCCACGTCTGCACGGTCAGCTGCCCGCGGCGCCTCGGCCGGTCCTGGTCAGGACTCCCGACCCGGACGTTCGCGCTTCTCGCGGCCGGCGCGCTTGCGCACCATGATCCGGATCGGCGTGCCCTCGAAGCCAAACGTCTCCCGCAGCCGGTTGACCAGGAAGCGGTGGTACGAGAAGTGGAACTCGGTGGCCACGTTTGTGAAGAACACGAACTGCGGCGGGGCGGTGCCGGTCTGCGCGGCGTACAGGATCCGGACGTGCCGCTTGTCCGGGCTCGACGGCGGATGCTCGCGGCCGATCCGCTCCACGAAGCGGTTGAGTTCGCCGGTGGTGATGCGTTTGCGCCGCGACGCGGCCACCACGTCCACGGTCTCGAGCAGCTTGGAGGCCCGTTCGCCGGTGAGCGCCGAGATGTGCAACAGCGGCGCGTACTCCAGGAACTTCATCCGGAAACGCTGTTCGTCGTCGAATTCCTTGTAGTAGCGGTCGCCCTCGCCCTTGGTCAGATCCCACTTGTTGGCGGCGATGATCATCCCGCAGCCCAGCCGCTCGGCCTCCCCGGCGATCGCGGCATCCTGGTCGGTCGCCCCCTGTGAGGCATCGATCACCAGCACGGCGACATCGGCACGCTCCATCGCCCGCTTGGCGGTGAGCACGCTGACCGTCTCGACGGCATGAGCACTCGCCACCTTGCCGGGCCGCCGAATCCCCGCGGTGTCCACGATGCGGAACGTGCGCTTGTGCCAGCGCAGGATCGTGTCGATGGCGTCGCGAGTGGTGCCCGGGATGTCGCTCACGATGAGCCGCTCTTCCCGCAACAGGCGATTGACGAGGGAGGACTTGCCGACGTTGGGACGCCCGACGATGGCGACGGCAATCTCCTCCTCCGCCTCCGGGTCCACCGTCCCGCCGAGCTTGCCGGCGAGTTTGAGTTGCTCCAGCGCCGCGTCCATCAGGTCGTGCACGCCGGTGCCATGCTCGGCCGCGATCTCGAACACGTGGTCGAAGCCGAACGCGAAGAACTCGTACATCCGGTCGAGGGCACGCTTGTCGTCGGCCTTGTTCACCGCCAGCAGGACGGGCGCCTGGGCGACCCGGCGAATCTCGGCGGCAATCTCGTCATCGCCCGGGACGCGGCCCTCGCGGCCATCGACGACGAAGATGACCAGGTCGGCTTGCAGGATGGCGCGCTTGCCGTGCTCGACGACCATGTCGTGCAGCGGGTCCTCGGTGTGGCCGAAGATCCCCCCCGTATCGACCAGTCGGAAGTGCGTGCCCTGCCATTCGGCGTCGTGCGACAGGACATCGCGCGTGGTGCCGGCCATGGCGTTGACGATCGCGCGTCGGGTACGCGTGATGCGGTTGAACAGCGTCGACTTGCCCACATTGGGGCGGCCGACGAGCACCACGGTGGGCCCGGATCGTGCTGGCGTACCGGTCATGCGGGCATCTTGCGGATTGACACTCTAAACCCCTGTATCTATGCTTCTTAGCGGATCACGATGATCAAGGTCGACATCATCAACGAAGTGGCGACGAGTGCCGACATCACCAAGGTGAAGGCCGAGGTCGCCGTCGAGGCCGTCTTCGAGGCGATGCGGGAAGCCATGAAACGTGGCGAACGCATCGAACTGCGCGGGTTCGGCGTCTTCCAAGTGAAGCCGCGCAAACGCGGCATCGGCCGCAACCCCCGGACGGGCAAGGAGGTGCGGATCCCGCCGGGTCGCACCATCCGCTTCAAACCGGGCAAGGAACTCCAGAACATCGGCGGCTGAGCACAACCCTGCCCGTGACCAACCCTCCGTCGCCCCCGTTCGGCACCGACCCGGCGCCAGACCTCCCGAGTACACCCACGCCGACCCGCTGGTCGGCCGGCGACAACGCCTGGGTGACGGGCCCCCTGACCCCGGCGGCCACGACACCCGATGAGCGCGTCGGCTCGCGGGGCTGGGTGCACCTGCTCCTCCTGCTGGCCACGTTTGTCACCATGACCCTGGCCGGGCAGCAGTTCTTCCTCAACTACATCTCTGCCGTCGGCATCCGCCGCGTCAACGTCCCGGCGGCCGCCATCCTCGTGGGCGGACTCTGGTTCAGCATCCCGGCGTTGCTGATCCTCGGTTCCCACGAACTCGGGCACTACTTCGCGTGTCGATATTACCGGATTCCAGCCTCGCTCCCGTATTTCGTGCCGGCCCCCGCCCTGTCCATCGTCGGTACGCTCGGTGCGGTGATCCGCATGGCCCTGCCCCGCACGCGCCGCGCGCTCTTCGACGTCGGCATCGCCGGGCCCATCGCCGGGTTCGTGGTGCTGGTGCCCCTGGCCGTGTACGGGGTGGCGCATTCCTACGTGGTGCAACTGCCGAGGGCGGTCTCGCTGCAGGGAGGCCTGGAACTCGGCGACCCGCTGCTGCTGACGCTGCTGCAGCGGCTGTATTTCGGTGACCTGCCGGACCGCACGCTGTTTGTCATGCATCCGACCGGATTTGCCGCGTGGTTCGGCTTGCTCGCCACGGCGCTCAACCTGTTCCCGGCCGGCCAACTCGACGGTGGCCATATCGTCCACGCCATCGTCGGCCGCGCCTCGCGCTACGTCACCATCGTCTCGATCCTGGTACTGCTGGCCCTGGCGGTGTTCGTCTCGTCGAGCTGGGCCGTCTGGACCGTGCTGCTGGTGCTGATGACGTACGCGTTCGGCCTGGACCATCCTGACGTTGGCGAGCAGCATCTCCCAATCGGCAGGACGCGCCTGGCCCTCGCGCTCTTCGCGGTCGTGATGTTCGCGCTGAGTTTCACGCCGGTGCCGATCAGCCCGATCGACTTCGTCGGCGGCAGGTAGGCCGGTAGGGGCAGCTCCCCGAGCTGCCCTTCCCCCGCCCCTCACAGCATCGACAGCGGATCGACGTCCACGGTGACGTGCTTCTGCAGCGACGGCATCTCGGCAATCGCCTGCCGGGTCGCCTGCCGCATCGCAGACCGATCGCGCCCCTTCAGGAACAGCTGGACGCGCGACTCGCCACGCAGTCGGCCGAGCGGCGCCGGTGCCGGTCCGAGGACGCCGAACCGCTCCGCCCCGAGAGCACGCAGCTTTTCAGCCAGCTGCGCCGCCTCCTTCAACGCCACCGCCAGCGACTCGTGGCGCACCACGATGTTGATCAGCGATAACCAGGGCGGATAGCGCATGCGCTCGCGGAATTCGAGTTCGTGGGCCACGAACTCGTCATAGGCCTGACGCGCGGCAAGGACGATCGCGTAGTGCTGAGGATGCAGCGTCTGGACCAGGGCCTCGCCACGCGCGTCGCCGCGCCCGGCTCGGCCGGCCACCTGCGTGAGCAACTGGAACGTGCGTTCCGAGGCGCGGAAGTCGGCCACGCCGAGCCCGATGTCGGCAGAGACCACGCCCACCAGCGTGACCTGCGGGAAGTCGTGGCCCTTGGCGATCATCTGCGTGCCGACGAGCACGTCGATCTCGCGCGACGCGAACCGGGCCAGCACCGTGCCGATGGCCCCACGTCGCTGCATCGTGTCGCGGTCGACCCGCGCCACCCGCGCGCCCGGGCACGTGGCCACCACCTCCTGCTCGACGCGTTCGGTACCGACCCCTGTGTACTCGAGGAACTCGCCGTGGCACGACGGGCACCGCTCGGGCACGGGCGCCGCGTAACCGCAGTAGTGACACCGCATCTGTCCCGCCCGGCGATGCACCGTCAGGGTCACCGCGCAATTGGGGCACTCGGTGGTGGTGCCGCACCCGCGGCACAGCAGCGACGGCGCGTAGCCGCGACGGTTCAGCAGCACCATCGCCTGCTCGTGGCGCGCCAGGCACGCCTGCAAGGCCTCACGCAGCGGCTGGCTCAGGACCACGTCCGGGCCTTCGGTCGCCAGCACGTCGCGCATGTCGATCGTCCGCACCTCGGCCAGCGGGCGGTCGTGCACCCGTTGGCGCATCCGGACGAGGCGATAGCGACCCTCCGTCGCATGACGCCAGGTCTCCAGCGAGGGCGTCGCCGACCCGAGCACCACCAGCGCACCGGCGGCGCGGGCCCGCATCATGGCGGCATCGCGCCCGTGGTAGCGGGGACTTTCCTCCTGCTTGTAGGCGGTGTCGTGCTCCTCGTCCACGATCACGAGTCCTATCCGAGGCAGCGGCGCAAACACCGCGGAGCGAGTGCCGATGACGATGTCCACCTCGCCGCGGCGGATGCGGTGCCACTGGTCGTAGCGCTCGCCATCGGACAGCCCGCTGTGCTGGATAGCGACACGCTCGCCAAAGGCGCGGCGGAACAACGACGCCACGGCGGAGGTCAGCGCGATCTCGGGCACCAGCAACAACACGCCACGCTCCTGGGCCAGAGCGGCGCGCGCGAGCCGCAGGTAGACCTGCGTCTTCCCGCTTCCGGTGACCCCATGCAGCAGCGAGGGCTGGAACCCCTGGCCGATGAGCGGCTCGAGGACGGCGATCGCGTCGGTCTGCTCGTCGGTCATGGGCAGGAACAGCGGCGCCGCCAGCACCTCTGACGTGCCGGCCGACCCGCTCACGAACGGGTCGCGGGCCACCGCCCGCCATTCGACCTGCGCCAACCCCAGGGCGACCAATCGACGCACCACCTCACTGCCGATGCCTTGCTCGCGCAGGACGCCAGCGTCGATGCCCTCCGGCATTCCGGTCAGCACACTGACCGCCGCGGCCTGCTTGGCGCCAAGCCGCATGGTCGCAGGCTCGGAGGCCGCCGCCGTCGGCCGAATCCACCGCTGCTTGCGCGACGCATCGGCCCGACCGGTGACCACCGGCTGCAGCCGCACCGCGCCGACCTTGAGCAGGCGCCGGACGGCGCGCGAGATGGTCTCCGGCGTCGCGTCGAGGGCCCGCGTGCCCGTCCCGAGCGCTCGAGCCACCTGGCGTCGCAGCACCGGCCCCTTCTCTCGCAGCAACGCCAGGATGGCCTCGTCCACGGGTTGGTCGAGGGGCAGTTCGCGAGGCGCCTGCCGTGCCGCGTCGGCGGCATCCTCGGCCAGCGCCAGGGTCATGTCGCTGCGCAGCCAGCCCTTGGGCGGCATCGCTGAGGACATCACCTCGCCCGGCCCGGCCATGTAGTACTCGCCCACCCACAACGCCAGGTCCACGACCTCTTCGGGCAGAAAGGTGACGTCGTCGAGCACCTCGAGCACGTCGCGCAGACGGGAGGGGGGATCGTGCAGGGGCGCGTTGTCCTGTGTCACCAGCCCGGTGAGCTTGCGTGGACCAACCTGCACCACGACACGCGTGCCGCGCGGCGCCTGCAGGCCGTCGGGCAGCCGATAGGTCAGCAGGCCGAGCCCTGGCACGGGCACGGCCACGCAGACCAGCCGCATCAGCGCGCCTCGCCTCGCAGAAGGGACCGCACCAGCTTCATGTCCTCCCACGTCTCCCGCTTCTTGTCGGGACTGCGCAGCAGGTACGCGGGATGGAAGGTCGGCACCAGGACCGCACCGCGGAACGGATGCACCTGGCCGCGCAGCTTGGTGATCGGCGTGTCGGTACGCAGCAGCGTCTGGACGGCGAACTTGCCGAGGGCGACCACGACCTTGGGTTGCACGAGATCAATCTGCTGGAACAGAAAGGGCTCGCAGGTCAGGACTTCGTCGGGCTCCGGATTGCGGTTACCGGGTGGCCGGCATTTGATGACGTTGGCGATGTAGACATCCTCGCGACGCAGTTCGATCGCCTCGATGATCTTGGTGAGCAGCTGTCCGGCGCGACCCACAAACGGGATGCCCTGCTCATCTTCGTCGGCTCCCGGTGCCTCCCCGACAAACATCAGGTCGGCCGTGGGGTTGCCGACGCCGAAGACGACCTGCGTGCGGCCCAACGCACACAATTTGCATCGCATGCACTGCGGCCCGATGTGCGCGCGCAACGCGTCGAGCGTGTCCACTCCGACGGCAGCCGGGGAGCCGTCGTCGGGTGTCGGCACCGCAAGGCCCGTCGCGTCCCGGTGGCCTGGAACCGGCACGCCATTCCCTGTCCAGGCGGCGTCCCGGCTGAACCCGGCCACGCCCAGCTCCCCCTAGAACTGCCGGTGGGCCCGAAGCCGCGCCCGCGGCCCGGAGGAGCCAGACATCGGGTGACGCCTCCGCCCGACCC
>Ga0136633_1003459_pt1 | contig 10389 bp, 8 predicted proteins | sample AntDrymeUQ832206_2_FD_105494 | JGI IMG/M metagenome (GOLD analysis project Ga0136633, IMG submission 105494) | Polar desert sand microbial communities from Dry Valleys, Antarctica - metaG UQ83 (22.06) | ecosystem: Environmental > Terrestrial > Soil > Desert | place: Antarctica: Dry Valley...
CCGCCGCGCGAGTACCTCGAGATCGGCGAGCGGGCCGGCCTCGCCGCCCGCTACAAGTGCCGGATCCGCGAGCCGTGGTGGCGCGTGCCGGGCGTCCAGGCGGGCTCGCTGCTGCTCTCCAAGCGCTCCCACCTCGCGCCGCGCGTGCTGGTGAACCCGTCCGGCGTGCTGACCACGGACACGATCTACCGCGGACGCACGCTCACGCCCGGAGTCGGCCCACGCGACGTCGCCGCCGGCTTCCACTCGTCGCTGACGCTGCTCTCGGCCGAGCTCGAGGGCCGCTCGTTCGGCGGTGGGGTGCTGGAGCTGGTCCCGAGCGAGATCACGCGCCTGCGCTTCGTCGCGGGCGCGGGCGCCGAGCTCCCGCGCCTGGACGCGATCCTGCGCGCGGAGGGGATCGAAGCGCTCGTCGAGGCCACGGACGCGCTGCTGGTCCGCCGCGCGGGCGTCGCAGCGGACCTGCTGGGCGAACTCGCCGGCGCTCGTGCGGAGCTGCTCGAGCGCCGACTGGCGCGCAACCGCCGCGGCGGCGTCGCCGCGGCGGCGGCCGGTCAGGCGGCGCTGCCCGCGGTCGACGCCGCGTAGATGGCGCCGATCGACGCGTCGAGCGTCGCGTCGAAGTCGTCGTCGTCCTGCTGCGCGGTCAGCCCCTCGGTGAACGCGCGCGAGAAGCTCGCCACGACGCCGCCGTTGCGGGCCAGGCGGGCGTTGGCCTCGTCGCGGCTGTAGCCGCCCGACAGCGCCACGACCTTCAGCACCTTGGGGTGGTCGACGAGCTCGGCGTAGAAGTCGTCCTCCTCGGGCAGCGTGAGCTTGAACATGACCTGCTCGTCGTCGCCGATGGAGTCCAGCGAGGAGACCAGGGCGTCCCTGAGGAGCCGCTCGGCCTCGGCCTTCTCGGAGGAGTGGATGTCTACTTCGGGCTCGAGGATCGGGACGAGCCCCGCCGCGAGGATCTGCCGGCCGACCTCGAACTGCTGGTCGACGATGCGCTGGATCCCGTCGGGGTTGGCCAGCTTCACGACCGAGCGCATCTTGGTGCCGAAGATCTCCTGCTCCGAGGCACGGGCCAGCAGCGCGTCGAGGTCGGCGATCGGCTTCATCAGCTGGACGCCGTCAGCCTCGTCCGCGAGCCCCTTGTCGACCTTCAGGAACGGCACCACGCCCTTCTCGTCCCACAGGTACGAGCCGGTGTCGCGGCCTTCGACCTGCCGATCCATCGTCTGCTCGAACAGGATTGCCCCGAGCACCCGCTCGCCGTTGAAGCTGGGCGACGTGACGATCCGAGTGCGCATGTCGTGGACGCGGTCGAACATCTCCTCGTCGCCCGCGTACTCGGTCTCCTCGACCCCGTAGAGGCGCAGCGCCTTCGGCGTGCTGCCGCCGCTCTGGTCGAGCGCGGCGATGAAGCCGTCGCCGCGCTGGATCTTCTGGAGTTGTTTCTGGTTCATGTCAACGTTCCGTTTGGTCGAGTGGGACGGGGTTCTATCGGGGACGCGGCATCCGGCGCAGCGCGCACTGGTCCGGGATCCCAGCCGGAAGCGATCGTAGACTCCCGCCGCGATGGTCGTGCGCGAGCTCCTCGGCGACGGTCCGGCCGACGTCGAGATCGACGGGCTGGCCTTCGACAACCGCCAGGTGAAGCCGGGGACGCTGTTCTTCTGCGTGCCGGGCTTCACGCGCGACGGGCACGATTTCGCGCCGGATGCGGTGGCTCGGGGGGCGGTGGCGCTCGTGGTCGAGCGCCCGCTCGGACTGGGCGTCCCGGAAGTGCGTGTCGATGACGTCCGGGCGGCGATGGCCACGGCGGCAGCGCGCTTCCACGGCGACCCGACGGCGCGCCTGCAGGTCGTCGGGATCACCGGCACCAACGGCAAGACCACGACCGCGTTCCTGGTGCGCGAGATCCTCGAGGCCGCCGGCATCAGGACCGGGCTGCTCGGGACGGTCAAGAGCGTGATCGGGGGGCGCGAACGCGTGCTCGAGCGGACCACTCCCGAGGCGTTCGACCTGCAGGCGGCGTTCGCGGAGATGCTCGAAGCCGGCGACCGCGCGTGCGTGATGGAGGTCTCCTCGCACGCGCTCGAGCTGCGGCGGGCCGACGCGATCCACTTCGCGACGGCGGTCTTCACCAACCTGACCCAGGACCATCTGGACTTCCACCCGACCATGGAGGCCTACTACGAGGCCAAACGGCGGCTCTTCGAAGCCGACGTGGCGACGCGCGCGGTCAATGTCGACGATCCCTGCGGGCGGCGGTTGGCGGCGGAGTTCCCGGACGCGGTGACGTTCGCCATCGACCGGGAGGCCGATCTGCGGGCCACGGAGGTCCACACGTCCTTCGCCGGCTCGACGTTCGTGCTCGACGGCCGCCGTGTGTCGATCCCGCTGCCCGGCCGCTTCAACGTCGCCAACGCGCTCGCGGCGATCGCCGCCGCGCGGGCCCTGGGCGTCTCCCACGCCACCGCCGAGGCCGCCCTGCAGGAGGCCGGCCGCATTCCCGGGCGCTTCGAGCCCGTCGACGAGGGCCAGCGCTTCGCGGTCTTCGTCGACTACTCGCACACGCCGGATTCGCTCGAGAACGTCCTGCTCGCCGCGCGCGAACTGGCCACGGGGCGCGTCATCGCGGTCTTCGGCGCCGGGGGGGATCGCGATCGCGGCAAGCGGCCGCAGATGGGGGAAATCGGCGCGCGGTTGGCCGACGTGGCGATCGTCACCTCCGACAACCCGCGCTCGGAGGACCCCGAAGCGATCATCGACGAGGTCGTCGCGGGGGCCGGGCGCGAGGTCGAGCGCGAAGTCGACCGGCGCCGGGCCATCCACGCCGCGATCGTGCTGGCCGAGCGCGGCGACGTCGTCGTGATCGCCGGCAAGGGCCACGAGCTGGGCCAGGAGTTCGAGGGCGGCCGCAAGGAGCCGTTCGACGACGTCGCCGTCGCCCGCGAGGCACTCCAGGCGGTGCTCGCCCCGTGATCTCGTGGGACGCGGAACGCGTGGCGTCGGCGGCCGAAGCCGAGTTGCTCAGCGCTTCCGGGCGCTCCGGCGGGCCGGCGCGCGCGGTGATCGACTCCCGCGCGATCGGGGCCGGCGACCTGTTCGTCGGCCTGCCCGGCGAACACGTCGACGGTGGAGGATTCGCCGCCGCCGCTTTGGAGGCCGGCGCCTGGGGCGTGCTCGTCGCGCCTGCACACGCCCGCGAGCTGCGCGGCGATGGGGTCATCCTGGCCGCCGAGGAACCGCTGGCCGCCTTGCAGACCCTCGCGCGCGCCTGGCGCCGGGCGCTAGGAGCGCGGGTGGTGGCGATCACCGGCTCGGTCGGCAAGACGTCCACGAAGGATCTCGCCGCCGCGATGATCGGTCCCCACCGCTCCACCGTGGCCAGCCGCGCGAACTTCAACACGGAGATCGGCCTGCCGCTGGAAGTGCTGTCCGCACCTGAGCAGACCGACGTGCTCGTGCTCGAGCTCGCCATGCGCGGAGCCGGCCAGATCGCTGAGCTGACCGCGATCTGCGAGCCCGACGTGGCCGTCATCACCAACATCGGGCCGGTGCACCTCGAGATCCTGGGGTCGATCGAGGCGATCGCGGCCGCGAAGGCCGAGCTGACCGACGGTCTGGTCGCTGGTGCAATGGCCGTCCTGCCCCACGGGGAAGGGCTGCTGGACGCCCACCGGCGCGCCGACCTCGACGTCGTCACCTTCGGCGGCGAGGGCGCCGACGTCCGCTGGGTCGGGCCTGGCGTCGTGTCGTTCCACGGTGAGGACGTCGCCCTCGACATCGGCCTGACCGCCGCCCATCAGCGCGCGAATGCGCTCGCGGCCTACGCTGCCGCGCGAGGCGTCGGGACCCAGCCGTCCGGCCGGATCGACGTGACCCTCTCCGCGCTGCGCGGGGAGCGGGTGGACCTCCCAGGTGGAGCCGTGCTGATCGACGACTGCTACAACGCCAACCCGCTTTCGATGCGCGCTGCGCTCGACGACCTCGCGGCTTCCGAGCCCGCCGGCCGGCGTGTCGCCGTGCTCGGCGACATGCTCGAGCTCGGCCCCGACGAGATCGCGCTGCACCGCGAGGTCGGGGCGGTCGCGGCCCGCAGCGGTGTCGAGCTGCTGATCACGGTGGGTCCGCTGGCCGCCGAGATGCTCGCGGACTACGAAGGCGCCGGCCACGCCGTCGCCGATGCCGCGGCGGCAGCCGAGCTCGCCGGCCGGCTCCTGCGCGAAGGCGACCTCGTGCTCGTCAAGGCCTCGCGAGGCGTCGGCCTCGAGCGCGTGGGCCGTGTGTTGTCGGCCGCCGCGGCGGAGGCGGCGCGGTGAACCTGCTCGAGTTCAAGCTCGGCGAGATCCTGATCGGCGGCACGGCGGCGCTGCTGCTGTGCGTGTTCCTGTCGCCGAAGTTCATCGACTTCCTGCGCGTCCGCGAGTTCGGCCAGCACATCCGCGAGGAGGGCCCTCAGGAGCACCACGCCAAGGCGGGGACGCCGACGATGGGCGGGATCATCATCTTCATCGCCGTCGGCGTGCCGTTCCTGCTGCTCACCGATTGGGATCCGCGTGCGGTCGGCGTCTTCGGCGTCGCGTTCTCCTGCGCGCTGCTGGGCTTCGCCGACGACTACACGAAGATCATCAAGAAGCGCTCGCTCGGGTTGCGCGCGCGCACGAAGCTCGGTGCCACGATCGTCATCGCGGTCGGGCTGTGGCTGGTGGCGACCCAGTGGGCCGACCTGCCCTCGACGCTGCGCCTGCGGGTCATCGACGCGCAGATCCCGCTGGAGTTCATGTATCCGGTGCTGATCTACCTGGTGCTGGCCGGGACGACGTCGGCGGTGAACCTGACCGATGGCCTCGACGGGCTGGCAGCGGGCTGCGTGGCGATCGTCCTGCTCGCCTACATCGCGATCACCTTCACCCAGCGCGACTTCGATCTGGCCCTCGTCGCCGCCTGCTTCATCGGCGCGTGCGTCGGCTTCCTGTGGTTCAACTCGTTCCCGGCGTCGATCTTCATGGGTGACACGGGGTCGCTGGGGCTCGGTGGCGCGGTCGCGGGCATGGCCGTGATGACGCAGACCGAAGCGCTTCTGGTGATCCTCGGCGGGATCTTCGTCGTCGAGGCGCTGAGCGTCCTGATCCAGGTTGCGTGGTTCCAGACGCGCGGCAAGCGCGTATTCCTGATGGCCCCGATCCACCACCACTTCGAGCTGCAGGCGTGGTCGGAGACCAAGATCATCCTGCGCTTCTGGATCTTCGCCGCGGTCTGTGCGGCGATCGGGTTCACGCTGTACCAGCGCGACGTGCTCGGCGCCTGACCGGCACTTTGTGACGAAACACCCCGCTCGGCCCACTTCGGCTTCCGGCAGGCGTAATTTCGCGCGCCGTGAACGAACACCGAGGAGGACGAGATGGATCTGGAGGAGCTGCGCGCCGTCGTCGGCGCCATCCCCGTGGGCCACTGGATGAGCTACGGGGACGTCGCCCACGCGGCCGGAGGGGAGGACGTGCACGCCCGCACGCTCAACGGACGCTTCAAGCGCGAGGAGATGCCGGGCGCGCACCGCGTGCTCAAGGGCGATGGGACTGTCGGCGGGACCGCGCTCGGGGACCCGGCGGCCGTGCGCCGGCTGCTGGAAGCCGAGGGCCTGGAGTTCACCGGTGGCCGCGCCGACCCGACGCGCCGGGTGCGCCCGGTGCTTGCCGAGTCGGCACTCGCGGCCTGAGGCTCGGCGCCACGGTCGAGCCGCCCGTTCCGGACGATCTCCGAGCTCCGCGGGCGGGCGGCCGGGCCACCGCGCCGCCCTGCCCGGTTGAATGGGCCGTCGTGCCCGTCCGCCCGCCGCTTCCGCCCGGTCCGTTTCTCGTGGTCGGCCTCGCCCGTTCCGGGCTGGCCGCCGCGCTGACGCTGGCCGGCCTGGGGGCACGGGTGGTCGGGGTCGACGGAGGGGCGGTCGGGGACGAGGTCCGCGCGCCGCTGGAGGCCGCGGGCGTAGAGGTCCACGCTCACACTGCCGGGGTCGACCTGCTGCCCGGGATGCGCACCGTCGTCAAATCGCCCGGCGTCCCGCAAGAGGCGGCGGTGCTCGTCGCGGCAAGGGCCCGCGGACTGCTCGTGGTCGGTGAGCTCGAGATCGCCTGGCGCCTGCTCGAACAGGACTTCATCGCGGTGACGGGCTCGAACGGCAAGACCACGACGGTCGAGCTGATCGGGCACGTCCACCGCGAGGCCGGGATGCCGGTGATCGTGGCGGGAAACGTCGGCACCGCTCTGACGTCGTTGCCCGGCACGCTGGATTCCGGAGTCGTCGTGGTCTGCGAGGCGTCCTCGTTCCAGCTCGAGGACACCGAGCTCTTCGCCCCTGAGGCGGCGGTGCTGCTGAACATCGCCGAGGATCACCTGGACCGCCATGGCACGATGGCGGCGTACCTGGCCGCGAAGCTCGAGGTCTTCGCCCGCCAGGCGAACGAGGCCATCGCGGTCGCACCGCAGGGGCTGGACGTCGAGGACCTGGGTGGGTGCGCGCGCCGCGTGTGCTTCGGTTCAGGGCCCGGGGCCGAGCTCTCCGAGCGCTCAGGCTGGCTGTGGTGGGACGAGGACCGGCTGATGGCAGCCGACGAGATTCGCCTCCGTGGCGCCCACAACCTGCAGAACGCGATGGCCGCTGCGGCCGTGTGCCTGGCTCGCGGGATCGCGCCCGCCGCCGTTCGCGCCGGCCTGGCGACGTTCGCGGGAGTCGCGCACCGGCTCGAGGAGATCGCGCGCGTGGACGGCGTGCTCTACGTCAACGACTCGAAGGCGACCAACGTCGCCTCGGCGGTCGTCGGCCTGCAGTCGTTCGACCGCGGGATCCACGTGATCCTGGGCGGGCGCGGCAAGGGCGCGGACTTCTCGCCGCTGGTGGGGCCGGTCGCTGAGCGGTGCGCCTCGGTGCAGCTGATCGGAGAAGACGCGGCGCGCATCGCGGCAGTCCTGGAGCCGGCCGGGGTGGCACTCGATCACGCCCGGGATCTCGAGACCGCGGTGCACGGCGCACGCGGTCGGGCCCGCCCTGGCGACGTCGTCCTGCTCTCACCGGCCTGCGCGTCGTTCGACCAATACGACTCGTTCGAGCAGCGCGGTGAGCACTTCCGGGCGCTCGTCGGCGCCCTTGGATGTTGAGCCGTGTCGTCGACCGTTTCGTCGCAACTGGGCGGGTCCGGATCGACCTGATCGGGTCCGGCACGATTTCGGCGCGCCGGCGAGCAGGCATCCGCCGGTCGAGCGTCGAAGATCGGTCGGATGTCCGTAGCAGTCGTCAAGGAGGGCCGCAGCCGGCGCGAGCCGGTGGTTCAGCCGATCGAGCACCGGCTGCTGACGACGGCGACGCTCTGCCTGCTCGCCGGCGGCGCGGTGATGGTGTATTCGGCTTCGTCGGCCAGGACCGTGCTCGAAGGCCAGGGCGACGGCACCGGGTACCTCGTCAAGTACCTCGGTTACGGCGCGGTCGGGCTGGTCGCCATGCGGGTCCTCTCACGTCACGGGCTGGAAACCGTGCGCCGGCTCACGCCGCTGGTCCTGCTTGGGGCCTTCGTGCTGCTGGCCGCCGTGCTCGTCCCGGGCGTGGGCGTGGAGATCAATGGCGCGCAGCGCTGGCTCGGCGTCGGGCCGCTCCAGTTCCAGCCTTCGGAGATCATGAAGCTCGCGCTGATCCTGCATGCGGCGTCGGTGATCGCCGCCAAACCGAAGCACTCCAAGGACCTGCGCCTGCTGATCGGTCCGGTGCTGTCGGTCGGTGCGGGCGGGATCCTGCTGATCCTCCTGCAGCCGGACCTCGGGACCGCGCTCGTGATCTGCTTCTCGATGGCGGCGCTGCTCGTGGCCGCCGGTGTGCCGCTCAAACAGCTCGCGCTCGTCGCGGCGATCGGCGCGGTGCTGGTGCTCATCTACGCGTTCATGGAGGAGTACCGGCGGGCGCGCCTGACCGCATTCCTGAGCCCCGGGGATGCCGGCTCGGCGGGCTACCAGTCGCTGCAGGGGCAGATCGCGATCGGCTCGGGTGGGCTGCTCGGCGCGGGCGTGGGGGAGTCCACGCAGAAGGTCAACTACCTCCCGGAAGCCCACACGGACTTCATCCTCGCGGTCATCGGCGAGGAGCTCGGCTTCGCGGGAATCGCCTGTCTGCTCGCGCTCTACGGCATGATCGGCTACGCGGGGCTGCGGACCGCGAAGAACGCCAAGGGCGTCTACGCGAAGCTGCTCGCCTCCGGCCTGACCTCCCTGATCCTGTGCCAAGCGCTGCTCAACGTCTACGCCGTCCTGGGCCTCGCGCCGCTCACCGGCGTCCCGCTGCCGTTCATCTCGAGCGGCTCCACGTCGCTGATCGTGCTGCTGTGCTCGATGGGGCTGCTCCTCAACGTGGCCGGAGGAGGGTCGGCGCACCTGAGTGCCATCGACGGACGAAGGAAATCGACCGAGAATGAGCGAGCCGACACGGATTCTGATCGCGGCCGGGGGGACCGCCGGCCACGTCGTCCCGGCGATCGCCGTGGCCGACGCGCTGCGGGATAGCGGCGCCGAAGTCGTCTTCGCCGGGGGTGAGCGCGCCGAGCGCGAGCTCGTCCCGGCCGCCGGATACCGGCTCGAGGCGATCGCCGCCGAGGGCATCTCGCGCTCGAACCCGCTGAAAGCTGCTCGGGCCATCGCCAAGGCCGCGGCGTCACTCGGCACTGCACGCCGCATCCTCGCCACGCACCGGCCGCACGCGGTGCTCGGCGGCGGCGGCTACGTCGCCGGCCCGATCGGCCTGGTGGCCGTCGCGCGGCGGATCCCGCTCGTGCTCGCCGAAGCCGACTCGCACCTCGGGCTGACCAACCGCCTGCTCGCCCCGCGCGCGCGGCGGGTCTGCCTGGGCTTTCCGATCGAAGGTCGCGACGGCGAGCGCTATCTCGTCACCGGCCGGCCGGTGCCCCCGCGCGTCGAGGATCGCGACCGGGCGCGGGAGCGCTTCGGGATCTCCCCCGGAGACACGTGCGTGCTCGTCTTCGGCGGCTCGCTCGGCGCGCGCTCGATCAACCGGGCGGCCATCGAGGCGTTCGGGGGCGCGGGCTTCCGGGTCTTGCACGTTGCCGGGACGCGCGACTTCGCCACGCTGACCGCGCCCTCGCCGCGCTACGTCCTGCGCGACTACGTGACCCCGTTCGGGGACGCGCTGATCGCTGCCGACCTCGTCGTGGCGCGTGCCGGCGGGTCGATTTTCGAGATCGCCCAGTACGGGCTGCCGGCGGTCCTGATCCCGTACCCCCACGCGAGCGCCGACCACCAGAGCGCGAACGCCCGCTGGATGGAGCGGGCCGGTGCGGCCGTGGTCGTGGCGGACGCGGATCTCTCGGGCGCCTCCCTGGCCCGGATCGTCGTCGAGCTGCTGGCCGACCGCTCGCGCCTGCACGACATGGCGCAGGCCTCGGCGGGCCTGGCCCGGCCCGACGCCGCCACCGCCATCGCACGCGAGGTGCTGACGGCGGCGGAAAACACCTGAGCCTCGATCCCGACGTCGAACGCGGTCGCCGTCGCTTAGGGGTCCGCATGCTCGTGCGCCTCGGCGACGGCGGTCTTGGCGGCACGAAGCTCGGTTTGCGCCGTCTCGCAGCGGCGACGGGCGTCGTCGAGGGTGGCCGTGGCGCGCTCGAGCCGGGAACGGGCCTCGTGCTCGGCCACTTCGGCGTTCTCGAGTCGTATGCGGGCCGCCTGCGCACCGCCTTCGACCTTGCGCAGTTCGCGCTCGGCCGCGGCCAGAACCCGCGGCGACTGCTCGCGCTCGGCCTTCGACGGACCGCCCGAGGCGCCCGTGCCAGCCCGCTTGGACGGCTTGGGTGCCTTGGACGTGGATGACCTGGGAGGTGTGGACGCCTTCGCCGGCGTAGACGCCTTGGTCGCCATCGACGACTTGGCTCGTCCGGATCGCTTGGCCGGCGCTGCGCCCTTTTTCGCCCCGCCGGACTCGGCGAGCGTGGTCGTCGCGCCGAACAGTCCCTCCGCACTGGCGGCCTCGCGTTCGCGCTCCAGTCGCCCGCTCGCGAGCGCCTCGCGCGCCTCCGGGTCGAGTGCGGCAGCGTGGATCGTCTCGCGCACCCGGTCGCGCGCAGCGGGGGAGAGCGGGGCTCCGGCTTCGGCGGCCAGCCGAGCGGCCGTCGCACCCAGCGCCCGAGCGGCGGCGCGCTCCTCGTCGGTGGCGCGGCGGAGCGCGCGCACGTCGCCCTTGCCCTCGGTCAGGGCTTCGTGGGCGCCGCGCAGGACGTCCCCGGCCTCCAGCACGGCACGCACCTCATCGGCGGCCTCGCGAGCGGCGAGGTTGAGCGCCCAGGCGGGCGCCGTGGGGCGGCGGAGCGCCTTGACCTCGTCGGCTCCGCTGCGATCCCCGGC
>Ga0136633_1003461_pt1 | contig 10385 bp, 8 predicted proteins | sample AntDrymeUQ832206_2_FD_105494 | JGI IMG/M metagenome (GOLD analysis project Ga0136633, IMG submission 105494) | Polar desert sand microbial communities from Dry Valleys, Antarctica - metaG UQ83 (22.06) | ecosystem: Environmental > Terrestrial > Soil > Desert | place: Antarctica: Dry Valley...
TCGGCCTGCTCGGCGGCGCGATTGGTTTTATGGCCGCGTGGGGCCTGTCGATTCCGGGCGACGGGTTCGTGGCCAAGTTGATTCGGGAGCAGAGTCTGGGCCGGTTCCGCGTCGAGACGATCTTCGAGTTCCCGCTCTGGCTGCCGGCGGCCACCGTCGCGTTCGCCACGGCCGTCACCATGCTGGCGGCGTTCTTCCCGGCGCGGCGGGCGGCCGGCATGCAGCCGATCGACGCGCTGCGGTCGATGTGAATTACTCGCCAGTCCCCTGACGCACAGCGGGCATCAAGTCGTTCAGTTCTTCGATGCGCATCATGCGGATGTCGCGCACGCAGGCGGCGAACCACGGCAGACTCCGGCCCAAGTCCACCGCCGCCAGCACGCACGTCACGGCCGTCGCCGCTTCGTTGCCGAAGTAGGTGCTGCCCTGTTGCCAGATGAAGCCGTGCCGCTGCAGCACGCGGCGGATCTCGAGGTAGGCGTTGTTGTACGGGTCGCCGTAGTGCTCCCGCAGTTGGTCGATCTCCATGTCGAACGCGATGGCGTACAAGGTCGTCGCCCTCTTGAAAGACTTCGGGAACCCGGCGCGGGCCGGGGTTTCAACGGGGAGTGTCGCGGGGCCGGTCATGACTGGTTTCTCCGGGAATCGCCACGGCCATCTTACACGGTTTTCAACCGCTCCATCTCCGCCGCCATGTTCCGCCGGGCCGGCCCGTCGCCCATCTCGTGGAAGCGGGCGGTGTGGTACAGCCGCGGCCGGTTCAGGAACGATTGCAGCACGGCCGTGCGGCCGGCCCGGTACGCGGCCTCATCAACCCACGCGTACTCTTGTCGGACCGCGGCAGCGTAGCGCACATACCGCCACTCGTCGGCGGACAGGATTGCGAGGTCCGCGTCCAGCAAGACGGCCGTGTCGGCGTCCGCGGGCGAGTCCCCCGAGTGTGCGGTCGCCCGAATCATTTCACCGACGTGCGATATCAAGTCGGCCGGCAACGAGAACGGGGCCAAGGCCTCAGCCATCAGATCGGCCGAGCGCGCTTCGTTGTCTTTGGCCTTGGGGTCGTAGACCGAGTCGTGGAACCACACGGCCAGTTGGATCGCGTCGGAGTTGTGAGACGCATCGACCAACCGGCCGGCGACGCGCAACACCTCGGCGACGTGTTCCAGCGTGTGGTAGTGGCGGTGCGGTTCGGAATGGGCGGCGACCAGGCGGTCGAAGACGGGATAGGCGTCGGCCGGCGACACGCCGTATTTGCCCGCCAACCGGACCCAGCCGGCTTGGAGGGCGTCGTGCTTTTCGGGGGAAATCATCTTTGAAAGGGATGAGGAAGGAGGGATGAGGCATGAAAGAAGACCAAGAACGGGGTCGGCGAGGGTGACTTTTCGAGTCTTTTCAGAGCTTTTCGAGCCTTTGCCAACAAACCCGCCAAACGGGGGGGGCGGGAATCGGGTCTTTTTGGCGAATTCTTGGCAAACCGTCCAAAACCACGTTTACACAATCCCATGCCAATTTACTCTTTGTATTGGCCTTCTTCCATCCCTCAGTCCTCATTCCTCATCCCTTCCGAAAATGGTCGCACCACCGTCAGCGACTGGGCGGCAACGTCGTGTCCCACCCACTCGTCGCGGTGTAGGCCGGCGGCAGCGGGTTGCGGGGCACGGGGCCGGACACGCCCAAGGGCGTGGGGTCCGACGGCATGGCCGGCATCGGCTTCGGGGCCAAGGGCGGCCGGATCACCACGTCCGGGGCCTCTTCGTAGGCCACCGTGCGGATGTTGGTCGGCGGCGGGGCCGTGTCGCCGGCCGTCAAGGAAGCGAGTTGGTCGGCGGCGGGCTTGAAGGCCGGGTCGAGTTGCAGGGTGAGCCGCAGTTGTTCGCGGGCCTTCTCCGGCTGGTTGTTGTGGACCATCATCATCGACAGGTTGTACCGGGCCTCGGTCTCCCGCATCGACCGGCTCAGCCAGGCGTAGCCCTCTTCGTACCGGCCGCCGCGGGCCAGCGTGAAGCCCAAGTGGATGCGGTGCATGCGGTTGTCCGGGTCCAGCTTGGCGGCCGTGTGGTAGCTCTCGGCCGCCGCGTCCCACTCCTTGGCCTGCCCGTGCCGGACGGCGATGGCCGTCCACACTTTCGGGTTCTTCGCGTGCAGCGACTTCAGCCGGGCCTCGGTCTCGGCCACCTTCGCAGTCTCGCCCGTCACTTGGTACATGCGGGCGAGGCCCATCAGCGCCTCAGCGCACTTCGGCTCTTGAATCAGGGCTTCCATGTAGAGTTGGCGGGCCTTGGTCAGCAGCCGTTCGCGGTCCGGCGTCGCCAAGCCCGGCTCTTTCTGGACGTTGTCCAGCGCCGCGTCCGCGAACAGGATCAGGGTGGTCGGGGCCAACGGGCCGGTCTTGGACGAGTTGGTGTCGTCGGACGGCTCGGGGACCATGATCGTCTTGGAGACGGACGAAGACGGGGCGGGCGGCAAAGCCGGGAGCGACGGCGCCGTCGGCGTCGAGCGGCACCCCACTGACGCGGCCAAGACGCCGCCGGCGAGGGCGAACTTCCACCGATTCCATCCGGCCATGATCCACCCCTTGTTCCGCCGGCCGCCGCGGCAAACTGGGGGGACTGCCCCGGTCAGCCGAACTCGGCGATAAAACTGGCCGACGCCTCCACCATCAGGTCGCGCGACAAATGCACGGGATGCCGTCTGTATCGGCAGATCGACTGAACAATTTCCAGCAAATCTCTGCAGTCCGACGCGCGGGGCGTCCGACCGCGGGAGTAGTAGCGTTCGTACAAGTAATCGACCGCCTCCGGGCACGGCTGCATGCCGAGCCGGCGGGCGTTGCCGTTGAAGATCTTCTCGTACACGTCGCGGGCCGGGGCGGCGATGGCCACCTTGTGCCGGATGCGGCGCAGGAAGGCGTCGTCCACCAAGTCCTTCGGGTCGAGGTTGGTCGAAAAGATGATGAGCTGCTCGAACGGCACCTGGAACTTCTTGCCGTTGGCCACCGTGAGGAAGTCGTGCCGGTCTTCGAGCGGCAGAATCCAGCGGTTGAGGAGTTCCTTCGGCGAGACGATCTGCCGGCCGAAGTCGTCGATCAGGAACACGCCGCCGTTGGCCTTGAAGTGGATCGGGGCCTGGTAGAACTTCGACTCGGCGTTGTAGCGCAAGTCCATCATTTCCAAGGTGAGTTCGCCGCCGGTCACGATCACGGGCCGGCGAATCTTCACCCAGCGCGGGTCGGTGGCCCCGGTGCCCAGCAGCCGGCGGACGCTCGACTCCGGGTCCACGAAGCTGTTCTCGGCGTTCTCGTCCACCTGGTGCAGCGACGGGTCGTACACGGTGATGATGCTGCCTTCGGCGATGAACGCGTGCGGCACGTAGATGGCGCCGCCGGCCTGGTTCATGAACTCGCCGATGGCGCGGGCCATCGCGGTCTTCCCGTTGCCGGGCGGGCCGTAGATGAACACGCTGCGGCCGGACACGATGGCCGGGCCGATGGCGTTGAACATCTCGTCCCGCAACACCAAGTGGGAGAACGGGGCGGCCAGCGTCTCCGGCGTGCAGCGGATGCCGGTGACGGCCTGCCGGTAGCACTGTTCCACGTAGTCTTCGATGGGGACCGGGGCCGGGCCGACGTAGGCGCACTGGATCATCGCCTCCTTGGCCCGGTGCCGGCCGAGGTCGGTCAGGGCGTACTTGTAGCTGACCTCGCCGACGAGGTCGCCGCCCGTCACTTCCAGTTGCTTCTCGTCCTTGGCGTACTTCAGCCCCTCCCGCACCACCTTAAAGGGGAGGCACAGTTGTTGGGCCAGGTCGCGGCCGATGAGCGTGCCGCGCATGTACACCGTCTTCAAGATGAGGTCGGCGACGAAGCTGAGCGACAGGCCGGCCTCTTTCAGCGACTCCGGCGGCGTCGGGGCTTCCGGGGCGTTGTCTTCAATGTCGAAGGCTGACCCGTTCTTGAGCATCATGGCGCACCGGTTGCGAAGCGTGGGGAAACAGGGGAGCTTAGAACACTTTTCAGATGACACGGTGACACGGCGACCCTGAGAAAACCCCGTGAAGCCGCGACGCGGAGTCTTCGGAGCGGAGCGCGGCCTGACACGTGGCAATCGCTGGTTGCACAACCAACCGCTTCATGGCGCGAGGCCGCGCTCCGCTCCGAAGACTCCGCGTCGCGGCTTCACGGGGTCCGGATCGGTCGTTAGTCATTCCGTTTGCGCCCCGTCTGAATTCCCACCCCTCGCCACATTTCCGGTTGCAACAATTTTGCCGGCCGTGCCAATTGTGCGGATTCTGCGATGATTTCTTCGAAAGTCGGCCCGCGCGGTTTGACAGCGGCCAGCGGCGAACTACGTTTGCGGCGTGACCGGCAGCCGACGAATCGGCGGCCGGACGACGGGTCTTGCGTTCCCCTCGACCAAGTTGCCGTGACGGTTTCAGCCAGCCCGGTCGGCCCGCCTTGTCGGCGGCCAATCGCGGCCTCCCGTTCGCTGACGGATCAGACAGGACGGCCGCCGCGGCGGCCACTACCGAACTTGGGAGAACCGGATGTCCCGGAAATTGTTGAAGCAGACCGTCCGCTTCCTGAAGCAGGAAGACGGGCCGACCGCCGTCGAATACGCCGTGATGCTCGCGCTGATCGTCGTCGTGTGCATCGGGGCGGTCACGACACTGGGATCGAACGCCAACAAGACCTTCGGCCACGTCGGCTTAAACGTCGCGGCCAGTAGCTGACAAGAATCGCCGGCTCGGACTCCGGGGGCAACCCCGGGCGGTGCGTCAACACCGCGAACCCGGCCCCGGCGACCAGGAGATCCGCGGGAGCGACCAAAAACCCGAGCCGGGCGCGAGCCCGGCCGACCCCCTACGGAGGACGCTCTCATGACGACGATGACAATGGAACAACCCACGGCCCCCGCCGCCGAAAATCCCGACGATCTGGGGATTGACCGCGCCTTCCTCATGTCCATGGCGCGGATCCCGCTGATTGCGGTCCTGTGGGTCGCAGCGGCTTATCTCGGCCACCAACTGTGGGCGGCCGTCGCCCCCGGCACGACGAACTACGCCCCCGTCGCGGTCCTGTGCTTCGCCATGGTTTTGGCGGCGTGGATCGACGGCTGGGCCTTCAAAGTCCCGAACTGGCTGACGCTGTCCATGGTCGTCAGCGGCTGGATGCTCGGCGGCCTGCATTGGGCCGGGTACGCCCCGGACGCCGGGATCGGCAGTTTCGGCTCGGCCCTGCTCTGCACCGCGGTCGGCTTCGCCCTCCTCTTCCCGCTGCTGGCCATCGTCGGCATGGGCCAGGGGGACGTGAAAATGCTCATGGGCTTCGGCTCGTGGATCGGGGCCTACTTCGGCGGCACGGAAGGGCTGCCGATCCTCATCTGGGCCTTTGCCCTCGGCGCCGTGACTGGCGGCGTGTTCGGCATCGTGATGATGATTACCCGTCGCAAGTTCAAAAAGAACCTCAGCAACTTCCGCGAAATCGCCGTGGACCTGAAGGTGCTGGCGACCGTCGGCCCGACCGCCGCCGCCGCCCGCTCCCAGGAGCGCCGGCCCGGCTGGGACCGCCTGCCCTACGGCATCCCGCTGTGCGTCGGCTTCCTCGGCTACTTGGCCTACCGGTTCATGCAGGGGACGCTCCCCGGCATGGGCGGCTGAGCCACGCAAGCCCCGCGGGTCGCCCAAGCCCCGTCGTTCGCGGCATAACTGGCGGATTCGCCCCGTTCGGCATCCTCGCCATTGCCGGAAAAATTGAAGTGTCCGCCCCGCCAATGTCGAACAAAACGGCGGGGGCAGAGTTTCCGGCACGACCGGAAGAGTGCTACGTTTCGGCGGGAAGCGTAAGTGTGGTTGAACGGGCACAGCCGGCGGGGTCCCCGCCAAACGCCCAAGCCGCCCGCCGCGGCAGACAATGAACCAACGCCGGCCCGCGGGGAACCGCGGCCGGGGCGACGGCCATACACCCTGTTACGCATCCAGAGAAGGCAGTGCCATGAAACAGAAGAATTTGATCATGCTCGGCGTCGCCATGGCCTGCGGGCTGGTGGCCGCCATCGCCGTCGCGAAGTTGTCCGCGGGCGGCGACAAAGGCCCCGAAATGGGCAAGGTCCTGGTGGCGAAGAAGGACATCCCGCTCACCACGAAGTTGGACGAGAAGGACTTGGACACGTGGATCATGTGGGCCGACATGCCCAAAACGATGATCCCGCCGGACGCCGTGACCGACATCGAAATCGTGAAGAACAAAGAAGTGAACCGGACCCTGAAGGCCGGCAATGCGATCACCATTACGGACGTCGGCGTGACGGCCGGCATCACCCTGCCGGACGGGTGCAAGCAGATCACCGTCAAGGTGACCGGGGCGGACGCGGTCGAGGGGTTCGCCCGGCCGGGCTCGAAGGTGGACGTGATCTTCGTCGAGAAGCTGCCGAGCGGCAAGTCGCGGTCGGCCCAGATCCTGCGGGACATGCTGGTGCTCGCCGTCGGCAAGGTGGACCAGTTGAAGGAGGGCACGGGCCGGGCCATCGCGCAGGTGGAGTCGATCTCCCTGGCGGTGACGGACAAGCAGGCCCACCTGCTGACGCACGCGGAAGACCGCGGCCGGCTGAAGTTTGTCCTCCGCGGGCCGGCCCACGTGGACGCGAAGAAGTTCACGGAAGGCAAGATCGAGTGGGAAGACAACCCGTTGGAAATCGACGCCGGCCCGTCCCCGGTCCCGACGGCCGCCAAGGAACAGGCGGAAACGATCGTGTACGCCAAGAAGGCCGTCCCGCTGAACACGCTGCTGAACGCGGACAACGTGATCGAGTTCTTCGGCACGCTGGACGTGAAGGCCGTGCCGGAGGGGGCCTTCAAGAAGAGTGACGACCTGAAGGGCCTGTACGTCGTGCGGGCCTTGGAGCCGGGCCAGAACCTGCTGCGGGTCGCCGTGGCCAAGGCCCCGGTCGAAGTGGTGACGACGGAGACGCCGGCCGGCCCGGTGGTGAAAGCCGTCGAGCCGGTCAAGCTGCCGCGGTTCGAGAGCGTGATCCAAGAAGGCGGCGTCGCCCGCCGGCTGGTGTGGCTGGAGACGGCCCCCGGCAAGTGGCGGCGGTTCGAGAGCGCGAAGGCCGCCGACGAGTACATCCCGGACGCGCCGGCGAAGGCCGACGGGACTAAGCCGACCGGCGACGTGAAGCCGGTGGGCAACTGACCAGGCGAGCGGGGGGCGTGAGCCCCCTGCGGTTTGGAAGACTGGGATTGGAAGACAGGGGGCTGACGCCCCCGCTCGCCAAGACGGCGGGATGAAAGAGACGACAACCGGGGCGGGGGCCGCAGCCAGCGGCCTTCGCCCCTCCGACAGCCCTGGCTACTTGAGGTGAACGGATGCACCTGACGAAACTGAAACGGGCGTGGGCCGTCGCGGCCGCCGTCGCCCTCGGGGCGGCGGGCATCGCCCCCCCGGCCACGGCCCAGGAGCGACTCGCTCCGACGGCGCCGATGGCCACCTTTGACAAGAGCGGGGCCATCGTCGTCTCCATCGGCGGGCAGTCCCGCTTCCAGATGAAGACGAAGAAGCGGATCAAGGACGCGTTCAACGAGAACGACCGGGCCGTCCAGGTGCTCGCCGACGCCAACGACCCGACCACGCTGATCCTCTTCGGCCGCGCCGCCGGGACCAGCAAGTTGGAACTGACGGACGAGGCCGGCGGCAAAGAAAATTACGTGATCGTGGTCCAGCGGGACATGGAACTCCTGCGGAACCTGATCAAGAAGACCGTCCCGACGGCGTCCGTCGAAGTGACGCCCATCGGGGACAACGGCAACAGCGTCATCCTGGCCGGGTACGCGGCCCGCGAAGACGACCGGGAGGCGATCCGGGCGCTCGCCGAGGCCCTCGGCCTCCGGGTGGCGGTGAACCACGTGACAGTCGGCGGCGGCGGGAACGTCCCGCACGTGCAGATCGACGTGACGCTGGCCAAGGTGGACCGCTCCCGCGCCCGGAGCCGCGGGGCGAACTTCATCATCAACGGGAACACCGTCACCGGCGGCAGCCTGCTCGGCGGCTTGGCCTCGACGATGGCCGGCGGCGGCGGGACGACGACATCGACCGGCTCGGGCGGCTCGGTCGGGGTCATCCCGACGGCGGCCACGGCCCTCGCCGGCAGCGGGGCCAACCTGATCTTCGGGGTGGTGCCCAGCAACTTCCAAGCGCTGTTGGCCGCGCTGAAGACGGAAGGCTTGGCGAAGCTCATTGCGGCCCCGACCATCGTGGCCCGCAGCGGCGAGATCGGCACGATCTCGGTGGGCGGCGAAGTCCCGGTCATCGGGCCGTCGTCCGGCATCACCGGCCCCGGCGTGATCGGGCGCCGCGTCGGGACCGAGTTGACGTGTACGCCGATCGTGTACGGCAACGGCAAGATTTACATGGCGATCACGATCCGAGTCGTGTCGATCAATCAATCCCTGGCTTTGACGACGTCCTTCGGCGTCTCGCCCGGCTTCGACGAACAGATTCTGACGACGTCGATCATCGCGGAGCCGGGCCAGACGATCGCGTTGGGCGGCTTGATTCAGACGAGTACGCAGGGGACCATCAGCAAGATCCCGCACCTCGGCGACATCCCGTACCTCGGGGCGCTGTTCAGCTTCGCGACGCAGACGGATACGGAAACGGAAATGGTCGTGGTGATGACGCCGCGCTTGGTCGACCCGGCCGACGCCAGTCAGATGCCGAAGCCGCTGCCGGGGTCCGAGACGCGGAAGCCGGACGACTTCGAGTTCTACCTGGAGTCGATCTTGGAGGCCCCGCGCGGCCAGCGGACGATCTTCGCCGGCCGCGAGTACATCCCGGCGTGGAAGTCCGGCCCGACGGCGGGAACCTACCCGTGCGCGGGCGGCGTCGCCGGCCCGGCGGGGGCGGCCCCGTGTGCCAACGGCAGTTGCCCGGCCCCGGCCAACCCGGCGGCCCTGCACGTGCCGGTGAACTCGGCCCCGCTCCCGGCCCTGAAGCCGACGACCCTGCCGCCGCTGACGGACCGGACCTTCCGGGCCGACGTGCCGGCCCCGACCGTGCCCGCCGCCGGGCGAGTGATCATTAGTGAGCCGGCCGACCTCTTGCCGGTCAGGTGAGTTAGCGTGAGCTATGCTTTTTGAGCCGTGGGCGAAACCGACCCGGTTTCGCCCACGGCTCAAAATTCATGGCTCAGAGTCGAAAGTTGGAAATACACCATGCATCGCATCGCAATTGTTGACCCGAACGAAGCCAGCCGCGAGTCGCTCCGCACCATGTTGCTGGGCGTCGATTTCGTGTGGCTCGAAGCCGAGTGCGCCCGGTACGAGTACTTCTTCGACGTCATCCAGCAGTCCACGCCGGACCTCGTCGTCGTCGCCTTGGACAATGACAAGCAAAAAGCTCTGGCCATGATCGGCCAACTCGGGGCCGAGTACCCGCGGCTGCCGATCATCACCATCAGCTCGGACAGCACGGTCCTGTTGCAGTCGCTGCAACTCGGGGCCAAGCACTTCCTGACCGACCCGCCGTCCCTGGAGGCGATGGTCTCCACCCTCCGCAAAGCCCTGAACGAGGCCCCCGGCAACGCCGAGCGGCCCGGCGGCGCCGTCAACGCCCAGAAGGCCAACGGCCAGATCATCAGCGTCCTCGGCTCCCGCGGCGGCGTCGGCTGCACCAGCATTGCCGTCAACCTCGGGGCGACGCTCGCCGCCTACGCGGAAAACAACGTCGCCCTCGTGGACCTCGACCTGGCCATGGGCGACGCCGACATCGCGGTCGAACTGCCGGGCAACGACAACATCAGCATGGGCGACCTGGCCCGCAACATCGAACGCCTGGACATGAACTACCTGAAGCGGGCGCTGGTCAAGCACCCCGAGACGGGGCTGTCCGTCCTCCGGCACCCGCTGGAACTGCACGAAATTTCCGGCATCCACGAGGGGCACGTCGAGCGCATCCTGAACCTCGTGAAAATGAGCTACACGCACGTGATCGCCGATTTAAGCAAAGGCTTGCTGCCGACGGACTTAATGGCCCTGCGGATGTCGAACACCATCCTGCTCGTGGCCCAACTGGAACTGAGCAGTCTGCGGAACGTCGTCCGGCTGATCCACTCCCTGAGCATGGAGGGGGACCTGGGCGACCGCATCCGCGTCGTGGTCAACCGGACCGGGTCGGAGCACCTGGAGGACGGCATCACGGTGAAGAAGGCCGAGGAAGTGATCGGCAAGCCGATCTTCTGGCAGATCCCGAACGACGCCAAGCCGATGATCAGCTCCCGGGTGGCCGGGATGCCGCTCGTCAAACATTCCCCAAAATCCCGCGCTCATCAAAGTGTGCTAGGGTTAGCGCAGGCTTTGACTGGCAAGGCTCAGAATGTGGAGCCGGCCAAGAA
>Ga0136633_1003462_pt1 | contig 10379 bp, 7 predicted proteins | sample AntDrymeUQ832206_2_FD_105494 | JGI IMG/M metagenome (GOLD analysis project Ga0136633, IMG submission 105494) | Polar desert sand microbial communities from Dry Valleys, Antarctica - metaG UQ83 (22.06) | ecosystem: Environmental > Terrestrial > Soil > Desert | place: Antarctica: Dry Valley...
ACGACCGGCACAAGGCCGAGGACTTGACTCAGGAGACGTTCCTCAAGGCTCTGGCGGCGCTGGCGTCCTTCCGGGCGGGGAGCAACTTCCGGGCGTGGCTGTTCCGCATCGGCCACAACAACTTCGTGAACCAGCGCCGGGCGGCCCGCCACCAGCGCCAGCCGCTGGCGCCGGAGATGATCGAAGAGCGGGGCGGCCCGGTGGGGGCCGCGCTGACCAAGGAGGCCCTGCAAGTGGTGGCCGAGGCCATCCACAAGCTGCCCAGCGATTTCCGGGCGGCGCTGCTGCTGCGGATCGAAGACGACCTCTCCTTCCGGGAGATCGCCGGGATCCTCGAAATCACGGAAGAAACGGCCCGGTGGCGGGTGTTCAAGGCCCGCCAGAAGTTGATGACCGTGTTGAGCGCCGATTTCCTCCCCCACGGGGCCGAGAAGCCGAAGACGACATGAGCTGCCAAACCACCCAGAACCGAATCCTCGGCCTCGCCGACCCGGCCGCGCTGGCCGGTCCGCTGGCCGACCACGTCGCCGGGTGCCAGGCGTGCCAGGCGTGGCACCGGCTGTTGCTGCAAATGGAAGTCGCCGTCGCCGGAATGCCCGTCCCCGCCGACAGCGGCCGGGCCAAGGCCGAGACGCTGAAGCAATTCCAAGCCGCCCCCGCGAAGGCGCCCGCCAAGCCCAAGACGACGAAGCCGGCCGAGGCCGTCAAACCGATTACGCCCGCCAAGCTGCGGAAGCCGTTGGGGGACCGCGTCGCCCGCCTGTGGCCGGCCGGGGCCGTCGTCGCCGTCGCCTGCGTCGCCGTCGTGCTGTGGAGCTTCGCCGGCAAGAAGGGGACGCCGGAAGTCGCCGCCCACACCGCCGACCCGATGCTCGACCGCGTCGTGGCCGCAAAGGTGCAACTCGACGTGGCCAAGTCCGCGCCGGACCGCCTGCAAGTCTTGGCGAAACTCGCCGACGACGTGCAGGACCAAGCCAAGAGCCTCTATCTCGTCGCCCCCGGCGACGAAATGGTGTCCCTGTCCAAGATGTATTCGGACATCGTGACTGAGGGGTTGATGTTCCAAGCCGAGGCGCTCGACGCCGCCGAACGTCGCAAACTACTCGGCGACTACACCGACCGCCTGGCGAAGGCCGAGCAACAGGCCGAGCGGCTGGCCGCCGAGGCTCCGGTCGGCTCCGACGAGCCGCTGCGGGACATCGCCCGGACGGCCCGCGACGGCAAGAACAAGTTGGCCCGGCTGCGGGAGAAATCGCTATGATTCGCCCCGCCGTGTCCCTGGTGTTGATGGCCGGCCTCGCCGCGTGGGTCGGCGGGCAGACGCCGGCGGCCCTCAAGCCGGAGCGGCGCGCCCAACTGTACAAGCAGAACCGGGCCGTGATCGAACGGCTCGTGGAAAAGACGGTCACGTCGGCCCGCACGCCCAACGACCACCTGAAGCGGGCCGACAGCTATTACAAGTTGCTGTTCCAGTTCAACACCGAAATTACCCAGGCCCGCGAGGCGAAGAACCAAGCCCGCGTGGACGAACTGACCCGCCACCTGCAAACGCTGCTGGACCACGGCCTCGCCCCGACGCTCGAAGACGCCCGCAAACAAGTCGAAGGCGGCACCGGCGCCGACGAGTTCCCCGTGGTGAAGGACCAACTCCTGAGCCAACTCGACTCCCTGCTGACCACGCTCGCCGAAGACGGCCCCGCCAAGCAATCCCTGACCGGGGCCAAGGACCGGCTGCTTAAGGTCCGCTCGAAGTCAGGGAAGTGACCGGCCGGGCGTCGAGGCGTCCGCCCCGGTCCAATTCGCCTTGCCACCCCCGCCGAAGCCGCTAGGATATGGGTCATGAAATGTGGCCGCCCCGAAGTGGGGCGAACCACAATTCACCGCCGGGTGTCCCATCACCCGACGCCGCCTTAGCTCAGCGGTAGAGCACGGCTTTCGTAAAGCCGGGGTCCAGAGTTCAAATCTCTGAGGCGGCTTTCGCGTCAAAGGCCACGGGTCAACACCCGTGGCCTTTTTCACGCATCCGTTCCCGTCGGCCGAAATCTTCTCTCGGCGAACCACTCATGCATCGACGGTCCCTCGCCGCGGCCGTCGCCCAGTGACGACGGTAACCTCAGCGAGTTCCGCTTACTCGTCAGCCGGATGATGTTTCGGGAAGCCGACTGGCTGATGGACACGTTTCGCACGCCCCGAAACGCCGGGCCGGATGCAACCGCCATGACCGGTTCCTCGCCGCCGACCGCCGCCGACCCGGCGACACTCCTCGACCGTCACGCGCGCCGTCGAAGCGACGGCATCCCGACCGTGACCGTTCTCGTGGGGCCGGCGGGGGCGGGCGGGGCGGCGTGGCGCCGGTGGGCGGCCGGAGCCGGTCTCCCAGTCGTGGTCGCCGACGCCAATGCGTTCCCGACCGCCGAATGGGTTGACGCCGTGGCCGCGCGGACGCCGCTGCCGGCGGCGACGATATGCCGGCTGGCCGAACGGGCGGGGCGGTCGCCGGGCGACCTGTTGGGGGAATGGCCGACCAAGACGCCGGCCGACCGGGAGCGGTTCTGGGACGCCCTGCCGCCGGCCGCGGACGATGACATCCTGCGGGAGATCGCCGCCGGCCCGGCGAAATGGGCAGCGTTCGGCGAGCGGATCGTCTCGGCCGTGGCCGGGCTGGTCCCTGCGGCCGCGACGCCCGGCGTCTTGTTCCGGCCCCAGACGGCCGCCGCCGTGGCCGCCGTCGGCCGGGCGGCCGCCGAGTGGGCCGTGCGCGTGCCGGCCGTCCCGCTGGCCGTGGCGGTCACGGGGGGCGTGTGGCTGGACTTCGTGGCCGCGGAACCCGAGTCGCGGGCGAAGGCGCTGTTGACGGGCGGGGAAATCGTGATCCCGGCGGTGCCGGCGGCCGCCGTCGAGCGGGCGCTGGCGGCGGCCGGCGTGGCGGCCGGGGCGGCGGCCGCGGTCGTGGCGGCCGGGGCGACCGCCGAGCTGGTGGCCGGGGCCGTATCGGCGGCCGAAGCCACGGCCGCCCCGCCGGCGTCGGCCGCCGAGGACGACCACGCCCGCAGCGCCGCCGAACGCTTCTTGTTCGACTTCCTGGAAATGCTGCCCGCGACGGCCGGCCGGTTCGCGTTGAACGCGAAACTGGATTTTCGTTTCGGCCCGCGGCCGGCCGAGGTAGACTTCCTGTGTGCGGCCGCCCGGCTCGTCGTGGAAGTGGACGGCTATTACCACTTCCAAAACGCGGACGCCTACCGCCGCGACCGGGCGAAGGACTGGGAATTGCAGCGGCGCGGCTACCGCGTGCTGCGCTTCCTGGCCGAGGACGTCACCCGCCGGCTGGAAGACGTCCGCGACCGCATTTTGGACGCCTTGAGCGGAGACGCCCCGTGACCGCGACCCGCCCGCCCGACTTGGCCGACCTCGTGCTGCTCCGGTACGCCCTGCCGGGCGCGTCGCCGAAGAAGGTTCGCGACGACGTGGGGGCGCTGCTCCGCGGCGAGTCGCTGCGGACGGGCGAATTCGACGCGACGCGGGACAGTCTCGCGGCGGCCGGCCTGTTGACGCCGGGGAGTCGCGGATCGTTCAAGCCGAGCGACGCCGGGGCGGCCAAGGCGGCGGCGTCCCTCGGGTTCGTCGCGTGGCCGGCCGGCCTGTCGTGGGCGGCGGTCGTGAAAAATCACTTGTTCCCGAAAGCGGCCGGCCTGCCGGCCGAGGCCGCGGGAAAATTGAAATCGACGGATCACCTCGCCGCCTTCGTCCTGAAACGGAAGTACCGACTCTCCGCCGGCGCCGGAACAAAGATTGGCGCCGTGCTCGAAATGCTGGCGTGCCGACGACTCGGCTACCCGCAGGAGGTCAGTCTCGCCGGCTTGCTGGAAGCGGTCCTGAGCCAAATGCTCGGCGTCGACAAAAAGCTGGCCCTTAAAACGTTGAAGGAACAACTCACGACGTTCGAGACGGGCGTAACCAAGTACAGCACGGACGGCGTGCGACACGCCTTGGTCCGCGAATGGTTGGCCGGTGCATCGGCCCCCGCGGTGACGTTCGACCTGCCGGCGTTCGCCGCGGCTGTTCATGCGCTCGCCGCCGCCAGCCCGCCGGCCGACCGCTTTTACGACAACAAAGTATTCATCGCCCCGCTGTGGAAAGCGAGCCAAGTCCGGCCGGCCTTTCCGCGGCTCACGTTGCCCGAGTTCAAAGCCCGGCTCGTCGAAGCCAACGGCCGGCGCCTGCTGTCCCTCAGCCGGGCCGACTTGGTGCAGGCGATGGACCCGGCCCTCGTCGCCGAATCGGAAACGGCGCACTTGACCGCCACATTCCACTTCGTGCTGCTGGAGGATTCGCACCCGTGACGCCCACCCTCGCCGCCCCACCCGCCGCCGACTCGCGCACCGCCGCGTTCACCGACCCGTTCGGCCCGGAAGTCTTCCACTCGATCGCCTCGCCCACGGACATCGGCCGGGCCGACCCGGACGACGTGGCCGCCATCCACGCCGCCGCCCGCGCCGCGTTCGCCCGCCTGTTGGACCGGGCCGGCCGCACGCCGCCGGCCGGGGCCGTCCTCGTGTTGCTCGGGGAGGCCGGCAGCGGCAAGACGCACCTGATGCGGGCGTTCCGCACCGACGCGCACGCCGGCGGGGCCGGCTACTGCGCCTACATGCAAATGACGACCGAGGCCGGCCACTACGCCCGGTACATGCTCACGCACCTGCTCGAAGGGTTGGAACAGCCGTACGCCCCGCCCGCCGCCGAGTCCGGGCTGGCCCGCCTGTCGGCCGCCGTCCTGGCGCTGGTGCCGGACATGGCCCCCGCGGACCTGGACGCCTTCCGGCACGGCGAGGGCGACCCGACGCCGCTCGTGGACGACTTCGCCGACCGCCTGCACGCGACGGCCCGGTTCGCCGACTGCGACCTGGAACTGCTCCGCGTCGTGCTGCACCTGCAGTTGAACAAGTCGCAAGTGCGGACGCGGGCGCTCATGTGGCTGCGGGGCCAGGAGATGCGGCCTCAGGACCGCGACTGGATCGGCGGGGCCGTCCCGCGGGCGGACGACGCGGCCCCGATGGCCATGCTGCGGCAGTTGGCCGCGCTCGTCGCCGCCGTCACCGGCGGCCCCCTCGTCGTGTTGATCGACCAGTTGGAAGACATGGCCAACCAGTCGGCCGCGGCCGAGCGATTCCTGAAAGTCGTGGACGCCGTCACCGCGATCACGGACCAGGCGCCGAACGCCGTCGTCGTGCTGGCGTGCCTGGAGGATTACTTCAAAGCGAACGCGGCCAAGCTGACCAAGTCGAAGGAGGACCGGCTGATTCGCGACCCGGAGCCGGTCCGCCTGCTCGGCCAGCGGACGCCGGCCGAGGTCCGGGCCATCGCCGCCCGGCGCCTCGCCCGGCTGTACGCCACGGCGGGCGTCGAAACCGCGGCCGACGACGTCTTCCCGTTCCGGGAGGCCCACTTCGCCCGGCTCGGCGGCCTCCGGACGCGGGACGCCCTCGCGTGGCTGCGGAAACATCAGGAGCGCTGTTTCGCGGCCGGTCAGTGGGAAGACCCGGCGGATGAAAGCGGGCCGCCGGAGCCGGCCGTCGTCAATTCAGACTTCGACCAGACGTGGAACGATTTCGCCTCCGCGTTCGCCTACGAGGTGCCGGACGGCGAAGACGACCTCGCCCGCGTCATCGCGGACGCGGCCGGCCTTCTGGCCCCGGAACTGCCGGCGGGGTGTCACTTCGGCGTCTCCCAGCGGGACGGGCGGTTCATCGAGATCGAGCGCCACCAAGGCAACCGCGTGGACAAGGTCCCGGTGGCCGTGTGCAACGCGGACTCGCGGGGCGGCGGCCTCGGCAAGCAGATCACGGAGGCCGAAAAGCGGTTCGGCGACTTGCCCCTGACGCTGGTCCGGTCCGCCGAATACCCGGCGAACGGCGCCACGAAAATCGCCAAGCAGATTCGCGACGTGATGGCCCGCGGCGGCCGCCGGGTGACCGTCGCCGACGCCGACTGGCGCCGCATGGCCGCGTTCCAGGCGTTCCGCGTCACTCACGGCGCCCGGCGGGACTTCGCGGCGTGGCAGCAGGCGGTGAAGCCGTTGAGCGCACTCGGGTCGCTGCAACTCATGTTGGGCCTGACGGCGTTCGTCGCCGCCCCGGCTCCGGCGGCCCCGCCGCCCGCCGAGCCGCTGCCCGTCATTCCCGCCCCCGTCGTTCCGCCCCCGGCCGCGGCGGTCGCCGTCGCCGCCGGCCCGGTGGCGCTCGGCGTCACGCTCGGGTTGACGGCCGGCCCCGTCGCCATCGACCCGCAAGAATTCATCCGGCACGCCGCGGTCCTCGGCGGGTCGGGCAGCGGCAAGACGACGGCCGCCATGAACCTGATCGAACAACTGCTCGCCCGCGGCGTCCCGGCCGTGCTGCTCGACCGCAAGGGCGACCTGTGCCGGTACGCCGACCCGGCCGCGTGGGACCGGCCCCTGGACGGCCGCCGGGCCGCCGAGCGCGCGGCCCTGCGGGCCAAGCTCGACGTGGCCGTCTTCACCCCCGGCGAGCCGGCCGGCCGGCCGCTCGTCCTGCCGGTCATCCCGCCGGGGTTCGCCCAACTTCCGCCGGCCGAGCGGGAGCGGTTCGCCCAGTACGCCGCCGCCGCCTTGGGGAGCATGATCGGGTTCAAAACGTCCGACGCGGACCAAGGGCAGCGGGCCATTTTGGCCAAGGCCATCGAGGCGCTGGCCGCCGCCTCGACCGCGGACATCACTGTGCCCGCCCTGCGGGAGGTGATCGAACGGCAGGACGCCGCCTTGATGGCCGCCATCGGCGGCGCGTATCCGGACCGGTTGTTCGCCACCTTGGCCCAGCGCCTGCTGACGTTGCTGCTGAACAACCGGCAACTACTGACCGACGGCGAAACGCTGGACATCGACGCCCTGCTCGGCGTCGGCGCCCACGCCGCACCCGGCCGCGTCCGGCTGTCCGTCGTGAGCACCAAGTTTTTGGGCGACGGCGCGAAGACGGACTTCTGGGTGTCGCAGTTCCTGACGGCGGTCACGCGGTGGTGCGACAAGGCCCCGCAGCCGAGCCTGCGGGCCGTCTTCCTCTTTGACGAGGCGGACCGGTACCTGCCGGCGGTCGGGAAGCCGGCGACCAAGGAGCCGATGGAACATCTGCTCAAGCGGTCCCGGTCGGCCGGCGTCGGCGTGTTTCTGGCGACGCAAAGCCCCGGCGACTTGGATTACAAGTGCAAGGAAAACGTGGCCACGTGGCTCATCGGCAAGGTGTCACAACCCCAAGCGCTCAACAAGCTCAAGCCGCTGCTGGCCGCGGCGCGGGGCGACGTGACCGCCAAGGTGGCCGGCCAGCAGGTCGGGGAGTTTCACTTGGTCCGCGATTCCGGCGTGACGGCGGTGACGTCTCATCAGTCGCTGGTCGTAACCGAGCAACTGCCGGAGCAGCGGATCGCCGAGTTGGCGAAGGCGTCCGCCCGGCCGTAAGGCGTGGCGAACGAGTCAGGCATTTTTTGGCGAGTCGGCGCTCTCGCCGTGGCTTTGCAACTGATAACGGGCTTGGTGAGCGCCGGCGTGCCCGGTCATGGTCGTGGCCGTGTGAAAATGAGGGATATCGGGTCTCAGGCAAGTCATGTCCGCACGACGAATGAGGGTGCCATGCCCACGGCTTTGCGTGGGCATGTTTGGACTTGGACGCACATGCCCACGCAAAGCCGTGGGCATGGCACCTCTCCCAACGCCGGACATGACTTGCCTGAGACCCGATCAACGAGGCCCGCGGGTAAATGAAAGAACCCGCCCGGGCTGGCCGGACGGGTTAGCACCACTCGAAATGTATTTGACGGCGACCATACTCAAGACTGATGGACCATCTCCCGCCGTACGGCGACCCGGCCGGCCGGGACGGCGAACAGGCGGAGCGTCGGGCCGGCCCCGGCCACGCCACCGGCGGCGGCCGCCAACATCGAAATCAGGGTGCCGAAGAACGACCACCACGTCACCCGTGTCGCCACTTCGGCGGCTTCGCGGCCTTCCTGTTCCATGCGGGCCTTGGTGGCCGGGTCTTCGGCCGCGGCTTTGGCGTCGGCCGGGGCGTTCTTGACGCGTTCTCGGAAGTCTTGAATCTGTTGGTTGCTGTACCCGGCCCGACGGGCGGCTTCGTCGAAGTCGCCCGGCGACGTGTTCTGAGCGCCAACGTTGGCCACGGACGTGCCGGCCGTGGATACGGCGACCATGGTGTTGAACCCGGCCTTCACGCCGGAGGCCATCAGCCACAGCAGCATGGCGAACACGGTCGCCCACACGAGCAGGCCGAACATGGCGGCCTCACGCTTGTTTTCGCCGGTCGTGAGCTGGCTGGCGACATAGCCGCCGACGAACAGGCAGAGGGCCGTCACGACGATGGCGTATACGGCGGCCGCGATGCCGATGTTCCGGCCTTCGAACTTGTCGCTGACGGAGAAGCCGACGGCCCCCCCGAGCAGGGTGAGCAAGAAGTACAGGGCGAGGGCCAGGACGGACCCGGCGATGATCGCCCCCCAACTGATTCGACTGCGGACGCCCGCCAAATCTTCCATCCCCACGGGAGAATCGTACCGATTGTCCGCCGTGCCCGTCGTCGTGTTGGCCATGTCTGTTTCTCCGCCGGCCGCGAGCTTCTTTGCCCGCTGTCCGGCATGTTCCATTGTGTAGTCGGCGCCAGAGTGGCGCCGATGATGACGGATGTAATGGCATTTCAAAGGCCGCTGGCGGCGCGAAATGCCGATACAGGCGAAATCCTTACAGCACGCGCGAATTTACCGTCAGACGTCCGGAACACTTGTGCGGCGGTTTCTGTTTCACGGTCATGCCGTACAATCTCTGTTAATGCCGGCCATTCCGGAGGCGACGATTTGCTCCGCATTCTCGGGTCCCAAAAACAGTTCTGCGACGGCCTGTCGCGCCGCGACTGGCTGACGGTCGGCGCCCTTGCCCCGTTCGGCCTGTCGCTCGCCGGATTCAACGCGTTGACGGCCGCCGGGACGGCCCCGGCGTCGGCCGGGTTCGGGTCGGCCAAGCGGTGCATCCTGTTGCAGTTGTGGGGGTCGCCGAGCCAGATCGACACCTTCGACCCGAAGCCGGACGCGCCGAAGGAAGTCCGCGGGGAACTCGGGTCCATTCCGACGGCGGTGCCCGGCGTCCGCGTGGGCGAGATTTTTCCCCGCATCGCCAAGATGCTGGACCGCGTCACAGTGTTGCGCTCGCTGACGCACAAAGACCCGATCCACGGGACGGCCTTCGCCACGACAGCCGTCCCGTTCACAGACCTCGCACTGGAAGGCCGGAACCGCGACAGCCGGCACTGGCCGTTCCTCGGGTCGGTGGTCGATTACCTCGCGGAGAAGGCCGACCCGCGGCCGCCGGCGGTGCCGCGGAACGTCTGGCTGCCGTTCCCGTTCGGGTCGAAGCGCGGCCCGAGCCGGTCCGGCCCGTTCGGCGGGTTCCTCGGCCCGGCCTACGACGCCGTCGCCGCCGAGTTCCGGGCCAAGGGCGTCCGGGAAGTGTTGCGGGATTCCGGCGCGCCAAACACGCCGACGCCGATGGTGGCCGACCCGTACATCGGCATCTTGCCGACGGACCGCTTCGAAACCGTCACGCCGGCCGAGGGCGTGACGCTCGACCGCCTCGGCGGCCGGGCCTCGCTGCTCGGCCAACTCGACGCCGCCCGCCGCAAAATGGACGCCCAGCCCTACGACCGCCACCAGGCGACGGCCTTCGCGGCGCTGACCACGGGCAAGCTGCGGGACGCCCTCGACGTGCAGGCCGAGCCGGCGAAACTCCGCGACCGCTACGGCATGACCCTGTTCGGCCAATCGTGCCTCGCCGCCCGCCGCCTGCTGGAGGCCGGCGGCAAGTTCGTCACCGTCTGCTGGGACGAGTACGGCCTCGTGAACACCGGCTGGGACACGCACATCCACCAAAACACGCGACTGAAAGACGAACTCGGCCCCGGCCTCGACGCCGCCTTCACGGCTCTGTTGGAAGACCTCGACGCGCGGGGGATGCTGGCCGACACCGCAGTCGTGGTCCAGAGCGAACACGGCCGCACGCCGCGGATTCAAAATGTGGCCGGGGCCGGCCGCGACCACTGGTCCCGGGCTTACTCCGCCATGTTCGCCGGCGCCGGCTTCGCCAAAGGCCGCGTCGTCGGCCGCACCGACAAGATCGGCGGCGACGTGATCGAGACGCCGTTCTCGCCGAAAGACGTGATCGCCACGGTGTTCCACCTGCTGGGCATCGACCCGCACTCGGAGATCCAGGACAAGCAGGGCCGGCCGTACCCGGTCGGCGGCGTCGGGCGGGTGCGGGTGGAGTTGTTGGGGTGACCTGTCGATTCAACGGGTATACTAAAGTAACGACA
>Ga0136633_1003463_pt1 | contig 10378 bp, 14 predicted proteins | sample AntDrymeUQ832206_2_FD_105494 | JGI IMG/M metagenome (GOLD analysis project Ga0136633, IMG submission 105494) | Polar desert sand microbial communities from Dry Valleys, Antarctica - metaG UQ83 (22.06) | ecosystem: Environmental > Terrestrial > Soil > Desert | place: Antarctica: Dry Valley...
ATCAGCGCATGCGGTTGGGCCCGTGCTACTCGACGCTCGATCAGCGCGGAGGCAGGTCCGGGGTCTGGCTGAAGCCAGACCCCAACGCGCGTTTCAAGGATCCGAGGTCTGGCTTTAGCCAGACCTCGAGCGCACTGTCACGGCTTCTCCCCGTAGCGCCGCGCCGCGCGCGACTCGCGGGCCCGCTGGCGCCAGCGCTGCTTCGCCTCGCGCCGAAGCCGCGAGCTAGAGCGCATCTCGACCGCTCGCAGCTCCCGCTGCAGCCGGCCGTAGCTCGACCAGCGGTCGGGGTCGAGCGCCCCCGTCTCGAGGGCCCCTCGTACAGCGCAACCTGGCTCGGTGTTGTGCGCACAGTCGTTGAACCGGCACTCGACCGCGAGCTCGGCGATGTCCGAGAACGCGTTGTCGACATCGCCCTCCCAGACCTGCAGCTCGCGCAAGCCAGGGGTGTCAACGAGGAGAGCGCCGCTCGGAAGCACGAGAAGCTGACGATGACGGGTCGTGTGCCGGCCCCGGCCGTCGTTCCGAAGATCGCCCGTAGGCATCGCGCGGCGACCGGCGAGGCGGTTGATCAGCGTCGACTTCCCCACACCCGACGATCCGAGCAGCACGATGGTTCGTCGCGGTCGAAGGAGGGCCTCGACATCCTCCAGCCCTTCGCCGGTCACGTTGCTGACCGCGACGACGGGGACGCCGACCGCGACGTCCTCGGCCTCGGCGAGCAGGCCCGGGTCGTCGCACATGTCGAGCTTCGTGAGCACGACCACCGGATCTGCGCCGCTGTCCCACGCAGCGATCAGGTAGCGCTCGAGGCGCCGGGGGTTGAAGTCGCCGTCCAGGCCGGAGACGAGGAAGACCGTGTCGACGTTCGCGACCAGGATGTGCTCCTCGGACTTGAGCCAGGGCGTCTTCCGTGAGACCTTCGTCCTCCTCGGGAGGACCGCCTCGACGGCATAGCGGCCGCCCGCGGCATCGCACACCGCAACCCAGTCGCCGACTGTAGGCATCAGGCTGTGCTCGCGGTCGCGAAGCTTGCCCCGGGGGTGGGCGAGGCGCTCGTCGCGCTCGCCGCGGACGAGGTAGCCGCCGCGATGCTCCGCGACGACGCGAGCCGGCTCGAAGCCACGCTCGAGATGAGTTGTGAAGGCCGCCTCGAGCTCGTCGGTCCAGCCGAGGTCGGCCAGGGTTCCATCGGACAACGCACAGCTCCTTCGCTTGGGATGGGCGAACCTGACCGCGGCTCGCGGAGATCCCGATCGTTCAGTGAAGGTGCGTCAGCTCAGGATCGCAGCGAGCCGGAGGAGATCAAAGAAACGCACTTTCATGACATCCTCCTCTCGCTCGACGACCTGACTCGAGGAGGGTACGCGCCGAGCGCGGCGGAGTCAACGCCCTTGACGTGAGCGACAGGTTTCCGTTTGATCTCCGTTGGGGGTGCGGACAGCGACCACAGAGACCACTGCGGGGGAGACGAACGGCGTCTCCATGGTCCGGCTCGAAGCGGTTCGCAAGAGCTTCGGCGACAACCTGGTCTTGGACGGGATCGACCTCAGCGTCGACCACGGCGAGGTCCTCGTGATCATCGGAGCCAGCGGAAGCGGAAAGAGCACGCTCCTTCGCTGCGTCAACCTCCTCGAGCCGATCCAGCAAGGCCGGATCTTCCTCGAGGGGGAGGAGATCACCCGCAGGGGCGCCAACGTGTCGGCGATCCGGCAACGAATCGGGATCGTCTTCCAGCAGTTCAACCTCTTCCCGCACCTGACGGCGATCGACAACCTGACGCTCGCCGCCCGGCGAATCCGCAAGATGCCGCGTCGCGAGGCCGAGCGGCGGGGACGCGAGCTCCTTGCGAGCGTCGGGCTCAAGGAGAAAGCGGACCAGCATCCTCACCAGCTCTCGGGAGGGCAGCAACAACGAGTCGCCATCGCCCGGGCGCTGATGATGCAGCCGCATGTCATGCTCTTCGACGAGGTCACCTCGGCGCTCGACCCGGAGCTCGTCGGGGAGGTGCTCGTCGTTATGCGTAACCTCGCTCGCGAAGGCATGACGATGCTCATCGTCACGCACGAGATGCAGTTCGCACGCGAGGTCGGGGATCGCGTGATCTTCATGGACGGTGGCAAGATCGTCGAGCAGGGCAGGCCGAAGGACGTGCTGGACAACCCCCGGGAGGACCGGACGAGACAATTTCTACGCAGGACACTCCAGCTCGATCACGCGCTGGAGGAGCTCACCATCGAAGAAGGAGGAGAAGCCGAATGAGACGACTCTTCGTCGTCATCGCCATCACAGCTCTTGCGGGCGTAGCGCTCGCAACCTGGGGCGGCGCAGCATCCGCCCGTGAGGCGGGCTCGAATGCAACAGCTGCGGCAGATCAGAACAAGCCGAAGCTGCCCCCGCTTCCGGCAAACATCAAGGAGCGAAAGCGACTGAACATCGCGGTCAAGTGCGATACGCCTCCGTTCGGTTACATCGGCGCGAGAAGCCAGCACGCCGGCTTCGACGTCGAGGTCGCGCGCTGGTTCTCCCGCTTCGCGTTCGGCAAGTCGAACCGCGTCACGTTCACGTGCGTGACCACCCCGGCACGCGAGCCGGCGATCACCACGGAACGTGTGGACATGGTGATCGCGACATTCACGTACAACAGCGACCGCGAGACGCGTATCGATTTCTCACGCGCCTACTACGCGGCCACGGGACGTCTGCTCGTCAAAAACGACTCGTCGCTCCAGTCGCTCGCCAACATGGCCGGAAAGACGATCGCCACGACTTCCGGATCCGTCTACGACCGCTGGGTCAAGAATTGCTTCAAGGACACGAAGCTCATCGTCACTGACAACTTCACGAACGCGCTCCTCGCGTTTCGAGACGGGCGCGCGGACGCACTGATGTTCGACGACACGATCCTCCTCGGCATCGCGGCCACCGATCCAGGCCTCAAGCTGACGCCGGATCTCTTCATCGCTCAGCCGTACGGCATCGGGATCAAGCAGGGGAACGTCGCCCTGAAACGCTGGATCGACTCACGGCTCGGGATCATGAAGACGCGGGATCTCTTCTTCCCGATTCTGAAGAACACCGTGCCGCCGAAACAGGTTCCGCCGTTCTCGAAGAACATCCTGAGGCCGAAGCAGACCTTCGGCTACAACCAGGGCGACATCACGACTGTGTGCCCGTAGCGGCCACCGCAAGCACTAGGACAAATGGAGCGGCCGCGCGTGCGGCCGCTCCTCCGTTTTCATGACGGCCGCTCTCGCCGCCGGGTTTTTCACGGATCTCTGGTCGTTCGTCCAGGACAACTCCGACGAGCTCCTGGCAGGTCTCCGGCGAACGCTCGTCGTCTCGGTGATCGCAATCGGCGGGGCGTTCTTCATCGGGCTGATCCTGGGTGCAGCCCGCGCACACCGAATTCCAGTCATAAGCCCGCTGGCGGCGATCTATGTCGAGGTGATACGCAACACGCCGATCCTCGTCCAGATCTTCTTCCTCTACTTCGGGCTGACCCAGGACATTGGGCCCTGGCCCGGGATTCGGCTCGAGGCGTTCACCGTCGCGTGGCTCTCCGTGATGATCTGGGGTGGCGCCTTCAACACCGAGAACTTCCGTGCAGGATTCGAAGCCGTTCCGTACCGGTATCGAGAGGCCGGCCTGGCGCTCGGCTTCAGCCGCATCAAGACCTTCGCGAACGTGACGTTGCCGATCGGCGGGCGGATCGCCCTCCCCTCGTCGATCAACACCTACATCAGCGTCCTCAAGAACACGTCGCTCCTGTACGTCATCAGCTATCCCGAGCTGACGACGACCGCGCTCCAGATCCAGGCGTTGACGCTGGAGACCGTCGAGACGTTCACCGTCCTCGCGGTCTCGTACCTCGTGATCGTCTGGACGATGTCGTTCCTGATCCGACTGCTCGAGTCGCATCTCGCGTTGCCGGAGGAGCGGTAGATGTCGATCCCGGACTGGGTCGAGCCCGTCGCCCGCTACATGCTTACGGAAGGCCTCGTCGGCACCCTGAAGATCGCCGCCTTCGCTCTCGCGGGAAGTGTGCTCGTCGGGATCACCCTCGGAACCCTGCTCACCATCAAGTTCCTGCCGTTGAGAGCGTTGATCCGCATGTACATCGAGGTGTGGCGCGGGCTTCCTATCCTCGTGACGATCTTCATCATCTTCTTCGCGCTCCCCGCGGTGAGCCTGCAGCTCGAGTTCGACGCGGTCACCGCCGCGGCGGTCGGCCTCATCCTCTGGGGCAGCGCTCAGGTTGCCGAGGCGACGCGCGGTGCGGTTCAGTCGATCCCGCGTGAACAGCACGAGGCCGCATCGGCTTTGGGCTTCGGCTGGGTCGGCCGCCACACCTTCGTGATCATGCCGCAGGCACTGCGCAGGCTCCTGCCGCCACTGGTGAGCTTGCTCGTCAACATCATCCAGAACACGACGATCGCCCAGGTGATCGGCGCGACGGAGCTCCTCGAGTCGGGCGAGCGCCAGGTGGAGCGGTTGACCGCGCCACCTCCGATCGGCCTCGGCGAGATCCACGCGTTCGAGATCTACGCCGCGGTCATGGTCGTCTTCTTCCTCATCTCGTTCCCGCTGACACGCCTGGCGGCGTACCTGGAGCACCGGCTCATCTGAAGGAGCGCCCGGCCGAAAAGCGGCCGGCTCTAGGGATTTTTGCGCGACACGGGAATTCGCGCCAGCGGATTCCCGGTCTTGCGCCAGCAACCGAGTCGCCTCGACAACAAGAGCGCCCCGGCCGCGACGCGGCCGGCTTCAGGGATTTTGCGCGACCGGGAATTCGCGCCAGCGGATTCCCGGTCTTGCGCCAGCAACGAGGGGTGGCGGACGGGACTCGAACCCGCGACCACCGGGACCACAACCCGGGGCTCTACCAACTGAGCTACCGCCACCGCGGCCGAGACAGGATAGCGCCGCGCAACAGCGCCTCAGGCGCGGGCCGAATGACACGCTCGCATCAGCTCGGCGTCTGATCCTTTCTCTATCGGCTTGACCACTCAGCATTCGACTGCGAGTGTTCCCGGCCCATGTCGTACGGCCGTGCTATGCAGGTCACGCGGATCCTCGCTCTCGTCATGGCGGGGATCTACGTCATCGCTGCGCTGATCGGTCTCCTCGCCGACTTCGACAGCACGCGCGACACCGTGCTCTGGGTCGGATTCCTCGCCGGCGGTGCCGTCCTGATCCTCCTCGGCCTCTACTTCGCGGGTGTCTCGCCCTGGCTTTCGGCCGCGCTCGTCTCGATCGGCGCCGCGGCCGGCGGCCTCCCGCTCTTCTGGTCGATCATCGTCCCGCTCGCAGCGGCCGTCCTGATCGCCATGAGCTTCGCGGTCGCGCGACGCCCCTCGCCGTCGGCGTAGCCAGGCCCGGCGTGCGGCGGCAAGACCGCACACGCGGGCTCGTGGGCATCACGGTCGTGAACGCCAGGCGGATCCTCGAAGAGGACGGGAAGATCGTGGTCACGCTCCCCGAGCAACAGATCGAGGCGAGCGACCTCGGAGGCGTTCTCACGCCGGCCTAGATGCTCCGCTAGCTCGACTCGATCGATCGAATCCCAGCACAGCGGAGAGACCCATTCTCGGAGGCGTAGGATCGCTCGGTGAGCCAGAACGACATGCGCCGTGCGACGTTCGAGGCCTGGGAAGCGATGGCACCCGGCTGGGAGCGCCGGCGGGAGCAGATCGACGAGATCACGGCTCCGGTGCGTGAGTGGCTGGTCAGGGAGCTTGCGCCGAAGCCGGGCGACACGATTCTCGAGCTCGCGGCCGGACCGGGCGATACCGGCTTCGAGGTCGCCGCGCTGCTCGGCGAGAGCGGCCGGCTGATCTCATCCGACTTCAGCCCCGCGATGGTCGACGTCGGCCGCCGCCGCGCGAGCGAGCTCGGCGTCCGAAACGTCGAGCACCGTGTCGTGGACGCCGAGCGCATCGAGCTCGAAGACGACTCCGTCGACGGGGTGCTCTGCCGCTTCGGGTACATGCTGATGCCGGAACCCGCGGCGGCGCTCGCCGAGACGCGTCGCGTGCTGCGCCCGGGTGGCCGCCTGGCGCTGGCCGTCTGGCGTGAAGCCGAGCGCAACCCGTGGGTCGCAATCGCCGGACGCCTGCTCGTCGGGCGCGGCCGAATGCCTCCTCCGGAGCCGGGAGCTCCGGGAATGTTCGTGCTCGCGAGCGAGGAGCACCTCCGCGGGCTGCTCGACGAGGCGGGCTTCACGGACGTGCGCATGGAGGACGTACCGGTGCGGTTCGAATACCGCGACGTCGACGAGTGGCTGAGCGCCGCGAACGACACGGGCGGCGCCTTCGCGAAGGCGTGGCAGGAAATTCCCGAGGAAGAGCAAGCGGCGATCAAGGCAGAGCTGGCGGTGGCCTTCGCGCCGTTCGCCGTCGACGGAAGCTACGAGCTCCCCGGCCTCGCCCTAGCCGCCATCGCGAGCTGAAGCGTTAGCCTGTTGTATAGTTCACCTTATGGTGAACAGTAAGGCGGAGCTCGACCGGAGCTTCCTTGCCCTCTCACACCCCGTCCGTCGGGCAATCCTCGAGCGGCTCGTCGCGGGGCCGTCGACCGTCGGCGACGCGTCACGCGGCCTCGGCGTCTCGAAACCGGCCGTGACGAAGCACCTGAAGGTGTTGGAGGAGGCAGGCGTCGTCAGCCGGACCGTCGCCGGGCGGAAGCACCTGTTGCGACTCCAACCGCGTCCCCTTCGAGACGCTGCGTCGTGGCTCGACCTGCACCGCTCGTTGTGGGAGACGAAGTTCGAGGCCGTCGAGCACTACCTCGCAGAAACCGACCAAGGACAGGAGGTCCCGGAATGACCGAGATCGGACAAGAGATCGCACTGGAGCTCGAGCACCGCTACGCCGCGCCGCGGGAGCGGGTGTTCGAGGCCTGGATGAACCCGGAGGTGCTGAAGCGCTGGTGGGCAGCGGCGCCGACGTGGGAGACGCCGCTGGCGGAGGTCGACGCGCGCGAGGGCGGCAGCTACCGGCTGTCGATGCGCACCGACGAGGGCGATGTGCACACGGTGCGCGGCGAGTACAAGGAGATCAGCCCGCCGCAGCGCCTGGCGTACACGTGGTCGTGGGAGGAGGGCCCGGAGGCGGCGATGGCGGGAAGCGAGCGCACGCTGGTTACCGTCGAGTTCCTCGAGGACGGCGACGGCACGCTCGTCAAGCTCACCCACAGCGGCTTCGCGAACGAGCAGATCCGGGAGATGCACGCCCAGGGCTGGGAAGCCGTGCTAGCGAACCTCGAGCGGAACGTGTTCTCGTAGAGCGCGCTTGACTAATGCTGCGTCGCGCGTCGCGCGACGTTCGACCCGGAACGCCTGTGGCTCGCCGTAGGGGCGAGGCTCGCCTCGCCCTCCAAACGCCGCCGACGAGTGAGGGCGAGGCAAGCCTCGCCCCTACCACTTCACTGGTAGCGCCGCTTTATCGGTGAGACGTTTGGAGCTGTCCTTTCGAAAACCGGAAGCCGGATGCTGTGGGGTGCATTAACTCGGTTCGCCGTGGGCGGGGGAGTTACGCCCGTAGAGTCGGTCGCCCGCCACGTCCATCTGGAGGAGCCGTTATTTGTTCTGGTCGCTCTGCTACCTCATGTTCCAGCGCCTGCTGCAGCTCGCGGCGCTGCGCTTCCGCTCGGATGAGTTCAAGGAGCTCGAGATCGTCGTGCTACGCCACGAGCTCGCGGTGCTACGTCGCCAGCTCGGTCGGCCCGAGCTGAGCCCTCCCGATCGAGTCTTCCTCGCTGCCGCGAGCCGTCTGCTGCCGCGAGCACGCTGGCGCTCGTTCTTCGTCACTCCGACCACGCTGCTTCGCTGGCATCGGCGCCTGGTGGCAAGGCGCTGGACGTATCCGCGTCGCGTAGGCCGGCCGCGGGTCGGCGGCGAGATGCGTGAACTGGTGCTACGCCTCGCGCGCGAGAATCCGCGCTGGGGCTACCAGCGGATCGCCGGCGAGCTCCGCGGGCTGGGCCTCACGGTCTCCGCCAGCACGGTGCGTAACCTTCTCGCTGCGGCCGGCCTCGGGCCCGCGGGCAAACGCGCTGGACTCTCTTGGCGCGAGTTCCTGCGCGCGCAGGCGCAGAGCATGCTCGCCGTCGATTTCTTCACCGTCGAGACCATCTGGCTGCGGCGGCTGTACGTGCTCTTCTACATCGAGCTCAGGCATCGCCAAGTGGGGTGGGGTGTCGATGCAAGCGATCGTGGATCTGGTCAAGCCACAGCCTGAGGCCAGGTGGGTCCTCTTCTACTCCCTTGGTGACGGCCCGGACAAGGGCATCTACTACGACGCACACCCGATCGAGCAGATGAGCTATCACCTGACGATGCTGGCCTATGACATGAACGATCAGGCGCTGTCCTTCGGCCACGGCGCCCCGCTTCGGCTACGGAACGAGATCCAGCTCGGGTTCAAGCAGGTCAAGTGGATCAAGGGTGTCGAGTTCGTCGCGGATTTCTCGGAGATCGGCGGCGGCTACGGCGGCTACAACCAGGACCACGAGTTCTTCGGCTACCGACAATCCGTCTAGCGACCGACGAATAGCCGGCAGCGGCCGGGGCGGGGCCGCTAGCCTGTTGACGATGAAGCGTTGGGATCTGATGTCGCTCCCGTCCTCGTCGGAGAAGCGCATGTCACGTGAGCCAGGACCGGATGCTCCTCGCGTGCAGAGGAGCCACGGGCAGATGCCGCGAGTGCTGTTCAGCTCGCCCGAGTGTCGCGCCATCGCCCTCGATCTCGAGAGCGGCGAGACAATGGGCGACCACCGGGTTCGCGAGCGTGCGGTTGTGCAGGTCGTGACCGGCCGCGTGTCGATCGAGTCCTCCGGGGAAACCGTGGAGTGCGACGCCGGCACGCTCCTCACGTTCGAGCCGAGCGAGCGCCACACGGTGCACGCGCTCGAGAGCGCGCGGTTGCTGCTGGTACTGGCGCCGTGGCCGGCACCTAAGCACTACACCGACGGGGAGAAGGGACACGACGACCTCCCTGACAACGCGATGGCGGATCCGGTCCCATCGGCGGACACCGTCGCCGGCCCCCGCCTGGGCGAGCACTCCGAGTCGTAGCCGGGCAGTCCCGCGACCGCCGCAAGTCAAGCCCAGGCTCGGCGCGCGCGTGAGCCGGTTCGCCAAGCGTTCGCACCACCGTCAGTGTCGGCGATGCCTGGTCTAATGGCAGCCGGCCTCCGGATCAGGAGGAAGGCAGCGGCTTGAGGAAGTGCGCTGCGCGACGGGTCGGGCGTTCGGCGAGCAGAGCATCGAGCGCGAGAACGAGTCGTCCGACGGTGGCGGGATTACCCGGGGAAACTGCCGGTTCGTCGTGAAGATGAGCCCGGGGGTTGGGGCGTCGCTCGCGAGCGCGTCTGCTTCAAGTCGACGGAAGTCGGGGACGTTCTCCGTGACGATCGCCCGCTCCTCGGCGATGGCGGCTGCGAACACCTCTTCGTCGGGCGCGCCCTCGAGGCTCCGAAACTCGGCGTCATGAATCGAGACGACGTCGTGACGGCGTGCTCGTAGCTGCTCGGCCACGGTCGCGGAGTACGGCACCCGGCGTGTCCACTTCGCCGACTGCACGCCCAACCCAGACAGCGCCTGGGTCACCCAGCAAGCTCGCCAGCTCGCCTGGACCTTGCCTGAGCGAGCGACGCCAGTTCGCTTCCTGATCCGCGATCGCGACAGCAAGTTCACGCGTGACTTTGACACCGTCTTCCGCAGCGAAGGCGTCGAGATCATCCGGACGCCGATCCGCTCGCCCAAAGCGAACGCGATCGCCGAGCGCTTCGTCAGAACCGTGCGCGCCGAATGCCTCGACTGGCTGCTGATCGTCAACCGCCGCCACCTCGAACAAGTGCTGCGTGTCTACGTCGACCACTACAACCGCCAAAGGCCCCACCGCGCGCTCGACCTGCGGCCACCCGTCCCCGAGCAACGAACGCTACAACTCGCCAGCTCAACCCGACCAGGCGACGTCACGCGCCGAGATCGCCTGGGCGGACTGATCCACGAATACAGCCTCGCGGCATGAAACCGGATTTGTGCACCCCACACGCTTCGCGCCCGCCGCCGCCGTCTCGCTCGCCTCATCGAAGGGCGGCGAGCCGGCGACGGAGCTCACCTCATCGCGCTCGAACACCACGAACGGGGACGCTACTGGCCGCCGAAACCGCTGAGACAAGCCAAATCTGTTGCGGTGCGTTGCGACTGGTTGCCGCGGGCGTCAAATGGTAAGGAGGGGGTCGACGGTTCGAGTCCGTCAGAGGGCTTTAATAGAGAGCCTGCAAATCAGCACTTTATTGTTGCCTGCGCATCGAACACGCGGACACATTCCCGACACATCTGCGGTACGCGCGACACATCGCGACGTCTCGC
>Ga0136633_1003464_pt1 | contig 10376 bp, 11 predicted proteins | sample AntDrymeUQ832206_2_FD_105494 | JGI IMG/M metagenome (GOLD analysis project Ga0136633, IMG submission 105494) | Polar desert sand microbial communities from Dry Valleys, Antarctica - metaG UQ83 (22.06) | ecosystem: Environmental > Terrestrial > Soil > Desert | place: Antarctica: Dry Valley...
CGCGCAGCCGCTCCAGAGGATGGCCGGCGTCCGCTTCCTCGCGGAAGCAGCGGCCGACCGTGGTCGTGAGCGAGCCGTGCTCATTCACGGTCCGGCCCTCGAGTCGGGGATACGAGTGGTAGCACATCGCGGGCGATAGCGCCCGGCCGGGCTCGCCGCCCAGGACGAGCTTCTGCGGGAATGCCTCGATGAATCCGGCTCGCCGCAGCGTTTCCACCCGGATCGCTTCCGGCGACTCCGTTTCGGCGGCGCCCAGGTCTCGCGCCCATTCGCGAGCGACGTTATCGAAGTACCACGACAGCGCCAGCGCCGATTCGTGGAACCTGACCTCGACTCCATCGAGAACTTCGATCTCGCCGCGACCGATCATCTCGGTCACAGCGGCCTGATGGTACTCCGTGCGGCCGGTCGAGTTCTCGAAGATTCGCCCGTCCTCGCGCGCGGTGGTGCGCCGCCCGATACGGCGCGGGTTTCGTGGTTTCCTCCGCGGCACCAGCGCGGCCGGTGTGCCGCCGGCAAAGACGTTTGCCATCACGCGGATAGTTCTGAAATTGGCGAGCACGACCTGCGCGTCCGGCACCTTGCGCCCGAGCTGCGCCTCGAGGAATGCGATCAGCTCCAGGATCCTGAGAGAGTCGATCACACGCTCTTCGAAAAGCCTGGTGTCGGCGGTAACGCTCGTCTGTGTCTGGGGCGTGACCAGTTTCGTGCGCGTGTAATCGAGGAGGCGCCGCTCCAGCTCGAGCTCGGTCAGCATTGCTGCAGCCCCCAGTTGGACTCGAGACAGTACCTGACCACGCGGGGATAGAAGTCCAGCGACGATCGGGGCGCGATGCCGCTGCCGCTCAGTGCTTCGGAAGTTTTCCCGGTATCGAACAGCTTCGGGTGCGCGAGCTGGCAGGCGAAGCTCTGGATCGATCGAGTCGCGCTCCGCAGCACTTCGTTCCCCGTCTCCTCCACCGAGCGCACGAAGAGCTCGTAGGTATCGAGATCCACCAGCAGCGGCCTCTCGATCGCGCGCTTGCGCCACGCCGGCCGGAACCGCAGCAGGGAATCGACGGTGGATCCGATCAGATCGTCGAGCGTGCTCGCTTCAGCACCCCCCGCCAGATGAAACGCTCCGCCCGCCGGCTGATTATCGATGAGATGCAGCGCAACGTCAGCCACGAAGTCCGAGCTCACGATGTCTACTCTTTCCCCGGGGTCGCCGGGAATCATCGGCGCGAGGCCGTTGTAGAGCAGGCGAATGGCGTGGTGGATGGCGTTGAAGCCCCGTACCGCGCCCGTGCGGGAGTCGCCGACCACAGTGCTCAGTCGAAGCAGCAGTATCGGCAGCTCGTCCATCGCTGCGCGCACGAGGGCTTCCATCTCTGCCTTCGACTGCTCGTAGGTGTTCACGAAGCCGAAGCCGGCATCCCCGTGGTCCGATTCCGCGAACGTCCCCGAGCGCCGCCCGCTCACGTAAACCGTGCTGAAGAACGCGGCTGATTCGAGCGACGGACAGCAACGCGCGAATTCCAGGATGTTGCGTGTCCCGTCGACGTTCAGCCTACGCGCTTCGCTCAGCGGAAGGGTGAAGGACGTGCTCCCGCCGCAATGCACGATGTGGGTGGTGTGGCGCGTCAGCGCTGCGACGGCTTCCGGCGAGAGTCCCAGCGTCGGGCCGGCGCAGATGTCTCCCGCGACCACGGAGACACCGGCCGCCGGCCGGATGTCAGAGAGGATCGATGCGATTTCCCCGTGACGCTCGCCTCCGCGCCTCACCAGCGCGCTGACGGTCGTTTCCGGCCCCGGGGCGAGCCGGCGCAGCAGCTCGCTGCCGACCGCGCCCGTCGCCCCGGTGATGAGCACCGATCGGCGTTTCACCTTAGTGCTCCACCACCATGCAGGCCCAGTTGAGCCCGTACCCGAAGGTGAATAGCAGCAGGAAATCACCGCGCGCGATGAGTCCGCTCTCCTCCGCGCGGCGCAGATTGAGGAGCGTGTCCGATGCGACGGTGTGCCCGACCCGGCTGATGTTCTCGGTGTAGATCCGCTCAGGCGGACAGCCGATCAACCGCCCGAGTATCTCCCAGCTGCGGAGCGAGACGTTGTGCGGGATGACGAGGGCGATGTCATCGATGGTGAGGCCTGCCTTCTCCAGCGTCCTCTCGATCAGCGTCCTGGCGGTCGGGAAATAGGCGGCGAGTATCTCGTTCTCGAGCGAGCCCGCATCCCAGAGCGCGCCCTTGGTGACGTGAGTGCATTCGACTATCCGATTCCGCTCCGCACCCCTCTGCACCAGCGCCGCGCAGGCGCCATCGGATACGACGTTGTAGATGAGATCGCGCTGGCGCGAAGGTGGAAATTTGTCGGCGCTGACGCAGAGCACCGACTTGAGATCCTCTTCGGCCAGAATCATCGCGCGCGCGATCCGCAGCGCCGCGAAGATCGATGCGCACCCGAGCTGGTTGATTCCGATCACCGACGCGTTGGGAAGATCGAGCTCGCTCTGTAGCTGTGAAGCCGGATACCTGAAGAGGTCGGCGACTTCATCGAGCTCCAGCACGGGCTCGCGCGCCGGGTGGTTCGAGTCGTTCGGTTGCTGATCTCTTTTCGCCCGGCGTGTCGGCTCCGCATTCCACATCGTCGAGCTCGAGCTCAGCGCCGTCGCGTAAAGCACCAGCCCGATCTCGCCGCGGTCGATGTCATTTTCGGCGAACAGCTTTTCAACCGCCGCCACGGCCATGTCGAGGTTCGACTCCTCTCCGGCGAGGTGAACGGTCCTGAAGCCGAACGAGGCGAGGGTTTCAGCCGAGCCGGCCAGCAATCCCGCCGTATCGAGCTCCCTCAGAGTCGCCATCCGGGGCGGCAGATACTCCGCGATGGCTTCGATACCCGCGTGGTACGATCGGGTCCGGGCCGGCTGCAGCGGCGATTCCGTAAGTGGCTGTCGTTTCGACATCTGGGGAGGTGGGGCTGACTGGTTCATGCTTCAGGATACCCGCCCGGAGACGGCCCGGGGATACGTCGTGTTACGTAGCTCAATCTGCCCAGGCCCCTCTAGGTGCGGACGCGGAGCGTTGGGACCGAGCCGCAGAACTGCTTTCCGAAAAGCGAGCGAATGAGCGCCGCCTTCTTTGATCCTCGCCCGCCGCTCAATCGAATGCGCAGCGCCGGCGGAACATTGCCGATTTCGATGGTCATATCCTCACCCGCCGTATGGACGGTGTAGCGATCGCCGTCCATCTCGTACTTCGCCAGTGTTTGGCCGAGACACTTCTCCACGATTTGCTCCGCGACCGCGCGATCGATGTGAAACAGGAGCCAGAGTCTGGTCCCGATGATTCCAGCGACGACGATCGAGACCAGAAAAGCCGCGAGTGCATTGTCCGGTCTCTCGCCGCACGCGATCGCCGTGACGAGCACGGCCAGAGCAAACCCGACGTTGAGAATCAGCAGCGACCGCCCCTTCCAGAGAGTCGGCCGGCGGCGCATCGCCAGCGCGAGTGACCAGAGCGCGAGGATGCCGATGTAGGCGCCAGCCCACGGCCCGAAGGCGATCATGCCCGGAAGCGAAGGCGCCGCGCCCCGCTACTCTTCGAGCAGCGCTTTCAGGTTCTCGACGACTCTTTTGCTCTCCTGGTCATTCAGCTTCTCGAAAACCGAGAGCTGCATCTTGCCGAGCGCGTTCTGCGGAACATCGTACTCGACGTCCAAGCTGAGGCGGGTTTTGCCTCCCGCTGAATCGGCCCGGTAGGTGAACGTGCTTCGCGCCCCGGTGGTGGTCTTGTAAACGAACTCCTTGCCGGGAACGAACCGCACCGTTTCCGCCTTTCCGGACAGCTCGATGCCGGCGAGGCTATAGACCCAGTCCCAGCCCGTGCCGGGCTTCTTCACATCGCCTTTGATGTTGGTGACCGACTTGAGGGGGCCGATGAAAGCGGGATGATTCGTAACGTCGACGATGTAGTTCATCAGACTCTCTGGTGAGCATGTCACTTCCAGCGACTGCGCAACTCTCGACATTATTGGTCCCCGTATGGTTGTGGTGTGACAGCGGTAAGGATGCTACCGTGAGCACCCCTTCGTCCATGTGTGGGACGGAGAGATCGGCGGGCGTCTGACGTGTCGTCGGCGGCCGTCGAGGAGTAAGTTCGTAGGCAGTGCCAAGGGGCTCGCTTCATTCGGGCGTTTACTGAAGACTACCTGCCGGGAGCTTATGGCGTGCCAGCGGTGGACTGCGGGCGTTGCTCGAGGCGGGATCGAAGCCACCCTCTTTGACTGCAGGAACAACTGGGGAGGAAAGTTGGGGGCAAGTCAATCCCGCAAACTGTGACCGATAACAGGGAGCTCAAGCTCACCCCGACCCCGGCTGGGCGGCCTTCGCTTCGTGCCGGCGCCTGGCTCATCGGGGGCGTGCTGCTCGTCCTTCTGGGATTCGGTTATTGCGCCAGCCGGATGATCCCGGGCGCGTTCCTCGGCAGGAACGAGACGAGAGTCACGCACGACGTCGTGATCCAGCAGATCCGCGCCGTCGCCAAGCTGGTCTCGAGCGAAGCGACCGTGCGCGACGTGATCATGTACGAGAACACCTGGTACGGATCGACGAAGCGCTCGCTGGTCGTAGTAACCGGTCGGCTCCTCGCGGGGATCGACCTCCGCGACAATCCGGAAGTGTCGATCGACCACGGAAAGAAGCGGATCTCGATCGTGATTCCGCCCGCGAAGCTGATTGCCCTCGAGATCCGCGACATGAGCACCTACGACGAGCGCGGGGGATTGTGGAATCCCTTCAAGCCCGCCGACCGCGAAGCGATTCAGCGCCAGGCCCGAACCCAGCTGATGGCGGCCGGCAATCAGCTGGAGCTCATTCGCCGCGCCAACGAGAGCGCCATTGATCTGCTGAAGATGTTGCTCTCGAAGGATGGCTACACCGTCGAAGCCACGATTCGCCGTCCCGGCACGCGCTTCACGCCCCTCGGCGACACACCCCTAACGCGTTAACAGCGCGGGCCGGCGGCGGCGGGGTGTTGAACCGCGCCGACCTTCAGCGCGGAGACGCGACTCCGTGCCGCGAATAAATTTGAAGTGACGGCGCCTTCTCTCACGCAGACGGTAGACGGGGAGTCGGAGGGGGTCCTGCGCAGCGAGTTTCAGCGAGCGACCAGGAGACAGGCGAGTGCCAGCGAAGCTGGCGCGCGCGTAGTTTGGCTCCACCCGAGCGAGCGTACTCGCAAGCAGGACTCCCTTCGACTCCCCAGCACACCGATCCAGAAGTGCAAAAGGCGGTCACGTCCAGATCGAAGCTTTTTTTGCCCAGCTGCTATCAGCGTACCGTGTAGAAAACGCTCGCGCGGTCTCCTTCAACGCCGTCCCATCATTCGTGTCCTTGTACCGCGTCACGCCTGTCCAGTAGAGGGCTTCCGGCGCGGCGTCGGTCTCGGGCAGCTCCTCGTAGACGCGGCGGAACATCTTCGCGGCTTCCTCCCATTTCTGCTCCTGAAAGGCTATCCTCGCCCGCCCGAGCATCAGCTGCGCCAGAAAATCGTCGGGTGGAAGAAATCCCTCGATGCGGTGCCGCTCGACTCCCTCGCTGTCGAGCCCGAGAATCGTCGGCGTCCACTGCGCCGCGTACTTCTCACCGTACTGCTTGAACGCCGCCGCATCGTCCTTCACGTGCACGCGCGCGGGAATGAAATTCTCGGCCACGAAGCTCGACACCCGATCATCAGGCCACACCTCGGCATCCAGCCGAGCACAGCCACTTCACATCGGCGCCGCGCTGAAATCGAGGATGACGGGTTTCTTCTGATCCTTCGCGTCGGCGAGGACGCGGTCGACATCATGCCTGAACTGAATTTCCATTGCGCCTTTCGGGTGAGATTTAGACCATGAACCAAGGCACGATGCAGGCCGCAAGAGCAGTGAGCTCAGCGGGCAGCGGCCAGCTTCCAGCTGGCAGCGGGTAGCTTGGCAGTTGTGATTGCCGTTCAATCACGCAGCGACCAATCCTTCGCCCGCTCGAGCGCGCCCCGATCCCAGCCCGCGAGATCGGCTGCTACATCGTACGTGCTCTGTAAAAAATCGAGCAAAGTCGAATCGGGATCCGCTGACGACCTCACACTCTCGTAGGGGAGAACCCACTCGCCCAGCTGCCGGTGAAAGTACGCAGCCTCGGGCCTCACCGTCGCGACGTCGCACCCCGGCGGCATCGGATACGAGTACGCATAGAACGCCGGCTCGGCCACCGGCCCGGCGGTCGACCCCGGCCACCACCCGGCGCTGATGCATTCGTGTGAGTAGCCTTCGACCGCCACGTAATCCGGAAGGTTCGGAATTCCGCCCGGATGCCGCGGACCCGGGCGGCCGGAGAATCGCGTGCACGCGATGTCGAATGCTCCCCACCAGAAATGCACCGGACTCGATTTCCCCAGAAAACGGCCGCGAAACTCCTTGAGTACCCGGTCGGTCTGCGCCAGGATCTGCCAGCAGCGGTGCGCGGCGTCGGCATCATATGATGCGTGCAGCTCGTCGTCCGGAAAGGACGTCGTGTCCGCGATTTCCGTGGGGACCGGCCTGATCGGCACATCGATTTCCAGAGCGGTCAGCATCGCGTTGTAGCGCCGGTAGAAATCCGCGACGGACTGTGGCTCGAGTGAAAGGCCGCGTATTTCTCCCTCGGTCGTCCGCATCGCCAGCAGATGATCGATGAAATCGAATTCGACCTCGAACTCCTTGCCGTCGTACGGTATCGGGGAAGTGGTCAACCCGCGCGCGCTGACGTAGAGCGGAACGTGCCACCAGTGATTCTGCATCGGCGCGAGGGCGAGCCGGGTCTTGCCGACGATCTGCACCCATCGGTGGAGCGTGGCGTACGTCGGTTCCCACTCCGCCAGCGTCAGGCTCGGCCAGACCGTCACTGACTGTCGGGTGCTTCCCGCCGCATGACGCGGAGACTCTACTGTTGCTCCCACGTCATCTCCTCACGCTGATTGCCGCGTGCGGCGCGGGCTAGACTCACCCTTTCTCGCAACTCGCGATCTCTGCTTCTGTGTGCTCGCATCTGTGTATTTCTAGGTTTGTAGTCCGGGAAGGGTCCTTTGTCAATCCGCCTGGCCGCGCCATCTTTCCCCGAACTCCCAGACAAGGTTTCCATGGCCGCCACACTTCCCGCCCGGCAGCTCGGCAAAACCGATATCCACATCTCGCCGGTGGGCTTCGGCGCCTGGGCCACCGGCGGTGGCGGGTGGCTGGCGGGATGGGGCCCGCAGGACGACGACGAATCCATCGCCGCCATCCACCACGCGCTGGAGCTGGGAGCCAACTGGATCGACACGGCGCCGATTTATGGCCTCGGCCACTCCGAGGAAGTGGTCGGCCGCGCGCTCAAGCGCTACGCCCCGGCTGACCGGCCGTACGTTTTCACCAAGTGCGGCATGGTGTGGGACCCGAACGACCGCATGAAGGAGCCCGTACGGACGCTGCACCCAGACTCGATCCGGCGCGAGTGCGAGGCGTCGCTGCGCCGATTGGACCTCGAGTACGTGGACCTCTATCAGTTCCACTGGCCTGACGCGACCGGCGTGCCATTGGCGGACTCATGGCACACCATGATGCGCCTTCGCGAAGAGGGAAAGGTCCGCGCGATAGGAGTCTGCAACTTCGACGTCTCGCTGCTCAGGAAAGCTGAAGCGATCGAGCACGTCGATTCTCTTCAGCCTCCCTTCTCGATGATCAGGCGCGACGTTGCGGCGCAGGAGATCCCGTGGTGCAACGCCAACCGCACGGGCGTGATCGCCTACAGTCCGATGCAGGCCGGACTTCTCACCGACTCTTTCACCGCCGAGCGGCTGAAGACGATGGCGGAGGAAGACTGGCGGCGGACCTCGTCCAATTTTCAGTCCCCGCGTCTCGAGAAAAACCTGGCGCTGCGCGATGCCCTGCGGCCGATCGCAACGCGTCGCGGCGCGACGGTTTCCGCGGTGGCGATCGCGTGGCTGCTCGCCTGGCCCGGCCTCACCGCCGCGATCGTCGGCGCCCGCTCGGTCAGGCAGGTAGATGGATGGATTGGGGGCGCGACGCTGAAGTTGAGCGGTGAAGATCTCGATCAGATCGCGAAAGCCATCGAGCGCACCGGGGCGGGGAGCGGACCGACAAAGCCCGGAAACTCGGGCCATGAGAGGACGTGAGTGGCCTGAACTGCCCCCGCCATCACTTACGGGGGATCCAAGTTTTGAATTGTGAGTTGATTAGTTGGTTAGTTGCTCAGTGGTTATCAGTGAGGCGAGCAACTGGCAACCACTGACACACTAATAACTAACCGACTCACAACTCAAAACTTGGATCCCCTCTGCCCGGCCTCGAACCTTTCGAGCAAGATGAAATTATTGTTCAAGACGGTCCTGTCCGCATCGGTCGCGTCGATCGCGTACAGTCCCGACGGAAAGCGGCTCGTGAGCGGAGCCTACGACGGTGGCGTCAGCGTATGGAACCTCGCCGACAGCTCGCCCTCACGAACATTGACCGGCCACACAGGAACCGTCTGGTCCGTTGCGTTCAGCCCGGATGGGCAGCGGATCGCCAGCAGCGGCGAGGACAAGACCATTCGCCTTTGGCTGGCCGCCGATGGCGCGCGGTTCAAAGTGATGACGGGCCACACCCTCAACGTCTGGGCCGTTGATTTCAGTCCCGACGGGAAATATCTGGCCAGCGGCAGCTTCGACGAGTCGGTGCGCCTGTGGGACGCGAGATCCGGCGCGCCACTTCGTACCTTCGCGGGTCACGACCAGGCGGTGGTGGGAGTCGACTTCAGTCCCAACGGAAAAATCCTCGCCAGCAGCGGCGACGATAGTTCGATTCGCCTCTGGAACGTCGAAACCGGTCAATTGATCCGCCGCATTGACACCGGCAATCACACCTACAAGATCGCCTTCACCCCCAACGGAGAATTCCTGGTGAGCGGCGGCCGAGCGCGGAGCGCGGCCGGTACGTTGTGGCACCAGCTCACTGCTGCCCGGTCAGGCGCGCAGCATGGGGAGCCACTCAAGCTGTGGCGCGTCAGCGACGGGTCGTTGGTGCAAACCCTGGCGGGTGAGGACAACGACGTCCGGTCGGTGGCAACGAGTCCTGACGGAAAGCTGATCGCCAGCGCTTCAGAAGGGAGAACGATCAGAATATGGCGATTTCTGCGAAGCGCCCCTTCGGTTCCATAGGACAAACAATATTTTTAAGGCAAGCATTATTTTTTTGGCTCGAGGGTTTTTCGCCCGGAAGGAATCTTGCAGGATATGGGGTGCGCCCATTGGTCGCTCGTTCCGGAGTTGCATTGAATAAAGTGAAGGCCGAAGCTATCGCTCGTGCCCGGGCTCAGATTGCCGAGCGTATTTCCGGTCTCTGTAAAAATCTCACCTCCGAGGAGATGGACGCACTCCTCGATAGAATGGCGGGCATCCAATGCAAGTACGACACGATGGCCTTCAGCATGCCCCCGGAAACTCCACCCAAGCCGCGCGAGCTCGACTAGGTTGACGCACCGGACTTTCAAGGACAGGAAGGGGCTGCACTGGGACGTGTGGGAGGTGAAGCCGACCGCAGCCGAGCGTCGGTACCTTCAGCGTCGGATCCACGATGACGACCGGACCGATTCCGCCGAGCGCCGGAGCGGTGACGAGCGGCGGAGGTCGAGAGTCTCCCGCACTCCGGTCGCGACGGAGTTCGCGGGCGGCTGGCTCTGCTTCGAGTGCTCCAGCGAGAAGCGGCGCCTCGCGCCGGTTCCCGAGGGATGGGAGCGCGTGGATGACGATACGATCGAGCAGTGGTGCTGTGCGGCGAAGCCAGTCGTGCGCCGCAAGCCGGACTCCGCGTTCGGTGCCGGCGGGGCGGAGAAAATCAGCTAAAGCGGTCTCGTCTGAGCGCGATCAGCCTGGATCGCATCGCGGTACTTCGGCCGCGGACTGACACCACTCCCACAGCTTGTCTGAGGACGCTGTCTCCCACCCCTCGGGTATCGGCACCAACCGGCGCTTCTCTCCATTGGTGGACTCGAAGCAGAGCCATCCGTGCTCGAACCCAGGGCTGACGGCGGGTCTGCCACCGGAGCCTTCGCGGCGGCGCTCCACTCTGACTCTTCTCTCGGGACCGCGATATCCCGGCAGGGCGCTGGAAACCTTGCGCCGCTGAACCTGTCTACGCTCCCCGGTCGTGGGAACGATCACCCACACTTCCCAATGGGTTCCGTCCGGAGCGTTGAAAACTTTGTAGGGCACTTCGCACCTTCGGGTTCGGATTGCGTCCGATTATCCAGTGTCGTCGCTATTTGCAGGCCGGGTGCCAGCAACCGATGAACATTTGAATGTACGCTGGAAATTTTCGACCCGACAAAACACGGTGTAAGC
>Ga0136633_1003465_pt1 | contig 10375 bp, 9 predicted proteins | sample AntDrymeUQ832206_2_FD_105494 | JGI IMG/M metagenome (GOLD analysis project Ga0136633, IMG submission 105494) | Polar desert sand microbial communities from Dry Valleys, Antarctica - metaG UQ83 (22.06) | ecosystem: Environmental > Terrestrial > Soil > Desert | place: Antarctica: Dry Valley...
CGTGGCGGTCGCGCGGCGCGAGGCGTTCCGTCCGGCCTCGGAGGCGTCGCGCTCGGCGCTGCCGGTCGAGGCGCTGCTGACGCTGGGAGTCGGGCTCGCCGGGCTGTTCGCCTACGTCGGCGTCGCCGCGGGGCGCGGGCCGCGGCGCAAGCGCGGGATCGAGCCGGTGCGGGCGGACGGGCGCCGCCGCCGGGTGTAGTTCCGTTCGGACCTAGGCGGCGGACCGGCGCGCCTGGTCAAAGGCGGCATTGATGGGGAAGGTTCGGTCGGGGGCGGCGTTCTGCGGGGCGCTTCCGTCAACTGGGCCGAGAGGCGTCCCATAGTGAGACGTTTGTCGGCCCCGTCGCGGGTTCGCGGGGCGCTCCCGTCAACCGGGCCGAGAGGCGTCCCATAGTGAGACGTTTGTCGGCCCGCTCGGCGGGGCGCGCGAAGCTCAGTTGACCGGCGGCTCGACCACGAGCGCCAGGAGGATCAAGCCGACGGCAACTGCGCCGCCCACGGTGCCCTCGACGACTTCACCCCGCGCGGCCATGCGCGACCCGCGGAAGGCCAACCAGGCGCCGAGCGCGAGGACCACGAGGACGTAGAAGCGAGCCACGAACATCTAGGAGCCGGTTGAGCGCCTGGTCACGAGAGCAACCACGAGGCGCACCGTAATCCGGAGTCCGGACGGAATGCGTCAGTTGTCACGAACGACGGCGACGCGCCGCCGGGACGGCCACTGGGCCAGGAGCAACCCGCCGCCGACCAGCGCGGCTCCGGTCACCGCGAGCAGGGTGACCGGCTCGTCGTAGAGCAGGGCGCCGAAGCCGAGGGCGCCGAAGGGGATGATCAGCGGGATGTAGGCCGCCTGGACGGCGGTCATCTCGCGCAACAGGAGGGTGAGCACCACGAAGGCGATGGCGGAGCCGATGATCGCCAGGTAGGCGATCGCGCCGATCGACTGCGCCGTCCAGACCGCATCGCCCCAGTCCTCGCCGGTGGCCGATCCCGCGAGCAGGAGCAATCCGCCGCCCAGCATCGCCCAACCGTTGAGGGCGATGGGATCCAGTTCGCCGCCGCGGCGCTTGATCGAGAGGTTGCCGATCGCGCTGGCCAGCGGGGCGATCAGCGCGGCGGCCGCTCCGAGCAGGGCGCGTTCCTCCACGCCGAGCGACAGCGACTCGCCGAACGCGGCGGCCAGGCCGAACAGGGCGACGACCACGCCGATCACGATCCGCTGGGAGACCGGCTCCTCGCGCAGCCAGATCGTCGACAGGACCACCACGTAGAGCGGCATCACCCCGAAGAGCACGGCGGTCAGGCCACTCGGGATGTACTGCTCGGCCCAGTAGATGAGCCCGTAGGAGAACGCGAACGGCAGGATGGCCAGGACTGCGACGAGCTTGACGTCGCTGCGCAGGGAGCGCCGGAGGGACTTGACGACCACGAGCAGTAGAAGGCCCGCGAACGTGAAGCGGATGCCGGCTCCGAACAGCGCCGGCGTGTCCTCGAGGCCGATCTTGATCGCGACCCACGTGCTCGACCAGATGACGAGCAGGAATCCGTAGGCGGGGAGGACGAGGCGACGAGGCACCCGTTCGAGGCTAGAACGGCGGAAAGCGGCCCCTGTGGACCGCCCTCCGGAACTCCATGGACCGTTTCGTGGCGCTACGCGGCGGGCGCGTGACCCGCCGGGAGCGTCTTGAAAGACATTCGCGGGTACATCTAGTGACCGCTCGTTTCGGCTCGAAGCGCTTTCGCGAGTCGCTGCTCGTACTCGGCCCGAGGGATCTCCACGACGCCCAGGCGGGTGGTGTGCTCGGTCGCGAGCTGGACGTCGCAGAGGACCGTTCCGCGCTCAGCGAGCCGCTCCAGCGTGCGGACGAGCAGCACATTGCCCGCGTGGGGGACCCGGTGATACATCGACTCGAGCATCGCGGCCCGTCCCAGGGCGACGGCGAGCACGCCCCCGAGCAGCCCGCCCTCGTGGTCGCGCAGCTCGAAGGAGTGCGCGACACCCCCCTCGTGCAGCGCGCGGTACAGGCCACCCAGGCGCGGGGTGATCCACACCCCGGGACTCTCGGGCCGCGGTGCCATGCAGCCGTCGAGCACCGCCTCGAAGTCCTCGTCGAACACCAGCGTCCAGCCGGGATCGCGGGCGAGGCTGCGCCGGGCCGCACGCCGGACTCGGGCGAGCCCCGGAGGGTCGATCTCGAAGATCGCCCTGGGGTCGGCCACGTAATAGGGGAGCGGGCCATCGGCGCTGTCGCGATCGTCCATCGGAAACAGCCCCTGCGCGTAGGCGGCGATCGCTTGCCGGACGTCCATGCGCGGTAGCTTCGCGGGTCCCGATGCTCCGCATCCCCGACAGCGTCCGGACCGCCCGGCTGCGCGGCGAGTTGCCCGGTCGCCAGCACCTCGACGGCTGGCTCGCGCTGATGTCGCACCCGGACCTCGTCCCTTGGATGTGGCCCGGACACCTCGGCGGCGCCCGGACACGCGAGCAGGTGCTCGAGCGGATCGCCCTCGACCGGGCCAATCGCGAGGCTCACGGCTTCTCTCCGTGGGCCGTCGTGCTCCCCGAGACCGGCGAGACCATCGGCCGCGTCGGGTGCTCGCCGGCGGTGCTCGATGGAGAGGACGTCGTCGACCTGGGGTGGATGCTGCACCCCCACCACTGGCGTCGCGGCTACACGGCCGAGATCGCCCGTGAGGCCGTGCGCGTCGCCTTCGACGAGCTCGGAATCCCCGAGCTCGTCGCCTACACGCTCACCGGCAACCACGCCTCACAGGGCGTGATGCGCCGGCTCGGCATGGAATTCGATCGGGAGACCGAACACGCGGGGCTCCCGCACGTGGTTTACCGGCTTCGATCGACTGGGCCGACACGACGGACATAGTGTCCGTTGTGTCGGCCCAGTGACCGGTTAGCAGACGCGGTAGCGCTTGGTGACGGCCTTCGCCTTGCGGCCGCCCTTGAGCTTGCCGGTGACCTTGAAGGTCAGCTTCTTGCTCTTGAACCTCTTGAGCGTGACCTTGACCGACAGCTGCCCGCCCTTCTTGGCCTTCTTGACCTTGAGCTTCTTGCCGTTGAGCTTGATCTTCGCGCTCTTGTACTTCTTGGACAGCTTGAGCGTGAACGTCTTGCCCTTGAGGCAGGAGGCGGGCTTGACGACCGGGGTGCCGCCGCCCGCGCCCGGTGCCACCGGCGGCTTGATGCCCAGACCCGGCACGTCGTGCTGGATCGCGTTCTCCATCAGGAACAGACCCGTGTAGGTCATCGCGTAGTTGCGCAGGCCGAAGCGGTGGTCGTTGGCCTCGGTCGGCGTCGGCAGGGCCCCGCCCACGAAGCGGATCAGGCCGGAGCCGAGGGCGATCTCGCCCACGGAGATCTGAGCGGTGTTGTCCGAGGAGCCGGAGTTGTTGCCGGTCGTCGCCACCACCTTGCCCTTGGCCTTCTCCACCGCCGCGCGGTCCACGATGCTCATCGGCGACGCGTCGTTGCCGATGCCGTAGCCCAGCGCGGGGGCCTCGACGAGCTGTCGCGCGTTGGTCTTCAAGCCCTTCGCGAGCGGATGCGTGAAGTCCTTGAAGTTGGCGTACGGCTGGTAGACGGTGATGTCCTTGACCGCACCGGACTCGACGACGCCCATCTTCTCGAGCGCGTGCAGCGCCTTATCGGTCAGGACGAGGTTGCCCCCGCGCTCCACCCAGGCCTTCAGGTTGGCGAAGTAGGCGGTCGCGTCGACGCTGCGGCCCTTGGTGTCGGCCGGCACCGCGACGTCGGCGAGGACGAGCGAGTCGACCTGGTCGAGCGTCTTGCCGTCGGCCGCGACGTCACCCGCGGCGAGCTCGGCGAACGGCTCCGGCATCAGCCGGTTGGTGTCGCGGAACCACTGCTGGTTGGTGACGCTGTAGGGCTTCTGCACGATCTTCGAGCCGTTGGCACCCTCGGTCGAGAAGCCGGGGCCGGGGCCGTCCTCGTCGGCGTCGGTCACCGTGTCCGGGTTCGCGACGAAGCCGGCGCGGCCCTTGGTGGGGATGACCACGTTCTGGTCGTTGAACTCCGTCTTCTGGAACAGCGCGTAGGCCATCGCGGTCTTGACGATCCCGCGCGTGCCGTTGATGTGGTTCTCCTGCAGGTACACGTTCCAGGTCTTGTCCGGCACCGTGTGGTTGAGGAAGATCTCGTAGTCCATGCCGGTCGACGCGACGTCGGTGGCCATGTAGTCGCCGATGAAGCCCGTGTCCGTGTAGCCCAGCGTGTCCCAGACCGTGGCCCAGTGGGCGGGCTTGGTCGGGACCGCGTTCTGGTCCTCGCCGCCGTTGTTACCGCCGTTCTGCTCCTCGGCCTGGTCGATGACGCCCTCGTAGAGCGTGGCGTCGAGGACCGACTTCGTGCGCTCGGCGATCGCCATCAGGCGCCGGTGATCGACGGAATCGAACTCCCCGGCCGGGTACATGATGTCGATGTAGGCGCGCGAGGTCAGCTCGCCGTGGACGTCGGCCGCGTAGGACATGAGCCCGCCCTGGCCGGCCTTGGCGACCTCCTTCATGAGGTCGACGCCGAACTTCGTCTCGTTCTCCTCGAGCGGGTTGCGCGAGGCGTTGATGGAGCCGGTCGTGGGCATCTGGCGGTTGAGGTCGATGCCCCCGTCGTTGGCCCGGGCGTACGGACCGGTCGGGATCGTGGTGATGTCGCCCGCGGCCCAGCCGTCCGGGTTGAAGGAGGTGAAGTAGACGACCTGGCGCTCGAGGATGTCCTTGACCTCGTACTCGTGGAACTCGGGCTTGCGGCCGGTGTCGGAGTCGTAGTTGTCGACGCCGTCGGGGATCTTCGCGGCCTCCTGGGTCGCCGCGATCGCGAGGTCCTCCGCCGTGCGCAGGCCGCCCTCGAGGCCGCCGCGCTCGTTGCCGTGGACCGACAGCGAGTAGAAGAGCGTGTCCTTGCCCTTGTCGGGCACCTGCGAGTCGGTCAGCTTGATGACCCAGATCGCGCGCCCGTCGTTGGTGTCGCCGGTGGCGCCGGCACGGATCTTGTCGTCGCCCACCGAGACGGCCGTCGGGCCGTACTTGTCGGAGAGCTTGAAGACCTGCACGAAGCGCGGGTACTTCTGCGCGAGGTACTGGATGCCGTGCTCGTACTCCTTGAAGCCGAGCTGGTCGGCGGTGTACTGCACGTAGGACCGAGCGACGGCGGCCTCCGGGAAGATGCGACCAGCGCACGACGCGGCCGGCGGGCCGCCCATAAAGCCGTCGGTGCAGACCGGGGTGGCCTGTGCCACGCCCGACGCCGCACCGGTGAAGGCGATGGCGGTGACGGCCGCCGCCGCAAGGGCGCGCGCTCGGCGCACCGTGAAGCCTTGCATGTCCAACCTCCTGGAGTTCCCGTACCTGATGGCGCCAACGCAGGCGCCGGCGGGAACTTGCGGCGGCTGGTTAGGCGGCGTCAGCCAGGAAGGGGTCGTTGCCGGCCGGATCGAAGGCCGGCCGGTAGGTCTCGGATGCCATGTCGGAGATCTCGCTGCCGCATTCGTCGCAGACCATCACGTAGCGCAGCACGCCTTCGGCGGGTTGATAGCGGCTCTGACCGCTCTGGAAACCGTCGTGCTTGCAGGTCATTGCGTGTCCTCCATCTGCCGGTTCCGACGTCCGGGAGAAGCCCCGGTTGCGCGCATGCTCCGGGCACGACCGGACGGATCGGGCGGCGGGGCGCAATGATCGGCCCGTGATCGAGAATTCCCGGATCGTGGCGCGTCGGCGCGCCCTGTTGCTGCGCGGGTTGGCGGCCGCGGCCGCGGCGGGGCTCGTCGCGGGGGTCGTCTCCGGAGCGGGAGCGGGGGACGCGGGCGACGCAGGGGAGCCGACGCCCGCGCCGGCCCGGACGGCGGTCACCGCGACCGCGACAGTGACTCCGCGCGTCTCGGCGGAGCCGATCGAACGGGCCGCCGGCCGCCTGATCGTCCTGCGCTACGCCGGCGCTGCCGTTCCCGGCTACGTGCGGCGGGCGCTGCGCGAGGGCCGCGCCGGGGGAGCGATCCTGTTCGCCGACAACCTCGGCGGTCCGGGCGACCTGCGCCGCGCGACGACCGTCCTGCACCGCGCGGCGGGCGGCCAGGCGCTGATCTGCACCGACCAGGAGGGCGGGAAGGTGCGCGTCGTCGGGGGGATCGGGCCCGAGCGCTCCCAGGCGGCCCAGCTGTCGGCCGGCAGCGTGCGCGCCGACGCGCGTGCAGCGGGGACGGCCTTGAGGCAGGCCGGCATCAACGTGACGCTCGCGCCGGTGGCGGACGTCGCGGTGTCCGGCGGCGCGCTGGCCGGGCGCGCGTTCTCGAGCGATGTCGAGGCAGCCTCGGCGGCGATGGCCGACTCGGTGACCGGCTGGCGTGAGGGCGGCGTCGCCCCGACCGCCAAGCACTTCCCGGGTCTCGGCGGCTCGGCGACGAACACCGACGACGCCCCGGCCACGGTCGACGACGACGAGGCCACCCTGCGGTCGCGCGACCTGCCGCCGTTCGCCGCCGCGATCCAGGCCGGCGTCCCGCTCGTCATGACCTCGCACGCGCGCTATCCGGCGCTCGACCCCGAGCGCATCGCCTCGCAGTCGCGTCCGATCATCACCGGGCTGCTGCGCGAGGAACTCGGCTTCGACGGCGTGGTCATCACCGACTCGATGGAGGCCGCGGCGGTGCTGGCCGAGTCCTCGCTGGAGGAAGCCGTCGAGCGCTCGATCGAGGCGGGCACGGACGTGATCCTGACCACCGGTCGCGGATCCTCGATCCGCGTCTACCGGGCCCTCGTCAAGCGCGCCCGCCGCGATCGCGCGTTCGCTGACCTGATCCGTCGCGCGGCCGGCCGGGTCAGCGCGCTGACGGATTCGCTGGGGGGCGGATGAGCGCCCGGTAGTCGTCATTACCGCCTACTAAATTTATATGCGGGTAAGCTGGACCACATGGTGGACCCAGACCCCATTCGCACCCTGCTCGACGGCGAGCACGCCGAGACCCGCAACCGGACGCGCGCCTGGCTCGACCAGCCAGGGAACTCGCCGGCGCACGACCTCCCGAGGGAGGAACACCGCGCGCAGGTGCTGGCCTGGGCCAAGGATCTGGCGCGCGAGGGGGAGACCGGGCTCGGCTTTCCCGTCGAGTTCGGCGGCGAAGGAGCGGTCAACCGGTCCGTCGCGGCCTTCGAGACGCTGGCGTTCGGGGATTTGTCGCTGCTCGTGAAGGTCGGCGTCCAGTTCGGGCTCTTCGGCGGCGCGGTCCTGCACCTCGGCACGGAGCGCCACCACCAGGAGATCCTGCCGGGCGCGGTCACGCTGGACCTGCCGGGCTGCTTCGCGATGACCGAGACCGGGCACGGCTCGAACGTCCAGGAGATCGGGACGACGGCGACCTACGAAGCCGACACGCAGGAGTTCGTCGTCCACACCCCGGACCAGATGTCGCAGAAGGACTACATCGGCAACGCCGCCCGCGACGGCCGCATGGCCGCCGTGTTCGCGCAGTTGATCACGCCCGGCGGCGTGCGCCAGGGCGTCCACGCGCTGCTGGTCCCGATCCGCGACGAGGAGGGGAATCCGCTTTCGGGGATCACGATCGAGGACTGCGGAGCCAAGCTCGGCCTCGAGGGCGTCGACAACGGGCGGATCGCCTTCGACGAGGTGCGCGTCCCGCGTGCCGCCCTGCTCGACCGCTACGCGCAGGTCGCGGAAGACGGCGCATACGTCAGCGCGATCGAAAACCCGACGCGCCGCTTCTTCACGATGCTCGGCACGCTGGTCCAGGGACGCGTGAGCGTCTGTGGCGCGGCGATCAACGCGACCAAGGTCGCGCAGGTCGTCGCCGTCCGCCACGCCTTGCAGCGCCGCCAGTTCGGCCCGCCCGACGGCGAGGAGGTCACGCTGATGACCTACCGGACCCATCAGCGGCGGTTGCTCCCGGCGCTCGCCCAGACCTACGGGCTGCATTTCGCCCAGCAGCGCCTCGTCGAGGAGTTGCACGCCGTCTTCACGGCTCCCGAGCCCGACCAGCGCCGGCGCCGCGCGCTCGAGACCTACGCCGCGGGCCTCAAGGCGATCGCCACCTGGCACGCGACGGACACGATCCAGGAGTGCCGCGAGGCGTGTGGCGGTGCCGGCTACCTGCGCGGCAATCGCTTCGCCGCCTTGAAGGCCGACACGGACGTCTTCACCACCTTCGAGGGCGACAACACCGTGCTGCTGCAGTTGTGCGCGAAGAACCTGCTGACCGACTACAAGGACGCGTTCGGTGAGCTGGACCCGCTCGGGACGGCCGCGTTCTTCGCCGGCCAGGTCTTCGAGACGGTGGCCGAGCGCACGGCGCTGCGGGAGATTCTCTCGCGCATCGCCGACGAGATCGTCCCGGGTCGTGACGACGGCGACGGCGATCTGCTCGAGCGCGAGACCCAGCTGAACCTGATCCGCTGGCGCCAGGAGCACATCCTCTCGGGCGCCGCCCGGCGCCTGCGCGGCGGGATCGAGAGCGGGGCCGACCCGTTCAACGTGCTGATCGAGTGCCAGGACCATGTGGTCGAGTGCGCGCGAGCCTGGGTGGATCTCGTCGTGCTGGAGGCGTTCGACGCGGCGGTCGAGGAGTGTGAGGACGAGGACGCCCGCGAGGTTCTGGACCGCCTGTGCTCGCTCTTCGCGCTGTCGCGCATCGAGGCCGAGCGCGGCTGGTTCCAGGAGCACGGGCGCCTGTCCTCGCCGCGCTCGAAGGCGGTCATCAAGGCCGTCAACGCGCTGTGTGCGGAGGTCGCCGGCGACGCTGCGCGCCTCGTCGAGTCCTTCGGCGTGCCCGAGGGCGCGCTCGGCGACGCCCGCCGCGTCGAGGAGGCCACGGCGTGAGCGGGGCCGGAAGCACCCGCACCCGGCTGCCGCGCGCCGACCGCGAGGCCCAGATGCTCGAAGCCGCGCGTGCGCTGTTCGCCGAGCGCGGGTTCGCGGCCGTCACGATGGACGACGTCGCGGCGGCCGTCGGCGTCACCAAGCCGCTGCTCTACACGTATTGGGGCAACAAGGAACGGCTGTATCTGGGTTGCATGGAGCCGGCCGCGGAGGCGCTGGTCGCCACCGTGCTGGCGGCGGTCGAGCGCGCGCAGTCACCTGCGGAGGCGTTGCGGCTCGGCCTGCAGGCGTTCTTCGCGTTCGTGGACTCCGACCGCGACGCGTGGCGCGTGATGTTCGACGAGACGCTGCCGACGTCGGGGGACGTCGCCCTCAGCGTGGCGCAGTACCGCGAGCGCCTGACCGGCCTCGTCGCGACGACGCTGATCGAGCGCCTCCCGTCCGGATCGCGGCGTCGCGAGCGCGCGGCAACGGAAACCGAAGCCCTCTCGACCGCGCTGCTCGGCGCGTCGGAGGCGATGGCCCGCTGGTGGCTGCGCACGGGGACGATCGCCGCCTCCGAAGCCGCTGAACTGCTGATCTCGACCGTCGAGCCGGGCCTCCGCGCCCGCACCTCAGGAGACACAAAAGCATGACGAACCCCACCACACGCGTCGCCGTGCTCGGCGGCAACCGCATCCCGTTCGCACGGCAGAACGCCGCCTACGCGCAAGCGTCGAACCAGGACATGCTGAGCGCCGCTCTGGAGGGCCTGGTGGCCCGCTTCGGCCTGGAGGGCGAGCGCCTCGGCGAGGTGGCCGCCGGCGCCGTCCTCAAGCACTCCCGTGACTTCAATCTCACGAGAGAAGTCGTCCTTGGCTCGCGCCTGGCCCCGACCACCCCCGCCTACGACGTCCAGCAGGCCTGCGGCACCGGCCTCGAGGCGGCGATCCTGGTCGCCAACAAGATCGCGCTGGGGCAGATCGACTCCGGCGTCGCCGGCGGCGTGGACACCACATCCGACGCGCCGATCGCCGTCAACGAGGACTTGCGCGAGGTGCTCTTGAAGGTCAACCGCGCGCGCTCGGCACCCGAGCGACTGAAGGCGTTGGCCGGCCTGCGCCCCGGGCAGATCGTCCCGCAGATCCCGCAGAACGTGGAGCCGCGGACGGGCCTGTCGATGGGTGAGCATCAGGCGCGCACCGCACGCGAGTGGGGCGTCACCCGGGCCGAACAGGACGAGCTGGCCGCGCGCAGCCACCAGAACCTGGCCGCCGCCTACGACGCCGGCTGGCAGGACGACCTGATGACCGGGTATCTGGGTCTCGAGCGCGACCAGAACCTGCGCGCGGATTCCACCATCGAGAAGCTCGCGAAATTGAAGCCGGCCTTCGGTGGCGAGGACGGGACGATGACCGCCGGCAACTCGACGCCGCTGACCGACGGCGCTGCCGTTGCGCTGCTGGGCTCGGACGAGTGGGCGGCGGCGCACGGGCTGGAGCCACTGGCGTACTTCGTCGACGCCGAGACCGCCGCGGTCGA
>Ga0136633_1003466_pt1 | contig 10370 bp, 8 predicted proteins | sample AntDrymeUQ832206_2_FD_105494 | JGI IMG/M metagenome (GOLD analysis project Ga0136633, IMG submission 105494) | Polar desert sand microbial communities from Dry Valleys, Antarctica - metaG UQ83 (22.06) | ecosystem: Environmental > Terrestrial > Soil > Desert | place: Antarctica: Dry Valley...
ATCTTCTTGTACGCCGCGTCGAGGCTCGGCTTGAGCTCCTCGAAGGGCACCTCGACGGTCAGCTTGGCCCGGGTCGGGCTCAAGGTCTCGACGGCGCTCTTCACAGGTTGTCTCCTCATGTCTTCAGGTGGGTGGTACGTCGGGGCGACAGGACTCGAACCTGCGGTCTCCTGCTCCCAAAGCAGGCGCGCTAGCCACTACGCTACGCCCCGCCAAGCTGCCCAACGGCCCCTAAATGCAGCGCCGCTGACCGCTTGGAGCGGATGACGGGAATCGAACCCGCGTAGCCAGTTTGGAAGACTGGGGCTCTACCATTGAGCTACATCCGCACGCTCAATCCGCCGCAGCGTTTTGGGCTCGGATCATCGTGCCACACCGGCGCTCAGGGTCCGAAACGACGCCGTTCAAGGGCGGAAGAGCAGCACCAGCGCGCGATCGTCGTTGCGGGAGCCCAACGAGCCGATGAGCCGCTCCGCGCCGCCCTCGAAGTCGCCGCGCAGCAGCTGGTCGGTCCGCCCGAGCATCCGGTCGATGCCGAGCCCGATCTCCTTGTCGCGCGTCTCGACCATGCCGTCGGTGTACATCATCACCGCGTCCCCCGGCCTCAGATGACCCACCACGGTCGGGAACTCTGCCCCGTCGAGCAGTCCGAGCGCCGGTCCCTGGTCGGACCGCAGGTCCCACCGACCGGAGCCAGCGTTGCGGTGTGCTGCCGGCGGGTGGCCGGCGTTGCGGATCTCGTAGCGGCCGCTCGCCAGGTGCAGGGAGAGGTGGACCGCGGTCGCGAACCCCTCGTCCCAGTCCTGGCGCAGCAGGAACTCGTTGGCCGCCGGGAGGAATTTCTCCGGGGGCAGCGCACCGATCAGGCCGCCGAGCGCACCGGCGAGCAGCAGCGCTCGGGTGCCCGCACTCTCACCCTTGCCGGAGACGTCGACGACCACGACCTCGAAGCGGTCGGTGTCGGGCGGGCGCACCGTGATCACGAAGTCACCGGCGAACGGCGTGCCTCCGGCGGACCGCAAGGCGCTCTCGGCGCGATAGCCCGGTGGCAGCTCCGGGATCAGGCTCTGGCTCTGGATCCGGTCACGCAGATCAACCAGCATGAGCTCGCCCTGGGCGCCCGCCACACCGAGCCGGGTTCGCCGGAACGACGTCAGCAAGATGATGAACCCGGCCGCGAACATGACTCCGACGGCTCCGACGGTACGAGCCTGGATGTCAGTCTGCTGGGTGAGCACGGCGACGAGCAGCACCAACTGGAAGACCACGAACCACGGCAGGTGCCGCGGCCCCAGGTTCAGGCTGCCGAGCAGCATCGGCAAGATCAGCAGCGTGAACGGTGCATCGACAGGGTAGAACCAGAGCAGCGCTCCCATCGCGATCGAGAGCAGCACCAGGAGCCGCAGCGCCCGGCTCTCCGGCGGGCTGCTGCGCCGAAACGCGGAGGTGGCGGCCCGTCTTACTGAGGGACCGGATCGGCTCTGCTGGCTCATCGCGGGTCACTGTACGGCTCTGGAGCGGAACCTGACCTGACATCGCGGACACCAGAAGAGGTTCCTGCCGGCGAGGACCTCGGTGCGAATCGCACCGCCGCACACCAGACACGGCTGGCCGGTGCGGCGGTAGACGTAGACCTCTCCACCGTGGTCGTCGGCACGGGGCGCCCGCCCCATCGCCTCCGGGGTGTGCTCCGGCCGCACGGTGTCGATCCGTCCCAGCCTCACCCCCTCGACCATGAGCGCGACGAGGTCGTCCCACAGCGCCAGCCACTGTCCGACCCTCAGGGTGTTACCCGGGCGGAGCGGGTGGATCCGCTGCCGGAACAGCACCTCGGCGCGGTAGACGTTGCCGACGCCGGCCACCACGGCCTGGTCGAGCAGCAGGTCACCGATCGGGCGCGGACTCCTCCGGATCCGCGCCCACGCGAGGTCGCGATCGGCGCCGGGCCGCAACGGATCCGGCCCGAGGCCACCGATGACCTCCTCGCGCCGGCCGGGACCGACGAGGTCGCACCGGGTGGCTCCGCGCAGATCGGCGTACGACGCGCCGCGCGGCGTGCCGGTCACCAGGCGGAGCCGGACCTGTCCCACCGGGAGCGGCACCTCGGCGACCCGCTCGTGTACGTCGAAGCGGCCGATCAGGCCCAGGTGGACATGGACGATCCGCTGGTGGTCGAACTCCACGAACAGGTGCTTGCCGGCCGACTCCGCGCCGACCAGCAACGAGCCGTCGAGGACGGCTGCGTCGGCCGCAAACCGGCCCTGCGGGCTCGAGACCGCGACTCGGTGGCCGGCGAAGGCGGCGGCGAGCTCGGCGGCCAGCCGGAAGAGGGTGTGCCCCTCAGGCATCGGGGCGGCCCGGGGCGTGACCCTGGGTCCCGTGACCTTGGGCCGACTCGGGCAGCGCGGGCAGCTCATGGGTGGTCTCGTAGGAGGCGAGCTGGCCGATCCGGCGTACGTGCCGCTCCTCGCCGGTGAATGCGGTGGTCAGGAAGACCTCGACGAAGCAGGTCATCTCGTCGAGCTCGTGGAGTCGGCCGCCGACGGAGACGACGTTGGCGTCGTTGTGCTCCCGGGCGAGCACGGCAGTCTCCTCAGACCACACCAGCGCGCAGCGGACGCCGGCGACCTTGTTGGCCGCCATCTGCTCACCGTTACCGGAGCCGCCGACCACCACTCCGAGGGAGTCGCGTCCCGCGGCCCGCTCGGTCGCGACCGCCTCGGCAGCCCGCAGGCAGAAGACGGGATAGTCGTCGAGTGCGTCGTAGACGAAGGGTCCGTGATCGACCGGTTCGTGGCCGGCCTCGGTCAACCAGCTGATCAGGTGGGCCTTGAGGTCGAGTCCGGCATGGTCGGAGCCGAGGTGTACGCGCATGGTCGCCGAGTCTGTCAGGTCCGAGCCCCTGGCCGTGAGCCCGCGAACGGACAGGAACGGCGAGGAGGTTGAGGAGGCTCGGCGCCGGCCCGAGCGCAGCGAGGGGCTGCGCGAGCCGTCTCGAAACCAGTCAACGGCCCATCAGGGCGTCCATCGCGACCGCGACCGCCGCGGCAACCCGGAAGTCGACGCGCTCGTCGGGAACGTGCACGGTGTACTTGTCGCGGACGGTGGCCTGACGCTCGACACCGAGCAGCGGGGTCCCGTCGGCGCCCACGAAGTCGAAGTGGATCGGCAGGAACGGGATGTCGGCGAAGCGGCGGACGATCGCGACGAGCTGGCTCCGCTCCCGGCCGGTGCCGCTGAAGCCGGGACCCTCGATGTGGAAGGTGGAGCGCAGCAGGCTGGCGCGGAAGTCCTTGCGGAAGAACCCGATCTGCTGGCCGGCCTCGTCGGTGATGTCGTAGCCCGCGTTGAGGTCGAGCCTGGCGCGCGCCTTGAAGCCGAAGACCTTCCGCGTCTTGGCCTCGTCCGCGTAGAAGGTGACCTCCTCCTTGAACGCCATCCGCTTCTGCTGCGCCACGCCCATCAGCGCTCCGAAGCTGCCGTCGGGGTTGGCGGCGTAGAGGGCGTAGCGGTTGGTCGTCATCGCGAACTTCTGCTGGACGTAGAACGTCGGCAGGTGCATCTCGGCGGTCATGCGCCGAAGGGTAGCTGCGCGACGCCCCTCCGCTGCTCGCGTCCGGTCGTCAGGGCAGGGTGGCGAGGAAGGTCGCGATGCCGGCCAGCGCCGGCTCGGACTGGTCGTTGTCGGTTTTGCGCCAGAAGCCGTGCTGGACGCCGGGGAACAACGCGACCTCGGTGGGCACGCCGTGGGCCTCGAGCCGCTCGGCGAGAAGCCGGCCGGTGGAGGTGAGGACGTCGAGCTCGGCGAGCTGGAGGAGGGTGGGCGGCAGGTCGTCGAGGTTGCCGCCGTCGAGCACGCCCAGTGCCGGGTCGGCCGAGGCGTCGGCACCCTGCAGGTAGAGCCGCCAGAACATCTCGCAGCGCGCCACCGGCAGATCGCCGACGGCCAGGTCTGCGTCGTAGGACGCGCAGGACGGGTCGACGAACGGGTAGACCAGCACCTGCGCGGCGTACCGCCCGGGCGAGCGGAGCGTCTCCCCGAGGGCGAGCGCCGCACCGGCGGAGTCGCCGAGGACGACGAGTCGGTCGAAGTCCTGGACCGCCAGCCACTCGGCAGCGGCGGCGACGTCGTGGTCGGCCGCGGGCCAGGCGTGCTCCGGCGAGAGCCGGTAGTCAGGCATCAGCACCGCCCAACCGGTGCGCACGGAGAGCCTGCGCGCGATGCCGTCGTGGCTGACGAGGTCACCGAGCGCGAAGCCTCCGCCGTGGAGATAGAGCACGGCTCCCGGCGCACCGGTGGGGACGTAGAGACGGGCGGGTACGCCGCCCGCGTCCACGTCCTCGACGCGGGCCACCAGCTCTTTCACCTCGGCGGCCGCATCGGCTCGCATGGCGTGCCGGACCAGCCCCAGCTCGGACAGCTCCTCGGCCGAGGCGAACTCGCGCATCGCCTCAACCAAGACGCGCCAGCTCCTCGTCAACGACTGACGGGTCGAGCTTGGTGAACACGGGCGTCGGCTTGTCGACGCGGGCGCCCGCCGTCACCGGTCGCGACTCCCATCGTGGCGTCGCGGAGTAGTCGCCGGTGATGACGGAGTACGTCGAGTGACCGGCGCCGTGGCCGGGATCCAGCTCCTCGACCTGGTCGGTGCGCGGCATCGGCATGAACTCGCCTTCACCGCCGAGCACCAGATGCACCTGGTTGGCGGCGTGGGGCAGGAACGGCGCCAGGAGCGTGTTGCAGTCGCTCACGCATTGCATAGCGACGTGCAGCACGGTCGCGAGTCGCTCACGTTGCGACTCGTCCTTCATCTTGTAGGGCTCGGTGACGGTGAGGTACTTGTTGACCTCGCCAACGATGCGCATCGCCTCGGCGGTGCCGGCCCGCAGCCGGTGGTGGCCGAGCAGGTCGCCGACGGTGTCGAAGCCGGTCCGGACCTTGGTCAGGATGTCCTCATCGACCGGCTCGAGATCGCCGCAGGGTGGGATCTCGCCGAAGCTCTTGGCGACCATCGTGGCGGTCCGGTTGACCAGGTTGCCCCAGCCGGCGACCAGCTCGGAGTTGTTGCGAGTGACGAAGTCGGCCCAGGTGAACGCGGCGTCCGACGTCTCGGGACCGGCCGCGCAGATGTAGTAGCGCAGCGCATCGGGGCCGTAGCGGGCCAAGAAGTCCCCGACGTAGATGACGTGACCACGACTGGTGGAGAACTGCTGGTCCCCCATCGTGAGGAACTCCGAGGACACCACCTCGGTCGGCAGGTTCAGGTCGCCGTACGGCCCGGGCTCGCCGCCACGGGAGCCGCGGCCGTCGTAGGCCAGCAGCTCCGCCGGCCAGATCTGGCTGTGGAAGACGATGTTGTCCTTGCCCATGAAGTAGTACGACAACGCGTCCGGGTCGTTCCACCACTGTCGCCACGCCTCGGGGTCACCCGAGCGCCGGGCCCACTCGATCGACGCCGAGAGGTAGCCGATGACGGCGTCGAACCAGACGTAGAGCCGCTTGGTCGGCTGGTCCTCCCAGCCGGGCACCGGGATGCCCCAGTCGATGTCGCGGGTCATCGCCCGGGGCCGGATCTCGGAGAGGATGTTCTGGCTGAACTTGATGACGTTGGGCCGCCAGGTGTCCGAAGCCTCCCGCTCGTCGAGCCACTCCGCGAGCGCCTCGGCAACGGCCGGCAGGTCGAGGAAGTAGTGCTGGGTCTCGACGAAGTCGGGTGTCTCACCGTTGATCTTGCTGCGCGGCTCGATCAGATCGGTGGCGTCGAGCTGGTTGCCGCAGTTGTCGCACTGGTCACCGCGGGCCTCGCCGTAGCCGCAGATCGGGCAGGTGCCCTCGATGTAGCGGTCGGGCAACGTCCGACCCGTCGACGGGCTGATCGCGGACTGGGTGGTCTGCTCGACCATGTAGCCGTTGCGTTGGCAGGTCCGGAACATCTCCTGCACGACGCGGTAGTGGTTGCCGGTGGTGGTGCGGGTGAAAAGGTCGTAGGACAGCCCGAGACCCACCAGATCGGCGACGATCACCTCGTTGTTCCGATCCGCCAGGTCCTTGGCGCTCACGCCCTCCTGGTCCGCGGTGACCAGGATCGGCGTGCCGTGCTCGTCGGTGCCCGACACCATCAGCACGTCGTGACCCGCCATCCGCATGAACCGGCTGAAGACGTCGGAGGGCACGCCAAAGCCGGCCACGTGGCCGATGTGACGTGGGCCGTTGGCGTACGGCCAGGCGACGGCTGAGAGGACATGGGTCATGCCGGCAATCGTAGAGACGCGCTGCCACCCGGATTCGGGCGGGCGCACCAACGAGACGCCCGCCCAGATCTCAGCTGAAGTCGAGATCCCCGGTCCGCGAGCGCTTGAGCTCGTAGAAGTAGGGAACCTTGGCCAGCGCGACGCAGCCGTCCCACACCTGACCGGCCTCCTCGCCGCGGGGGATCTTGCCGAGGACCGGGCCGAAGAAGGCCGCACCCTCGAAGGCGATGGTGGGCGTGCCGACGTCGTTGCCGACCCGGTCCATGCCTTCGTGGTGCGAGGCCGCGATGGCGTCGTCATACATCGAGTCGCCCATCGCGTCGGCCAGCTCGACCGCTAGGTCCGCCTCGATCAGTGCGGCCTCGATCACCTCGCGGGTGAAATCCGCGCCGTGGTTGTGGCGACGGGTTCCGAGCGCCGTGTAGAGCGGGAGCAGTGCCTCCCGGCCGTACTTGTGCTCGGCGGCCATGCAGACCCGCACCGGCTCCCAGGCGGTGCTGAGGGCCTCGCGGTAGTCGTCGGAGACGTCCTTGTCCTGGTTGAGGTACGCCAAGCTCATGATGCGCCACGTGACGGAGATGTCACGCACCTGCTCCACCTCGAGGATCCAGCGCGAGGTGATCCAGGCGAACGGGCAGGCGGGGTCGAACCAGAAATCGGCGTGGGGGGTCATACCCCCATTGAACGGCGGCGACTCAACTACGACGAATCCGCACCCGGTCCGTCGCTCTCGCCGCCTCGATCAGCCGGGTCCCGGCGTAGGCCACCCGCACCGTGTGCCGGCCGGGGTCGAGACCGCGCAGGACCAACCGGAGCCGGCCGTCCTCGACGCGACCGGTGACCTCGTGGCCGTTGATCCGCACCGTGGCACGTCCGGCCGGGGCCTCGGCGCCCGGCGCCGTCACCCGCAGCACGACGACCGCACGATGGTCGCCGCCGGTCGACGTGACGCCGAGGGTGGGCTCCGTGGTGACGCGAGCCTCGACCGGGAGCGTCACCGACCAGTCGCGGTAGCCGACGTTACGCAGGTCCACCCGGACCGAGAGTCGCCGTCCGAGGTCCGCCGGCGCGACGGCGTACGAAGGTCCGCTCGCGCCGTCGATGGGCCGGTCACCTCGCAACCAGGTGTAGGTCACCGCTGCGTCGGTCGGGGTGAACGTGCCCGGGGTGACGGTCAGCGTCCGCCCGACGCGCGCGGCGCCGCCGAGGCTGAACGGCACGGTGACCTTGAACCGGCCTGCGGCGACCGGGTCGGTCTCCCGCGTCGTCGCCCGCAGGTTGCGGTAACCCTCGCGCCGGAAGACGACGGTGGCGGTGATCGAGCGACGGATCTGCTCCTGGGTGAGGCGCAGCCGGTTCGAGCTCTCGCCGCGGATCCGCTCGCCGTCGGAGAACCAGCGGACCTCCTGCCCGTCGGCAGCCGGAGACGCCGATCCGGGACTCAGGGTGAGGACCTCATCGACCCGGGCGATTCCCGAGATGGTGGGCGCCGTGCCGCTGGTCATCGTGCCGCGCGTGACCCGGGCTGTGGGTTCGCTGGTCACCTTGCCGGGCAGGTAGCCCCGGGACTCGGCGGTCACCTTGATCGACAGCCGGCTGCGCAGGTCGTCAGGGTCGGGCGTGAACGTGCGGCCGGTGGCGCCGGGGATCGGCTGGCCGCCGGCCAACCACTGCACCTCGTACGTCGCCGCGGGGGTCCAGGCGCCGAGGTCGGCGGTCAGCGTCGACCCGACGGCGGGAGTACCGGTGACGCGAGGCTTCTCCTGCAGCTTCACAGCACGGTCGTCGAAGTGGACGAAGCCGGTCGGCCACCCGCCGCCCCGCTTGCGGATCGTGCGCCAGTGGAAGTCGCCGCTCCAGCTGTCCTCGGAGACCACGATGCGACGCTTGGAGATCACCTTCTCGACGTACGCCACGTGACCGCTCGAGCCGACGCTGTCACCGGCATTCCACCAGGCCACCGAGCCGACCATTGGGGTGTCGTCGGTGATCCGACGGTTGGCACGGCCCCAGTTGTAGGCCATGCCGGTGCCTTCCCAGGGGCGCTCGTTCGACATGCCCTGCTTGACCAGCCGGTAGGCGACGTAGTTGGTGCAGTTGTGCCCGGTGAACATCAACCACCACATCTGGTCGCTGGCCTTGCGGTAGCCCTGGTGGGAGTAGCCGGCGTCGGCGCAGCCGGCGTAGCCGGTGCAGAGGTAGGACGACGACGCCTGCGCGGGCGGGACCGGGACCAGCGCGACCAGGACCGACAACACGACCAGCACCACTGCGGGGGGCAGGGTGCTGAGACGAGACCTGGGGGGCGGGGTCACGGCAGATGAGTCAACCTCATGTCAAGGAGACGCGCGGGCGTTTCGCAACAATTTCCCCACCCGTCCCAGATCGCGTCGCGTCCTGATACCTACGCACTAGCGATTTCTGGCGATGACATCTGGTCTGAGAGGATTCCGCGCATGCCCGGAACCAACCTCACGCGCGACGAGGCCGCCGCCCGCGCCGCCCTGCTGGAGATCGGGTCGTACGCCGTCGACCTCGACCTGACCACGAGTGAGAAGACCTTCGGCACCACGACCACGATCCGGTTCACCTGCCGCCAGCCCGGCAGCGACACGTTCGTCGACCTCGTCGACGCCGAGATCCACTCGCTGACGCTCAACGGCCGACAGCTCGACCCCGCCGCCGCGTACACCGACAGCCGGATCACGCTGACCGACCTCGCCGCCGACAACGAGCTCGTCGTCGTCGCCGACTGCCCCTACAGCCGCAGCGGAGAGGGCCTTCACCGCTTCGTGGACCCGGTCGACGACCGGGTCTACCTCTACAGCCAGTTCGAGGTCCCGGACGCGCGTCGCGTCTTCGCCACCTTCGAGCAGCCCGACCTCAAGAGCCGGTTCACCTTCACCGTCACGGCGCCCGCTGACTGGAAGGTCGTCTCCAACGCGCCGACCCCGGAGCCGGTCCCGCGGGGCGACGGCACGGCGGTCTGGAACTTCCCCCCGACCAAGCCGATGTCCACCTACATCACCGCGATCGTCGCCGGCGAGTACTACGAGGTCCAGCACAGCTACGACGGCGTACACGGCGTGATCCCGCTGGGCCACTACTGCCGCCAGTCGCTCGTCGAGCACCTCGACATCGATGAGCTGCTGACGATCACCAGACAGGGCTTCGAGTTCTTCGAGCGCGCCTTCGGCTACCCCTACCCGTTCGAGAAGTACGACCAGCTCTACGTGCCGGAATACAACATGGGCGCGATGGAGAACGCGGGCTGCGTGACGCTGCGCGACGAGTACCTCCCCCGCAGCCGTCAGGACGCCGCCTTCTACGAGTTCCGCGGCTCAGTGATCCTCCACGAGATGGCCCACATGTGGTTCGGCGACCTCGTGACCATGAAGTGGTGGGACGACCTCTGGCTCAACGAGTCGTTCGCCGAGTGGGCCTGCTACCACGCCGAGGTCGAGGCGACCGAGTTCACCGAGGCGTGGACCGGATTCACCAACTCCCGCAAGCAGACCGGCTACCGCCAGGACCAACTGCCGAGCACCCACCCGATCGCGGCCGACAACCCCGACCTGCACGCGGTCGAGGTCAACTTCGACATGATCACCTACGCCAAGGGCGCGGCGGTCCTCAAGCAGCTCGTCGCCTGGGTCGGCCTCGATCCGTTCCTCGCCGGCCTCACGCAGTACTTCCACGACTTCGCGTTCTCCAACACCGACTTCGCGGACCTGCTGACGGCGCTCGAGAAGGCATCGGGTCGTGAGCTCGACTCGTGGGCGCACGAGTGGCTGCAGACCGCCGGGGTCAACACCCTCGAGCCGGTGTTCGAGCTCGCCGAGGACGGCACCTACGCCTCCTTCGCCGTGCGCCAGACCGCCCACCCGGACTGGCCGACGCTGCGCCGTCACCGGATCGGCATCGGCCTCTACGACACCCTGCCCGACGCGGACGCAGGTCCCCTGGTCCGGCTGGAGCGGGTCGAGGTCGACGTCCGCGGTGCCCTCACCGAGATCCCCGAGCTGGTCGGGCGCCGGCAACCGGCGCTGCTGCTGCTCAACGACGACGACCTGACCTACGCCAAGATCCGGCTCGACGAGCGCTCGCTCACCACCGCG
>Ga0136633_1003469_pt1 | contig 10363 bp, 8 predicted proteins | sample AntDrymeUQ832206_2_FD_105494 | JGI IMG/M metagenome (GOLD analysis project Ga0136633, IMG submission 105494) | Polar desert sand microbial communities from Dry Valleys, Antarctica - metaG UQ83 (22.06) | ecosystem: Environmental > Terrestrial > Soil > Desert | place: Antarctica: Dry Valley...
ATCATCCGGACGCTTCCGGAGGGGCCATGGAGAGCCCCTTCGCGCCCGCTGAGGAAAGAGGCGAGTAGGGATTTCCGGCGGCCGGCCCGCCGTCAAACCGAACCTTGCGGCCCCCCACCACTTGTATGTGGCTGGAGCGACAAAGTTAGTCGCCCCGCCCGCTCCGTGCCCAACCTTGCGCCCCCACCACCTGTGACGTGGCTAGGGCGACAGGGTTGGCCGCAGGCCCGATTTCGCCCGATTTAGCAGCGCCCGCTGCTATAGTGGGTCGGCGTTAGGCGAAATTTCATCTGCAGTCCATTTGGAGGACAAACTTCATGACCGCGCAAGCCGCGGCCCACCGACAAACCAAGCCCAGGCGAGAGCTTGACCGCGTCGTCATTCGTTTCGCAGGCGACTCGGGCGACGGGATGCAGCTCACCGGTGACCGCTTCACGAACGCCACTGCGCTGTTCGGCAACGACATCTCCACGATGCCGGACTTCCCGGCCGAGATCCGCGCTCCCGCCGGGACGATTTCGGGTGTCAGTGCCTTCCAGATCCACTTCTCGGACCACGACATCTTGACCCCCGGTGACCAGCCCGGCGTGCTCGTGGCCATGAATCCGGCTGCGCTGAGGGCGCACCTCAAGGACGTCGTGCCCGGCGGCCTCTTGATCGTCAACCGGGATGCCTTCGCGAAGCGAAACCTCGACAAGGCCGGCTATTCCACCAACCCGCTCGAAGACGGCAGCCTCGATACCTACCAGGTCTATGAGATTCCCATGACGTCGATGACGATCGAGGCGGTCAAGGGGGCCGGAATCGGCAAGAAGGAAGCCCAGAGGTCCAAGAACATGCTCGCTTTGGGCGTGTTGTCGTGGATGTACGGGCGGCCACTCGAGCCGACCATCGAATGGCTCAACAAGAAGTTCGCCCGCAAGCCTCAGATAGCGGAGGCCAACGTCGCCGCGCTCAAAGTCGGCCACGCCTTCGGGGAAACTGCGGAGCTAAGTGCCTTCGAGGTCAAGCCGGCAGTCATCGCACCGGGAACGTACCGGCGCGTCACCGGCAACCAAGCGCTCGCCTATGGGCTGATCGCGGCGAGCGTGCAGGCCAAGCTTCCGCTGTTCCTGGGCTCCTATCCCATCACGCCCGCTTCAGACATCCTGCACGAGCTCTCGCGCCACAAGAACTTCGGCATTCGCACCGTGCAGGCAGAGGATGAGATCGCAGCCTGCGGGATGGCCTTGGGGGCCGCATTCGCGGGCCACTTGGGGGTGACGACGACCTCTGGTCCCGGTCTCGATCTGAAATCCGAGACCATAGGTCTCGCGATCGCGCTCGAGCTCCCTCTGATAGTTGTCGACATCCAGCGTGGAGGCCCTTCGACGGGGCTGCCGACCAAGACCGAGCAGTCGGACCTGCTGCATGCCATGTTCGGTCGGCACGGCGAGGCTCCCCTGCCGATCGTGGCGTCTTATTCCCCATCCTCGTGCTTCTGGGCTGCGCTCGAGTCTGCCCGGCTGGCACTCAAGTACATGACGCCGGTCATCCTGTTGTCGGACGGTTACCTCGGAAACAGCGCCGAGCCGTGGCGCATCCCCAGCATCCACAAGCTTCCCGACATCTCGGTGAAGTTCGCGACCGAGCCCAACGTCTACGGCGAGTTTTGGCCCTATCTCAGAGACGACGAAACGCTGGCGCGTCCCTGGGCCATTCCTGGTACCGCTGGTCTCGAACATAGGATCGGCGGACTCGAGAAGGCGGACGGTACCGGAAACATCTCCTACGATCCCGAGAATCACCAGCTGATGACCCTGCTGAGGGCGGCGAAGGTCCAGGCAATCGAGGAGGACATCGACCCTCTCGAGTGGCATGGTGACGAGGATGCGAAAGTGCTGGTGCTGGGCTGGGGCAGCACCTATGGTGCCATCGGAGTTGCCTGCCGGAGGCTGCGTGAGCGGGGTAAGAAGGTCGCCCGTGCTCATTTACGGCACATGAACCCGTTCCCTCAAAACACAGAGGACGTGCTGCGTCGCTTCAAGCGCGTGGTCATTCCCGAGGTGAACAGCGGCCAGCTCTCCAAGCTCATCAGGGCCGATTTCCTTATCGATGCGATAACGATTTCGAGCATGCGCGGCATGCCTTTCAGAGCCCGGGACCTCGAAACGAAGCTGCTGGAGATCATCTGAGATGACCGAAGACAACGGAAGGACGCTGGTCCCGGGACGCGGCCTGACCGAGGCGTTTGGTGGCGTCAACACCCTGACTCGTAAGGACTTTGTCTCGGACCAAGAGGTGCGCTGGTGCCCGGGCTGCGGTGATTATGCGATCCTGGCCGCCATTCAAAGCGTCATGCCCGAGCTGGGCATTCCGCGCGAGAAGATCGTGTTCCTCTCAGGCATCGGCTGCGCCAGTCGCTTCCCCTACTACATGAACACCTATGGGCTGCACGGGATCCACGGGCGGGCACCGGCGATCGCGACGGGGCTGGCGACCACTCGACCCGATCTGAGCGTGTGGGTCGTTATGGGCGATGGCGATGCGCTGTCGATCGGTGGTAACCACCTGATCCATGCATTGAGGCGCAATGTGAACCTCAAGATGCTGATGTTCAACAATCAGATCTACGGGCTCACCAAGGGCCAGTACTCGCCCACCTCAGAGCAGGGCAAGGTGACGAAGTCGACTCCGTTTGGATCCCTCGAACGACCGTTCAACCCCGTCTCGGTCGCTCTGGGCGCGGAGGGGACATTTGTGGCTCGCACCATGGACGTCGAACGTAAGCATCTGCCCGCCGTCTTGCGCAGGGCTGCCGCCCACAGGGGCAGCGCATTCGTCGAGATATATCAAAACTGCAACATCTTCAACGATGGCGCTTTCCTCGCCTTGACCTCCAAGGAGGGTGGCTCGCGCAACCGCATCTACCTCGAGCACGGCAGGCCGGTTCGCTTCGGCACCGATCTCGAGAAAGGCGTCCGTATGGACAAGGACGGCAGGCTCGAGATCGTGTCGGTGAGCAATGTTGACATCTCCCACCTCGTCGTTCACGACGAGCACCGCGACAACCCCAGCCTCGCCTTCGCGCTGTCCCGCATCGCCGAGGGCCCGACTACCCCGACGCCTTTCGGCATCTTCCGTGATGTGCAACGGCCTGTCTACGGCGAGGTGATGGAGAACCAGCTGCGGTCTGCTTCGGAGAAACAGGGGCCGGGCGATCTCGAGCGCTTGCTGTTTACCGAAGACACCTGGACAGTTGGCTGAGGACCCTTCGCCAGAGGCGATCGAAGAGCGCGCCCGCAAGCTCGAGCACGGTGGCGAAGGTAATGCGGGGCTGAGAGGTGAGCGCGACGCCGCGCGGCGAGCCGCCCGGCAATTACTGCGGGAGTCGGAGGAGCGCATCGCGGACCCCGCCACCACCGATCGCTCCGAGGATGATGCTATTCGCCGCTCTTCCGAGGACACCGTCTAGCGGCCCCACCTGCTGCCCGAGGTACTCAACGTGCACCACGCACTCTCCAGTACCAAATCGGTACTCCAGCGCGCTCAACGCGCGATCCACTTCCTTCGGCTAGCGCCCCTAGAGAGAGCGCGAGTACGAGATCCTAGAGAGAGCGCGAGTACGAGATCACCGCGTTGTGCTGGCTGTTGGTGGGGCACCGGCCTGCATCGATCAGCATGCGGACGTGGCTACTCGCCTTCTTCAACAGGTTGGGCCAGGCGTAGTCGCCGCCGCCCTCGCTCGTTAGCTCGACGACATTCTTTCCCCAGGTCGAGCCCCTGAGCCGGCGGGTGAGCAGAGCTTTGTCCGAGCTGCGCACCATCGCGAGCAGCGCGCCATCGCCGGTGGCGGCCAAGCTTGGATCCATGTAACCAACGTTGGTCTCGAGGGTGGTGGTGGCCCGCGAGCCGGCGCCGTTGAAGCGAACGACCTCGACGACATGGTTCTTGACGTCGCCCTCGACCGCGGCCAGAACCGCGCCCGAAGGAAGCACAATCGCGCTCGGCTTGGCCTGGGAGGCGACGTCGGCGCTTGCCGTCCCGCCGCTCCAGGAACTAAGGCCCTGAGTGGACGAGTGCGTGAACATGCGAAGAGAGCCGGCCCGAGCCACCAGTGCGACGCCGCTTGGTGTCGGCACAAGCGTCCCGGTGGGTTTGTTGGAAGTGGTCGTGTAGTGGATCGTGCGGCCCGTCAAGACCGGGCGGGCGCTGAGGTCCGAGAGCCACCCCGTAACCACCTCGTGGCTACCTTCACCCGTCTTGCGCAACCATGTGACGACGCCGCGCGGGCCCGATGCTCGTCGCTCGAAGGCGATGTCCGCCCTGACGTTGCCCAGACCCTGAGGCTCTAGGACCACCTGGGGACCGATGTGGGGGCCGCGGGGGTCGCTCAGGCCGGTCAGCCTGCGCATCATCACTGCGGAGGGGCGGGCGAATTCGTACCCGGCCCAAACGATCCAGGCGCGCTGGCGGCCGGAGGCGGTCGTCAGCGCGATGGTAGCGGGTCGGTCGTTGGGAGCATCGTTCATCACGATGTTGCCGTTCGACACCGCCCCACGAGTTGTGTTTTTCCACCCCTTGCCCGGCTCGCGCCATCGCAGGTGCATGCCGGATCCATGGGGGTCGTAGATCGCGAGTTGCCGCCCGCTTTTGGTCACCACGAGGCGTTTGTTGCTGGCGTATCCGGTGGCGTTGCTCGAGCCGCCGTCACAAGCGTCGGCGACTTGCGCGACCTTCCGTTCGTGTGACGCTCCGGCGGGGGCCGTCGTCAGCAGCGCCCCCAGCGCAACGACCCCGGTCAAGCACCTGACAAGGGGCGTGTGCAACAGTCCGAGCTTCACGCCGGAATCTTCATGTGGGAATGCAGGACCGGCTCTGCAACCGGCGCCGGTCGAGCCTGGGGCCTTCTCGAGCCGTCCAAGTGATAGCGGATCCGAGCGATGATCGGGCCCGGGTCAAGCAGCGACTCGGTGCCGTGCGCGGTGCCCAGGCGAGGACGGAACTCACTCAACGATTGAGCCAGGCTCATAGTGCCGGATTTCAGTGCCCAGCGCAGATGTCTGAGGTCGCCGGCAAGCCAGCGGTAGGCAACTCCCTCCCGAGCACGGCCGGGGGACACGCTCTTGCCGTCCAGCAGATCGCACCACACACCTGCCAGGTTCACTCCCGCAGCCAACGCCAGGGACTGCGTGCCATAGGGGCGCGTGTGGACATCGAGCAGATGGGGGCCGAGGAGCTGCACGTTGAAGATGCCGTCGTAATCGCCGAGGAGGAGACGAATCCTCTCCTCGAGCTCCTCATCGGGAGCAATCGTGACCGCATAGCTCGCCTGACCGCAAGGCATCGGCCAGATGCGATGCCAGCGCTGGTGGACGGCCGCGACCATCCTCCCTTGCCACATGACGCCGCCCACGGTGCGGATGGGCTCCGTGAGAAACGGTTGCACCATGACCTCTCCCCGGATTTCCGCGGCCTGCTCGAGGCCCTCGGCCGAGTCGGCGCGAAACGGTCTCCGGTCGCGTACGACCGGCTTTACCACGATCGGGTAGTCGAGCTCTCGTGCGGCAGCCCTGAGCTCTGCTCCTGTGGAGAACGTCTGGGAGGGAGGGCTGCTGAGGCCCACGTCGCCGGCGAGCCGGGCGAGCACGGACTTGTCCAATAGATGTCGCACCGGGTAGTCGAGATTCAATAGAGCGGTGTCGCTCACCGGCAGGCAGGTCAGGTACGGGCGGGAGGCAAGCTCGGCCCGAACGGCCTCGGCGTAGCCGGGCTGGTCCACAGCCGGGACGCCCACGCTGCGAACGCACGACTTCGACGATGCGGCCAACGACTGTTTTCCCTGAGTCGTCACCGCTGGTGCGTACCCGGCGGCGTCCAGTGCCCTCACGGTGGTTAGGCCGATACGGCCCTGGTCGCCGGTGACAAGCACCATTTTCCTCGGTTTCATTCGGGCCTCCTCGAGTTGAGATCCGACACATGCGCCTCGACTTGCTGGATGAGGACGGGCACGGGGAGAGCGGCGTCGAGAAATACTCGCCGCTGGCTGCGCGGCAGGATCCGATGCCACACCGCCATCTGGCGGGCGAGCTCCTCGGTCGTCAACTGAGGCTTGCGCGCGTGGATGGTGGCCGGGTCGGCCTCGAGGATGAGGATTAGATCCGCACGCGGAATCAGGCGGCCTAGCACGACGAAGGGTCGCCCGGAGCGAAGTCGATAGCGTCTCGGGTCAACGGCATGGTCCCACCAGCCGCGCTCGAACACCACCCAGCCGCCGCTTTTGACGAACGGCCCCACTCGCATGCGCCAGCCGAGCATGAAGTCGATGAAGAGGTAGAGCGCCTTCCACATGGACGCTCCCCAAGGATAGGGCCGCGGGTAGACGCGTGGCCCGAAGAGGTCCGGAGTAGCGCCCTCACCCAGCCGGCGGGCGCGAGCCCGCTCCCGATTGCGCCGAGGCAAGAGGCGTGGAAAGCGAATGTGCATGACGGGCACCTCGGCCAGCACCTCGCTTATGACCTCTGCGGCAAGGGTGCTCTTCCCAGCACCGTCGGGCCCTCCGATGATGAGCACGCCCCCCGTGCTGGGGAGGCTCCTGGCCCCAATGGGGCCGGTTTTGTGTGCGTGCCCCTGGGTCAAGGGACTCGACTTGGACGAAGCTGTGGCGACCATGGACTTCCCCTCCAAGAAATTGCTTTATTGGAGAAATTTACCTTTCCGGGCAGGCAATTAACAATAAGTTAATGTGCGCAGATGCCTCCGAACCTGACAATTGTTCTACGTTGTTTAGGCAACACCATTGGCTTCGAGTCGGGGCGACGCCTATGTTCGCGCGGAAGGGGAAATCAGTGGTCCGGCGCGCCAGTCTTCGCTGTGCCCACGTTTCCTAAAACAAGCCCATGACGGTTGACAGATATGAGCTCTGGCGCAGACTTCTGGTCGCCCTTACCGAGGGGGCGCCGAACTGGGGCGTGGCAGGTAACGTCGACGAGGGTTTGTCGGGGGACGGGGACGTGGATCTCATCGCACCGGTCGCCGAGTGGCATCGCGTCGAGAAACACTTTCGCGGCTGGGCAGAGGCTAACGGACTAAGCTCCGTCGTCTCCTGCACCCACCGGCCCGGGGTGCTCGAGCTGGTCGCACTGGGCGCCGGGGAGAAGCCCGTCTACCAGGTCGAGGTTCTGGGGTTCAGGCATTTTCGAGGCGCGAGGCTGTACCGAGCCGAAGATCTGGCCGCCGCTATGGAGATGGATCCACGCGGCTGGCGGCGGCTACGGCCGGGTGCCGCCGGGGTGGTCAAGCTGCTGCCCAACGGGGTCACCTGGAGCGGGGGCCTCAAGTGGCGCGGCCCGAAAGCTCAGCGTGTGCTGACCCTTCTGAGAGATGATCCCGAGGGAGTCCGAGGGGCCGCGGATGCGTTCGGGTCGGTCCGGGGACTCGTTGCGACCGCCACGCTCAGAGCGGGGCAGGGCCGCTGGAGTCGCTGGCGCATGTCCGTGATCGGGCTGTGGGCACTTGTCAGAGGCCTCGGCCACCCTAAATCATTCCTTGCCAGAGCCGGGTTCCGCCTCCGCAGGGGCCGCTGCGAGCTTCTGGCCACTGTCAAGAATCAGGAGCTGGTGCGCCGCGACCCAGAAGAGTGGTTGTCGCGGATGGCCGCCGAGCACGAGGTTAGGTGGCTGAAGGTTTCCAGCGGACCGTCCACCACCGAAATAGGTAGCTGATGGTCAATTGTGGACCGTGAGCCACCGAGTGGTTGCGTCTCTAGAGGAGCTCTACCCCCAGCGCCACGAGCTTGTCACGAAACGACTCGTAGCCTCGTTCGATCAAACGGGCATTGTGAACTCGAGACACTCCATCTGCCACTAGTGCGGCGATCACATAGGAGAAGCCGCCCCTGAGGTCCGGGACGTAGAGATCGCCGCCCTGGAGCTTGGTCTGGCCCACGACGACGGCCGAGTGGAGGTGGTTGCGGCGGCCGAAGCGGCACGGGCTGGGCCCGAGGCACTCTCTGAACGTCTGAATGTTCGCGCCGAGGCTGTTGAGGGCGTGGGTGTAGCCAAGGCGGTTCTCGTAAACGGTTTCGTGCAGGACGGATACGCCTTGAGCTTGGGTCAGAGCGGTCACCAGAGGCGGTTGCCAATCGGTCATGAACCCCGGATGCACGTCCGTTTCCAGTGCCAGCGGCCTCAGCAGGTTGGCAACTCGGTAGAAGGTGATGGTTTCTCCCGAGATGTCGAACTCGCCGCCTGCTTTGCGGAAGACGTTGAGGAACGTCATCATGTCGAGCTGGGCGACTCCGGAAACCGATACGCAGCCGTTTGTGGCGAGCGCAGCGCAAGCCCATGAGGCGGCCTCGAGCCGGTCGGGCATCGATCGGTGTGTAAAGGCTCTGAGCGAGCGAGTGCCGTCGATGTGGATCACCCGGCCCGGTTGCACCGAGATGATGGCGCCCATCTTCTGCAGCACCGTGATCAGGTCGAGTATCTCGGGCTCGATGGCGGCGTTGGAGAGCTCTGTCTCACCATCGGCCAGAACGCCCGTGAGCAGCACCTGCTCGGTGGCGCCCACGCTTGGATAGGGCAGGGTCAGCTTGCAACCGCGCAAACGATCCGCGGTGAGCCGAATGACCTCGGGAAGCTCCTCGACGACGGCCCCGAAAGACTTGAGGGCGTCGAGGTGCATGTCGATGGGGCGGGGTCCGATCTCGCAGCCGCCCGGCTGATGGATCGTCACCGCACCGAGCCGGTGCAGCAGGGGGCCGCAGATCAGAATCGGGATGCGGCTCTGACCGTGGGCCTCTTCGAGCTCCTCCGGAGAGGGGGCCTTCAGCGTCCGGGCGGTGATTTCCATGGAGTCGCCGTCCCGCTCCACTGTGCCCCCGAGCGCCGATATCAGGCGGCTCACCACGTCAATGTCGCGCACCTCAGCGATATTGGTGATCCGGCAGGGCTTAGAGGTCAGCAGGGCGGCGACCATGGACTTGGGAACGCTGTTCTTCGCGCCGCGCACAGTGACTCTGCCCTCGACGGGCGCTCCTCCGACAATCGTGAGTACTTCCTCGGCTCTGGTCACGTTTTGGTCCCTGCCTTGCCTTTTTTTGGAATTCCGGACTTTGAGCGGCGCTCAGTTTAGGGGCCGATGCGGCCTGGTTCGGGCGCGACGCACGTGATCGCTGGCGGCCTCGGTGGGCAGGACTCTACCGGCTCGGCGAAACTTAGTGCTCCGCACCGGAAATACGGTGCGGACCGAGAGCGTCACTGCGCCCCGATTGAATCCCGATTCCGACCTCGGCGGAGCCGTGTAACGCCGCGAGCGGGGCTGCAGGGGCGCTCGAATGCCACCGTATTCATGGGGAGGTGCACTTAGCTGCATGAATGGAGGACGCGGCGGTCGTTCCATCCTGGCCGGCGGTGCAGGCCGGCGGCTTCGTCCAAGCCTTCGGAAGCCGTGAGGGCGTTCTTCGACCACCAGTCGTGGCACATCCTGGTTTTGGCGGCGGCATTACTGGGCGCCGCCAGCCTCGTCATCCTCTTCCTCGGCCCCCTGTTGCAGGAGCCCTCGACCGAGGGTGGAGGGCTCAGGAAGCTGTGGCGGGCACTCGTCGCAGGCGGTATTGTGATGCTCGCCGCGGAATGGTGGCTGATCCACTGACGTTTCCTAGAGATGCTCCTATAATTGGGTGGCCCGCAGGGCCCGAACCGAGGAGGAACCGTGTCTACAGCAACCGAGACCATCATGATCACCGAGAACGCCGCCACCAAGGTGGCCGAGCTGCTGTCGCGCGAAGTTCAGACCCTTCCCCAGGATCAGCAGGTCAAGGACTATGCCCTGAGGGTCGCAGTACAGCCGGGAGGCTGTGCCGGCCTGCGTTACGCGCTCTATTTCGACGACGAGGTCCGGGAAGGCGACTCGGTGACCGATGCCCTCGGGGTTCGCGTCCGAGTGGACAAGATGAGCGCTCCCTACCTCAGGGGGGCCGAGATCGACTACGTCGACGGGCTGCAGCAGTCGGGCTTCACGGTCAACAATCCCAATTCCAAGGGAACTTGCGCCTGCGGAGACTCGGCCCAGTTCTAACGGTCCCGGTTCTCTAACCCTCAGCCCGGGTCCGACCCTCCCGGCCCTGAGCCTTGCACCCCAAACCACCCCACAACAGGTGGTCACGGCCACAAAGTTGCCCTCGGCCCGGCCCGGCCCGGCCCTCCGCCCCGCGGCCCTGAACCTTGCGCCCCCCACCACGCCACAGGTGGTCACGCCCACTAAGTGCTCCGCACCGGAAATACGGTCAGCACCGAGAGCGTCACTGCGCCCTGGTCGCTAGGCGCGAGGAGTGAGCGTACCCGGAGGGTACGTGAGCGACGAGTAACGACGCGAGCGGGGA
>Ga0136633_1003470_pt1 | contig 10363 bp, 7 predicted proteins | sample AntDrymeUQ832206_2_FD_105494 | JGI IMG/M metagenome (GOLD analysis project Ga0136633, IMG submission 105494) | Polar desert sand microbial communities from Dry Valleys, Antarctica - metaG UQ83 (22.06) | ecosystem: Environmental > Terrestrial > Soil > Desert | place: Antarctica: Dry Valley...
GATACCGGCGCCATAGGCGCCGCGGATTCCCGGCTAGGCGGTGAAGCCACTGCAAGCCACGCGCCTGCATCCACGCGGGGGCCTCCTCGGCGAGGCCGGCATGAAAATCGAACGCGGCCCCCACTGCGAGCAGGGGCACTCCGACACGGTCCCGCATCGCCCACGCGAAGATCTCCTGGCGCGGGCAGCCGAGTCCTACGTACACCAGAGCCGCGCCGCTGGCGCGAATCTCGGCAGCCACTCCGCGCTGGCCAGCCTCGTCCAACTCGCCGAAGGCGGATGGACGGGCCCCTGCCACGATCAATCCCGGGAAGCGCTGCTCGAGGGCGGGCTGGAGCACCGCGAGCACGCCGGGGTTGGAACCGTAGAGGTAGATCGGCAGCTCCAGCTCAGCCGCCTGGGCACATGTATCCAGCATGAGCTGGGGTCCGTACACCCGCTGCTCGAGCGCAGCGCCGTGCAGGAGGTTGAGCGCCCAGCGAACAGGCTGCCCATCGCACGTGACGAGATCCAGTTCATTGAGACGGCGCCGGTGCTCGCGATCAAGCACGCCCGTCATGACCCCATGCACCGCGAGGGCGGAAACGGCGAGGGGCGCGCGCGCCTCGGCTGCGGCGATGACACGCCGCGCAGCGGCCTGCGGACCGATGGCGTCCACACCCACGCCGAGCACAGATCGTTTGGTCGAAGGCTCCACCGGCAGACCCTAACTACGGGCGTACGTCCGCGAAGCGGCCAACCTGTTGCAGATGTCCGCCTCTTGCACATGAAGTGTCAAGAATTCGGGCAGAAGTGCCGATGCAACCTGTGGACCTGATGCTTGCCCGCCCGCCCCGAATCCTTCTTTTTGTCCTGCTGTTGATCGCTTTCTGCGCACCAGCTGGCTCTGCCGGCGCATCGCCGAACGCCGGCTATGCGGTGGAGAGCTGGGCCGGTTGCGGGGCCGGCTACAACAGCGGGGGCTGGGACGACGCCGGCCGCACCTACGTTCCTTGCGGCAGTCCCACCACCGTTGGCGTCTATAGCCCGTCCGGGGAACTCGTCGAGTCGGTCCCGCTCGGGGTGGGATCCACCGACGTTGCGCCCACGGCCGATGGGCAGTACCTCTACGCCGCCACCGGCAGCGGCCCGCGCCGCTACGCGCGCGGCTCGAACGGCACGTTCACTCGGGACACCACCTGGAGCCCAGCGCGATACCCCATGTACGGCAGCACGTACGCCCTCGGCGGACTGAACGTGGCGGTGGACGGGGCCGGTAACTCGTATTGGTCGGACGGCGCATGGGCCAGCAACGGCACCCACACCGTCATCAAGTACGCGCCAAACGGCACATATGTCACGCGCTTCGGTGAGTACTCGAACAACTGGAACACCGGGACCTTCTACTGGATGCTCACTGGGCTGAGCGTGACGCGAGACGGCGGAACGGTGCTCACCACCGAGGTGGGCAACAACCGCGTCCAGACCTGGACCCGCGGCTCCGGAGGGAGCTACGCCGCCACGAGTTCGTTCGGCGGGAACTCATCAAATAACCCCACTCGCGAGGGCTTCTGCCAGGCGGATGGCTGGGTGGGCAAGTTTGCGGCCCCGTACGACGTGGGCGTTGACCGCGCCGGCAACATCTACGTGATCAACACCACCTGCAAGCAGGTGCTGAAGTTCAGCCCCGGGTTCGGCACGCTGCTGGCGAACGTGGACATCAAGCTCAACGGCGGGGACTACCCACGGCCGCATGGCTTCACCGTCGCAGCCGACGGCACCGTGTACATCGGTGAGAACGCCAAGGTGCTGCGGCTCGGCAGCGCACGCCCAAGCGCCGGCGGCCCTCCGGCCAGCTCCAGCGGCGCGCCGGGCTCGGGGGCTTTGCCGGGGGTGACCCCGCCGGCTGGCACTGGCAGCATCACGCCGCCCGCCGGCGCCGGCACCGGCACCGCTATCACCGCCCCGGACACCGCCGCGCCGCGCATCGCCTTCGCGCTCGCCCAACGCGCGCCACGCCCGGCCCGCAACGGCTGGGGCGTGCCGGTACGCGTGCGGTGCAGCGAGAACTGCCGGGTGCGCGTGCGCCTGGTGCTGCGGATTGGTGCCGGGCTGCACTCGCGCACGATGTCGTTCGCCGAGACGCGCAGCCGCCTGGCTGGCGGCACGATGACTCCGCTCTCGGTGCGGCTCACCCCGCTCGGCTATCGCTCGCTCGGCCGCGCATCCCGGCACCGCGCCGTGGCGATCATCACGGCAACCGATGCCCGGGGCAACACCCGGACGATCGAGCGACGAGTGTCCCTCCTGGGTTCGCCGCACCTGCGCTAAGCGCTGACGCCGGGCGCCCGCAGCGCCCCGCCCCGCGCGGGGCCGCTGCTACCCCACCGTGATCTGGCGCATGGGCCCGCAGCCCACGTCGCACACGACGAACCAGCTCGGGCCGCGCAGCTTCCATGTCACCCACAGGGATCCGTTGGCGTCTGGGCGGTTGTCGAAGGCCTGCCACTGGCGGCCCTCCCACACCCAGATGCGCGCCTTCTGCGCGTCGAGGCGTCCCTGACCCCAGAGCGTTACCGTGTCCCCCACGCGCGCGCGCTCGGTGGAGACATGCAGGGGGTGGCGGTACATGTACGCGCCCGGCTTGGGGCACCAGCGCTGGCCACATGTGCCAAGCGACTGGAACAGGCCCGACTGGAAACCTTCCGCACCCCCGTCGCCGTCGTCGAACAGCGCGTACCAGATGAACATCTTCACGCGGGGGTTGGTCCAAGCGCTGTACATCGCCTCGGCCGTCCACGCCGCCGCGCGCTGCGCCTCAACCCCGGCGGGGTCAGGGGCCGTCTCGTACGCAAACTCTGTGAGCCACAGCGGGTCCCCCGCGGTGGCGGCGTCGCGGTCCAGGAGCTTGGTGAGATCGCCCAGGTTGGCGAGGCCGATCGACGGGAACCCGAGCGTGCTCTCGGATGGCGAGCGCCAGTTGCGCGTGTGCGTCTCCGGATCGGCCGAGTCCTGCAGGTAGGGGTTATGTGCGTAGGCGTCTACGGGTGCGCCCGCCGGCAGCGCGGCAAGGAACTGCGCGATGAAGACACCGGGCTTGGTAGTGGAGGAGGATCCTGTGGGCCCGGGCGCTACGAGCGCCCCGGGGTTGGCTGCCTTGAGCCGGCGCGCAGCCGCGTTGTAGAGCGTTGCGTAGCGCTGCGGACTCACGAGCCGGCCGTTCACCTTCTGGGGCGAGAAGAAGTACGACGAGTTGGGCTCGTTCCAGATCGTCCAGTACGGCACTGCCGGGAACTGCACCGCCGCCGCCTGCACGAAGTCCGCGTAGACCCCCACGAATCCGTCGAAGCCCCTCTGCGTGGTGCCCACCACGCCGTAGCGCTGGCCGCCGTTGTACCACCCGGGCACGCCTACCACGCTGAACACCACCTGCATGTTCTTGGCGCGGGCGTTGGCCACCACTGCCGCCGGCACGGACCAGTCGTAGCAGGGGTTGGCGGGGTTTGCCGCCCCGGTGCGGCGCGGATCGCAGCGCGCCACCTGGTCGAAGCGCAGCACAAAGCGCGCCACCTTGGCGCCCAGCAGGCCCATGGTCTCGAAGTTCTCGGCCCGGCGCGCGGGGTCCTCCATGGACCCGTTCTGCTCGATGCCCACGAGCATGTCCGGCGCGGCGTCGGCGCGGGCGGCCGCTCCGCTCAGTGCGAGCGCAAAGCACACGCTGACGGCGACGGCGAGCCAGACCAGCCTGGCGGTATGTGATGGCAAGCCTTGGAGCCGCATGATCCCGAGTCCCCCTGGCCGAATCCGCGCCCCAACGCGTCTCCGGCGATCCCTGTCCCCGCGCCCGACAATCTGGCGCTCACCTGTGTGTCGGGCTGACCAGCCCCGCGGTTGCATCAAAGTTGGTCGTTTCTGCGGGACAGGTTCACGGCTGGACCGGCACGCAGCGAGCGACTCCGCTTTCTCACGACCATCCATATCCGGCGCATCATGGAAAAATGGATCCGCGTCGGGCTGATTCCACGATATACTGAGTGCCATACACATCAGTCTATGAGGAGCAGTCATGGGACGCACCAAGACATCAAGGGCTCCGCAGGCCCTGGCGCTGTACGAGTCCACGATCGTGCGCTGCTTTACCACGAAGGCCTCGCGACGCCGAGCGCTGGGCGTGACGGCAAACGCGTTGGACCCGTGGGAACGGGGAACGCTCGTCAGCCCAAACGAGGACACCGTGGCGAGGTTGCGCCTCGTGGCCGCGGCCTGTGATCAGCTGGGCGCTCTATTCACCAACGAACGAACCATTGGCGAGTACCTCGAGAGCCCCGTGATGGCGGGGGTCTCCACGACCCGACTGGAACTCATGCTGCGCTCGGGGGACCCCGAGCTTCCGGTAAGAGTCGCACGACAGGAAGCCCGGGCCGTGGCCCAGGCACTCGGCGCTGCAGTACCCCCGGACGTGTTCGATGACGAGGCGTGGCGGCCGATCATCGAGTCAATGGCTCCCGCCAACCGCGAGCTCTACGAAGAGCTGCGTCAACGCTCCGACTCGCGCGGGACCAGCGCTGTTCTTTAGGGCAGGCTCCGCTCAAGGTAGAACCGAGGCCGCTGACTGCCGTCGCGAGGCTTCGGCGCCGGCGCGAAACCCAAATCCACGATCACCGCATCCCGGGTGGCCCTGCTTCCGGTCGCCCACGCCACTCGGCGAAGCTCACGACCCGCAGTATCCGACGCCTCCGCAACGACCATCAGCAACTCGGAGCGAACCATGTCAGCCACGGCGGGCGACAGCCGGGCGTCAACCACAAGTGTCTCGATCACGAGCGGGCCGGCGGGCGCGACGTGGAATGCGATGAACCCGATGGGACGCCGGCTTGCCGTGATGTAGAACAACCGCCCTTTCACCGCGCGCCCGTCGTCACGATGTGCGCCATGTAGCCGCCGCGCCCGATCACCGAAGCCGTCCGGGTCAAGCGTCGGGGACAGCTGCGCCGAATCGATCACTTCGATCGGGCGGTTGGCCTCCGCGATCGAGCCCAGCGTCGTTCGCACGCTGAAAACGTGCTCGCGTGCACCGCCGCTACCGCGAAGGTTGCAGGTCACGCCGTAGAGTCGTCGCTCTGCCACGCGCGGATTGTACCGGGCGACGATCGGCGGGTGGCGGCCTCAGACCTGCGCGGCCCAGCGCTCCGTGTTGGACTCGTGCATGTCGCGCAGGATGTCCTCCACGGTCCGTGTGACCTGCCAGCCCGGGTAGTGCTGCTCGAACCGCGCGTTGGAGCCCACCCACCAGATGTGGTCCCCCACGCGGTTGGTGTCATCGTAGGTCCATTCCAGCGAACGGCCGGTGATCTGCTCGCACAGGGAGATCGCCTCGAGCACGGAGCAGTTGGAGGTGCGCCCACCGCCGATGTTGTACACCTCGGCCACGCGTGGCTCCTCGTAGAAGCGCTCGAACGCGCGCACGAGATCGGTGGAGTGGATCGCGTCGCGCACCTGCTTGCCGCCGTAGCCGAACACGGTGTACGGCGTGCCGGTCATCGTGCAGCGCATGACGTAGCCGAGAAAGCCGTGAAGCTGCGTGGCCGAGTGCAAGGGCCCGGTGAGGGTGCCTCCGCGGAAGCACGCCGTGGGCATGTCGAAGTAACGGCCGAACTCCTGCACCATCACATCGGCCGCCACCTTGGACGCGCCGAATACGGAATGCAGCGTGCGATCGATCGACATCTCCTCATCGATCCCCCCATGCCAGCGATGCCCTGCGGCCACCTCCCAGCGCGTCTCGAGCTCCTCGAGGGGCAGCTCGTAGTTGGGGCGATCGCCATACACTTTGTTGGTGGACGTGAAAATGAAGGGCGAGTCGATCGCGTGCGAACGCGCAGCCTGCAAAACGTTGAGCGTGCCTACGGCGTTCACGTCGAAGTCCGTGAAAGGGTCGCGCGCTGCCCAGTCGTGCGAGGGCTGCGCCGCTGCGTGGAGCACCACGCTCACCTCACCCGCGTGGCGCGCGAACAGCCGATCCACACCCTCGCGATCCCGAATGTCGAGCACCTCGTGCCGATACGACGAACCAAGGCCCGAGCGCAAGCGCTCGACGTTCCAGGCGGTCGAGGCTTCCTCGCCGAAGAAGTCCCGGCGCATGTCGTTATCCACGCCCACGACGTCCAGCCCGAGGCTGGCAAAGTGGGCAGCCGCCTCCGAGCCCACGAGGCCGCCCGAACCGGTAACGATCGCAACAGACATGCGGCGAGTCTACGGCCTCACGCCGCGCAGGCGGCCGTCAGCCGACGCGGATCAGGCGCGCGGGCCCGCGGCCAGCGGGGTCCACGGTGCGCACCTTGAGCTGCCGTGTCATCCGGATGGACGCCCGGACGGTAGCTCCGGAGCGGCGCTGACCCGGCACTGCGCGCCAGTTGCGGCCGTTGTATGAGTACTGGAGCGTCTGCCGTCCTGGCCGAGCCAGACTCATGCCGAACACGTTGACCCGCTCCCCACGGCGCACTCGTGCGGCCGAACGCGCAACCGGGCGCATATACATGGCCAGCGAGGGCTTGCGCCGGCCGAACTTGTCCCACAGGCCGGATTGCCAGTCAACGAGGTTGGCGGGATCACGCGAGACGTACCAGATGACGATCTTGGTGCGCCCGTCGTTGTGCATGTCGAAGCCCTCGGCGAGGTATGTGGCCTGATTGGTCCAGCCCACTCCAAACAGACGGTCCGGTGGATTGGTCTGATACGCGTACTCAAGCACCCAGACGGGCTTCTTGCGCGTGGCGCGGAAGGCGTCGAGCTCCTTATAGAGATCCTTCATGTTGGTTACGTCGATGCTGGGCGGATTGGTCTTCAGCGTCCGAGGCGACAGCGTGCCCTTGGGGTAGGTGTTGTGGGACCACGCCGACAGAAAACGGCCTGAACCGTTGCGCTGCATCGCCGGCAGCGCGATGCGCAGCCACCGCACGGGCTTCATCGTGGATCGCGGTCCGGTGGGACCCGCAGCCACCTGGGCACGCGAGTTGGAAGCGAATATTGCGGGCGCCACGGCCCGGAAGAGCCGCGCGTAGCGCTTGGGGGCGTTGGCATTCATCGGCTGCCAGAAGAATGCCGAGTTGGGCTCGTTGCCCACGGTCCAGCGCCTGACGTTCCCATAAACGGATGAGGAGTTGTAGCGACGCGCTGCTGCCTTGGCGAAGGCGGCCCAGTGCGGCACCACACGTGTGTTGAACGCCCGCTCCGTGCTACCCATGAAATACGGATTGCTCGAGTTGAGCACGTACGGCGGGATCTGGTGCACGCTGAAGATCAGCGGAATCCCGCGGCGGGTGGACTGCAGCACGAGGTCGTCGTAGAGCGTCCAGTCGTAGCAGGCGTTCGTCGGATCCTGGAGCTGGGTGAGGGTCTGCGCTGCACACGGACCCACCGCCACGCGGTGCCACCCGAGGGTCACGCGGATGATCTTGGTACCGGCCGCCTTTAACCGATCCAGCTCAGCGGACCGGGTGGCGGCATCGTCGAGCAGCATGTTGTCGCTCTGGATGCCGATGGTGAGGGGCGCAGCGCCGGCACCCGAGGGAAGCAGGAGCACAGCGGCGGTGACAGAGATCAGCGCGAGGGCGCGCCCGATACGTGTGGGGAAGGAAGTCATGCGTTGCAGGTTAGCGGCCTTTGCTCCTCACGGCGAGCGGAGGGGCCGCTTTCAGGCAGGTTTACTCAACGCCGGACCACAACCTTGCGGCTGGGACCGGCGCCCTTGGCGTCCTTCGTGCGTACCCAGAAGGTCTGACGGGCCATCACTGTGACGCTCGTGGTGCCAGTGGAACCGCGCCGCTGCCCCGCCACCTTCTTGAAGGATTTCCCATTCAGCGAAATCTGGATCTGCGGCGTGCCGGGCGACACCACGCTCGCACCCCAGATGCGTACCGCGGTGCCACGCTTGGCCTTCACCACGCTGCGGGAGATCGGGCGCATGAACATTGCCAGCGAGGGCTTCACGGCGCCGGTAGCGGTGTAGAAGCCGGACTGGAAGTCACCCGGAATGTCCGTGGGGTCCACCAGGGCGTACCAGATGGCCATCCGGAACCGCTTGGTGCTCTCCATGATGTCCAGGGCCTCGGCCAGGTACGTGGCCTGGTTCACTGGCGCCGTGCCAAACAGGCGGTCCGGCGGGCTGGTCTGCCACGCGAACTCCGTGGCCCAGATCGGCTTCTTGCGCGTCACGGCGTACGAATCGAGCAGCTTGACGAGGTCTGCGATGTTGGAGATGCCGATGTCCGGGAGCCTGGTGGCGCGCACGCGCGGGCCCACGGGCAGGCCGGCATACGGGTTGTGTGCCCAGGCGTCCAGGAAGGGGCGCGAGCCGTTGCGCGTCATCGCCGGCAGCACCGCCTTGAGCCACTTGCCGGGCTTCACCGTGGAGCGGGGACCAGTGGGGCCACCCGCGATCAACGCGCTGGGGCTGGCGGCGCGGATCTCCGGCGCCACAGCCCGGAACAGCACGGGGTACCGCGCCGCGGACGTTTTGATGGGGGTCCAGAAGATCGCCGAGTTGGGCTCGTTATGAATGGTCCAGTACCGCACGAACCCGTACGGTGAGGAGGTGTTGTAGCGGCTCGCAGCGGCAAACTGGAACGCCTGCCAGTGCGGAACCACGCGAGACGCGAACAGCGCGTCCGTACCGGTGTACGAGGCTTGGTCGCTCTCGTTGACCCACGAGGGAATCTCGTAGATGGACGCCACGATATCCATCTGGCGCTGACGCGCACCCTGGATCACCTGGTCGAACACGCCCCAGTTGTAACAGGGGTGATTGTGATCGCGCAGGAGCTCTGGCGTCTGCCCGGCACACGCGCCGGTGTTGCCCGCCACCATGCGCCACGGCATGGAGATGCGCACCACGCGCGCGCCGGTGGCGCGAAGCTTGTCGAGTGCCTCGCCGCGGCCCTCGGGGGTCGTCGCGCCGTAGATCAGCGTGTTGTTGGACTGGATACCCACCTGGAAGGGGGCGGCTTGGGCGCCCGGCGCGAACGCGAGCAGCGTCAGCGCGGCCGCACCCAGCAGTGCACGGGCGTTCAGGAAGGATCGGCTGGCAGAGCGGAACATCATCTGGAAAGAAACCTCGGGGAGTAGCTTCCTGCGTCTCGTCTCACCCAGAGAGACAGCGGGGTTCAATACACTCAATCGACGCGAGCGGACTGATTCCTTGATTGCAATATGTCCGTGTACTTGCCTGCTGGGCACAACTGGGTTGCGCCCACGGCAGCCGCCCAGCCCCGTTCCGGGGCAGGTCGACGGGCCGGACAGGCCGACGGACCGGACACGCCGCCGGGCGGCACGCCTCGCAGGTTGGATCAGACAGCGGCGCCCAGCTGATCGCGTACCTTCACGAGCTGCCCCGCCGAGCCAAGCTTGGTGTTCTTGTGCGCGATGAAGCGGGCGTACTCCGTCATGAAGGTCTTGCCCGGGGGGCGCAGGTCGAAGTTGGTGGGGTCGTCGCGGAACGCCTCGCGATGCACGGCGCACCACACGAGCCGGCCGTCCGTGTCGATATTGACCTTGGTCACGCCGAGCTTGGCGGCCGGCAGGTAGTGCTCCTCGGGCACGCCGGCAGCCGAGCCGAGCTTGCCACCCGCCTCGTTGATGCGGGCCACCCACTCCTGCGGCACGCTCGAGCTGCCGTGCATCACGAGCGGGAATCCGGGGAGCCGCTTGCCGATTTCCTCGATGCGGTTGAAGTGCAGACCCTGCGAGCCGGAGAACTTGTACGCCCCGTGCGAGGTGCCGATGGCCACGGCCAGCGAATCGCATCCCGAGCGCTCCACGAACTCCACGGCCTGCTCGGGGTCTGTGAGCGAGGCGTGCGCCTCGTCCACAGAGATGTCCTCCTCCACGCCGCCCAAGGTGCCGAGCTCGGCCTCTACCACGATTCCCGCTGCGTGCGCACGCTCCACCACGCGCTTGGTGATGGCGATGTTCTCGTCGAAGTCTTCGTGTGAGGCATCGATCATCACGGAGCTGTAGAAGCCGGAATCGATGCAGTCGTAGCAGGAGTCCTCGGTCCCGTGATCGAGGTGCACCGCGAACACTGCCTCAGGGAACACGTCCTCAGCCGCGCGGATCAGACCCTCCAGCATGCGCTTGTCAGAGTAGCTGCGCGCCCCGCGCGAGATCTGGATGATGAAGGGCGCTGCTGCGGCGTCGTCCACGGAATCGTCGAGGCTGTCCACCTTGCCGAGGTTGCCACGGAACAACCCCATGGCCTGCTCGAGGTTGTTGATGTTGTAGGCGCCCACGGCGTATTTGCCGTATGCGTGCTCGAACAGTTCCTTGGTGGTGACGATCATGCCGGGCCTTTCGACGCGTGGACGTGAAGCAGCGGCTCCGAGCCTAC
>Ga0136633_1003471_pt1 | contig 10361 bp, 11 predicted proteins | sample AntDrymeUQ832206_2_FD_105494 | JGI IMG/M metagenome (GOLD analysis project Ga0136633, IMG submission 105494) | Polar desert sand microbial communities from Dry Valleys, Antarctica - metaG UQ83 (22.06) | ecosystem: Environmental > Terrestrial > Soil > Desert | place: Antarctica: Dry Valley...
CACCCCCATCAGCACGCCGATGGACACCAGATCCGACAACCGGCGATCAGAAGCCGGCTTCTTCCACCCAGGTCGAGGCATGCCCCAAACTACACCCGTGTAACCCTAAGTAAACGGTATTGCAGTTAGCACAGCGTTTCGGGGTGTCCAGTGCCTCGATGTCGATGACGACCGACGTGTCAAGCAGGCCCGCTGTCGTTGGGCTGGCGGGGGCCGTCGGGACTGACGTGGTCTCGCCACCGAGGCCGGCTCAGTGCGACGAACCGGTGTTCGGCGCGCCCTCGTCGACCTGCGGCGTCCCCCCGGGCCGGGACTCGCTCAGCGGGCCGTTAGAGTCCCCGTGGAAGATGAGCGTCGGGACGGTCATCTTGGCCAGGTCGTCGCGGAAGTCGGTGCGGCCGAAGGATGAGGACGTCAAGAAGTACGTCCCCCGGGTGCCCTGTGGGATGGCGCCGCCGCGAACGGTACCCAGATGCACGGGCCGCCAGGACGTCCCGTCGGGGCGACCTTGTACCCGCGCCGTCTCGAAGTGAAACATCTTTTTTAAGAATCTTGCAGGTATGGCCCTGGGCGATGGCGAACTACCTGACCCTGAGGGGGATGTCACGCTCGGCGCGAGCACACACCACGGAGAGCGTGGGAGGTCGCGGCCAGGTGTTTCCCGGGGGGGTTCATGCTCGAACTGCAGGAGAAGCCGGCAACCGAACAGCCACCGACCGTCAGTGGCCTCGGCGCGCGCTCGGTCGATGAGATGGAGTCGCAGCCCCGGCAACGGGTGGAACGCGGCCGGCTGTGGTCGCCGTCCCAGGAGCGGCGCCTGGCGAGCGCCAACCTGGTCACGGTCGTCATCATGATCGTCGTCAGCCTGAGTGCGGCGGCCGGCGTGACCCCGCTCGAGGCGCCCGGCGCCGTCGGCCGGTTCGTCGGCGAGCAGCTCGGACTGATGCACTCCGACGCCTCGGTGGCCAAGCGGGCGCCCGTGCAGGACCTACTCCCCTACGGCAAGGGCATGTGGCTGTACGAGCCCGACAAGACCGAGAACGGCGACGTCGCCGCCATCGTGGCCAAGGCCCGGGCCGCCGGCCTGAGCCACCTGTACGTGCGCACCGGGTCGAGCTGGAACGGGTTCTACGCCGCCCCCTTCCTGGACAAGATCCTCCCCGCCGCCCACGAGGCGGGTCTCATGGTCTACGGCTGGGACTTCCCCCGGCTGATCGACCCGCAGGAGGACGTGCGGCGGGCCAAGGCCGCCATCGACCACCGCGCCCCCGGGAAGCACCGCATCGACGGGTTCTCGGCCGACATCGAGACCCGGAGCGAGGGCACCCACATCACCGGCCAGGTCGCCGCCGAGTACGGAAGGGCCCTCCGGGACGCGGTCGGGAGCGGCTTCCCCCTGATCGCCACCGTCCCCCGGCCTTCTCCGGCCCAGAACTACCCCTACGCCGAGGTGGTCGCCTCCTTCGACGCCATCGCCCCCATGGTCTACTGGCTCAACCGCCAGCCCGACACCGACGTCACCGGCGCCCTGCGCGACCTGGCCAAGTTCGGCAAGCCGGTGTTCCCGGTGGGCCAGGCCTACGACGGCGCCCCCGAGGGTGGCCGGGCCGGCGTGCCGCCGCCCGAGGAGCTGTGGCGCTTCATGCGCTTCGCCGAGGCCGGCGGTGCGCAGGGCGTGTCGTTCTGGTCCTGGCAGGCGGCCAACTCCCGGGCCTGGGCCGCCATCACCGAGGCCGAGGAGTTCCGGACCCCGGCCCCGTGGATGGTGAAATAGGCGCAGCCCAGGGTCGACGTCCAGCTCGACACCCCGACAGCGACGAACTTGGCGGCGACTAGAAGCTCACCTTGACGACGGCGGCCCGGAGGATCCCCTGGCCGTCGGCCATGCCCTGCTCGGTGAACACGATGGCGCCGCCGGGCTTGGACGGGGAGCGGAAGGCGATCTCGCCGGCGTAGGGGCGCAACATGTCGCCACCGCCGGTCACGAACCCTCGCCCGAGGGACTGGCCGGCCAGCATCCCGTCCTCCCGGACCTGGACGGTGACATTGCCCTCGAAGGTGTGGGCCTGGCCGGTGGCCCGCACCGGCGACGCCACCTTGGCCAGCGCCTTGGGAGTGGTCACGGTGATGGTGATGGCCACCACCTCGACGACGGTCCACGGGCCCGACGCGTCCTGGGCGCCGAGCTGGCGGAGGAGCACCCCGAAGGTGGCCTGGGGGTTCGGGAGCGGGGTGCGACCCTCGCCGTAGCGGGGGCCCATGGGCACCTCGAAGGAACCCGGGCCGTTGGGTCGCCCGGGAAAGTCGAGGGGGTTGTCCATGCCGAGGTACTTGACCGCGAAGTCCCGGGCGGTCGCGGCGGCGTCGCGGTAGGTCCGCTCGGACCCGGCGGCATAGGCGTCGAGCTCGGCCTTGGTGGCGAACGGCCAGATGCCGGCGAAGGCCGCCTGACTGCCGGGCTGGCCCAGCACCTGGCGGTAGCTGTCGCAGGTCACGGGCTTGTCGATGACGATGCCGTCGCCCGAGAAGACGCTGACGAGCTCGCCGGCCAGGGCGAACCGCACGCCTTTCACGGTGGGGAACTGGTTCACGGTGCAGGTGACCTGGGCCAGGCGGAGCGTCATGCCGAGGCTGCCGCCGCCGGCCTCGAAGCTGCGGGACAGGTCGACCTTGGCGATGCCGTTGGCGTCGATGGCCAGGCCGAGGAAGCGGGTCTCGGCGGGGACGGCCGTGGCCAGCCCGGCTCTGGTCTCGGCGGTCGTGGGCCCGCTGAGCAGGGCCTTCACTGCCTCAGCCCCGATCCCGGCCACCCGGGGCACCTCACGCTTCACCGGCTCGAGCGTCTCGCCCCGGATGAACCACAGCGACACCTCGGTCGTGGTCGAGGTCGGGGCGGTGGTGGCCGGCACCGTGCCTCCCGGACCGGTCGAGGGTGCGGTCGTGGTCACCTCGACCGACGTCGTCGGCCGCCCGGGGACCGCCCCCACGTCGGTCGTCCCGTCGCCCCCACACGCCGTCGTGAGCAGAGCCACCATCGACACCATCCCCAGCATGCGTCTCATAGGATCCGATCATGACTGGCGGTCGTCACTGTCGGGTCGCCGCCGGGTAACGGTTCGGCAACACGGCGGGGAAGCCGGAGGGTGAAGGTGGCACCGCTGCCTGATGGACTGGCGACGGTGAGGTCGCCGCCGTGCATGCGGGCGTTCTCCTTGGCGATGGCCAGCCCCAGCCCGGACCCCCGGCCTCCGGGGCGGGCGGGATCAGCCTTGTAGAAGCGGTCGAAGACCCGGTCGAGATGGTCAGGGGCGATGCCGGAGCCGGCGTCGTTGACCACGACGACGACCTCCTGCGCGCTGGCCGTCACCAGGACTCGAACGGGTGGCCGGCCATGCTCCAGCGCGTTGCCGATCAGGTTGGCGACGATGGCATCGAGCCGGCGGGGATCGGCCACGGTGGTCACGCCCCGGGCGCCGTCCCCTGTCGTCCCGAGCTGCACCTGACCGCTCCAGCCCCGGGTCGCCACCGCCGAGCCGACCAGCGCCGCCACGTCGACCGGCTCCCACGACATCGGCGCCGCGCCGGCGTCGAGCCGGGAGATCTCCATGAGGTCCTCGACCAGGGTGGCCAGGCGGTGGGACTCCCGCACGAGGAGACGAGCGGCGCGGCCGCCGGGGTCGTCGAGTCCGGCGCGATGGGCCTCGAGCACGTCGGCCGCCGTGGTCAGGGCGGTCAACGGCGTGCGCAGCTCGTGACTGACGTCGGCGACGAACCGCCGGTGGCTGGCCTCGAGGGCCCGCAGGTCGCCGATCGACGCCTCCAGCGCCTCGGCCATGCGATTGAAGGCGTGGCCGAGGTCGGCGAACTCGTCGCCCCCCTCCTCCGGGAGCCGGGTGCCGAGCAGCCCGACCTCGAGCCGGTGGGCGGCATTGCGCGTCTCCCGGAGCGGGCGCAGGAGCCCCCGGGCGGCCAGGGCGCCCACGAATCCCGACAGCACGACGGCGGCCACGCCCGCGGCAGCCAGGACGTTGCGCAGGAGGACCAGGTCGTCGAGCACGTCCTCCAGCGGGAAGAACAGGTAGAAGGCCGGCGCTCCCGGCGGCCGGCCACCGACCACCACGAAGGGTTCGTCCGCCGCCGTCGCTCGCACCTGGCCGATGCGGCCGGCGTCGACGGCCCCGGCCAGGGCCACGGGCACGGAGTCCGCCGACAGGGACAGCGACGTGGTCTCGAATGTGCCGTCCTCGTTCACGGCGACGACGTCGAACTCGGCGCCGGCCCGGGCCTTGAGCCGCTCGACCAGGGTGAGGACCTGGGCCCGGGTGGGCCGGTCGGGCAGGGTCGCAACCGCGTCGGCGAGCACCGCCTGGCCCTCGGTGCCGGCCGCCGCCTCCTCCCGCCGGAGCACCGCCTCGCGGGTGATGTAGTACGAGGTCACCGCCACACCGGCCGAGGTGAAGGCGGCGACCAGGGCGAACGTGGCCACCAGCCGGGGCCGCAGGCGCGAGACCGACACGATTCGGGTCACTGGGCGGACGCCGGTGGAACCAGCTTGTACCCCACCCCCCGCACGGTCTGGACCAGAGTGGGGTGGGCAGGGTCGTCCTCGATCTTGCCTCGGAGGCGCTGGACGCAGACGTCGACCAGGCGGGAGTCGCCGAGATAGGAGTAGTCCCAGACCCGCTCGAGCAGCAGGGCCCGGGTGAACACCTGCCCGGGACGGCGGGCCAGCTCCAGCAGAAGGCGCAGCTCGGTGGGGGTCAGGCGCAGGTCGACCCCCCGCAGGGTGACGGCCATCCCCCCGGGGTCGATCACCAGGTCGCCAAAGCGCAGCACGGGCTCGGCCGCCGGACGTTCCTGGCGACGGAGCACCGCCTTGATCCGGGCCAGCAGGACCCGGGTCTCGAATGGCTTGGTCACGTAGTCGTCGGCACCCGACTCGAGGCCCACGACGATGTCGAAGGCGTCGCTCCGGGCGGTCAGCATGATGATCGGCACCTGGTCGTGGGCCCGGATGGCCCGGCACACCTCGAACCCGTCCTTGCCGGGCAGCATGACGTCGAGCAGCACCAGCTCCGGGCGGTGCTGGCGCCAGCGCTCGATGGCCTCGTCGCCGGTGGCCGCGGTCGTGACGCGGTGGCCGTCGCCCTCGAGGGCCATGCCCACCGCCTCCCGCACCGACGGATCGTCCTCGACGAGCAGGATGGAGGCCACTAGGTACCGGTCCGGGGCTCACGGGGAAGACCGAGCACGCGCTCGGCGATGACCGTCTTCAGTACCTCGTCGGTGCCCCCTGCTATGCGGGTGGCGGGCGCCCACAGCTGCATGGGCGTGTACCGGTCGTGAACCATGGCGCCGGCACCCCGCATGGCCTCGGCCAGCTCGTCGTAGCGGCGGGTCACCCGTCCCGAGGCCAGCTTGGCCACCGCCGCCTCCGGGCCGGGCTCGCCACCCTCGAGCAGCAGGCGCCACCCCAGGTACTGGGCGCAACGGGCGTCGATCGCCAGGTGAGCCGCCGACTGGCGCACGATCGGATCGTCGGCCACGCCGCGGGGGCGCAGGTCGGCGAGGAGACGCTCGACGCTGCCACCGGACCGGGCAAGGCCGATCCCGAGCTGGAGGCGCTCGTGGGCGAGGGTGGTTCTCGCCACCCCCCAACCCCCGCCGATCGGGCCGAGACGGTCCTCGTCGGCGACGCGCGCTCCGTCGAGCATGACCTCGTCGAAGGCCGCCCCACCGGTCATCTGGCGCACCGGGCGGACGGTGATGCCCGGCTGGTGCATGTCGAGCAGGAAGTAGGTGCAGCCCTGGTGCTTGGGGACGTCCCGGTCGGTCCGCGCCAGCAGCACGGCGCGATCGGCGTAGTGGGCGCCGGAGCTCCAGGTCTTGTGGCCCTCGACCACCCAGCCGTCACCGTCGCGGGCGGCGGTGGTGGTCACTGCGGCGAGGTCGGAGCCGGCGTCGGGCTCACTGAAGAGCTGGCACCAGATCTCCTCCGCCGTAAGGATCGGGGGCAGGAACCGTCGCCGCTGACCTCCGGTGCCGTGGGCGAAGATGGTGGGGCCGGCGATGGCCTCACCGAGCAGGTTGATCGGTGGGGGCGCTGCCGCTGCGCTCAGCTCCTGGGCCCAGACCACCTGCAGCGGGAGCGGGAGGTCACGACCGCCGTGCGCCGCCGGCCACCCGAGGCCCGCCCAGCCGCCGGCGTGCAACTCGCGCTGCCACCCCCTGCCCCGTTCAAGGCGACCTGGGTCGTCGATGTCGGCGAAGACGGTCGACGGGCTGTCCCCGTCGACATCGACACGGTAGGGGCCGACATGCCCCTCCAGCCACGCCCGGGCCTCGGCCCGGAAGGTGTCGGTGTCGCCGGGTGCCATCGTGCGCCCATCCTGACCGAAGCCAGGCCCCGTGAGGGGAAACTCAGGCCCGGTTGCGGAACACCGACCATCCGCCAGGGCCGACCGCAGCGGCGGCGATCAGCAGGATGATGCCGAAGATGACCTGGCCCTGGAGGAGCTGCACGATGCCGACGATGGCGAGGATGACGGCTATGACCCACAGGACGGTTGCGTTCATGGTCGTGCTCTACCCGCTGGTTGCCCCGGGTACCCGTGAGGGTAAGTATCTGTCCGCGACGAGTACCCAGCACCTTGCCGGCATCCGCCTCCGTCGCATCGCACAGTTCGAGATCCGCCCGACGAAGGAGTGAGTGCAATGTCGACGAATGCATCAGGAGAAGGTCACCACAGGGTCGAGGGCGTGGACGGCGGAGGGATAAACGAAGAGGCCAAGGGCGACCCCCACGCCCGTGACGCCGGGAACGAGGAGAGCCCGGAAGAGGGGCCGACCATGACCGGCGCCGGAGCACAGCCCTCGGGGAGCGCAATGGACCACTGGGTCACCGCCAGCCCCAACACCGACGCCACCAAGCCCGAGACCATGCCCAACACCAAGTCCACCCCGCTGCCGGGGGAAACTGAGGACCGCACGCCCGTCTAAAGGGTGACACCGCAGTGCGGGCAGACGTCGTAGACCCGCGAGACCGTACGGCCGCAGCCGGGGCACAGGAGAGGGCCCGCCTGTCCCCGGCGCAGCCGCGCCAGTGCGGACACCAGCATCCCGCCCACCGCCACCGCCAGCAGGATCTCGCTGAGGTTCCGCACCATCACCGCAAGTCTGGAGCACCGTGAACCGCCTCGCCGACGAGACCAGCCCCTACCTGCAGCAGCACAAGGACAACCCGGTCGACTGGTACCCCTGGGGCGACGAGGCCTTCGCCCGGGCCAGGGACGAGGACAGGCCGATCCTGCTGTCGGTGGGCTACGCGGCCTGCCACTGGTGCCACGTGATGGCGCACGAATCGTTTGAGGACGCGGAGACGGCGGCGGTGATGAACGACCTCTTCGTCAACGTGAAGGTTGACCGGGAGGAGCGTCCCGACGTCGACGCCATCTACATGGAGGCGGTCCAGGCCCTCAGCGGCCACGGCGGCTGGCCGATGACCGTGTTCCTCACCCCCGACGGTCGCCCCTACTTCGGCGGCACCTACTTCCCCAAGACCTCCCGCCACGGGCTGCCCAGCTTCACCGAGGTCTGCCAGGCCATGGCCCAGGTGTGGGACGAGAGGCGCGACGATGCCCTGGCCCAGGCCGGCGAGCTCACCGCCGCGCTCGGGCGGGCTGCGGAGATCACGCCGACGGGCGCTCCCGTGCCGGGGCCCGAGGCCCTGGTGGCGGCCCGCAACACCCTGCTCTCGCGGTTCGACAACAGATGGGGCGGATTCGGGGCGGCGCCCAAGTTCCCCCAGCCCGACCTGCTCGAGCTGCTGCTCCGGGCCCATATGCGCGACGGCAACCAGGACACGCTGGGCATGGTCACCGTCACCCTCGACGCAATGGCCGCCGGCGGCATGTACGACCACCTGGGCGGCGGCTTCGCCCGCTACTCCACCGATGTCGAGTGGCTCGTCCCCCACTTCGAGAAGATGCTCACCGACCAGGCCCTGCTGGCCGCCGAGTACCTGCACACCTGGAAGGTCACCGGCGACGAGACGTACCTGCAGGTGCTGTCGGAGACGATCGACTACGTCCGCCGCGACCTCCGCCACCCCGACGGCGGCTTCTTCTCCTCCGAGGACGCCGACTCCGAGGGGGTGGAAGGCAGGTTCTACGTGTGGTCGGAGGCCGAGGTTCGCACACTGCTGGGTGCGGCGGCCGAAGAGGCCATCGCCTGGTGGGGCATCACGCCGGGCGGGAACTTCGAGGGGGCGAACATCCTGCGCCGGCCCGTGGGTGACGCGCTGGCCCGCCCGCCGGCCATCGAGGAGGCCCGCCAGGTGCTCTTCGACGCCCGTGAGAAGCGGGTCCGCCCCGGTCTCGACGACAAGGTGCTCACCGAGTGGAACGGCCTGTTCATCGCCTCACTGGCCGAGGGCGCCGCCGCGGCGGAGCGCGACGACTGGCTGGCCGACGCCCGAACCGCGGCTGACTTCCTGCTGGCCAACCTGCGCCGACCCGACGGCCGCTGGCTCCGGGCGTGGCAGGGCGGCAAGCCCGGCCGCCACCTGGCCTTCGCCGCCGATTACGCCGCCATGGTGGACGCCTTCACCCGCCTGGCCGAGGCCACCGGCCAGGCCCGGTGGATCGACGAGGCCCGCACCGCTGCCGATGCGCTGCTCGAACTGTTCTGGGACGACAAGGCGGGTGGGCTGTTCACCAACGGCTCGGACGCCGAGACCCTGATCACCCGGAGCAAGGACCTCATCGACAATGCGGTGCCGTCCGCCAACGGCAACGCCGCCGTCGCCCTGCTGCGCCTGGGCGCCCTGGTCGGCGAGGGCTATTACACCCAGCGGGGCGAGGACATCCTGAGTCTGCTGGCAGGACTGATCGGCCAGCACCCGACGGCCTTCAGCCGGGCCCTGGCCGGCGCCGACCTGTCGACGTCGGGGGTCACCGAGATCGCAGTCGTGGGCGACCAGGTGGAGCTGGTGCGCGCCGTCCAGGCCCGCTACCTGCCCAACGCCGTGCTGGCCTGGGGCCAGCCGTACCCGTCGCCCCTGTTCGAGGACCGCAAGGACGGCATGGCTTACGTCTGCCGGAACTACGCCTGCCAGGCACCCGTGTCCGACGCCGACGCACTGGTGGCACAGCTCAGTGCTGGTCTGGAGCGGCCTCCCGGGCCGCTCAGTGCTGGTCTGGAGCGGCCTCCCGGGCCGCTCAGCGGTTGACGGAGCGGCTCAACGGTTGACGGTGCCCATGTCGGCGTAGCGGTCGCCGCTGGCCGGGCCGATGTTGGCTTGGAGCCAGGCCAGGTCGTCGGCATCGAGGGTGAGGTCGGCGGCGGCGGCGTTCTCCTCGAGATACGTCCGTCGCTTGGTTCCCGGGATAGGGACAATGTCGGGCCCCTGGGCAAGTGTCCAGGCGATGGCCACCTGGCCCGGCGTGGCTCCCATTCTGTCCGCCAGCTCGGTGACCGAGTCGACCAGGGCCAGGTTGCGGTCGAAGTGCTCCTCGCCGAACCGGGGGAACCGGTGGGCACGGGTGTCGCCCTCGGGCAGGTCGGCATGCGAGCGGATGGCGCCGGTCAACAGGCCCCGGCCGAGGGGGCTGTAGGCCACGAACCCGATCCCGAGCTCCCGGACGGTGGGGAGGATCTCCTCCTCGACGTCGCGGGTGAACAGGCTGTACTCCGTCTGCAGGGCGGTGATCGGATGAACGGCGTCGGCCCTGCGGATGGTGTCTGCGGCGGCCTCGGACAGACCGAGGTGGCGGACCTTGCCGGCGGCCACCAGCTCGGCCATGGCTCCGACCGTGTCCTCGATCGGCACCCGGGTGTCGACGCGGTGCTGGTAGTAGAGGTCGATGTGGTCGACGCCGAGCCGTTGGAGGGATCCGTCGCACGCAGCACGCACGTAGTCGGGGCTGCCGTTGACGCCCACCCACGAGCCGTCCTCCCGGCGCTCGTTCCCGAACTTGGTGGCGAGTACCACCTCGTCACGGCGGCCCTTGATCGCCCGGCCCACCAGGCGCTCGTTGGTGAATGGCCCGTACATGTCAGCGGTGTCGAGGAAGGTGCAGCCGAGGTCCAGCGCCCGGTGGATGACGTTCACGGACTCGGCGTCGTCGCCGTTCCCGTAGAACTCGGACATGCCCATACAGCCCAGGCCGATGGCGGCGACAGTGAGGTCACGAAGGGTGCGTTGCTCCATGAGCTCCTTCCTACCCCCTTCTTGACAGGCGAACGCACGTTCGTCTAGGGTGGTGGCAGGCACTTCCCCCCTGCCAGGTCCCTCCTCCCTTGGGGGCCGTTCGTGATCTGTACCGATGAGCTGGTGGCGGTCGTCTCCGCGTCGGTCGATG
>Ga0136633_1003472_pt1 | contig 10354 bp, 15 predicted proteins | sample AntDrymeUQ832206_2_FD_105494 | JGI IMG/M metagenome (GOLD analysis project Ga0136633, IMG submission 105494) | Polar desert sand microbial communities from Dry Valleys, Antarctica - metaG UQ83 (22.06) | ecosystem: Environmental > Terrestrial > Soil > Desert | place: Antarctica: Dry Valley...
ACGCGTGACCCTATCCGTTTAGGCTGCCTCGGTGGCCGCCGGCACCGGAGACAGGTTCGAGGGGAAACAAGGGCTCGTGCTCGGGGTCGCCAACAAGCGCTCGATCGCGTGGGGGATCGCGAAACGCCTCGCCGACGAGGGCGCCCAGCTCGCCTTCACGTTCCAGGGCGAACGGATCGAGAAGAACGTCAGGGAACTCGCCGACAGCATCTCGAGCCCGCTCGTCACCGAGTGCGACGTGCGCTCGGACGAGGACGTCGCCCGCGTCTTCTCCCAGGTCGCCGACGCATTCGGCGGAGGTCTCGACGTGGTCGTGCACTCGGTCGCGTTCGCTGCCGCGGAGGATCTCGAGGGCCGCTTCACGGACACGCCGCGCGACCGTTTCTGGCTCGCGCTCGACGTGAGCGCGTACTCGCTCGTTTCGTGCGCTCGTGCGGCGGAGCCGCTGATGGAGGCGCGCGGGGGAGGCTCGATAGTGACGATGACCTACCTCGGCGGCGAGCGCGCCGTCCCGCACTACAACGTCATGGGCGTCGCCAAGTCCGCACTCGATGCGTCGGTTCGCTACCTCGCCTGGGATCTTGGGCAGAAGAACATTCGCGTGAACGCGATCTCAGCCGGACCCGTCCGCACGCTCGCCGCCCGCTCGATCGCGGGCTTCACGACCATGGAGGCTCTCGTCGAGGAGCGTGCTCCGCTGCATCGCCACATCGATGCCGACGACGTCGGTGCGGCCGCCGCGTATCTCCTTTCGGATGAGGCTCGGAACCTGACGGCGACGACGCTCTACGTCGACTCGGGCTATCACGCGATGGGTATGTAGGGCATGAGCGTTTCCGCGCGTGCTCAAGCGGGAATCTCCAGCCCATGAAGTGGCGATACGCCTTTCTCGGCTGGCTCACGTGGAAGATCGGGAAGCGCGCCGCCAAGCGGCGCTGACTGCCGACTCAGCAGAGGAGCGGGCTGTGACCGGGCCGGTCGAGAAGTTGCAGCCGTCCCCGCGTCTTCGCGTTCGCGAGTGGCCCGGCCTGCTCGTCGCAGCCGGCAAGGACGCGCTCGCGGACGAGCTCCCCATGCTTGCCTCGGCGCTCGCGTTCAGCGCGTTCCTCGCGATTCCAGCGACCCTGATTCTCGTCGTCGGTCTGTTCTCGCTCGTCGCCGAGCCTTCGGTCATCGGAGATCTCATGGAGAAGCTCGGCACCGTCGCCCCGGCGGAGGCAGTGACGCTCGTGGAGGACAGCTTGCTTCAGCTCGAGTCGCAGAGCTCCACGGGACTCGTCATGACGATCGTCGGCTTCTTGCTCGCGTTCTGGACGACCACCGGCGCGATGACCACGGTGATGACCGCGGTCAACCGCGCGTACGACCTCGACGACAAGCGCGGCTTTCCCAAGAAACGCCTCGTCGCCTTCGGACTGGTGCTCGTTGTCGGCGTAGCGCTCATGCTGCTCGCAGCGCTGCTGGTCTTCGGTCCGCACATCGAAGGCTGGGTCGGGGATGCGCTCGACGCCGAGAGCTGGGTCGGGTGGGTGTGGTGGACTGCGCAGTGGCCGATTCTCATCGGCGTGCTCTTCCTTGCCTTCTCGGCGGTCTTCGCCCTCGCGACCGACCACACGAATCGGAAGTGGCGGCTGCTGTCGCCGGGCGCCGCAGTCGCCGTCTTGCTGTGGCTCCTGGTCTCCGCCGCGTTCGCGTTCTACGCATCGGGCTTCGGGTCGTACAACAAGACCTGGGGATCGCTCTCGGCCGCGATCGTCATGCTCGTCTGGCTCTGGCTCTCGGGGCTCGCGCTGCTCTTTGGAGCCGAAGTCGACGCGGAGTGGGAGCGGCGCCGCGGAGCAGAGCGGGCTAGCCCGAGAAGTCCCGCGCCGCCTCGATGACCCCGTCGACGTCCGGGAGCTCCGATCCGAGCAACGCACCCCTGGATCGTCTCCGCGTCCTCGATCAGGAAGCACGAACGTGCGGCGACGTTCTGAATGCCGAAGAGCTCGAACGAGACGCCGAAGCCGCGCGTCGCCTCACCGTTCAAGTCGGAGAGCAGCGGGACGTCAATTCCGAGGGTGTTACCGCTCATTACGGCGTCATGAGCGCGAGTTGCGGCAAGTACGTCCGGTACGTGCTCTCGTCACGGGTCAGTAGTGGCACGCCTTCGATGGCGGCGTGTGCACCGATGTAGAAGTCCGGCAGCGGCGAGCGCCGCACTCCACCTGAGCGGCGATAGCGGACGAAGCACTTGCCGGCGAGAAACGCCGCAGCCCAGGGAAGAGGAAGGCGGGCGAAGACGTCGCGGGGGAGGGCGGTGTCGAGGTCTTCGATCCTGTCGAAGCCGATCGACACCTCGGCGTACACGATCGGGTTGATCGCCAGTCGCGTCGTGTCGGCCGCACGCGCGAGCGCAGCGCCCGACCGCTCCGCCCAGTCGCCGTCGTCAGTAAGGACGTCGAGGAGGATGTTCGCGTCGACGAGGACGAAGCGACTCACTCGCGAGTGAGTCGCATGATCTCATCGGTCGTGAGGTCCGTGGTGGAGGTTCCGCGAAGCCGCGCGACGAGTGACATTCCGCGACCGCCGGCATCGCTGCGCTTACGCACGAGCACGGCATCGTCGGTGACCTCGAACTCCACGATCGATCCGGGTTGGATGCCGAGTTCCTCCCGGATGTCGAGCGGGATCGTGATCTGCCCTTTCGTCGTGACCTTTCCAGCCATGTCAGAGTAGTACCGGTAAGACTCGTACAGAGTATGCGGATCCGCCACCGAGGTCAAGGTTGCGTCGGCCGATCACGGCGCGCAGCACCAGCCCACCACGTCGGGGAACGACTCCGAACGAAACTGGCGTGAGACCTTCGCGACGGCCCGGATGCTCCCACCGTCCGCGCGCACGAACACCCATTGATCGGCGGCCGGCCAGCCGACGAGCAGCCACCGGCCGTCGGGCGACCACGCGAGATCTCGGAACCGGCCGGTGCCGCGGAAGAGCACGCGCTGCCCAAGGAGAAGCTCGCTGACACCCTGCCGCGTTCGGATGACCGCTAGCTCGTGAGATCGAGGTCGGAAAGCTGCGTCGACGAGCCGCTCGGTGCGAATCGAGAGAGGGGTGGACGAGCGGGGCCCGAACAGCACGAGTGCTTTCCGTGTCAGAAGCAGGAGCCGCGTGCCATCGCTCGACCATTCGAGCTTTCGAGGCGCTCGAAAACGGCGCGACCAGCCCGGTCCAGGTGCGGTTGCCCACGGCCCGGATACGCGGCCAACCGTGTTGACGTACGTAAGCGTAAATTCCGGGCCAGGTCGCCAGACCGGAGCAACTCTCGCCGCCGGCCCGCCCGCGTCGACGTCGCCTGTTCCGTCGCCGGCGACGACGTGGACTCGGCTCGTGGTCAGGTAGGCGATGCGGGTGTTCGTGTCGCTGCCCGCCCACCGCGGGGCCCGAACGTCCCGCCGTGCGAGCGTCCAACGGATTTCTCCGTTCGGCTCGAGCGCAGCGAGCTCGTGCGCACGCGTTGCTACGAGGAAGCGGCCGAACGGCGACCAGCTCGCGTCCCGGTAGTCGCCGAGAAGTCGCTTCGAGCCGTCCTGCTGTACGACCCAGACACCCGCGTCCGAGGCGACGAGCGCCCGCCCTGGCGCGGGCAGCGAGAACAAGCCGGGTTGGGCGCGCTCGACACCGACGGCTTCGCGAATCTCGTCGAGCACGGCCCGCCCCGGCGGGCTCAGGGCGGCAGCCAGCAGTGCGAAGGCCGCGACCACAACCACCGCGAACCGCAGGCGATGGCGCTCCGGCGTGGCCGGCTCCCGTTCGGCGAAGGCTGTGCGTACGACCTCCCACGCCTGCTCGCGGGCGTCGTGCTCGCCAGCGATCTCGATGCTCTCGAGCTCGCGCTTCACAGCTCCTCCACCAACGAGTCGAGGCCGCGGCGAAGCCGTGAGTTGACCGTTCCACGCGGCAGGTCGAGCGCCTCGGCGATCTCGCCGGGCGTGAACTCGAGCAGGTGCCGCAGCACGATCACCGCTCGCTGCTCGGCCGGCAGCCGTCCGAGCGCGGTGAGGACGTCGTCCTGCGGCGCCGCCGACCGCTCTCCTGCTGGGAGCGAGTCGCTGAGCTCCACCTCTGCCCGGAGTCGCCGCGCACGCGTCCAGTCGATGGCGCGGTTGACGACGATGCGATGCAGCCACGGGCCGAACGGACGCCGCCGATCGAAGCGGTCGAGCGCGCGCAGAGCCGCGAGAAACGACTCCTGCGCGATGTCCTCGGCGGCTTGCGCATCGTGCGTGACGAGGTAGGCGGCTCGGTGGGCTCGCGGCCAGTGGATGCGAAACAGCGCCTCGAGATCCGAGGCCGATCCTCGCTGCGCGCCACGTAGGTGAGCGCGCTCGTCACGACCCGCACGCATCCCGTGCCCAGACTACGACGGAACCTGGCCAAGAGGTCCACAGCTCGATTACGTTCGGGGTGGCCGGATAGGTCCGTGGACCTCGTTCCGACTCCGGGGCGTACTGAGGGCATGGATCGACGACGGTTTCTCGCCGCAAGTGCCGCGGGCTCGCTCGCGCTCGCAAGCGACCCGCTCGCATTCGCCGCGCGACTTGGCGGCACTCCGATCGCATTCGTCACCGCAGACCTCGAGAGTCACGTCGTCGTTCTCGACCTCTCCTCGGCGAAGACGATCGCGCGCATCCGAACCGGACCGGGCCCCCGGAGCATCGAGACCGTTCTCGACATGGCGGTGGTTGCGCACACGGAGTACGGCGCCGTCTCCGTCCTGCGCGTTTCGCCCTACGGCGTCCGAGCGGAGCTCGATGACTTCGAAGCGCCGCGCTACACGTGCTCGCGTCCGCTGTCGAGCCTCTCCGTGCCTGCACTTGCGTACATCACCGACTCGGCGCGCGAGGAAGTGGTGACCTTCGACCTGGGCAGCAAGATTCTCCAGCGGACGCGGGTGCCAGGTCCTGCGCGGCACATCTCGATCAGTCCGGACGGGAGGACGATCTGGACCGCGCTTGGAACCAAGGCCGACCTGATCGCTGTCCTAGACGCGCGCAGGCCATACGAACCTCGCCTTGACCGAACGATTCGGCCGCCGTTCCTAGCGCACGACGTCGTGTTTGCCCCGGACGGCGTTCACACCTGGGTCACCTCGGGAACCGAGCGCGACCTTGCGTTGTATGACCGTAGATCCCGGAGGCCGATTCGAATTCTGCAAGCTGATGCACCACCACAGCACGTCACGTTCGCCAACGGTCTCGCCTTCGTTGCGAGCGGCGACGACGGCACCGTCCGCGTCCACCGTCCGGACGGAGCCCTCATTCGTACGTCGCGAGTGCCGGGTGGCTCGTACAACGTCACCTTCGGCTGGCGACGTGCGGTAACCCCCTCGCTCGCCCAGGGAACAGTGGCGCTTCTCGATGCTCGCGGCCGCGTGCGCGCCACTCGATCGGTCGCTCGTGCCGCCCACGATGCGTGCGTTCTCGTCGGTCCATGACGCGCATCGGCGTTGTCGCAGTCGTGGCCACCCTGCTCGTCGGAGCGATGCCGGGAGTCGCTGCTCAGCCGATGCAGGAGGCGAACCTGCTCGTCTCGCTGCCCTCGCTCGGAACGGTCACCTGGCGATGCGGCATCGCGCCGGGCTCCTACAACCTGGGCTTCCGAGTCTTCGAAAGAGGAGCCTCGACGGAAGCGCGCCTCGTCGTTGGCGGTCTCGTCGTCCTCAGCCGGACCGTCCACCCGGGGCACGCGTGGCGGCTCCCGGCCGCCGGCCGAGAGCAGCGACTCGAGCTGTCGCAGTTCACGGGTGCGGGAACGCTGAAAGCGACGGTATCCGCGCGGTTCGAGCGACGGCCCGTTGCCTCCCATTGTTACCGGTACTCGCCGCCGAACCTCGTGGTTCGAGTCGCGGCGAGACGCTAGGTCGAACCTGAAGGAGGAGTGATGAAGAGAGTCCTGACCTTCCTACTCGTCGTTGCCGCGGTGACCGGAGTCTCCGGCGCCCACGGCCAGAAGGGCGGGCCGTCGCAGGTGCTCCTTGGAGGACAGGGCGTCGTGTCCCCGGACGGGAAGACTCGATACGTGGCGCTGTCAACGGGGACGCAGACGATCGTCTCGTTCGTCCAGGTCAAGAGCGGACAAGTTCTCCGCTGGCGTCAGCTGCCCGGGTACTTCGGCGTTCCTGTGATCAGTCTCGACGGCACGACCGAGGGCATCTCACGGGACGGCAGGAAGCTGGTCCTTGCGACACCATCAGGCGGCACGAGCACGCAGTTCGCGCTCATCGACACGAAGACCTTAAGGCTCCGCCGGATCGGCCTTCGGGGCATATGGTCGTACGACGCCATCTCGCCCGACGGCTCGCTGCTGTACCTGATCCAGTACTCGGGACTCGGATCGGCGACCCCCGCGTACCGTGTTCGGGCCTACGACGTTGCTGCGCGTCGGATGCTCGCGCGTCCCGTGGTCGATCCGGAGAACGGCGAGAGACTCATGCGAGGTTGGTCGGTGACTCGAAAGACGACCTCGGACGGGCGCTGGGCATACACGCTCTACGCTCGAGAGAAGGGCCAGCCGTTCGTGCATGCACTCGACACGACTAAGAGGCGGGCGCTGTGCGTCGATCTCCCACTCAAGCTCGAGCAGTCGAGGCAGATGGGGCTACGACTCACGCTCCGCGCAGACCGGATGCTCGATGTCCGCGACGGCGGTCGAACCGTTGCAACGGTCGACATGCGGAGGTTCGTCGTCGACAAGCACTAGCGAGCTAGTAGGAGGGTTTGACGAAGCGAGCCTGAGCCCGGCGACGAGGCACGTCCGTCGAACCCTCCTAGACAGAGACAGGCAGGAGCTCGGTCGCTTCCGCGATTTCGCGTGCGACCTCGACGATGTCGCGGTTTGTGTCGTAGATACGGAGCTGGCGGTCCGAGCTCGAGCCGCGACCGAGGATCGCGGCGATCCCCTCGAGCTCGCGCTCCGAGCCGAGCTCGCGTGCGTGCGGCTCGATCTCGGCCAGGGTCCTGCGGACAAGCCGGGCGATCGGCACGCGGTTCCGGCGGCCCGAGGCGAGGTCCATGACAGGTGCCGCGAGCCCGTAGCGGGCGGCGAGCCACTTGTTCTCCGTTGTGAGGATCCGGTGGTACGAAGGGATCTCCTCGCGTTCGTGATATCGCTCGGAGAGCTGCTTCACGAGCGCCTGGCAGAACGCGGCGATCGCGACCGCGTCCTCGACACGCGTCACCGCATCGCAGATGCGGATCTCGACCGTTCCGAGCCGCGGATGGAGCCGGATGTCCCACCAGATGTATGTGTAGTCGGCGATGCAGCCGGACCGCTCGAGCTGGCCTACGACCTCCGCGTAGTCCGTGTAGTCGCGGAAGCGTGGCGGCGGGCCTGAGCGCGGGAACGCCGAGAACACCATCTGGCGGCTCGACGCGAGGCCCGTCGGCTCACCTCGCCAGAACGGTGAGCTCGCCGAGAGCGCGAGCAACGGCGCGAGCTGAGGGAGAAGCCCGTTGACGACTTGGATCGCCTTCTCCGGATCGTCGACCGCGACGTGCACGTGCATCCCGAAGATGAGCTCGCGCCGGGCGACGTACTGCATCTGGTCGATGAGTGCGCGGTAGCGATCCTTGGCCGTGATCCGTTGTCGCTCGAACAGGCTGAACGGATGCGTGCCGGCCGAGCCGACGCGCATGCCGCGCTCGCGCGCGACCTCGGTCACATAGCCGCGGAGCTTCACAAGCTCTCGCTGCACGTCGCCCGCGTTCCGGCACACGGGCGTCGTGATCTCGATCACGGATTGCATGAGCTCGGGGTTGATGCGCGGCTCGAGCTCGTGCCCGCTGATCGCCGCAAGCATCGTCTCGATGTGCTGAACGAGGTCGAACGACTCGCCGTCGAGGAGCTGGTACTCCTCCTCGACGCCGAGCGTGTACGGGTCGCCGGCTCCGAACTTGTGGTCGTAGACGCTGCCCGTGCTCTCAGCCCCCTTGCCGGTGATCGACGGCGGAAACGCCTGCGGTTGCTCGTTCGTCTTCATGGCAGCACGGCGTCGACGTCGATCTCGACCTTCCAGGCGGGATCGAGCAGCGCAGTGACCACCGTCGTGTTCGCGGGCCGAATCGCGCCGAAGACCTCCCCGTGCGCGCGGCCCGCCTCTTCCCAGAGCGCCGCGTCGGTCACGTAGACCCTCGTTCGCACGACGTGCTCGAATCCGGAGCCGGCTCGCGCGAGTGCCTCGCCGATGATGTCGAGGCACAACCGCAGCTGGTCATACGCCCCCTCGGGCGGAGGAGACCCGTCAGCCGGGATCGGTGCCGTTCCCGCCACGTGCACCATGTTGCCGACCACGACCGCGCGCGAGAAGCCGACGATCGACTCGTACGGCGAGTGTCCCGCGATCAGGCGCCTCTCCATGAGGGGGCTAGTCTGCCGAGCGTGAGGGCCCTCCGCCAAATCGAGGGTTGGCCCGTCTCGTTCGCGTCCGCCGGATTCGTCACGAACGACGGTCGTGTCGAGCGCTATGGCGACGCGACTCGCGTGGTCCCGCTTGCCTCCGTCTCCAAGCCTGTCGCGGCACTGGCCGTGCTGGTGGCCGCGGAGGAAGGGGTGGTCGATCTCGACGAGGACGCCGGCCCGCCCGGATCCACGGTTCGCCACCTCCTTGCCCATGCGTCCGGGCTCCCCTTCGAGGGAGACGTGCCGATTGCGGGTGCGGGCCGACGGCGTATCTACTCGAACGAAGGCTTTCGCACGCTTGCCGTGCATCACTCCGAGAGGGCCGAGATGCCCTTTGCCGAGTATGTGCACCGAGCAGTATGCGAGCCGCTCGGCATCACGCTCGATCCTTCTGGAGATCCGGGCTCGGGGATGCACGGCTCGCTCGACGCCGTCCTCGCGGTTGGCCGCGAGCTTCTCGATCCGACGATCCTCGCCGCGGAGACGGTCTCCGAGCTGACCTCCGTCCAGTTCGCGGGGCTTTCCGGCGTCCTGCCCGACTACGGCCGCTTCGAGCCGCTTGACTGGGGGCTCGGGGTGCAGCTCAACACGGAGCCGCGCTCGTGGATGGGCAGTCGTACGTCCGATCGCACCTTCGGTCACTTCGGGGGCGCGGGGACGTTTCTCTGGGTAGACCCGGACAAGGGTGTCGTGTGCGCTGCGCTGACGAACCGACGGTTCGGGGAGTGGGCCAAGGCCGCCTGGCCGACGCTCTCGGACGACGTACTCGGCGAGCTCTGATCCCTATCCGTCTGCGAAAAGCGGGCGCACGAGCTCGTCGAAGGTCGCCGCGTCGCAACTCGCGACGACACACGGTGTCATCGCAGTGACCGTGGCGGTCCGAGGCACGCCCATCGCCAGAGCGACCTCGCCGAAGTACTCGCCTGCCTTGAGGACGCTGCGTCCGCCGAGCTCCGACTGAGATACACCCACGATTCCGGACAGCAGCACGAAGAATCGATCTCCAGGCTTGCCCTCGCGGATGATGACCGTGCCGGACGGAACCTCGTCGCGCTGCATGCGGTCGGCGAGCTTGCTCACCGTCTCTCCCGGCAACGATGAGAGCAGCCCGACGCGCGAAAGCTCGGTGACATTTGCGGGAACGTGGCGCGGCGACACGCTCGGTACCGTACTCCGGTGGCATCTCTGGCCGGTTGGCGGTTCTGCCCGCGCTGCGGGTCGCCGCTCGAGGTTTCAGCCGGGCGGGCCGAGTGCTCCTCATGCGGCTCGATCTCGTACGCGCAGTCTGCTGCCGCGGCGTCGGCGTTCGTCGTCGAGAACGGAAAGGTGCTCCTGGGCAGGCGCGCCCACGAGCCCGATGCTGATCGCTGGGATCTGCTCGGCGGGTTTCTCGAGGAGGGCGAGCACCCGCTCGCCGGCCTGCGTCGCGAGCTACTCGAAGAGACCGGCCTCGACGTCGAGCCCGGTGAGTTCCTCGGGTCGTATCTCGACACCTACGGCGAGCTGGGGACGACGGTGTTGAACCTCGTGTTCGAAGCCCGCATCGTCTCCGGTGAGATGGTCGCGGCCGACGACGTTGCCGAGCTGCGGTGGTTCGACCTCGACGGCCTGCCGGCTCGTGAAGACCTTGCGTTTCGCTGGGTGTCGCGCTTCTTCGACGACCTGAAGTCTTCGGCGCCCGCATAGCCTCGCTGGCGGCGACAAGATGACAAAGGGCCGGCATTGCCGGCCCTTCTTTTCGTGGGAGGAAACGATGTTTCCCCGCACGAACCCCCTTCCCGGGCTCGTGCACGGCTCGAGCACCGTCGGGCCTCCCGGACGACGGGCGAGTGAATCGCCCTCCGGCCCTCAGCGAGAGCACCACAGCAGGATGAGCGGAGGGCCGGGGATTGCCGGCCCCTCCGTGCTCGAA
>Ga0136633_1003473_pt1 | contig 10354 bp, 8 predicted proteins | sample AntDrymeUQ832206_2_FD_105494 | JGI IMG/M metagenome (GOLD analysis project Ga0136633, IMG submission 105494) | Polar desert sand microbial communities from Dry Valleys, Antarctica - metaG UQ83 (22.06) | ecosystem: Environmental > Terrestrial > Soil > Desert | place: Antarctica: Dry Valley...
GTGATCGGCAAGATGATCAAGCGCCGGGTCAACAAATTCACCGCGCGCTTTCCGGACGCGATCGACCTGATGGTCCGCGGGCTGCGCTCCGGCCTGCCCATTTCCGAGACGATCGGCATCGTCGCCACCGAGCTTCCCGACCCGATCGGGATCGAGTTTCGCACCGTCTCCGACAAGATGAAGATCGGGCGGACGATGGAGGTGGCGCTGCAGGAAACCGCGGACCGGCTCGGCACGGCCGAGTTCCAGTTCTTCGTGATTTCGCTGCAGATCCAGCGCGAAACGGGCGGCAACCTTGCCGAAACTCTGTCGAACCTCTCGGAGGTGCTGCGCAAGCGGGCCGCGATGAAGCTCAAGATCCGCGCCATGTCGTCAGAATCGAAGGCGTCGGCCTATATCATCGGCGCCCTGCCCTTCATCGTCTTTGGGCTGATCTGGTTCATCAACGGCGCCTACATGCAGAATTTCTTTATCGATCAGCGGCTGATGATCGCCGGCGGCCTCGGCATGGTGTGGATGTCGATCGGCGCCTTCATCATGGCCAAGATGATCAACTTCGAGATTTAGGAACCGGATGTGATGGCACCCTCCGCCGGCCCCACCATCATGGGCATCGACGTGATCATGGTGGCGACCGCCCTCGCCGCCGTCGCCACCTTCGCCGTGCTCGTCGCGATCTACGCCGTCACCACGGTGCGCGACCCGATGGCGAAGCGCGTCAAGGCGCTGAACGAGCGCCGCGAGCAGCTGAAGGCGGGCATCGTCGCCTCGACCTCCAAGCGGCGCAAGAGCATCTCGAACAAGAACGAGATGGCCGACAAGGTCCGCGGCGCGCTCGCCTCGATGAAGATGCTGCAGCAGTCGCAGGTCGAAAAGGCGCAGGAACGACTGATGCAGGCCGGCATCCGCTCCAAGGACATGGCCTTCGTCGTCATCTTCGCGCGCTTCCTGCTGCCCGTCGTCTTCGGCGTGCTCGCGATCGTGATGGTCTATGTCGTCGACTATTTCCCCGAATGGGGCGCGTTCAAGAAATACGGGCTTGTCGCCGGCACGCTGCTGCTCGCCTACAAAGCCCCCGACATCTATCTCAAGAACCGCGTCACGAAGCGCACCCATGCGGTCCGCAAGGGCCTGCCCGACGCGCTCGATCTGCTCGTCATCTGCGCCGAGGCCGGCCTGACCGTCGATGCCGCCTTCGGCCGCGTCGCGCGCGAGCTGGGCAAGGCCTATCCCGAACTGGGCGACGAATTCGCTCTGACCTCGATCGAGCTGGGCTTCCTCACCGATCGCCGCCTCGCCTTCGAGAACCTCGCCAAGCGCATCGATCTCGAATCCGTGCGCGGCGTGGTCACGACGATGATCCAGACGGAGAAATACGGCACGCCGCTCGCCTCGGCGCTGCGCGTCCTTTCGGCCGAATTCCGCAACGAGCGGATGATGCGCGCCGAGGAAAAGGCCGCGCGGCTGCCGGCGATCATGACCGTGCCGCTGATCCTTTTCATCCTGCCGGTGCTGTTCGTCGTCATTCTCGGCCCGGCGGCCTGCTCGATCAACGACGCCCTGCTGAGCGGCCAATAAAGCCGCTTCGGCGGCGGAACAATCCGGGCCGCGCGGCGCTTGATCTGTCGAACATTCGACGGAGCGCTTCATGCTGTCCTTCACGTCCGACCAATATCTGATCCTCGGCCTGGCGCTTTTGCTCGGCCTGTTCCTCGGCATGGCACTGATGGCGAGCCCGAAATGGAAGCACCGCCATCGCGAGGAGGTGCTGCGGCGCGAAGAGGTGGAGGCCGAGAATGCGCGCCTGAAGCGCGAGCGGAGCGAGCTCGATTCCCTGCGCAACGCCGCCGCGAGGGATGAGGCACGCCGCCGGGACGAGCGGCCCGCCGCACCGCTCTAGGCCGTTCTCAGCGCCGCCTGCGCCGCCGCCAGCCGGGCGATCGGGACGCGGTAGGGCGAGGCGCTGACGTAATCCAGACCGACGCTTGCGCAGAAGGCGATGCTCGCCGGATCGCCGCCATGCTCGCCGCAAATGCCGAGCTTGATGTCTGGCCTGGCTGCCCGCCCCCGCTCCGCCGCCAGTGAGATCAGTTCGCCGACGCCCTCGATGTCGATGCTGACGAAGGGATCGCGCGGGAAGATGCCCTGCTCGACATAGGCGCCGAGGAAGCGGCCCGCATCGTCGCGGCTGAGCCCCAAAGCGGTCTGCGTGAGATCGTTGGTACCGAAGCTGAAGAATTCCGCCTCCGCGGCTATGTCGCCGGCGCGGAGCGCCGCGCGAGGCAGCTCGATCATCGTGCCGACCTGGTAGGGAATGGATTTGCGCCATTCCTCGAAGACGCGGTGCGCGGTGCGATCGATCAATGCCTTGACGATCGCCAGCTCGGCGCGGGTCGCGACGAGCGGCACCATGATCTCGGGGATCGGCGCTTCCCCTTCCATCGCCACATCCAGCGCCGCCTCGAAGATCGCGCGCGCTTGCATCTCGTAAATTTCGGGAAAGGTGATGCCGAGCCGGCAGCCGCGATGGCCGAGCATCGGATTGCTTTCGGAAAGATCGGCGGCGCGGCGGCGCAGCGTCTCGACCTCAAGGCCGGAGGCGCGGGCAACCTCGGCAAACTCTTCCTCGCGGTGCGGCAGGAATTCGTGCAGCGGCGGATCGAGCAGGCGGATGGTGACCGGCAGGCCAGCCATGACCCGGAAAATCTCGGCGAAGTCGCCGCGCTGGGCGGGAAGAAGCTTGTCGAGCGCAATGCGGCGGCCGGCCTCGCTGTCGGCGAGGATCATCTGGCGGACATTGGCGATCCGCTCGGCGTCGAAGAACATATGCTCGGTGCGGCACAGGCCGATCCCTTCCGCGCCGAATTCGCGCGCGGCGCGGCAATCGGCGGGCGTCTCGGCATTGGCGCGGACCTTGAGGCGGCGCTTCGCGTCCGCCCAGCCCATGAGCGTACCGAAATCGCCGGACAATTCAGGCTGAACGGTCGGCACCTCGCCAAGCATCACCTCGCCGGTCGAGCCGTCGAGGGTGAGGATATCGCCTTCGCGCACCTCGCGGGGGCCAGTCGATGTGGCAACCCGCATGAGCCGCGCGGCATAATCGATGCCGAGTCCGCTCGCACCGCTGACGCAGGGGCGGCCCATGCCGCGCGCGACGACGGCGGCGTGGCTGGTCATGCCGCCGCGCGCGGTAAGGATGCCCTGGGCGGCGTGCATGCCGTGAATGTCCTCGGGGCTGGTCTCGACGCGGACGAGGATCACCTTCTCGCCGGTGGCGGCGCGCGCTTCGGCGGTGTCGGCGTCGAATACCGCCGCGCCGCAGGCGGCGCCGGGCGAAGCGGGCAGGCCCTTGGCGATGACCTCGCGCGACGCGGCGGGATCGAGGGTCGGGTGAAGAAGTTGATCGAGCGCCTGCGGATCGACGCGCAGCACCGCCTCATCTTCGGAGATCAGACCTTCGCGCGCCATATCGACTGCGATGCGCAACGCCGCCTTGGCGGTGCGCTTGCCCGAGCGCGTCTGCAGCATCCACAAATGGCCGCGCTCGACGGTGAACTCGATGTCCTGCATGTCGCGATAATGGCGCTCGAGCCGGTCGAAGACGGCGGCGAGCTGGCCGTAGACTTGGGGAAGCACCTCCTCCATCGACGCCGCCGACGCGCCCGCTTTCTCGCGCGCCGCGCGGGTGAGATATTGCGGGGTGCGGATGCCGGCGACGACATCCTCGCCCTGCGCGTTGATCAGATATTCGCCATAATAAGTCGCCTCGCCGGTCGAAGGATCGCGGGTGAAGGCGACACCGGTCGCCGACGTCTCGCCCATATTGCCGAACACCATCGCCTGGACGTTGACGGCCGTGCCCCAATCGCCGGGAATGTGGTGGAGGCGGCGATAGGTTTTGGCGCGTTCCGATTGCCAGGAGCCGAACACCGCGCCGATCGCGCCCCACAATTGCTCGCGCGGATCGGTCGGGAAGGAGGAACCCAACTCCTCCTCGACGATCTCGCAATAGCGCACAGTGAGCCGCTGCAAGTCCTCCGCAGCAAGATCGGTGTCGAGATGAACGCCCTTGTCTTCCTTCGCGATCTCCAGCGCTTCCTCGAACAGGCCATGATCGACGCCAAGGACGACATCGGCATACATCTGGATGAAGCGGCGATAGCTGTCCCAGGCGAAGCGGGCGTCGCCGGAGGCGGCGGCGAGGCCGCGCACCGTCTCGTCATTGAGGCCGAGATTGAGCACGGTGTCCATCATCCCCGGCATCGAGACCCGCGCGCCCGAGCGGACCGAGACGAGCAAGGGATCGGCCGGATCACCGAAGCTCTTGCCGACGACGCCCTCGATATGGGCGATGCCGGCCTCGACCTCGGCCTGCAGCGCGTCGCGGAAACCTTCGCCTTGATCGTAAAGCGCGCAGGCCGGCGTCGCGATGGTGAAGCCGGGCGGCACCGGCAGGCCGATCGACGCCATTTCGGCAAGGTTCGCGCCCTTGCCGCCGAGCAATTCCTTGTTTCCGGCCTCGCCGTCCGAAGCGCCGCCGCCGAAGCGGTAGATCAGGCGCGGCATCGGCCCACTCCGCCGAAGTTCACGACCTTCACGAAGTTCACGACCTTCACGAAGTTCACGACTTTCACATGGAATCGCGGGGGGTGCGTCACCTTCGATCAGCCCTCGATCTTCGAGAAATAGGCGACGCGATGAACGAGGTCGCGCATCCGGGCGAGGAGATCGAGGCGCACTTCGCGCTTGGCGGCGTCCGGATCATTCACAATCACCTTCTCGAAAAACGCGTCGATCGGGGCGCGCAGGTCGGCGAGCGCCCGCAGAGCCCGTTCATAATCCTCCTCGGCGAGCGCAGTCGCGACCTTGGGCTCGGCCGCGTCCAGCGCCTCGTCGAGATCGCTTTCCTCGATTTGCGGCGTGTAGGAAAATATTTTCGTTCGCAGCGCTGCCGCGGCCGGAGTCGTCGACCAATTTTCCCGCTTCAGGATGTTCGCGGCGCGTTTGTAGCCGGCGAGCAGATCGGCGCCCTGCGGGCTCTCGACGAAGGCCTGAAGCGCGCTCACCCGGGCGAGCAGGCGGACGAGATCGTCCTCGGGCTCGCCGCGATCGCGGCCCATGGCGAAGACGGCGTCGATCAGATCGTGACGAACACCCGCCTCGCGCTGCTGGATCTTGAGGCGGTCGCCGAGGAAATCGACCAATTGCTCGGCGACATCCTTCGCTTCCTCGATGATCTCGCCGCGCTCGATATTGGGCGTGAGCGCCGAATCCCAGCGTACAAGGACATGATCGCCGTGCCGGTAGGTGAGGCCGCCGACGCTCGCGGTGATCGCATGCTCGTTCTCGTCCGTATCGAGCAGCTCCGGATAGGTGACCGAGCCGAGCGCGCCCATGCGGCCGACGATGTTGAGCACCGCAGCCTGCACGAAGACATCGCTCAAGGGGAGGCGCAGATCGTTCAGGGTGATGAGCCGGATCAGCGCCAGAGCAGCGCGGCGCAGCGCGAAGGGATCGCGCGAGCCGGTCGGCTTCTCGCCGATCGAGAAGAAGGCGACGAGGGTATCGACCCGGTCGGCGATATTGACCGCGACCGTCGCCGGATCGGCCGGCACGTCGTCACTCTGCCCGGCCGGCTTATAATGATCGCGGATCGCGTTCGCGACCGCCTCGCTCTGCCCTTGCGCGCGGGCATAATAGCCGCCGATGACGCCCTGCAGCTCGGGGAATTCGCCGACCATCTCGGTAACCAGATCGGCCTTGGCGAGGCGCGCGGCGGTGGTGACCTGTGCCGCAAAATCCTCCCCGGCACGGAGAGGGGGACCGTCCAACGGACGGTGGAGGGGGGCCACGTCGGCGCCGTCGCCACGCTGGGGCCCCTCCACCACTCGCTTCGCGAGCGGTCCCCCTCCCCGTTCCGGGGAGGATCTGATGAAGCGTTCGCGGACCAACCACTCAGCGAGTCTCGCGACCCGCTCCGCCTTCAGGGCGACGGTGCCGAGCTTTTCGTGGAAGACGATCCCGGCGAGCTTTGCCGCCTGATCGGCGAGCGGCGTCTTGAGATCCTGATCCCAGAAGAATTTCGCGTCCGACAGGCGGGCGGCGAGGACCTTCTCATTGCCGGCGACGACCGCCGCAGGATCGGAAGACGCGATGTTGGCGACGCAGACGAAGCGGTTGGAAAGCGTGCCCTCCGCATCCTGGCAGGCGAAATATTTCTGGTTCACCCGCATGGTGAGCCGGATCAACTCCGGCGGCAAAGCGAGGAACGCCGCGTCGAAGCTGCCCTTCAGCGGCACGGGCCATTCGGTCAGGCCGGCATTTTCGGCGACCAGCCCCTCGTCGGGGATCGTCTTCGTATTGCGCTGAAGCTTGTCCGATTCCTTGCGGATGATCGCCTGGCGCTCCTCCTGATCGACGATGACGTGGCAGGCGCGCAATTTCTCGACATAATCATGCGCGCCGCCGATCGTGATCGGGCCGGGATGGTGGAAGCGGTGGCCCGCCGTGGCGGCGCCGGATTTGATGCCGGCAATCTCGAACTCTACCACTTGCTCGCCGAACAGGGCCACGATGCCATGCAGCGGGCGCACCCAGCGCGGGCTGTCGGTGGCGATTGAGGCCTCACCCCAACGCATCGACTTGGGCCAAGCGAACGCGCGAGCGATGGCAGGGATCGCCTCGGCCAGTACCTCCGACGTGGCGCGGCCCGGCGTCTCGACCGTCGCGAACCAGATGCCGTCGCGCTCCTCCAGCCGGTCCTGGCTCAGCCCGGTCTTGCGCAAGAAGCCCTCCAGCGCCTGAGGTGGCGCGCTTGTGCGCGGGCCCTTCAGCTCCTCGCTCGCCGCCTCAGTCTCGGCGGGCAGGCCGCGCGCAATCAACGTGAGGCGACGCGGTGTCGCATAGGTCTCGATCGCGTCGGCCTTGATGCCGGCCTCGCCAAGCTGTTCCTCGAACAGCCGCGCGAGATCGGCGCGCGCCTTGTCCTGCATCCGCGCTGGAATTTCCTCGGAGAGGAGCTCGAGGAGGAAGTCAGCCATGGCTCGTCATTCCAGCGGAAGCTGGAATCTCCCTTCCCTTCCCGACGGCCGCAAAGGCAATGAGATCCCAGCGTTCGCTGGGATGACGGCGTGGAGGCCCGAACCGGGATCGAACCCGCCTCACGCCGCCCACCCGTTCTTTTCCATCCAGGCCGCACAGGCGCCTTTCGCGAGTTCGCGGACGCGGCCGATATAGGCCTGGCGCTCGGCGACCGAGATCACGCCGCGCGCTTGCAACGTGTTGAAGATGTGGCTCGCCTTGATCGCCTGGTCGTAGGCCGGGAGCGGCAGCTTCGCCTCGATGCAGCGGCGGCATTCTTCGGCCGCCTGGCGGAAGCGGTCGAACAGGCTGTCGGTGTCGGCGACCTCGAAATTATAGGCGCTGAACTCGATCTCGTTCTCGAGGAAGACCTGGCCGTAAGTGACGCCTTCATCGTTGAACGCGAGATCGTAGACGCTGTCCTTGCCCTGGATGTACATGGCCAGCCGTTCGAGGCCGTAGGTCAATTCGCCCGCCACCGGCTTGCAATCATAGCAGCCGATTTGCTGGAAATAGGTGAATTGCGTCACCTCCATGCCGTCGCACCAGACTTCCCAGCCCAGCCCCCAGGCGCCGAGCGTCGGGCTTTCCCAATCGTCCTCGACGAAGCGGATGTCGTGCTTCAGCGGATCGACGCCGATCGCCGCGAGGCTGCCGAGATAGAGCTCCTGAAGGTCCGGCGGGCTCGGCTTCAGGATCACCTGATATTGGTAATAATGCTGGAGCCGGTTCGGGTTCTCGCCATAGCGGCCGTCGGTCGGGCGGCGGCTGGGCTGGACGAAGGCCGCCCTCCACGGATCGGGGCCGAGCGCGCGCAAGGTGGTCGCCGGGTGGAAGGTCCCCGCCCCCATCTCCATGTCATAGGGCTGGAGGATGACGCAGCCGCGCGACCCCCAATAATCATGGAGGGTGAGGATCAATTGCTGAAAAGAAAGCGGCGTGGAGCCCAAAATCTGCGCCTTCGCACCTGCAACAAAGAGGCCTTGCTTTGGCGCATGGGGCGGGAGGGGTCAAGGAAGGGCGGCGGCGCGCACCGGAGCGCCTTTTTCCAATCGCAAAACACGCTAAGGATCGGCGAGACTTGGAGATTCGGATGAAAAGCCTGTTCCTCGCGGCGGCCCTCGCCTTCGCGCCTGCCGCGAGCCTTGCCCAGACCGCGCCCGCACCCTCGCCGCCGGCCGCTTTGCCCGCCGCCGATCCGGCTTTGTGGGTGGTGCGCGACGCGGACACGACCATCTATCTGTTCGGCACCTTCCACATGCTGGACGGGCGGCCCTGGTTCGACGACGAGGTGCGCACCGCCTTCGACGCCTCGAACGAACTGGTCGTCGAGGCGATCGTGCCCGAGGACCCGGCCGCGATTCAGCCGCTGATCATCCGCTTCGCGGTCGATCCGCAGGGTCGTCGCCTGTCGCAGCGGCTGTCGGCGGAGGACAATGCGAAGCTCAATGCGGCGCTGGCCGGCCTCGGCGTGCCGGCGGGTGTGTTCGAGCCGCTCGAGCCCTGGTTCGTTTCCATGTCGATGGGCGCGCTGGTCGGTCAGCGAATGGGTATCCGCGCCGAGAACGGGCCCGAAGCGGCGCTGCGCCGGGCCGCGGCGACACGGAACCTGCCGGTCCATGAGTTGGAGGGGATGGAATGGCAGCTCAGCCTCTTCGATCGCATGCCGGAAGAGCAGCAGCTCGCGCAATTGCGCCAAGCCGTGGACAGCTTGCCGGAAACCCCGGCGATGCTGGGCCGGATGCTCGCGGCCTGGTCGGCCGGCGATGTCGAGGGGCTGGGCGCGATCCTTCGGCAGAGCATGGATGAGGACCCGGCGCTGCACCGCTTGCTCTTCACCGATCGCAACGCGACCTGGGCGGGCTGGATCCAGGAGCGGATGGCGCGGCCGGGCACGGTCTTCGTCGCGGTCGGCGCCGGCCATCTGGCGGGCAGCGACAGCGTCCAGGCGGTGCTCGCTACGCGGGGATTGCAGACGGAGCGGGTGCCGCATGTCGAGACGCTGGACCCGCCTGCACGACGGGACTGAAGGAGAGGCAACATGGGCCGTTTCACCGGCGGTTGCCTGTGCGGCGATGTCCGGATCGTGGCGTCGGGGCCGCCTTATCGGGTCGGCCTTTGCCACTGCCTTGACTGCCGCAAGCATCATGGCGCGCTTTTCTACGCCGCCGCGATTTTCCCCACGGATGCGGTGACGATCGAGGGCGAAACGCGCGAACATGCCGGCCGGTTTTTCTGCCCCCGTTGCGGCTCCTCGGTCTTCGCGCGCTTCGAAGACGAGATCGAGGTGAACCTGGGATCCCTGGATGCCCCCGACCAATTGATGCCGACTTACGAATGCTGGACCGTGCGCCGCGAATCCTGGCTGCCGCCCTTTCCGCTCAAGAGACGCTATGAGCGCGATCGTGAGGGCACGGGCCGCTTCGAGACATAGGCACCCGAACTCGGGCGTCACCCTTGCCTCCTTTGCCCTCATCGGCTAAAGGCGCGCCTCCCTGTTCATGGTCATCCCTGGAGGCGTGAGCGGGCTGTGCTAACATCCGCATTTGGAGACAGACTATGAGCGAACAGCTTACGCTGTCGGCCGAGACGCGCGAACGGGCTGGCAAGGGAGCCTCCCGTCACCTGCGTCGCGAAGGCCGCGTTCCCGCCGTCGTATACGGCGCCAACGAAGAGCCGATGGCGATTCACCTCGAGGAAAAGGGCCTGGTCAAGGCGCTCTCCACCGGCCACTTCATGAATTCGGTCGTGATGATCGACGCCGGCGGCGCGACCACCCGCACCCTTCCCAAGGACGTCCAGTTCCACCCGGTCAACGATCGGCCGCTGCACGTCGATTTCCTGCGCATTTCCGAACATGCCAAGGTCACCGTCGCGGTTCCGATCAACTTCACCGACGAGGAGCAGTCGAAGGGCCTGAAGCGCGGCGGCGTGCTCAACACCGTCCGCCACGAGCTCGAGCTGGTCTGCGACGCGTCCGAGATTCCGGAAGAGATCGCGATCAGCCTCGCCGGCCTCGACATCGGCGATTCGCTGCACATCTCGGCGGTCACTCTGCCTAAGGGGGTCGAGAGCGCGATCACCGACCGCGACTTCACCATCGCCACCATCGTCGCGCCTTCGGGCCTGAAGATGGATGCCGAGGACGCCGCCGCCGCCGAAGCCGAAGCGCCGGATGCGGCCGAAGTGCCGTTGGTCGGCGAAGAGCCGAGCGAGGGCGAAGAGGGCTAAGGCCTTGCCGTTTCGCTGGCTGGCCTCGCTCTTCACGCCCCGA
>Ga0136633_1003475_pt1 | contig 10346 bp, 11 predicted proteins | sample AntDrymeUQ832206_2_FD_105494 | JGI IMG/M metagenome (GOLD analysis project Ga0136633, IMG submission 105494) | Polar desert sand microbial communities from Dry Valleys, Antarctica - metaG UQ83 (22.06) | ecosystem: Environmental > Terrestrial > Soil > Desert | place: Antarctica: Dry Valley...
ACGACCGCGCGATCCACGCGACCCTTCCAGCGCGTCGCACCGAACGTGAACCCACACATACCGAAGAGGAGCGTGAGCCCGGGCGACCGCAGCAGCACCGCGCCCAGGACCACACCCGCGCCGGTGAACAGGACCGCCTGACCTAGGGCCTTGACGCGGTATTCCTCGACCGTCATGTCGAAGAACCCGCCGTGGAGGAATCGGAGCCGCAGATGCTCCTCGCTGCGGGACTCGACGAGTCGGCCGATTCGGCGTGCGAGTGCGACCACGGGTGGGCCGAAGATGCTCCGGATCGTTCCACCCGTGACCGTCGATGACGGCCGGGCAGCCGCCATCACGTCGGCGCTCCGGCCGAGGCCGGCCCGCGCAACGATCGTGTACGGGCGCACCCGCGGCGCCAGCCGAGGTGTCGGACGCACGATCAAGCCGGCAAGCCCGGCGAACAGCAGCCCGGTCGAAGCCGCCGCTACGACCACGAGCAAGGCACTCACGGTGTGCCCGCAAGCGGCGCACCCGACCCAAACACTCGCCGCTCGTGCTGGGTGCGACCGAGGCGGGCGATCAGGAAGTAGCCGAACGCGCTCAGGACCCCGCCGGCCAGCACGACGAGCAGGCCGCCGCCCGACTGGTAAAAGTCACGGAAGGGTCCCGGGCGGATGGTTAACGCGACCAGCACGACCCACGGAAGCACGAGAACGGCCCGGGCGTTGATCTTCATCTCGAGCCCTTCGGTCTCGATCTCCTCGAGCGCCTTCAGGTCTTTCGTGGTCGTCACGACGAGGTCCTCGAGGATGTCCTTGACGATCTGGCCTCCTCGTTCCTGAGCAAGGATGAGCACCTCGATGACCCGATCGCTCGTCGGATCGGCGAGCTCCTCCTTCACCACCTCGAGCGCGGGCATGGTCCCGAGCATTCGCGCGAGCAACGGGAACCGCGCGAATGCCTGCTGCAGCGGCGCTGGTCCGGACGATGCGAGCGTGGCAAGTGCCTGCGGCAGCGACCGCCCCGCGGTGATGGAAGCCAGCAGGTCGCGCAGGCCATCGGGCCAGGCCTGCTGCACGAGACGCAATCGCGTCGCCCGGCGCCTGGCGAAGTACGTCCGAGGGAGACCCGCGACCGCCCCGGCGGGGACCAGCGCCACTAGTGGCGTCCCCGTGAGCGCGATGACGGCTGCGAACGCCACCCCGGCCCCGGCCACCGAGGCCGCCCAGAACTGTCGCGGGGTGACAGCCACGCCGGCTTGGTGCAGCCAGACCTGACGGCGGCTGATCCGACCACGACCGTCGCGGCGCCGGAACCGCACATCGGGGGCGTGGCCGGTCGCATAGCCCACGAGGAAGTACGCGAAGACGCCGACCGCGAGCGCCGCCATGAGCCTCACGTGGGGACCCTCCCGCCCTCGAGGATGCCGCGGAGGGTCAAGCCCTCAGGCAACGAGCGGTTCACGCGGGTCTCCAGGGCGCCGGGAAGAGCTCCCGTCCACACGAGCGGCTTCCCCAATGCCTCGCGCACGAAGATCGGCTCCACGGTGAAGTCGTCGCTCAGCGCGGGCACGACTGCGGTGATCTCCATCACCTGGCGCCGGATGCCTTCCAGCTCCCCCCGAGGAAGATCGTCGCGATCGAGGTGCACAACGAGATCGAGCGATTCCGAGAACACCTTGCGGACGATCCGCTCGGTGACGTTCTCGCCGGCCATCAGCGCCGCGTTCACCAGCGCGTTGAGCGCCTCCGGCGCGCTGTTCGCGTGGACCGTGCACAGGAACCCGCATCCGGCGTTCACGGCTCGGCTGAGCTCGAATGCCTCGGCTCCCCGCACCTCCCCGACCACGATGCGGTCGGGCCGCATCGCTAGGATGAACTTCACCAGGTCGCGCAGGCTGATCTCACCGGTGCCGTCGAGCGCGGGAGGCCGCACCTCGTAGTACGAGCCGTGGGTGACAGGAACGGCGAGCTCACGGATCTCCTCGCACGAGCGCACGCAGTGACTGGCGGGACCGGCTGCGATCAAGGCGGCCGCCAGCGTGGTCTTCCCCGCTCCCGGTTCTCCCGAGATCGCGACCCGGCTCCGGAGCTGCATGACGGCCCACAGGAACGACGCCGCTTCCGGGCTCAGCGAGTCACGGTCGACGAGGTCGGCGAGCGTCACGTTGCGGACCGTGTAGCGACGGATCGTCGCCGACAGCTGGTCGCCGATCGGTGGGATCGCAGCGGTCAGCCGCGCTGTGTCCTCGAGCACGCGCGCCTGGACCATCGGGTGCTTGGTGTTGAGCTGGCGCTCCGTGGCTGCGAGCAGGCGCTCGATGATCTGGCGGTTCTCGCTTTCGGCTGTCGGAGTCGCCAGCCCCCGCAGGCGCCCCGAACCGTCGAGGTACGAGACTCGGGCACCCTCAATGAAGATCTCCTCGACGTCCCGTCGGGCGATCAGATCAGTGAGGGCGCCGAAGTCGGTGATCGAGCGCAGCACACGGTCGACCATCTCTCGGGGATCGCTGAGCGGAACCTCGTCGCCAAGATGCGCGCGGCGCTGATACTCGTCGACAGCCCGATGCACCTCGCCGCGGACCTCGTCGAGGTCACCCTCGGGGCGCAGCCGGCGCTTCTCGATGCGCGCGAGCACGTCGCGCCGGATGACGCCGTACGCGTCACCCGGCGCGGTCACGGAGCGCCGACTCGCGACCGCGAGGGACGCCGGCCGGCGCGGCCACGTCCGTTCAGAGACCGATTGGTGGCCGGGACCGCGACCGCCGCAGCAAGTCCAGCGACCGCTCGAGTGAACGCTCCCGGCGCGACGAGACCGCCGGTCCACGCGGCCGCGCTCACCCTGTCGTCGCGGGGAACGAACCAGAGGCCGGCAGGCGGGTACGTGCGGTGGATCTCGTCCGCGACCTCGGCTCGTCGGAACCCGTCGACCGGGCTCTCGTTCACCACGAGGTGGAGCGGCGCGTCGGTGAGCGTCCGAACGTCAGCAACCCATCCGAGCAACCGCGTGACACCCACCGGCGTGCCTGGTCCGACGCCGACCAGTGTGCTGGCCCCACCGAGGGCGGCGCGGGTGATGCCGTAGCGCGTGCGTCCGCTGCCGACCACAAGGTCCTCGACGCGGCTGGCAACGTTCACCACGATCGTCTGTCGTCCGCGAGCCAGAGCCTCCAGGACGTCGGCGACCTCGCCCGGGCGGACCTGGGACCACGCGGCCACGTTCGGGAGGCCGCACAACACCGGGAACGAGCCTCCGGGTGCGGCGACAAGCGCGTTCGACAGCTCCCCCATGCCGTATTCGACCGCGTCCACGGCCGTGCGCAGGTTGGGCTCGATGGGGAGCGCGAGCCGTTGTGCGACCGCGGGGAGCACGTCGTCGGCGTCGACGAGGATGGCTTGCGTCTGCTCGCTGAGGGAGCGGGTGAGCTCGATCGAGACCTCGGTGGCACCTCCACCCGGTGGGCCTCCGACCACCACGATCTCGTCGACAGGATCGTCCTCGGACCGCGCCGTTTCCTCGACGAGCTGGCGGAGGTCTGCAGCCGAGGCGCATTCGGTCCGCTCGGCGGGAGCCAGCGCGACGAGCGCTTCGAGGAACTCCGACATCGACGCGTCGGACTCGATCGCGCGGTCGACCCCGACGGCCAGGAGGTGCTCGCGGCCGGCGGGTTCGCCCGGGTCGTACACACCGAGCAGGTGCCGGCAGGCGCCGTGGAGCGCGTCGACGAACGCACGAGTCAGCGCCGGCCAACGGTGACTCACGACCAGCGTTCCGTATTCCTCCTCCAGAGCGAGCGCCGGGTCCATCACCATCTGCCGCACCCGCGCTCCACCGTGATCGGTGAGGTGCCGATGCAGACCCTCCACCCAGCTTTCGGGGGAGAAGACGAGCGCCACCTCCGGCTCGGGCATCAGACGCCGGTTCCCCGCTCCACGAAGTCGACCGGCAGCGGCGGCGTGCCCTCCGCCGAATCTGCCCCGGTCGCGCGCGCGATCAGGATGTCTCCGTCCGTGATCGCGGCAGCGAGCAGCTGCGCCTCGGTTGCGTCGACCGCGAGCGTCACCGTGAACTGCTCGTTCACGTCTCCCAGTGCACCGCGGGCGTCCGGGTCGCTCACGTCGAGGACCTCGGCACCGGCTACGACGATCGCCACCTGCTGCTCCGCCGCGAGCAGGACGTCGACGCGGTCGCCGGGGCGGAGGTCGCCGTTCACCGCGCGCGCCGGCTCGATCGGGATGCTGACCGCCCGCAGTCCCGACCTGGCGGCCGCTGATCGCACGTCCGTGCGGGAGATCAGCTCCCCCGCGCGGATCGTCTCGGTCGCCACAGCGCCGTCGAGATCGGCCACGTCGTCACGCTGGAGCACCGTGTCCAGGAGGTCACCGTCCATCCTCACGCGCTCGTACCGGACGTCGCCGCCATCGACGGCGGTTCCCGCATGCAGGTCGAGCGCCGCGACTGCCACTTCGACGCGTCGGTCCGCGCTACGCAGGAACGCGAGGGTCAGGAGGATCCCCGACAACCCCGCCACGATCATCACGAGGTGTCCGGCGGAGAGGGCGCTGAGGATTCGGCGGCGTGAACGGAGTGGGGTGGCGTCCCTCGCCCCACGACTGGGTGCCTGGACCGCCATCGATCCTCCCGCCCTGCCACCGCCGTGCATCGGGGCTCCCGGTGCCGGCGCTGGCTGTCGCAATAGTGGGGAACGTGCTCGGTCCGGTCAAGAGGAGGTTTGACCCTATTGATTGGCCGGTTCGTGTGATTGGCCGGTTCGTGCCCCGGGACTGAGGGTGCCGCAAGAGGCCTCAGGTTGTCAAGGGGCGCACCACTCTGGGCGGAGGACAGGTAAGATGGTGCACATGGCCGCCGCCGAGGATGACGCTCCCAGGGCACCCGTCGACTTCCCTGACGTCCTCACGACCGCCATGGCCGCCGAGATGCTGCACGTGCACGTGGAGCACCTACGGCGCCTGGTTCGCGAGGACAAGATCCCCTGCCACCGCTTCCCCGGCGGACGCGAGATGCGGTTCATCCGCTCCGAGCTGCTCGAGTGGCTCCAGGCCCAGCCCGGCGCCGACCAGTCGACATCGACCGACCGGGCCCGCGACCGCCGCTGAGCCCGCTCGATTCGGCCTCCGCACTTCCCCCCCGATGTGGCTACGATCGGAGGGTTCAGGTGGCTACATGGAGTCCGATGATGGTAGTCGGCATCCGCGAGTTACGCGATCAGCTGAGCAAGTGGGTCGCGCGAGCCCGCAAGGGCGAAGAGGTCGTGATCACGGACCGCGGAAAGCCGGTCGCGCGGCTGGTCCCGGTAGACGGCGAGAGCAACTTCGACCGGCTGGTGCGAGGGGGAGTCATCACACCACCGCGCTCGAAGCGCCGTACGCGGGGGATGCCTCGCGTCAAGGCAAAGGGCTCCGTCAGCGACCTCGTGATCGAAGACCGTCGGTGGTGATCTGCTACTTCGACACCTCAGCCTTTATCAAGCTCGTGCTTGTCGAGGCCGGATCGGGCGAGGTGGCGGCGCTCTGGGACGAGGCCGGACGAATCGTCGCGTCGACGATCCTCTACCCCGAAGGTCGGGCCGCACTCGCACGGGCGCGAGTCATGAAGCGGCTCGACCGAGCGGCCTTCGGGCGGGCCCGCCAGGATCTCGAGGCTCGCTGGGACGATCTCCATGAGGTCGCGGTGGGGACCGCGCTGATGCGCCGGGCCGGCGACATCGCCGAAGACCTGTCGCTCCGGGGTTTCGACGCGGTCCACCTCGCCTCGGCGGAAGCCATCACCGATCGTGATCTCGTTCTCGTGACAGCAGACCGCTCCCTCAGCTCGGCTGGCGAGCAGCTCGGTTTGACAATCGCCGGCGTGTGAGCGATCACTCCCGCCAGGGCATGACCCACGAGACCCAGGCCAGCGGCAGGTAGACCTCACCACCGTCGCGGTCACACACGCGCAGCTGATCGCGGCCGACCGTCACAGTGCCCCGCAGTTCGTCATCGAGCAGCAGCGAGCCGACCACGACTTCGACGGCCTCCGTCTCGTGTTCCAGGAGGCAGGCACGAAAGCTGTCCGCTCCGCCCCCGGCGCGACGGCCGCCGGATCGGGCACGCTCTACCACTCGGAGGAGCACTGGCGCCGGCAAGCGAACGTGACGACCGCCATCGCCACCGGCAGTGAGTGCGGCGAGATGCACGTCGACCGATCCAGCCGCGGTGCGCAAACGCAGCAGGTCCGCGCCGACATGTGTCACTACGCCGGTGAACGTCGCGCGGCCGGAAGTGACGGCGACCGCGTCCCCCCGGTGCATGAGCTCCCGGGCGATGTCGACGAGTCGCCGCCCATGAGCCCATTGGGTAGCCGCGGCTCGGGACCACTCCTCTTCCTCGGCCCGCCACTCGTCCCGCAGGCGCCCGGCGGTCGCGGCGAGATCGGGTCCGCCGGCGTCGAGGGGATCGCGGCTCGTCATCGCGCCTCCCGGATCGGGATGCCGGAGCGGGACGCAAGCTAGTGCCGCGATCTCGTTGCTGCAGCAATGATTGCAGCCTCGATAGCCTCCGGGGGTGGCGGAGGCGCTGTCGGGGCGCGAGCTGGCGGCATGGCGTGCCTTCCTGCGCGCCCACGCCACTCTCCTCGGGACGCTCGAGCGCGAGCTCGAAGCCCAGCGGGGCATGCCCATCGCGTTCTATGACGTGCTGGCGCAGCTCGCGGAGGCCGACGGCGGCCGGCTCCGCATGCGGGAGCTGGCCGAGGCGGTGCTGCTCTCGCGCAGCGGCCTGACCCGCCTGGTCGACCGGATGGAGCGCGCCGGTTACGTCTCTCGGGAGCGCTGCACCGACGATCGGCGCGGGGCGTTCGCCATGATCACGTCCGCGGGTCGCAAGGCGTTGCGCCAGGCGTCACCGGTGCATGCGCGCGGTGTGGCCGAGCACTTCGCCCGCCACCTCAGTCGGGAGGAGACCGACGTCCTCGCCGGCGCGATGGAGCGGCTGGTCGACGCCCAACCCCACGGCTAGTCGGACGCCACCTCGAGGACGAGCCGGGTCGGCGGGTACTCGAGCTCGACGCCGTCCTCCACCGCGTGGGGCGCAACCGACGGGGACAGGTCGCAGGTGACCGCGACCCGGAGGCCGGGGAGCTCCCATTCGGTGTCGTGGACCGCGGCGGGATCGAGGCCGGGGGCCCCGATCGTGATGACCGCCGGGCCCGGGGGCTCGATCGTGATGTCGAGGACGCGCTTCTCGGCAACGGCGTTGATCGGCGCGCCACCACTGCCCAGGACGCGGGCCCAGCCGTCGGCCCAATGGATGGTGCCGGGGTGCACCTGGGCGCCGCCGATCCGCACCGTCTCGCCGGTGTGGCCGCCGAGCATCACGTCCTCCGATAGCCACGACGTCGACTCCCACCTGCCCTCGACCCCGGCGCGCACGACCCGCTCCTTGCGGAAACGTTCCAGGTGGCGGCGCGCCGAGCCGGGCACGTCGGCGGCCAGCAGCTCGGCCAGCGGGCCGAAGCATGCGTCGCCGGCGTGCTCGAAGGGCTGGGAGATGTCGGGGAACGGCGCCCGGTCGGCGCCGACGACACCCCAGATCCACAGGCCGGTAGGCGTGGCGTACACGGTCTGGTCCATGCCGACAGCGCGAGCGAACGGACCGCAGGCGTTGCGCAGCCCGGCGTGGTACGTGCCGGCGATGTCGCTCCAGACGCCGTCGTAGAGCTCGTCACCCAGACGGACGAACAGCTTGGAGGGCGGCTCCGCCCGCCACAGCGAGATCGCGTAGAGGGCGATGCCGTCGTAGGTGGGTGAGTTGTACTCGTCGAGCGCGTCCGCTTCGCGGTACCGGACGAGAATCGAACGCGCCAGCTCCTCGCCTTCCTTCTTGGAGCCGGTATACGCCAGCAGCCACGCGTGCATGAGCGCGATGTTCGAGTAGTCGGGTTCGACCCGGTCGACCCGCTCGCCGGCGGCAGCGAGCTCGATCGACGCCTCGAGGTCCGCGCTGAGTGAACCGAGCCGCTTGCCGAACCGCTCGACCGCCAGTGCCAGCGCGGTGCCGATGAACTGGCGCCAGTTGGGATCGAACTCGGCGAACTCCCGCGCCTCGGCCGGCGGGAGCGGCGGGTCGGTGCCGTAGCGGGCGTAGCTGCCGTGGAACAGCGCACCGGGGCTGACGTACTGGCGCGAGACGACGGTCTCCAGCGCCCGGCGGGGCCCGGTCGCTGTCGCCGTCGCCGTCCCGCTGGAGCAGCCCGAGGGCGTACCACGAGGTTTCGCGCACCGGCGGGGGCTGCTCCTCGAAGGGAAAGCGGATGAGCCCGAGGCTCTCGTCCCACAGCCCGTCCATGAACGCGGTGGTCGCGGGCCCGGGGCGATCGGCCTCGGGGCCGCCCGTGCCCGCGGCCGTCGTGGGCATGCGGAGCCGGCGCCCGTCGGCCAGCGTGAGGAACGCGGCAGCACCACCGGCAGAACGGAGGAACCCGCGACGGTCCACCGGCCGAGTCTCGCACGACCCCGATCCGCCGAGACCGCAACCGGTCGGTAGGCTCACCCGGTCGTCGGCGTCCCTTCCTCGAACCGCGCGCGACCCCAGGCACAAGGCACCCGGGATCGGCGGACCGCCGACGAAGCGGAGACGGGGGTTGGCCCCGCGGGCGGCGTGAGCACCGTGCCCGGCGACGACGACTCGTCGGCCCGCTCCTACAACCTCGAGATCTTCCTGATCAGCTTCGCGGCCCTGCTGCTCGAGATCAGCTACACACGCATCGTCTCGTTCAAGCTCTTCTACTACTACACGTACCTCGTCATCGGCCTCGCGCTGCTCGGTATCGGGAGCGGTGGAGTGATCGTATCGATCTCGGGGCGACTCCGGAAGGCCTCGCTGGACACGATCCTGCTGTGGGGTCTGCTGCTGGGCGGCGCGAGCGTGCTGGTCGGCCACGCGATCGTGGCCGCGACGACCATCGACACCCTGGCGATCTGGGAGTACGGCAGCTTCGCGTCGTTCGAGAACGTGGGCCGGCTCCTGTTCATCTGCCTGGCGCTGTTCTCGTCGTTCATCGCGGTGGGCGTGATGATCGCGACGCTGTTCGCCCGGCGGTCGCACCAGATCGGCCGGCTCTACTTCGCCGACCTCCTCGGCGCGGGCCTGGCGTGCGGGGTGGTTGTCTTCCTGGTCGGCTCGATCGGGCCGCCGTCGACGATCGTCCTCGCCGGGCTCATTCTCGTCCTCGCCGGCCTGCGCATCGCCTGGCGGCTCCGCGCCCAGCGCGCCCTGCCCATCGGCGCGGTGCTCGCGGTCGTGCTCGTCATCACCGCGATCTGGCCGACGCTGCTCCCCCGCCAACGGGTCGAGGCGACCAAGGTCGACGTCGACCGCCAGGGCACGCTGTTCTCGGCGTGGAGCCCGATCTTCCGGGTCGACGTCGCCGAGGTGCCCGACGGGCGCCTCCTGTACCACGACGGTCTGGTCGGCTCGGCCATCTACCCGTGGGACGGCGACGTCGCCGATCTGGCCCGGTTCGAGACCGATCCCCGGGTGTTCCCGTTCGCGGCGGTAGGCGAGCCGCCCGAGAACGTGATGATCATCGGCGCCGCCGGCGGCAACGAGGTGCTGACCTCGCTGTAGTTCGACGCCGGCCACGTCGACGCCATCGAGCTCAACCCGGTCACGTACGACCTCGTCGTCGACGACTTCGCCGAGTACACCGGCAATCTCGCCGAGCACCCCAAGGTCAACTACGTGCGGGGCGACGGTCGCTCGTACCTGGCCCGCAGCGACGACGAGTACGACCTCATCTTCTATCCCGCGCCCGACAGCTACTCGGCGTCGAACGCCGCGACCGCGGGCGCGTTCGTGCTCTCGGAGGGCTACCTCTACACGACCGACACCATCGTCGAGAGCTTCGACCACCTGAGCGACGACGGCATCGTGGCGGTGCAGTACGGCGAGTACGACTACAAGGACAAGCCCAACCGGACCACCCGCTACGTCGCCACCGCGCGCGAGGCGCTGAGCGAGCGCGGTGTCGACGACCCCGCCCGCCACATCGTCGTGATCACCTCCCCCACCGGTGTCGGCGGCACCTACTCGACGATCCTGGTCAAGGAGAAGCCGTTCACGACGGCCGAGGTCGAGCGGACGCTCGAGAAGATCCCGGTCGTGCCGGGGGCGAAGCTGCGGTACGCGCCCGGCATCCCGGTCGAGGGCCAGTCGGTGAGCGAGGTCGCCACGCTCCCGAACGACGAGCTCGACGCGTTCTACGAGTCGTACCCCTACGACGTGCGGCCGATCACCGATGACGGCCCGTTCTTCTGGCACTTCACCGAGTTCCGCGACGTGATCAGCGACTTCGGCGACCCCATC
>Ga0136633_1003476_pt1 | contig 10346 bp, 4 predicted proteins | sample AntDrymeUQ832206_2_FD_105494 | JGI IMG/M metagenome (GOLD analysis project Ga0136633, IMG submission 105494) | Polar desert sand microbial communities from Dry Valleys, Antarctica - metaG UQ83 (22.06) | ecosystem: Environmental > Terrestrial > Soil > Desert | place: Antarctica: Dry Valley...
ACGGCTCGCGCGCGTTGCTCAGCGGCGGAACGAAGTAGTAGCCGCCGCAGAGCACCGTCTCGATTGCACGCAACTGGTCCACGCCTGCGTCGGCGTGGGGGAAATGTGGGTTCGCCGTCCATGCGCGGGTGATGAACTCGAACTGCGTCGTCAGCGTCCGCCCGAAGCAGACGAACAGCAGTCCGCGCTGCAGGCCACCGGCACCGGGGGCGACGATCAGGGGGAAACCGCGCCGGAAGATGCGGCGCTTGTCGTCGCCGAGCCCGCGTGGGTTCGCCTTGCGGATGTGGCTGCTGAACGGTGTTACCGCACCTGCTGTGTCGCCGGGAAAGTTCGGCGGCACGATGGGCGCGCTTGGATCGTCAACTTGGTCAAGTGCCTGGCCCGACACCTTGAAGCGCCCGACGACGTGCTCCTGATCGCCCAGGGTTCGCTTGTCCCACGCCGACGAGTCGAAGGTGCTTCCGCGAACCACCATGTACGTCCCGCGCTTCGTCCAGTCGGGCTCTCGCACCGGTGGCGTACGTAGATCGGCAGGGAACTGGGGAGGCGTCGGGCCACCGTAGGGGTTCGGCTGAGTGGCGTCTACGACCGGTTGTGCCGGCGGGTACTCGCTCACCTTGCTGGGGTCGACGAACACGAGCTCAGCGTCCGCGGCGTCGTGGCGCGGCGCGAGGTTTGAGGTGCCGTCGACAAAACCGATGAGGGCCCTGCCCTCATCCCGACTCGTACGGCCAGCCCTTGACGTGTGGCGCTGCTGGCCGGCAAGCGTCCACACCGGTCTCAAAAGGGCACCAAGTTCTTCGCCGATGCGTCGCAGCACGTGTTCGTTGATGTAGATGGAATCCGAGCAGAGCTGGACAACCAAGTCGCCGCTGTCAGTGACCATGGTCGGGGCGTCCGACAGGCCCGCCCACGGGATTTCGACGAGGTCTTGCGGATACTGCTCGGCGGCCACGCCAAGCTTGTCGTACGCGCTCCTGGCGAAGCCGACCGTGACGGTCAGGTGGTAGCGGTCGTAGTGGTCAGAGAAGCCCAGCTCGCCGGTTTCAGCAGAGGGCACGTCCTTCGGAGACTGCGGGGTCGTGTCGTCGAGGTCAGACCGTAGTTCTCGGTGAACGACGTCACGCAGCTTCTCGAGAGTGGCCCGAACCGTGGTCGGATCGGGCCCAAGGAGGGCGTACGTCGCGATGAGTGCGTGGTCGGGCGGTCGGTTGAGAATGCCTGCTTGGGGGGCGGTACTCATGTGAATCCCTTTCTCCCGGGATGCTCCCGGGCGTTGATGGGTGGCCGTGGCCTGACCCGGACCGATCGCCGTTACGGTTGCGACCGGCCCGGAAGAGGGCCGATCTTCTATCTCTTGCGCCTGGGGGCGGCCTGCGACAGCGCGCTGCCTGCGGCTTTCTTCGACGCTTTCCCGGTGCGTCCGTCCCGAAGGACCTGGCTGGCGGCCTTGGCTGCCGCCGGCGAGGTCTTGCGTTGCTTCGCCATGTCCGTCACGTCCCTTTCCGATTGAGCTGCGGAGCATGAAACGCTAGCACACCGGTCGGTGTACGATCGAATCTGAAGCCTAAAACTCATTATGGCCAGCGTAGGCACGGTAGGCCGAAAGCGGTATCGTCGCCGGGTGTCCTTCAACCCACGTGACATCGGCCGACGTGTTCGTGAGGAGCGGGAAAAGGCCGGGCTGTCGCTAGCTCAACTTGCCGCTGCTTCAGGACTCACGAAGGCGTACCTCGTCCGACTCGAGAACCAGACGGGGAATCCGTCGATCGAAGTCGTCGTGCAGATCGCGGAGGCCCTGGACCTGACGGCCGCCGATCTTCTTGGCGGCCCAGTCATCCGATTTGTGGGTGACGACTCGGATGTCCCGCCGTCGCTCCGCGCCTTCGCGGACGAGGCCAGCCTGTCGAGCAGCGACGTGAAGATGCTCGCTTCGATCCGCTGGCGCGACCAGGATCCTCCTCGCACGAGCGAGCGCTGGCGCTACGTCTACCGGTCGCTGATGATGAGCCGGCAGATCGACGCAGAGGAAGCCGATGCCGAGGAGATCTGAGTGGCACGAGCCGCTTGTCCACCGCCTGAGCAAGGAGCACGACGGTCAGGCCCCTGAAACCGTGATGGAGGAGCACGCAGACCGCCTTCGCGCGGCGGCTGGCCAGACGCAGTTCCCGATCCGGCCGAAACTCATCGCGAGTTGCCACGGCATCAAACAGCAGCGGGCAAGCTACGACTTCGCCGGAAGGATCTACGCCGAGCCCTCGGGTCAACTGGTGATGGACATCAACGACCAGGACTCCGCCGAACGGCAGCACTTCACGGAAGCACACGAGTTGATGCACGCCGCGTTTCCCGGCTTCGCGGTTGAACATCGATACCGGCTCGACGCATCGATGGATCGGCACGCCGAAAACCGAGAAGAGGAGTACCTGTGCGACCTCGGAGCGGCGGCGCTTCTCATGCCTGCCGAACTCGTCGACGGCTACTACTCGGTGCACGGCGGGCTGGACGACGTCGAGCGGCTTTGCGTCGACGCGGAGGTCAGCATCGAGGCTGCGGCGAACCGTCTCGTAGCGCTCTCAGACGAGCCGGCGCTCATGGTGTGTCTTGTCTGGACGCACAAGCCAGCCGATCGTCCAGCGCTTCGCAAGGGCGTGGACGTCCCCAAGAAGCTTCGCATCCGGTACGCGGTCGCCGCTCATCTCAACGTGTACGTCCCGAAGTTCAAGGGCGCGCCGGACGGCAGTGTTTTCTGTCGCGCAGCCGAGGACGCGGGCATCGTCACCGATGTCGCGACGGTTCCCGGAGCCGAGAAAAGCGGCCTGTTCCGGCTCCAGGCGAAGCGCTACGGCAACGACCGACTCGAGCGCGTGATCGCGATGGGGCGGCCGACCGCGTAGACCATGGGTCCTCCGAACGCGGCCGGCCAGCGGCGCGGCAAGTCGGGCCGCGTCGCAGGATCAGGACCGACCGGGTGGCCCAGGTAGATCGCTCCAGCTCTCTTCGAAGGCGATGCCCCCTTCTTCCAGGTGCTGCCGCACAGCATTCTGGAAGCGGGTCTTGTCGATGCCGTCGAGAGTCGTTGCAGTTCCGCGCGCCGTGACGTCAATCTGCAGGTCACCGACGAGCGATCGCAAACCAGCCAACGCCCGTTGAAGGTCGTGCAGGGTCGTGCCGCTTGCCGAGATCGACAGGCGCACACTGGCACTGGGCGCGCTCGCACCGACAGCGCTGTCGGGACCCCTAGCCCCGTCTGAGGCGATCACCACCGACGACGAGCCGGCACCGGGCCCCGGGTGGCTCTCAACCTCGCTCATTCTTCCCGCTCCCGCGTCGCCGACGGACGCGAGGAGGTCTCGCGCGACGTCGACCGCGAGCAGCACCGCGCCGTCACCGAGGTCAATCTCGTCGACCGGCAACGCGGTGTCGACGTGGACCAGTGCCTTATCGGCGGCGCGGACCGTGTCGCCGACGAGTTCGACTCCTACGCCGTAGGCGAACTCTCCACGCTCAACGCCTTTGGCAACCGCATCGCGCACAGCGGCCACACTCCAGAGCTTGGTGAACGCGAAATAGCGGAAGAAGCCGTTGGCGAGATCGTCGCAAGGCACGAGCTTGCGATCGCCGAGGCGGCTCAGCTTTGCCAACCTCGCCGGCGTCACCGAGCCGAAGACGTGATGCGTGAGCGCATCACGGATACGCTCGTTGATGGTGCGTCCGGCAGCTAGCACCGTGCTTAGGTCGACGCTCTCGAACATCACAGCGTTCTGCGGTCCCACGTCGGTAGGCAGCAGCACGGTGTCGTAGAGCTGGCCGGCCTGCGTGCTGAGCGTCTTTGCCACGTCGATCGCGCGCTCTTTCAGCTCGGTTTTCTGCTCCGCACTGAACTGGTGCCCGCTCGATCGGCTGAGCAGTGACTCGACGGCCAGCAGCGCTCGTGCCGCAGCCCGGGCCCCGTCCGCAGCGACAGGGGTGGGGATCACGAGACCCAGGCCGTTGCGGTGTCCGCGGGGCTTGCCTCCGGCGTCGAGAACGAACCGTGCAAGCTCGTCTGGGGAAGTGTCGACGCCTGGTCGAAGGTAGGCCAGGACGAACTCAGGGACCTGATCTGGGATCTGCCCAGGTTCCGACGGCCAGACCGCGACCGACCGACCGCCCGATCCGATCGCTCGCTCCACGGACCGGCGGACCTGATCCATGACCTCTTCGGCCGTGATCTTCGATTCCTCGTCGGTGATCAGCTTGTTGAGGTTCGGCGTCGTCTCGAAGCGGTAACGTCGACCGCTCTGGTGGAGGTACAGAAGCGCCTCGCGGCGGAGATCGTTCAGGGCAGCCCGGATGAGATTTCCGTCGATGCCGGGAGCCAACGAGGCGTTGACGAGTTCGCGCTCAAGCGCGCCCCGCTCCTCCCCCTCTCGGGCCCCAAACGACAGCAACGCGATCGCGGTGGCGACGCGGGTGCCGACGCGCAAGCGCCGGAGTCCGGGGGATTCGCGACCGATGCGCTCGTCGACGGTCCGCGTGCCAGCACCAGCCGAAAGGAAGTCGGCCTCAACCACAGCGGCGTACTGCGTCGCCTCGCCGACCTGCTCGAAGAAACTCGCGCGTACCGCCTCGTCCGCTAGGCGCACGTCGCCGGGACCGATCAGCGGCTGCACGTCGACGTCCGCCGTCGGGTTCCAGAGGGCATGAACTGTCGTCGCCAAGAACTGGAGGGCACCGCGCGTGCGCTGATAGCTCGGTAGGCCTCCCCATCGCTGGTACATGAGGTCGATGAGCTCGGGGTGGAAGGGGTAGCTCTCCTCGATGCGACGCTGAAGGGTCTGCGCTGCCGCTTCGGCCTCTCGCCGATCGCCGTCGGTATCGGCTTGCGCTAGGCGTTCCTCGCGCAGCAGTTGTGCGTATTCGGCGGCAACTTCGGCTCGGACGGCATCATCGCCAACGTCCTCGAACAGTCGCTTCTGAACGACGTTGAGTACCTCGTCCCCGCTGACCGGCTCACGACGTGCGTCGATCCGCGCAGTGATGTGCTCAAGCGCAGTGAGCAAGCCCTCCTCATAGACCGCCTCGCCGACGCTGGCCTGCAGCGAGTAGACCATCACGGCCCGCCTCTGCTGGTTGACAGCCTCGCTGAGACCTTGAACGAATAGCAATGCTTGCTGGCCGGCCGTGGAGTCCGCGACGCGGATGGCCTTGCCTTTGGCGATGTAGACGAGCAGTTCGTCGAGCAGGAGCAACGTGGGTGCGCCAGCGAGCAGCTGGACGAGCCGTTCGCTCCCCGGTGGCGTCCCCTCATCCCGGTCACCGATGAGCTGGTCGAACGCCGGCCAGCCACCGAGCTGGTAGGCGAGTTCACCCCACAACGTCTTGATCGTGCGTCCGTCGACTTGCCGCCCGCGCTGCGGATCCAGATATTCGCCCGAGAGGACGGCGACCCGGATCTCACCGGGGTTCGGGATTCCCGTGAGGTCTGTGACTTTCTCGACTTCGGTGCGGGCACGCGCAAGATGAAGCAGCGCCAAGAGGGTGTGCGTCTTGCCGCCACCGAACGGGGTGCGTAACTGGAGTGCTCGATCGCCGGCCTCGCCATCCAGCACGCCGAGCACGTCGCGCAACAGGCGCCGCATCGCGGGCGTCAGAAAGGTCGACGCATAGAATTCACGGGCGTCGGAATAGACCGAGGGGGCATTGCCGGTCTCGTACGCGACCGCCGCGAGGTTTGCCGCATAGGTTCCCATCGCGAGGTCACCGCTCGCCACGTCTGGGTGCGGCCGGACAACGTCGGTCCACGGGCGGAGCTGGCGCGCGCTGGCGGTCATCGATTGACCCGCTGCATTTGGACACTCATTAGCGGCTTGCGATGCCTCATATCTCTGGGAACCCCTGTTTCAAGGCCATTTCCACCGACGCTATCCGCCTTCATTTCCTGCCTCATAAGTCCGCGAGCTTTCCATGGCCGGTCCTGCGATGTAATGCGCGCCACGACGCTCGCCGACGAGCACGAGCAGCTTCTCGTCGACGAGTCGACGCAGCTCGCCGACGGCAACCCACCGTGTCACGCCGAACATGCGGCGGTAGTCGGCGTTCGTGAGACGCCTGTGGCTGGAGAGGAACCGCTGGATCTCCGGGATGCGCGCGGTGAACCAGGAGCCGGCCTGGAGGAGAGCCGGCGACAGATGATACGTCGCACCGCGTCCGGCTCGATCGGCAGGAAGCACGACGCCCGCATTGACCATGTCCTGGATCTGCCGGTATGCCTCGTCGCGATCAACAGTGTTGATGTCGCGGTACTGCTCGTTCGTGAACCCGCCCGGGTGAGCGAGCAGAACACGAGCATGCGCGTCGCTCGTGGTGTGGCGCTCGACGAGGTGTCGCCATCCGTCGTCGGCGGTCTCGAAGACGGGCGTATTCCGGAGCCGCACGAGAAACCGCTGGTCGGCTGTCACGTCGAACTCAGGCGCGAGCAGGAAGCTTCGTTCCATCTCGTCGAACATGCGCGGGATGCCCTCGCCTGCCTCGCGCATCAGACCGAGTTCGACGAGCACCCTGGCAATCAGCGGGTTGCGACTCGCGTGGGTCGGTGTCCCGGCGCGAAGTGCCTCAACCGTTACGGGCGCGACGGGTGCGCCTGGGCTGAGAACCTCCATGCGATCGTCGAAGAACCAGATCTCCACGCCGCGTCCCTGGTCGGCGTAGTCACGGTGGGCGACGGCGTTGACGATGGCTTCCTGCCACGCGAACGTCGGGTACTCCGGAACCTCGCGAAAGAAGAGGTCGTGCAGCTTCTCGGACCGGCGGATCTGCGCGCGGGCAACCGCGTAGGCGGCGGGAATCAGCGCCGCAATCGGGAGATCGAGGCGCTCAACCTGGGTAACGTTTCGGTCAGCACCGTGACGAACCTCGGTCCCAGCGACGCTGAAGACGCGTACTGAGCAGGCCGGGTGCCAGCGGACCATCGGCGGCCGGCCGGCGAGGAGCACGGCGCCGCGCATCACCGCAGGGCTGCCGCCTCGTGGAAGGACGAGGCCGCGTGCCGCGAGCCATCCCGGTCCGGCAGCCCCCTCCGGCAGCAGCGAGAGATCGACGTCGTCGACCGTGGCGTCGACAAGCCGCTGTTCGACACCTCGTTCCAGGTACTCGCGCTTGAGAGCATTGATGACCTCTTCAGACTCCGCGACCACTTGGTCGCCGATCCGGTACGGAAAGCCGCCGCCAGCGACCATCACGGCGCGGGGAGCACGCGGAACCTCGATGACGAGGACTTCCTGCTCCTCGATCTGCAGCAGTTGGTGATCGCAGGACAACGGTGAGCGCAACCGCCGAGTGGGTGCGGCGACAAAGCTCGCGATGTCCTCGGCCTTGAAGCTGTGTCCGGTCGGCGACCCGTCGTCTTCGATGCCCAGGACGAGCGTGCCGCCGTCGGCGTTGGCGAACGCGGCGACGTACTCGGCGACGATCTCGCGCACCTTTGTCTTCGCGACGGGCCGCGGCGGCGCTGTCTTGTGGTTCCACAGCCCCTTGAGCTCGAGGAACTGCCCTTCCCCGAGTGCCACGAGGGCCATGAGTGACGCAGCGGTGTAGAGGGGCTTTTGAACCACGACGGTCTACGGCGTGAGGAGGTTGTCGTCAACCAGCGTGTTCCACGCGCCGAGCAGGCGCTCGCAGGCCTGCTGCTCGGGGTGTTTGCTCGCGCTCTCCTCCTCGCCGCGTAGCGCGCGACCTTGAAGCGCCTGAGCGACAAGGCGCAGCGCGGCCGGGTCTGGACGGCACGCGTCAAGGTAGGGCTTGATGTCCCGCGGCTTGTTCTGCGAGCGCCAGAGGAGTCCGTGGACGACGTCGATCAACGATCGGTCCGGGTGGACGTCGAGGAGCCCGAGTTGCTCGTCCTTCCCGCGCTCTGCGTAATCGTGCAGCGTGACCGAGCCCTTCTTGATCGTCGCGAGCGCTGGCGTGCTGTGCCCGAGGTCGGCGAGCTCGATGTTCGCTGTACGCGCGAGGTTGTTGGCCTCGTCGAAGTCGACGACCCCGTAGCCATACGAGTAGCGCGCCAGGACGTAATACCGGGTCGCAGCATCGACGGCATCAACGCCATCGCCAAGCCCGTGAATCTGACTGAGGATGGCGCCGAGCACGCGTCGTTGCACTTCCTCCAAAAAGGCCGCTGCCGGGAGCTCCTCACCATTGGGGAGTTCAACGGTTGCGTATCGCGTGTACGGTTCCAGCGCCGCACCCATCGTCGCGATGACGAGGTCAGCACCATTGACGCCCGCATCAGCGAGCCGCGCTAGCCGCGCTGCGATCAACGCGTCGAGGTCACGCCTGACGGCGAGAAGATCGCCTACCTCGTCGGCCTCACGTTTGCGGGCCACGAGAAAGATCGACGAAGCCAGAGAGGACGTGCCGGTCTTCACGCCTGTGGTCATCTCGGTGTCGAGCGGCCACGCTTCCGTGATGCGAAAGCGTGCAGTGCGGAGCGCATCGACGAGGGTCGACCAGCCAAGCGTCGTCTTGTGTGCATAGACGACGACCAACGGCGCGCCGGGCTTGAGCACTCGGTTGGCCTCGGCGAACGAGTCGGCCATGAGGGCTTCGTAGAAATCGCGTGCTGCTGGCTCAGAATCGTGACGGTAGGCGGCGACTATGGCTTCCCGTCGTCGTGGAGCGACCGCACCCCCAAGGTCGTCGGGGAAGAGATCGCCAAGCGACCGCTTGAGCCACACGTAAAAGAAGTCGGAAAGGTCCGCGTACGACAGCGAGTCGTAATAGGGCGGGTCGGTAATCACCGCATCGACGGTGCCGGACATCACGGGAAGGTCTGTCGCCGACGCTCGTTCGACCCGAGTCTCCCGCGTCGCCGCTGCTAAGCCTTCGACGATGTTCGCGAGCGACTTCAGGTAAGGCCCAACTCCCCCCGCAGCCCGACCAAACGGGTTGCTCTCAACGAAGTCCCACACCATGATCAACGCCTTGAGACGGTACGTGTTCTGGAGCGACTCGTCCCGTTTGTGCCAGATGCAGAGAGTCGTCGAAAAATCCACGGTCCGACTCATCGCGAGCCCGAGGTAGAGCGCGATGGCCCTAGCCCTCTCGACATCCATGCCCGCCGCGATCATCGCCGCGTGCTGATCCCGGACGCCTTGGGCGAGGACACACATCGTCGCCAGCTGTCGAGGCGTAAATAGATCGCGAAACTCCGTCATCCCATACAGGTGCACACGACCCGTTGCAAGCCCTGCATTGCCCGTGGGTGGGATGCGCTCGTCAGGGGGCTCGATCGAGAGCCCAGCAATCACGTCACGAGACATCTCGTCGCTGGGCAACGGGAAGTCGCCCACAGAGCGGTAGACGCGACCGCGTCCGCTCGGTCTCGTCATGACCGCGGCGAGCGGCTCAATCCCACCCTTTCCTTGCCGCGCCGCTTCGCGGACGTAGTCCCCGCTAAGAGAGGCACCACAGAGCAGGCAAGTAGTGCTGCTTCCGCTTGAGAAGGCGGTGGGGTCGAACCCCAGCCCTTCCGCGGTTTCCGCCTCAACGACTCGCCACTGAATCGTCATGTTGACTCGGTCGACAACTGGCTGGAGCGCGATATTGCGCCCCTTCTTCTTCGCGAGCCACGTCTGGGCGAGCAGTGGCGCATGGTGGTCAGCGACGGCCGGGTTTGGGCACGGGACCGTGCGCGTCCAGACGTAGGCGATGGGCCGGTCATCGGCGCGATGTTCGCGAGCTTCGTGGTCGCCAACACCACGCATGCCCATCGTAAGCTGGTCGTGCCCCGCCGCTACCTCCGCAACAGTGTCGGGCGCAGGGTATAGGTGCTGCGCTCGATCCCATGCCTGGTCCAACCACCGCTCGCCCCATACACGGATGTCGGCCGCGAGCGATGCGCCGTACCGCTGCGGATACTCGAGCGTTGCTTTCTGAATCAGATGTGCGACGGGATTGAGCTCGATGGCGATCGCGTCGCACCCCAGCCGTGAAGCCTCAAGGGGAATCGCCCCTCCCCCGGCGAACATGTCGAGCACCTTGGGCGGCACCCCGCCGTTCGCCGCGAGGACGAGTCGCCGCGCGTCGCGTACCGCGGACCCACTCCCGTTCCAGGAACACAGCGCCTCAAAAAAATCTTCGCTGCGCCACTCCGCACCGACACTCTCAGTACGCACGAGGGTGGCGTACACGACCGCCCGCGCCGCGGCCAGAGGCCTCCGTGCCCACCAACGATGAACCCGGCGCGGGTGGTCGCCGAGGTTGCCTCGTTCCTCGCCCTGCGCGACCGCGTTGATCGCGTGGATCGGGATGAGGTCTTCGATCAGGCGTTGATCGTCGCTCATGCCGTTGCCCCATCGATG
>Ga0136633_1003477_pt1 | contig 10344 bp, 10 predicted proteins | sample AntDrymeUQ832206_2_FD_105494 | JGI IMG/M metagenome (GOLD analysis project Ga0136633, IMG submission 105494) | Polar desert sand microbial communities from Dry Valleys, Antarctica - metaG UQ83 (22.06) | ecosystem: Environmental > Terrestrial > Soil > Desert | place: Antarctica: Dry Valley...
CGCTGGTCAGCTTGCCGAGGTAGCGCTGCTTCTGCTCGTCGGTGCCGTGGGTGTGCAGGCACTCGTAGGCACCGTGCGACAGGCCGGGATACATCGTCCAGGCCTGGTTGGCGGAGTTGAGCATCTCCTGGAACGGTATGCCAATGGCATAGGGCAGACCCTGCCCGCCCAGTTCGGTGTCGCAGGTCAGCGTCGGCCAGCCGGCCTCCTTGTACTGCTCCCACGCCTCCTTGAAGCCCTTGGGCGTGCTGACCACACCGTCGCCGACGTAGCGGCAGCCTTCCTCGTCGCCCGCGCGGTTGAGCGGGAAGAGCACCTCCGCGCAGAACTTCCCGCCCTCCTCCAGCACCTGGTCGATCAGTTCGCGGTTCACGTCAGCGTGTTGCGGCAATTCGGCCAGGTTCGCCTGCGCGTCGAGCACCTCGTGAAGGACGAACCGGATATCTCGCAGCGGCGGGGTGTACTGGGGCATGTCCTGCTCCTATGTCAGATGATGGAATGTGGTCGGGGTTGGGGGTTGGGCGCCCCGGCCTGCGGAATCTGCGGGGCGGGTCTGCGAGGGGTCGCTGCCGCTCCGCGCAGCGCCGCGTCGATGTCGGGCGCGTCAGGCGTCACCGACTGCCTCAGCAGAGTTCCGATTGCCCGTCGCGCCCGCGGCAGCGCCTGGGCACTGCGCATCAGCCTCGCGTCGTGGTGCAGCACCAGGATCACGCCATAGAGTCCGAACACCACGTCGTCGACGTCGGTGTCGGGGCGCAGGTGTCCTGCCTCGATCGACTGCCCGACGGCGCGGCTGATCTCCTGCTGCCATCCCTGGACCATCGACACCAGTTCGTCCCGCACGGCCCCTGGCCGGTCGTCGTACTCGCTGGCACTGGAGATCCAGATGCATCCCAGCGCGGCTTCGATGACGGTTCGCTCCAGCCACTGGCTGATGATGGCGAGCAACCGTGGCAGTCCGCGTGGACGCACCAGGGATGGCTTGAGGATCTCCTCGATGAAGCGCGATTCGTAGGCCTTGAGCACGGCGATCTGCAGGTCCTCCCGGGAGCCGAAATGCGCGAACACGCCGCTCTTGGACATGTGCATCTGCTCGGCCAGCGCGCCGATTGTCAATCCTTCCAGGCCGGTGCGCGCAGCCTGTTCCAGCGCAGCCGTGACGATCGCGGCGCGGGTCTGCTGGCCTTTTCTGAGCGTGGTGGCGATTGGCATCTTGGTCGGAACCGGTGGGTGTCGATCCAAAGGGTGAAAGTGGGTACGCCGTCTTCGGTACGCTGCTTTTAGAAACGAACGTTCGTACTATTATCGATCTGCAACCGGTTGTCAAGCCCCACGCCCATTCATCCGGCCCCGCGCTGTTTCTCCGGCGGGCGCTCTGGGTCACAATGTCGACCCATCCAATCCCCACGAGTCAGCGGAGACCGCCCCAATGCGCGCCAACATCCTCAAGGAGCTTTTCAGCAGCAGGAAGACCGCACTTGGCGGCTGGTGTGCCATCGGCAGTCCCTACAGCGCCGAAGTCATGGGCCACGGCGGCTACCACACCGTCGTCGTCGACCTGCAGCACGGCATGATCTACATTGAACAGGCGATGGCAATGCTGGCGGCACTGTCCTCGACCCCCGCCATGCCGATGGTGCGCGTGAGCGAGAACCACTTCTTCGAGATCAACAAACTGCTCGACGCGGGCGCCTACGGAGTCATCTGTCCGATGATCGACGACGTCGACGCGGCCCGGCGATTCGTCTCGGCCTGCCGCTATCCGCCGGTGGGCACCCGCTCCTACGGCCCGACCCGCGGCTTCCTCTATGGCGGCTCGGACTACTTCAGCGGGGCCAACGAAACGATACTGACCCTGGGCATGATCGAGACACCAAAAGGGCTGCAGAATGTCGACAGCATCGCAGCCGTCGACGGCCTGGACGGCCTGTTCATCGGCCCGGCAGACCTGAGCCTGGCCCTGGGCGTTTCACCGGTACCGGAGTGGCGCTCCGGCCCGCTCGCACAGGCGATCGACGCCATCCTCGCCAGTGCGCGCCGGCACGGCAAGATGGCGGGCATTTACTGCACCAGCCTGGAGTTCGCCCAGGACATGAAGCAGAAGGGGTTCGATTACATCAACCTCAGCAACGATGCCGCCTATGTCCGGACCACCTCGCTCGAGTGGGTGACCGCGCTGCGAGGGGCCGCGTCGGCGCCGGCCAAGGTGTCCACCTATTGACCGGCCGGCTCACGACCGGCCGGCTCACGACCGCCCCGCTTACGCCGCATTCCATATCACGGCGCCATGCTCGGACAGGTCGTAACCCCCAAGCGCCTCGGCGTAGTCCGCGAATGACTGCGTGAGGCAGAACGCCAGCAGCGCCTGGAGCGAAGGCTCGAAGTAGCTGCGCCTGCTGATCAGCAGGTCCACCCGTTCCCGAAGCACCGGCACGAAGCCGAGGCCAAAGGACTGCGCGGCCGACTGGGCGCCGAACACCGCATCGATGCGGCCCTGCCTGACGGCCATCGCGGCGTCGTTCTCGCTCTGGAGGTCGTCGACCACGAGGTTCATCGACGGCGCCCGCCCGGCCTCGTCACCTCCGGCGCCAGCCCGGCGCGAGCCGGCCGGCGCGGGCGGACTCGCGATCAGGCCGTCGAAATTTTCGCGCGAGCCTGCACCGGGGGCGCGCCGGCCCACGCGCAGGCGATCGAGCGGGGTCCCGCCGAGCAGGTCGGCAATCGAAGCGATGCCGTGCGGATTGCCGCTTGCGACGATGAGGCCCTGCTGTCGCCAGCACCAGTTGAGCAGGACGACATCGTGCCCTTCAAACCGTCGGCTCACCGCATCGACATTGAAACGGCCGGTGGCATGCCCCGGCAGGTGCAGAAGGGCCGCACAGGCCTCGCGGCGCAGGACTCGCTCGAGGCCGTCGCGACTTCCCCGGCAAAGGCTCGCCAGCGTGGACAGGCTGGCGGGTACCGCCCAGTCCATCAGCGCATCGTGGCTGCCTGCGAGGACCAGGGGCGGCGGCGCCATGCCGGCGCGCCGGCCGCTCGAGCGAACCCACTCGGCCAGGGCCGTACGTTCAAACAGCAACCGCGCGCCTGCGCGTCGATGCGGCAGCCCGCTGCGGCTCACCAGGTCGTAGACCTTGCGCTCGCTGATGCGAAGGAATGTCGCCGCCTCGGGGACCGTCAGGTAGTCGGCAGCGGACTCAGCCATTGAGCAGCTCGCCGCGCAGGTAGCGCCGTCCGCCGTCGGTCGCCGGCGCATCGAAGAAGCGGTCGGCAGGCGCGGATTCGATGATCCTGCCCCCCGCCATCAGCAGCACCCGCTGGGCGAGGCGCCGTGCCTGGCCAATGTCGTGGGTGCTCATGACGCAGGTGACACCCTCGCCGCTCATGCGCGTCACGAAGGCTTCGACGCCCTGGGCCGACGCCGGGTCCAGGTTGGCGGTCGGCTCGTCGAACCAGATCAGGTCCGGCTGAACGACTGCCGCACGAGCCAACGCAACCCGTTGCTGCTCGCCTCCGGACAGGACACGGGCGGGCCGCCGGGCCAGTGGCTCCAGGCCGACCAGCCGCAAGGCGGCAAGCGCGCGCGCCATCCGGTCGGCAGTCCTGACCGGGCGCGGCGCGCCGGCAGGGCCCAGCCGGGCATGATCCAGGACGTAGAGGACGTTGTCGAGAACCGAGCGCCGCAGCAGCACCGGACGCTGGAACACCATCGCCTCGCGGACCGGATCCGCACTGACCGATCCCTGCGTCGGCGCCAGAAGCCGGTGCGCGACCTGCATCAGCAGGGTCTTGCCCGCGCCGTTGGGGCCGAGGATCACCAGGCACTCGCCCCGATTGATGGCGAGGTCTATCCCCTTCAGCAGCGACTGCCCTTCGCGAACCAGCGTCACCCCTTTGAGGGTCCTCAGGTGGCCCCGCTCCCCGGCCGGCGGCCGGGCAACCTCCACATCGCGCGGCAGGCGCACAGCATCAATCCCCATGGCGGCTGCCGCCGAATCGACGCCAGGCGAACTGCTGCAGTAGTTGCGCCAGCGTCATCACGGTGAAGACGATCGCGAGCAGCACGATGCCCAGACCGAGCGCCAGCGGAAGGTCCCCCTTGCTGGTCTCCAGCGCGATGGCTGTCGTCATCACCCGGGTGCTGCCGGCGATGTTGCCGCCGACCGTCATCACTGCGCCGACCTCGGCGATTGCGCGACCGAACGCCGCCAGGGCAATCGTCACCAGGCCGAAGCGGCAATCCCAGATCAAGGTGGCGATCGCCCGGGAAAAACCGATCCCCCATGACGCGAACAAGTCGCGATACTCCGCCCAGGAGTCCTGCAGCGCCTCCCGCGCAAGCGCAGCGACCATCGGTGCGATCAGCAGCGTCTGCGCGACCACCATGGCGGCCGGGGTGAAGAGGATCCCAAGGAAGCCCATCGGGCCCGAGCGCGACAGCACCAGGTACACCACCAGTCCCACGACCACCGACGGCACGCCGAGCGCGGCGTTGACGACGGCGATGAGCAGACCGCGCCCCCGGAACCGGCTGACCGCAAGCCAGGCGCCCAGCGGGACCCCGAGCAGGCAGGCGAGGCCGGCGGAACTCGCACTGACGCGCAGGCTGAGCCCGACGATTTCGTAGAACGCCGGGTCGGCCGACGTCGCGAGAGCCAGGGCCTGCGCGAACGCCTGTGGCAGATCGGTCATGGGGCGAGTCTTGCAGATTTTCCGGGAATTGCAAACATTCCGTCGACACTCCAACATGGCCGGAACCCGCCCCGCCCGATCTGGAGTGCCGATGTCCCTGATCCACCCCCGCCCCGTCCCGCAGGCGCTGCCCGTTCGCGGCCTGCGGACCCTGCTCCTGTCCGTGCTCCTGGCGCCGCCGCTCTCGATCGGCCTGCCCGCCCGATCCGCGCTCGCCCAGCCAGCGGCCGACACCGTGGTCATGGCGTCCACCACGTCGACCGAGCAGTCCGGGCTCTTCGGCTACCTCCTGCCGCGCGTGACCGCCGCCACCGGCGTGAGCGTCAAGGTTGTTGCGGTCGGCACCGGCCAGGCCCTCGATCTCGCGCGGCGCGGCGATGCAGACCTGCTGCTGGTTCACGATCCGGGCGCGGAGCGCAAGTTCATCGATGAGGGCAACGGGATCGACCACCGCGAGGTCATGTACAACGACTTCGTCATCGTCGGCCCGGCCGGCGACCCGGGCCGGATCGCCGGCATGACGAGCGCCGCCGATGCGTTCGCCCGTCTGGCCGCCGTCGGCGCGCCTTTCATTTCCCGGGGGGACAGGAGCGGTACCCATGGCGCCGAATTGCGGCTATGGCAGGACGCGGCGGTCCGACCACCTGCCAGCGGTCGCGGCTGGTATCAGGAATCCGGATCCGGCATGGGTCCCACGCTGAACATTGCCTCGGCCAAGGGCGCTTACACCCTGACGGATCGCGGCACCTGGCTGAACTTCAAGAACCGCGGCGACCTCGTCATCCTGACGCAAGGCGACCCGCGGCTGTTCAACCAGTACGCCGTCATCCTCGTCAACCCGCAAAAGCATCCGCACGTGAAGCGCCTGCCCGCCAGGCAGGTCGCCGACTGGCTGGTGTCGCCGCAGGGACAGGACGCGATCGCCGGTTACCGGCTCAACGGCGAACCGCTGTTCTTTCCCAATGCCATGGCGAGATAGATACGGGGGCAAGCTCGCCGGCACGCGGATGTGACGGCGGGATCAGAGCATCGCCTGCAGAAAAGCGACGTCGAGCCAGCGATCGAATTTGTAGCCGCCTTCCCGCATCGTCCCGATCACCTGAAACCCGGCGCGGCAGTGCATCCGGGTCGAGGCGAGGTTGTCGGCGTCCACGACCCCGACCATCGTGTGGAACCCGCGCTTTCGCGCGTGGCGCATCACCGGCGGCAGCAGCATGAGGCCGACCCGCCGGCCCCGCCAGGGAGCCGCGACATACACCGAATGTTCGCAGGCGAAGCGCCAGCCGGGGCGTGTCCGGTAAAGGCCATAGGTCGAGAAGCCGGCGACCGTCCCGTCCATCGTCCGGGCCACGAAGAAACCGTAGCCGTCGACCATCTTCTGGTCGAAGAGGGCCAATTGCTCTTCCAGCGTCCGCGGCTCGTAATCGTAGGTGGCGGTCGACTGGGCAACGGCTTCGTTGTAGATCGCCAGCACGGCGGGCATGTCGTTTCGGCTTGCTGGGACGACCAGCGCGGCGGCGCCGACATCCAGCAGCATCGGCGCCGCGACCTGGTTTCCGTCGGCGACTTCAGGACAGGCCTCGCGAACCGACGACGGCAATTGCGCCAACGGGACTGCGAGAAAACCGAAGCGGCTGACAAAGCTCTGGCCACCGAAGGCCTGCATCGCCACCATCTGCACACCCGACCCGACCAGGCGCCGGAGCAAGTCCATCATCAGCGAAGTGCCGACGCCACGGGCCCTGGCGTGCGGCGCCACCGCGATCGCGTGGATGAGAGCGACGCTACCGCGCAGCACGGCGCCGGCGCAACCGACCACCGCTCCGTCGCCCTCGCGCGCGACCGTGAAGCCGGTGGCCGCTTCATCGCAGGCGAGCACGGGCAGGCCGCTCGAACGTAGGAGCTGGTCGAGCGACGTGCGATCGGCCTCCGTTGCCGCGACCACAGGCAGCGGAAGTACCTCGGGCAGGCGCGTGGGAGAGGGTGGCTGTGTCATGGGCACGTGTCGCCGGAGGACTACCGTAGAACAAGCGGAGAACTGCAAGTCTAATCGGGTGGCTGACCGGCGCGGCAGGGGGTCGCCGATTCACGACGGCGGACCCGGCCGATGCTGTTATTCTGCCGAGCCATGCAGAGCTTCTCGAACAAGACGGTAATCTTGACCGGTGCTTCGGAGGGGATCGGTGCCGAGATTGCCCGCCAGTTGGCGCCCGAGGCCGTCAGGCTGGTGCTGGCCGGCCGCAATGAAGACAAGCTGCACGAGGTCGCGTTCCGCTGCCGCAAGGCCGGCGCCGACCTCCTGGTCGTCGCCACCGACATCGCCGATCAGGTCCAGTGCTCGCGGCTGATCGAGCATGCGTCGGAGCGCTTCGGCGGCGTCGACCTGCTGATCAACAATGCCGGGCTGTCGATGCACGCGATGTTCGATCAGATCACCGACCTGTCCACGTTCGAGCGCCTGATGCGGGTCAACTTCCTGGGCGCAATGTGGTGTACCCATGCAGCCCTGCCGGCACTGAAGGCATCGCGCGGCCTCATCGTCGGGGTGTCCTCGCTGGCGGGCAGGACCGGATTCCCCGGCCGCACCGCCTACTGTGCCAGCAAGTTCGCGATGGTCGGCTTCTTCGAGGCGCTGCGCCTCGAACTGGCGCAGGCGGGCGTCGGCGTGACGATGATCTATCCCGGCGTGGTCGCGACGGCGATGCGGCGCAACGGGCTCACGGCCGCAGGCGAGCATGCGGGTGCGGCCGTCCAACCCGATGCCGACGACGCCATGAGCGTCGAGCACTGCGCCACTCTGGCCATAGCCGGCATGCGCGCACGCAAGCGCGACGTCTACATGACCACGCGAGGCCGGCTTCGGCTCAAGCTGAACGCCTTCGCGCCCAGCCTCATCGATCGTCTCGCGCTCAAGGCCCTGGCCAGGCGTTCGGAATCGTAGGCGGTCAAGGCCCCCGCGTCGCGGCGCCATGGCATTGCGCCGCCGAGACGATCCATCCCTCCAGCGGATCGACGTCCGGCGGCAGACCGTAGTTCTCGTCGCGGCGAATCCAGCCCCAGGCAGCCTGCACCGCGCACAAGACCGCATCGAGGGTGTCGCCGCTGGGGTCCGTGAGACAGGACTCGCGCAAGCCGTCGGCGAAACGCACGGCAATCGCCAGCGGATGACCGCCCGACTCCAGCATCGCCAGGATGGCTGCGCGCGCATCGCGGCGAGCCGGACCGTCCTTGCGGCGATCGTCGCTCTTGTAGGACGTACGCCCCGTAGCAAGTCGCGCCAGCATCCCGGGATAGGCCTCCAGGGCGATCCGGCCCGGATCGCCCGCGCGCAGGCCGGCGACGGTTACTCCCGCCTCCAGCAGCCGCGGCGCGCCCGCGTGCAGCATCAGCGCGACCGGGGGATTGACCCACTTCATGGACGGACTCGATCCCGCCGGCCGGTCGGTGGCCCGGTGGGCGAACTTGTCGCCGACCGGGCGTGCTGCCGTCCAGGCACGACAGCGGGCAACGAGATCCTGCCGGCTCAGTGCAGCGATCAGCGCCGTGACTTCCGACCAAGGGGGCTCAGGCGCGCCCGGATCCTCCGGCACCCCCCAGCCTTGCACCCGCAGGAAGGGGCGCGGCAGGCCGAACGGGAAATCGAAACCGGCCACCCAGGCATCGGGAACGGCCAGCCACTGCTCGAAGGCCGCCAGCGACGACAGGCGACGGTGAGCCACGACGTGCAGCACGGCATCCGCTTGCAGGTCGATATGCGCCACTGCGAGGGTGATCGGCTTGCGCCCGGTCGGCGAACTGCTGAAGTCGATTCCGACGATCTTCACAGGCCGCGCAGGTGCCGTCGGGCAAGTTCCTCGATCGCCTGGACGTTGCTCCAGGAGAAGCAGCGCGATGCCGCCTGGTCCCACGGCAACCACTGATACCGCAAGTGCTCGCGGGGGGCGATGGTGATCGGCAGCGCCTGTGGCAGCTCCAGTGAAAACACGTGCTCGGTGTTGTGTGTCACACCGTCAGCGTAGCGGTGACGCCAATGCGCGAAGATCTCGAAACGGTTGGTCAGTCCCATGTCGCTCAATGCGAAAGACCCGGTGTCGAGGCCGGTCTCCTCCTGGACTTCGCGACGGCAGGTCTCGGCCAGCGACTCGTCGGGATCGTCCTTGCTGCCGGTGACCGACTGCCAGAATCCCGGATGATCGGCACGTTCCAGCAACAGCACCTGCAGGTCGCTGGTGTGAATGACCACCAGCACCGATTCAGGAATTTTCCAGCGTCGTCGTGGCTCGGCCGGCGCTTCCGGCATCTGGGATTCCGGACTCAGCCCGCCGGCTGCCCGGCATCGACTGCACGCAGCCGGATGTGCAACTCCCGCAACTGCTTCTCGTCCACCGCCGAGGGGGCTTTGGTCAGCAGGTCCTGGGCGCGCTGCGTCTTCGGAAAGGCGATCACATCCCGGATGGATTCGGCGCCCGCCATCATGGTGACGATCCGATCCAGGCCGAAGGCGATACCACCGTGCGGTGGCGCACCGTACTGCAAGGCATCGAGAAGAAAGCCGAACTTCTCCGCCGCTTCCTCGGCGCCGATGTTGAGCGCGCGAAAAACCTTGCTCTGCACTTCCTCGCGATGGATACGCACGGAGCCGCCACCGATCTCCCAGCCGTTCAGCACCATGTCGTAGGCCTTGGCAAGGCAGCGACCCGGGCTGGTCTCCAGCATGTCCTCGTGCCCGTCCTTCGGCGCGGTGAACGGGTGGTGCAGCGCCGACCACCGGCTGTTCTCCTCGTCGTACTCGAACATAGGGAAGTCCACGACCCACAACGGGCGCCATTCGCTCTCCAGAAGGCCGCGGGCCCTGCCGAACTCGGAATGGCCGATCTTGCCGCGCAAGGCACCCATCGCATCGTTGACGACCTTGGCCTTGTCGGCACCGAAGAAGACCAGGTCGCCATTGACTGCGCCGGTACGTACCAGGATCTCGTGCAGCGCCGCTTCGTTGAGGTTCTTGACGATCGGCGACTGCAAGCCGTCCCGGCCCTTGGAGGCGTCGTTGACCTTGATGTAGGCGAGGCCCCGGGCGCCGTAGATGCCGACGAACTGGGTGTAGGCATCGATCTCGCTGCGGCTCATCTCGGCACCGCCCGGCACCCGCAGCGCCACGACTCGCCCCCCTTCCATATTGGCCGGACCGGAGAAGACCTTGAACTCGACCTCCTTCATCGCATCCGTCAGCTCCGTCAGGGTGAGCTTCACCCGCATGTCGGGCTTGTCGGATCCATAGAAGCGCATCGCGTCCTGATAGCTCATCACCGGGAACTCGCCGGGCAGCTTGACGTTGAGGACCGTGCGGAAGATGGTGCGGACGAGCTCTTCGAAGATGGCCCGGATCTCCTCCTCGCCCAGGAACGACGTCTCGCAGTCGATCTGGGTGAATTCCGGCTGCCGGTCTGCGCGCAGGTCCTCGTCGCGAAAACACCTGACGATCTGGTAATAGCGATCGAAGCCCGACACCATCAGCAACTGCTTGAACAGCTGCGGCGACTGGGGCAGGGCGAAGAACATGCCGGCGTTCACGCGCGACGGAACCAGGTAGTCCCGGGCCCCCTCCGGCGTCGACTTGGTCAGCATCGGTGTCTCGATGTCGATGAAGCCGAG
>Ga0136633_1003479_pt1 | contig 10341 bp, 9 predicted proteins | sample AntDrymeUQ832206_2_FD_105494 | JGI IMG/M metagenome (GOLD analysis project Ga0136633, IMG submission 105494) | Polar desert sand microbial communities from Dry Valleys, Antarctica - metaG UQ83 (22.06) | ecosystem: Environmental > Terrestrial > Soil > Desert | place: Antarctica: Dry Valley...
CTGCAGACGCTCGACGGCTCGGCTCGTGTCGGCATAATGCGTGTGCCGTTCAAGCTCGAGCAGAGCTTTACCTACGACGAGGTGAACGGGTCAAGCGATTTCGCGGCGGTCGTCATCGTGCCGGCCGACACATCCACCACCGATACGGTCGCTGTCGCCGCGAGACGGGCCGCGAGAGAGTCCGCGTGTGCTTCCGGGGGCAGCCGCGAGAGAGTCTATGCTCGATTCGGGAATACGCTTCCGGTTGCCGTGCGTGTCCCGTGCGATTCGCTTGCGCTCGCGCGGTCGCCGGAGCTGCCGGAATCTCCCTATGATCCGGGCGACGAGATCTTTTCCTCTTCCGAGCTGGACGAGCTCAAGGAGCGCGCGCTCGGACTCGCGGCGCAGGCCGGCTACATGCGGAGCCCGCCAGAGCTGACGTACGGCCTGGGGATGACGCGTTACAACCGCATCGAGGGACTCTCCACGGGAATCGCGGCGGAACAATCGCTGGGTGGAGGATTCACTGCGGACGCTTCGGTGCGGCTCGGACTGGCCGACCTGCAGCCGAACGCCGAGCTGTCGCTGCAGCGGAGCAATGGTCGCACCGACGTCGGCATCGGGATATACCGCCGTCTCGCCGCTGCCAACGATTGGGGCGATCCGCTCGCGTTCGGCAACTCCGTGTCGGCGCTGCTGCTGGGCCGGGACGAAGGGTTTTACTATCGCGCGTGGGGCGCCGAGCTGACGCGAGGCCCGACCGATGCGATCGGCGGACTGGTCTCGCGGCTGTTCGTCGAACACCACTCCGATGCAGAGACGGAAGCGTCGTTCTCGCTCGCTCGCGCGCTCAATGGCCGCAGATTTGGCGATAACATCGACGCGGTGAATGGCACGATCGGAGGGCTCTCGTTGCGACATGTGGGTTCGCGTGGACTCGACCCGCATGGGTGGCGGCTACTGTCCGACGTTCGTCTGGAAGGCGCGGCGGGATCGTTCGACTATTCGCGCGCGGCAGTCGATTTCACCGTCTCGCATGGACTTGGCGCGCGGGCCGCCGCCGCGCTGACTGTGGGAGGCGGAAGCTCGGGCGGCGCGCTCCCGGTTCAACGCTGGTGGTTCCTCGGCGGCGCGCACACGGTGCGAGGCCAGTCAGCCGCTGCGCGAGCTGGAAACAGCTACTGGCTCGCCCGGGGCGAGATCGGAACTTCGTTCGTGGCAGCGCGGCCGGTGTTGTTCGCCGACTTCGGATGGGCGGGTGACCGCAGGGATTTCAGCTCACCCGGAACTCCGATCAGCGGAGCTGGCGTCGGCGCGTCGTTTCTCGACGGGCTCGTGCGCCTTGACATCGCGAAAGGAATACGGCCGGAGCGCGGCGTCCGCGGCTACCTGTACCTGGAAGCGCGCTTCTAGCTACTTCTCTTCCATGAACGGGTAGTTGAACTCGTGCGGAGGAGAGAAGGTTTCTTTCACCGCGCGCGCGCTCACCCAGCGAACGAGGTTGAGCATCGACCCCGCCTTGTCGTTTGTGCCGGACGCGCGGCCTCCACCGAACGGTTGCTGCCCGACCACCGCGCCCGTCGGCTTGTCGTTGACGTAGAAGTTGCCCGCGGCATTTCGTAGCCGCATGCTCGCTTCGTGCACCGCCGCTCGGTCGCGCGCGAACACGGCGCCCGTGAGTGCATACGGCGACGTACTATCCACGAGATCGAGCGTTTCCGACCACTGTGAATCCGGATACACGTACGCGGTAACGACCGGACCAAAGATCTCCTCGCACAGCAGCCGGCTGTCTGCCCGCTTCGCTTCGATGAGAGTCGGCTCGATGAACCAGCCTTCCTCGCCGCGCGCGGAGCCGCCCGCGAGCACTTCGTGATCGGGAGTTTTCTCCAGATAACTGCTGATCTTCTCGAACGCGCGCTGATCGATCACGGCGCCCATGAAACTCCTGAAATCGGAGACGTCGCCCATCCTGATGTCCTCGATCATTCCGACGGTTCTGTCGCGGACTTCCCCCCAAAGCGACTGGGGGACGTACACCCGGCTCACGGCGGAGCACTTCTGTCCCTGGTACTCGTACCCTCCGCGCACGATGGCGACGGCGAGCGCAACCGGATCAGCCGACGGATGAGCGATGATGAAATCCTTGCCGCCCGTTTCGCCTACGATCCGCGGGTAGGAGCGGTACCGCGACATGTTGGCGCCGATCGTCTTCCACATCCCGTTGAACACATCGGTGCTTCCGGTGAAGTGGACGCCCGCGAGATCGCGGTCCGCGAGCAGCGCGTCCGAGATCATGCGCGCATCGCCCGCAACGAGGTTGATCACGCCGGGGGGGAGTCCTGCCTCCTCGAGCAGCGCCATGATGTAGTGGGCGCTGAGCATCGCGCTCGAAGCCGGCTTCCACACCACGGTGTTGCCCATCATCGCGGGGGCGGTCGGCAAGTTCCCGGCAATCGCCGTGAAGTTGAACGGCGTGATTGCATAGACGAATCCCTCCAGCGGCCGGAAGTCGAACTGGTTCCACGAATCCGATGTGCTGATGGGCTGCGTGTCGTAGATCCCCTGCGCGAACGACGTATTCAGCCGCCAGAAATCGATCAGCTCGCAGGCGGAGTCGATCTCGGCCTGGTACGCGGTCTTGGATTGGCCCAGCATTGTCGCGGCGTTGAGCGTGGGGCGCCAGGTGGTGGAGAGGAGCTCCGCCGCCTTCAGAAATACCGCGGCCCTCTTCTCCCATGGCCATCTCGCCCAATCGTGTTGCGCGTCCCGCGCGGCGCGAACGGCCTCCGCCACATTCTCCGGCGTGGCCTTGTGCCAGTCCGCGAGGACGTGGCCGTGCGCATGGGGCATGACTGCGCGGCCAGTGTTTCCGGAGAGCACGCGTCGGCCGCCGATGACCAGCGGGATCTCGATGCGCTCTCCCGCCATCGACTTGAGCCGGCTCTTGAGCTCTTTTCGCTCCGTTGATCCGGGGGTGTACGAGAGCACAGGCTCGTTCTCCTGTTCCGGCACCCGCCATTCCCCGCTGAAGGAGACCGAGAATGGCGGCGTCGCGTCGCTGCCCGCTTCTCCGGCGGGCACCTGTTGGCGATGTTGTGAATCGCCGTCGGCGTTGCCGACATCCCTGGGCACTCCAGCCGCTGACATGAATTGCAAGCTAATTCCCGCATGGTTCGATGAGAATTCCATACTCGTTCTTTTTCGTCCTTCTGGCCGGTTGCGCGAGCGACGACGTCATCTCCTGGGGCCCGGTCGGCTACGGCTCGACCCACCCGGCCGTTCCGGTCGCGTCGGCTACGCTTCCCCCCCGCGGCGCCTCGGGATGTGCGGAGGTCGTCATAGTCGCGAGCGAGGAAGCCAGGTTCGCGGGGTGGTGGGAAGCCAGAGAAGATGGCAGCTCAATTCTGATGCTGGCGCGGTCGCCGGACCGGGGCGTCAGCTGGGAAGCCCCGATCGTGGCGGACGACCGGGACGCGGGCGGGCTGGGATGCTCGCGACCTCCCCCGTCGCTTTTTGCGGATGAGACGTCGGAATACCTGCACGTGAGCTATCACATTTCCCCGCGGGGCAGTCCGGGCGTGTACTTCACGCACTCGATGAAGGCATCGGCTCTCGGAACCTCAGGCGAAGGGGTGCTGCACATGCCGGTCCCGGTTACACATGGAGATCGTCCAGTCCTCAGCAGCGTGGCCGGGCACGGCGACACGGTCGTAGTCGCGTTCGAGGATCCGAACAGTGCGAAGCCCAGGATCCTGCTGGCGCTCTCTACCGGCGCGGGCCACCTCTTCGACGCGCATGGCACCGTGTCTCCCCCGGGCTCCGCCGCCCGCGCGCCCCGCGTGACTCTGACCGCCGACTCCGTGCGCGTGCACTGGGTGGAGGACGTCGGCGGCGGCTCCAGCCGCGCGGCCTCCCGCTCGGCGAGGCTCCCATGAGCCCCACGCGGCGAACACGATTCATCGGCGCGCATACGATCAACAACGGCGGCGTTCACATGGCCGTGCGGCGTGCTGCGCGGGGAGGGATGACGGCCGTGCAGGTGTTCACCGCGGTCCCCAAGTACTACAACGACAAGATGTCGGTGCGTCCGGAGCGAGCACAGCGGTTTCGGAAGGAGGTAGCCGCATCGGAGATCGACCCGAGGATGATTCTCGTGCACGCCCCGTACGTGCTGAGCGTCGCCACGCCGGATCCCGAGAAATGGGCGCGTGCCAGCGCCGGGCTCACCAAGGAGCTGGAGCGATCGAGCGACCTCGGGGCAGGCTCGGTGTGCTTCCATCCCGGCTCGGCCGGCGATGACACTCCGGCGAACGCCGCGAAGCGGATCGGCCAAGCGATCACGGCTGCGCTGCGCGCCGTAAAATCCGACACGCGCCTGCTCGTGGAGAACACAGCGGGCGCCGGCAGAACCATGGGACGCACCGCCGCCGAGGTAGGTGAAATCCTCTCGCACGTGCCGAAATCACTGCGCGCGCGCACGGGATACGGGCTGGACACGTGCCACCTGTTCAGCTCGGGATACGACATTCGCCGGTCACGCGCGGCGTTCACCGGCATCCTCGATGAGTTCGAAGAATTCGCCGGGGAGCCCCCTTCATTCTTTCACCTCAATGACAGCGCGGGCGAGATGGGATCGAACCGCGATCGGCACGTTCTCATAGGGGAAGGAGAGATCGGAACGGACCCGTTCAAATGGCTGCTCGCCGATCGGCGGTCCGCCGGAATTCCCCTGGTGCTGGAGACGCCGCAGCAGAATTACGACGTGGCCGACGACGACGATTCGCCCGATCCCTATGACGTGAGAATGATGGAACTGCTTTCCTCCCTATAGAGTTTCCCTATTGCGCCCACGCTCCTGCGATTTACTTTGCTGCGCGTCAGCTTTAGTCGTCGAATTGCACGTCCGCACTGTCTTCCCACTCAGGAGAAGCGATGGCAACAAAGAAGAAGAGCTCGGCTAAGAAAAAGTCGTCCTCGAAGGCAAAGACCGCCAAGCGCGGTTCCGCCAAGAAGAAGTCCGCAACGAAGTCCCGCGCCAAGGCGAAGCCGAAGCCGAAGACGAAGCGCAAGGCGAACGCCGCGTTCATGAAGCCGATGCAGCCGAGCGGCTCACTCAGCGCCGTCGTCGGCGGCAGCCCGCTGCCGCGCACCGAAGTCACCAAGAAGCTCTGGGCGTACATCAAGCGCAAAGGACTGCAGGACAGCAAGAATCGCCGGATGATCAACGCTGACGATGCGCTGCGCCCGGTGTTCGGCGGCAAGCGTCAGGTGTCGATGTTCGAGATGACGAAGCTCGTCAACAAGCACCTCAGCTGATCTAGCTGAGCGTTGCCAGCCGCACCCAAAAAGGGGCGCGCCGCCAAGGCGCGCCCCTTGTCACAGTCGGGGACCACGAGGTCCGCATGGAAGGGCGGCGCGCTCTGGCGCAACGTCCGGGCTATCGCCTTGCCGCTCGCCCTGTTCCTGCTCATCAGGACGTTTTTCCTGGAAGCGTACCGCATCCCGTCCGGGAGCATGATCCCGGCGCTTCTCGTCGGCGACTGGCTGTTCGTCAACAAGCTGCGGTACGGCCCGCACGTTCCGTTCACGAATTCCCGGCTCCCGGGTTACGCCGAGCCGCACCGGGGAGACGTGATCGTGTTTGTCTCACCGCCGCAGTATGACCAGCCGCAGGACCTGACTCCGACGCTCGTCAAGCGGGCTGTCGCTGTGGGCGGAGACACGATCCACATGCGAGAGGCCGTTCTTCATGTGAACGGAGTCGCGCAGAGGCAGGGTTATGGCGTGGCGTCGGGCGACGCATTCGACTCGGTCGACCCGCTCTTCGACTGGCAGAAGCCTCTCGGGCTCACGGCGTCGAGATTCGGACCGGCGCCCTCGCAGCCGTCGCACGACAACTGGGGCCCGATAGTGGTTCCTGCCGGCCACCTGTTCATGATGGGCGACAATCGGTACAACTCGAAAGACGGTCGCTATTGGGGTTTCGTTCCGGTGGACAACGTCCGCGGCAAGCCGATGTTCGTCTATTACTCGTACAACGCGGACGACAGCGATCGTCCGTTGCCGTTCATCACCGACATCCGATGGAGCAGGCTGGGGCACTGGATTCGGTAGAACCGGAGAGGGCTCGGCATGGCTGACGCACGATGACGATCCGAAGCTGGGGCCATAGCGAGTCCGCACTGCGCGCCGCGCAGGTCGTCAGCATCATCTCGATCGCGGTTCTGGCAGGCGCCAACGCGGGTGGATATGACGGCGTGCTCCTGGGCGGCATCCTGCTAACGGCGTCTCTGCTGATCGCGATCGCCGCATTCGTGAGCGCGTTCGACCAGCTCTCCTCGCAACAGCGCGATCTCTTTGGGTGGATTACGCTGGCGGCCGCCATGGGAACGCTGGCGAAGATATCCTGGACAGCCCATGTCGTCTCGAACGGCGTCCCACCGACTTTTCCCGCGCTCTCCGATTACCTGCTATTGGGGACGGAGGTAGCCGTCGCGGCCGGTTTGGGCCGCATGCTGTACACCAATCGAGGGCGCATCGGGCTAGTTGATGTCTTCCTAATGGGGGTGACGGCTGCGGCGATACTGTTGCCGCTAGGGACGTTTCGAGCTGCCATTCCATTTCTGAATCCAATGACTACCGCCTACGTGATCGGCGGTCTCTCGATTCTCGCGGCCATAACGAGCCTCGTGCTGCTGGCCATGGCTGTCACCTGGAACGGCGACGACTTGTCCCGTCGGACGATGCTCGGGTTGATTGCCGGAACGATCGCGCTGGCTATCCTCACCGCGTGGTTCGCGCAGCTCGGGTTGAACGGCACGCGACCCGCGCAGATATCGATGGATTTCCTGATCGGCGTGGCGATTCTGGGTTTCGTATCCGCGCTGGACATCCGCCGGTCGCTGCCTTCTCTCGAACTCAGGGTCGCGGAGAGAACGGCCGCCTTGAGCGGAACCGTGGAGGAGTTGAAGGGCGTGATAACGGAGGAGCGGGCGATGCGGACCCAGATCATCGAGCGCGAGCGGCTTGCATCGATCGGGTCGATCGTCGGTGGGGTCGCGCACGAGATCAACAATCCGTTGAGCAGCATCAGCGCCTTCGCGCAGCTGTTGCTGACCGAGAAGAATCTCACGGAGTCGCAGCGCGATTCGCTCGACGCCATCTACGGAGAAGCCACGCGCGCCGCCAACGTAATTCGTGACTTGCGCGCGTTCGCGCGCCGGAGCGCGTCCGAGAGTCGCGCTGTCGATCTGAACGAAATCATCGGGCGGACGGTGCGGTTGCGTAGCTACCAGATGGATTCCGGCAACGTGCAGGTCCTGACCGAGCTGGATGCGAATCTGCCGATGGTCACCGGTGACCCGCAGCAGCTGCAGCAGGTCGTCGTGAGCCTCATGTCCAGCGCCATTGTGTCGATGAAGGATGGCGGCGTGCTTCGCGTGGTGACGCGCGCCGAGCGGGTCACGGAAGGCAAGCGCGTGCTCGCCGAGTTCACCGACACGGGCCCCGGAATTCCCGAGGAGTTGCGGGATCGCATTTTCGATCCGTTCCTGAGCGTCCAGGGATTCGGCGAGGGGGTAGGGATGGGGCTTAGCGTCAGTTACGGAATCGTGGCGGCTCACGGCGGCTTGCTGCGACTCGCCGATGGGTCGCAGGGGAATACCAGGTTCGTCGTCGAGCTGCCTGCGGCGCGCTGGCAGTCCGATGCAGCGGACGTGCCGATTACTTCGCCCTCTTCGTCGTAAGCGCATGGTTTACTTCCCCAAGGCAACCGAGCCGTACCAACGGAGGATTTCGGACGAAGAGTGGGATGGCCACGGTCCGAGCGCTTTTCGCAAGCTGGCCTTCTCGGCAGTCGAGATGGCGCTAATCACCGGGTTGCTCATCAGGGTCTTTCGCGCGTTCCTGCTGACGAACGCCGGGAGCGACCGGCCCGTCTTGCTCGCACTCGGATTCCTCGTGGGCGCCGTATTCCTGTTCGCGATGGCCACGCTGCATCTCGGGAACTTTCCGCTGCGTCACTGGATATGGCGCGCGCCGCTCTTCGCGCTGCTCGTGGCGGCGACGGAGCTTGTGGTGAGCGCGGGACTGATTTCGCTGGGCAGGGAGCCCCTGGGCACGGCGCGGGCGACATTCGCGGACTGGCCGGGGATGGCCGCGGACGTTTTCCTGCTACGGCTCGTCGCGACCTCGGCGTACGCGCTGGCCCTCGCGGTGATCGTGCAGTGGACGCGAACCCACTCGTTAAAGCGAGCCCACCGCTTATAATTCGCCATGGGCGACAACGGTAAGCGCTTGATCGTCGTGGGCGATCGCGTGCTGGTGAAGATCGAAGCGGGAGAGGACCGGACCAAGGTGGGGCTCTACCTTCCCCCGACGGCCATGGAAAGCCAGGCCGTGCAGGGCGGAACCATCATTGCGACCGGCCCCGGGCTTCCGATGCCCGACCTGATCGACAACAGCGAAGAGCCCTGGCGCGTGGCGATGCGCGAGACGAGGTTCGTTCCGATGCAGGCGCGGACGGGCGACTACGCGCTTTTTTTCAGAAAGGCGGCGGTCGAGATCACTTTCGACGGAGACCGGTATCTGGTCGTGCCGCAGACAGCCATACTTGCACTCGTGCGCGAGCCGCACGTGGAGGATTAGAAAATGTACGACGAGAGGCTGGTGGCGCCGATGCGCGAAGATCTCACTCGACTGGGTGTCGAAGAGATGCGCACGGCGGAAGCCGTGGACGCAAAGCTCAGGGATTCCAGTGGTACGACGCTGGTGGTAGTCAACTCGGTCTGCGGCTGCGCCGCGCGCAATGCGCGACCTGCTGTTGAGCGCGCCCTGCAGCACGAGGTCAAGCCGGACGCTGCAACTACCGTATTCGCGGGCCAGGACGTCGCCGCGGTCAGTCAGGCGCGGAGCTACTTCACCGGCTATCCGCCGTCATCCCCCCAAATCGCTCTGCTCAAGGACGGCAAGCTCGTGTTCATGCTCGAGCGCCACCAGATCGAGGGACGCACGGCCGAGGAGATCGCTAAGGATCTCACGGGCGCGTTCGACCGCTACTGCGGGGCCGCGCGCGCGGCGTGAGTTCCTGGCGTTTCCATGCGGGTCGCGCGGGCTAGGCGTAGCGGATCCAGTGGGCCAGCTCGCGCAGCGTTGGGCGTTTGCCGTACATCAGTAGCCCCACTCGGTAGATGCGGGCAGCGAGCCACACGACCAGCAGACAGGACAGCAGCAGCACGATGAGCGAGCCGATCAACTCCGAAGTCGGCACGTTGATGATGGTCAATCGCAGCGGCATGATGATCGGCGACGAGAAGGGAAGCCACGACATCGTTGTTGCGAGCCCGCCGGTCGGATTGAACGTCACGGGCTGAATGAAGATCGCCGCGGCCACGAGCATCAGCATCACCGGCTGTGCGGCCTGCTGCGCCTCCTGGTCGCTGTTCACCATCGCGCCCACGGCCGCGAACAGCGCGGCGTAGAAGATGAAACCGAGCACGAAGAACAGCAGCAGTAGCAGCCCGTCTCCCGGAGAAACGCCAGGGAGCTGAAACGGCGGCGCGGGGATCCCAAAAACGCTGAAGATCTGCACCCTGTAAGTCAGGAACGTCACTACCGTCGCGACCCAGACCAGTTGCTGCGTCAACCCTACCGCGCCCACCCCAAGCACTTTCCCCGCAAGCAGCGTTTCCGGACGTACGCTCGACACCACGACTTCCGCCACGCGCGTCGTCTTCTCCTCGATCACTCCGCGGAGAATGTTCTGGCCGTACAGGATGATCGACATGTACAGCAGGAACGCGATCCCGAGCCCGAAGAAGGCGCTGACCGCGCCGGATCCCCCCCGCCCTTCGTCCGTGATGCGCTCCGTTCGAAACGCAAGCCGGCCGGTGGTCAGCTCGCGGGACCTGTCGGCGGACACACCCTCGGCTTCAAGCCGGTAGCCCAGAACCGTGCTACGCACCGCTTCGCGCACCGCCTCCATCGCCGTCAGCGAGCTCGCGTGCCGGCCCGCATATCGCGCGCTCTCCCCCGCAGTCGTCTGCTGGTCGAGCACCAGATAGCCCGACTTGGCTTCGCGCATGACTTCGGCGGTCGCAAGACTCTCCGCAGCGCTCAATTGGGACGGCGGAATGACGCGTACTTCCGGCGCGCGCTCGGGGCCCGCGCCAAACCCGCGCATCGATTCCGACACCCGCGCGCCGAGACCCGTGTTGGTCGCGTCGATGATGACGGTGGAGCTAATGTCGGCGGCGCTCTTGGTCTTGAGCGTGAGCCAGGCGGGAACGATCATGAGCGCCGCAAAGAGCAGCGGGCCGAAGACAGTCGCGATGATGAACCACTTGGTGCGAACGCGCTCGA
>Ga0136633_1003480_pt1 | contig 10339 bp, 12 predicted proteins | sample AntDrymeUQ832206_2_FD_105494 | JGI IMG/M metagenome (GOLD analysis project Ga0136633, IMG submission 105494) | Polar desert sand microbial communities from Dry Valleys, Antarctica - metaG UQ83 (22.06) | ecosystem: Environmental > Terrestrial > Soil > Desert | place: Antarctica: Dry Valley...
CCTGCCCGCAGCGCTCGACGTCCCGGTGCGGTCCGCCGACTCGATGCCCGCCCCGCTCAGCTTCCGCGCCGATCCGACCATCGTCTCTGCAAGAGCCGCCTTCGGGCTCTAGCCGGGCTTCGCTGCGCAACCCACGAAAGGCAGCAGCATGTCGACCACCGTCACCACCCCGCCCAAGCCGATCAAGGTCGCCGCTCCGCGCTGGGACTCGGAGGCGCGCTGGCTGGCCGGCGGCGCTGCCGTGTGCCTCGGCCTGCTCTGGCTCGTCGTCGGCGCGCTGTTCGTCGGCATCGACCAGACGCAGCGCGATGCGCACGGCTTTCTGATGAACCCCACGAGCGACTTGCGCAGCGCCGGCGCGGCACTTGTCGCCGACGAGCCGCAAGCCGGGGGAGACAGCGGGTTGCACTATGACGTTACCGGCGACGCCCAGATCACCGTTCGCAGCACGCGGGACGTCTTCGTCGGGATCGCGTCGCCGTCCGCGGCCGAGCGCTACCTGCGCGGCGTCGCGGTGCGGCGCATCGACGACCTGGCCGACACGGGCGGCACGCCGGCCCGCGGTGGTGCGGCGGCGGCCCGCCCCGCCGATCAGCCGATCTGGGTCGCCTCCGCTTCGGGTCTCGGCGAGCAGCGGCTGCGCTGGACGGCGTCTGACGGCGACCAGCACGTCGTCGTGATGAACGCCGACGGGTCACGCGGCGTCCCGGCGACGATCGCGGTCGGCGCACGCAATCCGAGCTACATCTCGCTCGGCCTCGGCCTCGGCCTGCTCGGCGTCGGGACGGCCATGGTCGTGGGCGGCCTGCTCATCATGCCCCTGCGACGCGTGCGAGGGCGGTGAGTCATGAAGCCGGGGCCTGCCGCGGCTCAAGGGATCGTGGCCGGCGCCGTCGCCGGCGTACTCGCCGGCGCCGCGATCGGCGGTGGATCGTTCATGGGACCGGCCATCGCACTCGGCGCCGCACTCGGCCTCGTCGCCGGCAGCGCCGTCGAGGCATGCCGAGAGCGTCCGGGCGGTATCAGATGACAACTCCGCCGCTTCTCGCTTGCGCTGTTGCTGGCAATCAGCGCGGCCGCGCCGGCCGGCGCTGCCGCCGACGCGCCATGGACCGAGCCGGTCGGTCTCGGCCCTGGCGTCGCACGGGTGGCGAGCCCGGCGGTGATGCCCGCGTCACCCACGACGACCCTGCTCACGTGGCGCATGCGACTGCTCGAGCCCGCGACGCCGCAGGCGCCGAGCACCGACCGCGCCGTCGTCGCCACGCGCGCGGCCGACGGCACGCTCGTGCGCCGCGCGCTGCGCGACGACGTCGTCCCGCAGGTGCCGTGCGGCTCGCGCTGCGTCGCCGTCCTGCGCCAGCGCAGCGTGGCCCGCCGGCGCGTCGGCCTCGGCGTCTCGATCGGCTCGGGCGCAGGCCCGCCTCGGACGTCTGCACACGCTCGCCCGCTACCTGCCGAAGGGCTTCAGCGAGGGGAGAGCGCGAGCGCGCCCGCGATCGCCACCCACCCCGGCGGCGCCGTCGCCGTCGCGTGGATCGAGGCCGAGGGCCGCTGGCTGCGCGTCGCGCTGCGCAGGCCCGGCGCGGCGTTCGGGCGCCCGCGCACGATCGCGACGCAGGAGCGCGGCACCCTGCGCCTGCCGCGGCTCGTCTTCCACGCCCGCGCCGCCGTGACGCTGGCCTACACGCGCGAGTCGATCGTCGCCAACCGCCGCCGCCGCGCCGTCGAGGCGCGTCGCGTCCCCATACGCGGCGCCGCCGAGCCGAGGCAGGTCGTCGGCCCGGCGCCGGAGAGCCAGACCGACCTGCGGATCGCGGCCTCGCCCGGCGGGCGCACCGTCGTCGTCTGGGGCGACGTGCACGGGACGGTCATGGGCTTCGAGAGCCGCTGGGTCGTGCGCGCGGCAATCCGCGCGCGCAGCGCGCGACGGTTCGCCGCCGCGTAGGTGCTCGATCCCGGGGCCCTCAAGGCGGCCGGGGCTCCCGGGAACGTCAGGCTCGGGATCGCGGCGGACGGCACCGCGACCGTGCCTGGTCGGCCTACACGCGTCTCGTCCCGCTCCCAGCCACGGAGGTGCGCGCCGCGACCGCTCCTCCGGGCCGGCGCTTCGGTGCGCACCAGTCCGTCTCCCCGCAGGAGGCCGTCGGCGGCCTGTCGGACCTGGCGGTCGCGCCGAACGGCGCCGCGCTGCTGGCCTTCGCGGCGTACACCGGAGGCTCTGGACGCCAGCTGATCGCGGCGGCCGTTCGACCGGCTGGGTCACAGACCTTCGGGCCGCCCGAGATCGTCGCCCGAACGCGCGTCAGCGTGTTCAACTCCGTGGACGAGGCGCCGGCGGCCGGCATCGACGGCAGCGGTGTCCCGACGGTCGCCTGGGCGGCTGAGAGCACGACCGGTGAGCCGCCCCTGCATGCGCCGATGAGACTCGATCGTGCTGCTGTCAACCCGCTCGCGCGGCGCTCGCTGAAGGGAAAGTACGGATCCGGATCGCGGATCGGCGCGGTGTTCGCGGCCGCGCCGCGTGCTTAGCGTGGACACGGCAATCGTCCGAGAGGAAACATCGTGAGCGCCGTTCCCACCAACGAGGCGCAGGCCGCCCTGCGCAGATTCACCGAGCTCACGCGCGACGATGTCGAGTTCGCCGGCGGCAAGGGCGCCAGCCTCGCCGAGCTGACCCAGGCCGGCGTCCCGGTGCCGCCGGACTTCGTGGTCGGCGCGCCCGCATACGCCGCCTTCTGCGACGCGGGCCACCTGCGCACGCGGGTCGCGGCGCGCCTGGACGGGCTCGACGTGGAGGACACCGCCGCACTGGAGGTCGCCTCGGCCGAGGTGCGCGCGATGATCGCCGGCGAGCCGGTGCCCGAATCGCTCGCCGACAGCATCCGCCTGGCGTACGCCTATACGTTGCGGCGCGCGCGGGGCGGTCAGCGGCTCCGCGACATGGTCCGGCCAGGGACGGCCTGCTCGCCGCTTCGGTTGAGGCAACCACCATTTGGAGGCGACAGATGGTCAGATTGACGTGTGTGCACTGCGGGCTCTCGTACGCCGGCGCGACCTTGCCGCAGTACCTGGCGGCAACTGCGGGGGCGTCCTGCCCGCGCTGCGGCACGCCCCTGACCGAGTTTCCCGAGAGCGTCGATGATGTGCCACGGTTCGGGGCCATGACGTACAGACGCGGTCGACTCGCGAGCGGCGTGCAGGAGACGACGGCAAAGGTCTGAGCGGCGGGCCGGGGCGGGGTGTCAGTCCGCGCTGATGGCGGTCCGGCCGCACCTCACGGCGCGGTCGTCGTCGACACGGCATCCCCGGCGACGAGCTCGATCGCACGGTGACGCGGCACGACGAGCACCGCGCACGGGGCGTGGTCTACGAGGTACCGCGAGACGCTTCCGACGAGCGCGCTGCGCATCGCCCCGTGACCGTGCGAGCCGGCCACGAGCAGATCGACGTCGTCGGCGCACGCCTCGACGATGGCCGGCGCCGGACCGCCGATCGGCAGGCGGATCGAGATGTCGAATCCCTGTGGCAGCAGACGGCTCGCGGCGCGTTCGAGCACGATGCGCATCGCCTGCGTGATCTCGCGGTCGCGTTCGTGGTCGGGCAGGTGCGGGATGTACTCGCCGGGCGGCAGGTCGGTGACGCCGATCAGCACGAGCGACGCGCCCAGCCGTCCTGCCAGCGCTGATGCCGCCCGCAGGGCGCGGCGCGACTGCTCACGCCCGTCGTAGGCGACCGCGATCCGGCGCACCGGGCGCTCGGCGTGCCCCTGGGGGACCACGAGCACGGGGCACGGCGAGCCGTGGATGACGCGCTCGCCGACGCTGCCGGGCACGACCCGCCCGACGCCGCCGCGATGGGTCGCGCCGACGGCGAGCAGCGCGGCGTGCTCCTGCCGGGCAAACCGGTCGAGCTCGTGCGGCACCGACCCGCCGGCGACCGCGAAGGCCTCGACGTCCTCGGGCACGTGCTCGAGGACGCCCAGCGCCGTCTCGCGCGCGACCGCCGTCAGGTCGGCGTTCTTTGCGATGAGCGTCTCCGGTCCGTAGGGCGAGGGCAGGGGGTGGACATCGGGATAGACGTAGGCCGCGACGACCTTCGCGCCCGTGTCGCGCGCCAGCCGCTGGGTGAAGCGCAGCGCGGCCATCGCGGCGCCGCTGTCGTCGTATGCGGTGAGATAGGTGGGCGGCATCGGTCCTCCTTGGGGATGGGCGTGTCAGCGCACGTCGCGGCGGTCGAAGAGCACGGCGCCGGCCGCCGTCAGCACCACCGCGACGGAGTCCGGACGCGTGATCCGTCGGGTGGGTGCTGCGCGATGCGGGCCGTTCTGGCGGGGAAATCGACATGTCGCGGAGCTTGGTCACCGGTCCAACCGTCGCAGCGTTGCTTCCGCCAGCCATCGGGGCTTTACCGCACGTCGGGTCGTAGCCCGTACGGACGGACCTGACGGCGTCGCCGTCGTTGGCCCGAGGTCCCGATGGGTCGGTCGGCGTCATGGTCGGCGCGCGGACCGTCGTTGGGCGTGGTCGTGGAGCCCGGAGCAGATCTCGGGCCGGCTGCGCCTGAACTTTCCCGATGATGAGTCGATGCGCGTCTCCAATGAGGCGATCTACCAGTCGCTCAGACTGCGGCCCTGAGCCGACAGTCCCCATGCTCGCGAGCAGCGTCGAGGTCCTCGGCCGACAACGGCTCATCGACGCCGACATCGCCCGCTACCTCGACGACCTCGAGCTGCTGCTCGCCGACCCCCAGGGTCCGGTTCGCCTCGACGAGCACGGCGAGCTGCACCTCAGCCCGCTCGCCGCCGCGGTCGTCGACGCAGCGGTGCTGGCCGAGCGCGACGCGGTCGTCGCACGACTGCCCGGTCGACCGTTGACCGAGCTGCTGATCGAGACAGACCTCGAAGCCCACTGGAGCAAGCACCGCACCCACGCCGGCGGCGCCCGGCCGCGCGTGCCCGAGCTGGAGCACCGCCGCAACCTCTACGCCGCGATCCTCGCCCAAGCCCGGACCGCGAGCCCATTCATGCGGTCAGGAGCCCCGTCGAGCATCGCTGCGACGGTCGGGTCGTCGAGGTGCCGGCCAGACGCTCGCCGAGCTCTTGAGGAGCTAGCCCGGCGGTCCATCGCTGGCCGCAGCCGAATGGATTGACCGCCGTGGAGCGGCGTCCGTTGGCGCCACGGACGACCGGTCGCAGCTGAACGTGCGACCGATCCGAGGCGATCCTCCGTCGCGCGCTTCGGGCGGCCACGGCCGTACGCAGCAATGCCTATGCCCTCACCTACTCATCATCCGTCTAAGGCCCCTAGCAGTCGGTGGGTCGGGTGGCGCGCAAGGCTATGGCGGTCGCGGTCATATCGGCGAGTCGTGCGTGGGTCCGCATGCCGTGCGGCATCCTGGACGTCGCGCAGCGAGACGCCTTCGTTGAGCGACAGCGTCACGAACGTGTGTCGCAGCGCATGGGGGTGCAGCTGGGGCTGCCCGATCTGGGCTCCCAGGTGCTTGATCGTCTTGCCGGCGTACTGACGCGTCATGTGCGACCCGCGAGGGGAGAGGAGCAGCGGGCCCGCGTCCCGGTCGCCTTGCGCGGCTGTGGCAGCGGCATGCACGGCGGCGTTGAGCGGGACGCGCTCGGACTTCGCACCCTGGCCCTTCCCGCGGATCCGCAGGATGGGGTGGCCTTGCTCTTCGCCGATGTCGGCGATGTCGGCGCCGACGGCCTCGCTGACGCGTAGCCCGAGGTGCAGCAGCAGCAGGACGAGCAGGAGCTCGCGGGGCCCTGTGGCTCGCGCCACACGGATGAGTTGGCGGGCCCGATGCTTACTGAGCCCGAGCGTCGACACGGTGTCTGGCACGCGTGGCCGGGCGACGCGCGCGACGGGGTTCTTGTCGATGACGCCTTCCTCGCGGGCGTACTCATAAAAGCCCGACAGGCATGCCAGCCGGCGGCGGACGGTCGTCGGTTGGGCGCCGTCGAGGCTCTGCTGGTAGCGATCGATCGCGACGCGGGTGACGGCGAACGGCAGCACGGCCTGGCGGTCCAGCCAGACGAACCAGTGCGCGAGATCGCGCGCATACGCGTCGCGGGTCGTCATGGCATGACAGCCGAGCAGGAACGCGATCGCGATCTCGCCGGGCGTCTGCAGTGTGCGGCCGAGCGGCAACTCGCCGGTCGCGGCGAACATAAGCATCGCGGCCGCAAGCTCGCGTCGAGCACGCCGGTCGTCGCGTTGGGCGCCGACGATCTCGACGGGTTCGGGCAGCAGTTCCTGGCCGTCCATTGCCCCATCGTAGTCGTTCCATAACTCCCGTTACGGAATCGCGGGGGAGGAGGCGACGTGGACAGCACTTGCGATCACGACGCGGCGACGGCAGAATGACGACATGACACCGACCACCGCGCAAGACGCCGTCGAAGAAGGAACGAGGATCGGCCGTAGGCTCACCGCACGGCCGACGGCACGCCGAGCCGACGCTTACCCGTGGGCGCGGTGGGAAGACGGGGAATGGTGGCTGATCAAACGCGGCGACCAGTTCCGCTGCACGCCCGCCGGCATGCGTTCCACGCTCCGCTCCCGGGCCACACGCCAGGGCATGCTCGTCGACGTTGTGCTACGTCCCGACGACCAGCAAGTCCCCGCTGGTAGGGAGCATCAGTACATCGCGTTTCGCTTCCGCAGGCCCGAATAGCAGGCTGGGCGCAGCGAGCCGCCGAGGGGGGTTCCGTCCGGTTACCGATCGGTCACCGGTCAGTACCCCCGGGGGTCGGCGGACTCCGGGAGCGCCCGGGCAACCCTCGCCATACGCATCGTCAAGCGAGGCTGTCCAGCGGCACGCAACCGTATGCAGCCACTGTGCCGTCCGCTGCTCAGGCCACAGACGCGAACCGGGCGCTCAATAGGGGTCGCCGCTACGTCGGATGTACGTCAGACTTGCGTCAGCGCATGAGCTGGGCGCCTGCGCGCGCAGTAGGGTCCTGCGGTGCCCCCGCGCGCTGAATACACCAACCCGCTGACGCGCCCGCTGCAACGCGTGGGCGCCTGGCTGCGGCAGCATCCCGAGCTCGCCGACGGCGTGATCTTCTTGGCCGAGCAGCTCGCGACACCGGCCGGCGACCTGCATGCCGGTGAAAAGATCGCCCGCGCCGTACTGCCCCCGAATTGGTGGCGGCTGACGGCCGCCGAGCGCCAACAGGCGATGTCGCTCGTCGGATCATCCGCCGTCTGCCTGATCTGGGTGCGCCGCGCCGACATCGTGCGCAGACTCCTCGCCACCGAGGACAAAGCGGCCCGCGACACGGCGCTGCTCGCCGCGCGAGCGCAGATCCTCGACGACGTCGACGCTATTCTCAAGCAGGCATACGATCCCAAGCTCGGCGCACCGATCGCAGCTGCGCGCGAGGCCGTCGCCGCCGAGCGCGCCGGCATGCATCACGCGGCGCAGGCGCTCTGCGGGTCGATCGTCAGCGACGTCCTCGCCAAGCACTACGGCACGCCGAACTTCGCCGACGCTCGCCGTCGCCTCGAGCAACAGTCGCTGACGATGGGCAGCGTGCGGTTCTGGCGGCGCGCGTCGGTGCAGTCAGCGCTGCTCGCCGCGATCGCCCAGACGTGGGTTGAACCCCGGCCGGAGGGGTTCAACCGTCATCTGACGGCGCATGGCGTCGACAGTGCCCAGTTCACCCCCGCGCACGCCCTCGAGGCGCTGCTGCTGGTCGGCGCGATCCTGCGTGAGGTCCACGAGATCTATGCGCCCGCAGGCGGCGGTGCCCCGCGCCCGCTCGGCGCGCCCTGATCCACGCGCTCGTGCCGCTTGCGGTGCTGCGAACCGCGGCGACGCTTACATCGCCGTGGCTCCTTCAGGATGCGGCAGGCCACCGCGGGGGCAGCCCGAACCCCGCGGCGGGCGTCGCCGTCGCATCGTGCGTGACGATCCTGCCGTCACGCTGAATCTCGTAGCGACACCACGGCAGCGCATCATCGGGCAGCGGGTGCCGCGCCCACGGGTTGGTCCACAGGATCGGCTTGACGACGGCGCATCCCGTCGGCCGCAGGTCGAACACGGTCAGGACGGCAGAAACCCGGGGTGTTACGCGGCTCGCAGCGGTCGCCGAGCCACAGGCCGCCGCCCTGGTACTCGCCTCGGCTGGGTCCGCCGTCAAGCGAGATCCGGTGAACGATCCGCCCGAGAAGCGCCTCGGCAACGTCTTCCTCGACGGCGAACGAGCCGGCGCACAGCGCTGCGATCACGAACGGCTTGTCGTCGAGCTCGTAGCCGTGCCCGGCCTTGGTCCGTAGCGCCCTGGCGATCGGCTCGGCATCCTCGAGCTTGCGCATCTCGATGTGCCCGCGCTCCCCAGTCTCAAAGCCTTCGGTTCGCGAGCCGATGCCGCCGAAGTCCTGGCGGCCGCGCAGGTCCGCGCGGATCGCGGTGACGCCGACGTCCACGATCCAGCCGTCGTGCTCGATCCTCATCTCCCGCGCGGCACGGTCACCGTCGCCTTCCTGCTCTTCGTCGGGGTCGAGCTCGGCAAGCCACCGGTCGATCTTCGCGACGAGTTTGTGGCCAGGTGTCCGAGGCCCGACTTCGCGTAAGGCCACGCCGACGAGGAACTCGCGGTTCTCCAGGCGGTCGATCGCGTCGTAGAGCTGCTCCACGCGGGCGCGGTTGCCGGGCCCGACGATGTCGTCACCGGTGATCATGGTCGCTTCGATCTGAAAGTCCATGCTGGCGCGGCGCAGCCGGAAGTCTGGGCGCCGTTCGCTCGTGGCGTCGTTGCCGATGTCGACCGTGACGTCGTAGTCAAGGCGCGTGGCGATCTCGTGGACGTACATCTCGAAGAACGCGCCGCGGTGCGTACGGGTCGCGGCGTTGCGAAAGCGCTCGCGGATCTGCGGTTGGGCGCTTGCCGGCAGCCGCGAGAACCAGTTGTCCATCAGGGCTCGTGCGCGATCGGCGACGTCGCCGGCGGTGTGATCGAGATGCTCGAACTCCGAGGCGCGATAGGGCATGGGCCCCGGGGTTCGAACCCCCGGTGAGAACAGCGACGCGTTCGGTGTCTGACGGTCGGCCAACACCCTTGACGCTACGCGGGGCGCTGGACGGAGATGCCGTCGCGTGCCAGTGCACTCGTGATCTATTGGTGGCTGAGGCACCGAAGTTTGAGAGCCGGTGCACTCCTCAAGCGTCTCCCGCGGAGTACGAGCGCGGTTGAGCCCGGGCGTGTTCGGCCGCCTTTCGGCGCCATGCGCCCGCTGCGGCTGCGCCGCGCATCACGACGTCGCGCGCGAGCGCGCCGACCTTCACGTTGGCTGCCCCTTCGTACAAGTCGAGCGTCTGGTGCGCGGTCAGCAGCGGCAATCCGGTCGAGTTCCTCGTCCGTCACCACGATCGGTGACTCGGACGTCGCTGGGGCCCGCGTCGATCTCCACTTGCATGCGTGCTGCGAGGTCCAGGACGTTGCGGTCGCGCAGATCGTCCTTCGTGTAGCCGATCGCGGAAACGAACTCCTCGACGGGCATGCCGAGCGTTTCGGCGTTGGCGATCGCGAACGCCAGCGATTCGCGGTCGCCGGAGCGGCCCTTGCGTGCCGCGCCGCCAGGCCGAAGAACGCCGCCAGCTGGGCGACGACGACACGGCGCTCCAGCGGCGTCGAGGACCCGGTCGCTGCTTCGCCGACACCGTGAGCATCGGCGTCACTCGCCGGCGACGCTCGGTCCACGGGCGCCTCGCACGTGAGCGGAGCCACGCGACCAGCAGGACCGTGGCGGCGTTCGCGGCCGATCCATCCGATGAGCACGCCGACGGCGGCCCACAGCACGGGCCGAGCCGCGCCTGCGAGGCGCCGCTGTGGCCTGTCGCGGCGTAACACCACGAGCATCGTGTCAGCGTCAACGGCGGAGCCGCCGCCGGCTGCCCGCTCGGTAGATGCACGGTCGTCTGTCCCGGTGTTCGGCCGGTTGCTGCCCGCCCTGAGCGACGATGAATACGAGTGGCTGCTGCCGCAGCTTCCGGCGGGAGCCGACAGCCAGCAGGCGACCGAGGCGGTGCTGCGCTGGATGGGCGACATCGCGCAGACACTCGAGGTCGTGTGGCCGGCGGCGTTCGACGGGCAGCTTTGTCGCCCGCCGGATCCCGATCGGCAAGCGGCCCGGCACGATCGCACTGCAACGCCTCGCCGAACTTCCCGAAGCCCTCGTCCGCGCCAGCGCGATCAGCTAAGCACGCGAGCTACATTCAAGGCGCGACCCGGAACGTCAGCGCCCCTCAGGATCACGTCGTGTCGCTCCGAGGATCACGCGGTGTCGTTTGCAGAATCACGACGTGTCGCAACACGCGA
>Ga0136633_1003481_pt1 | contig 10337 bp, 12 predicted proteins | sample AntDrymeUQ832206_2_FD_105494 | JGI IMG/M metagenome (GOLD analysis project Ga0136633, IMG submission 105494) | Polar desert sand microbial communities from Dry Valleys, Antarctica - metaG UQ83 (22.06) | ecosystem: Environmental > Terrestrial > Soil > Desert | place: Antarctica: Dry Valley...
GTGCCGGCGGGAAGCGCCAGAATTCCGCCCGCGATATGAATGGCCATGATGATGTTCATGCCGCTTCCGCTTCCTCGGCGGCGTCGGGAAGGAACTCGAGGATATCGCCGGGCTGGCAGGCCAGAGCGGCGCAGATCGCCTCGAGGGTTGAGAAGCGGATCGCGCGCGCCTTGCCTGTCTTGAGGATCGACAGGTTCACGATCGTGATGCCGACGCGCTCCGCGAGCCCGGTGAGCGTCATCCGGCGATCGTGGAGCAGATCGTCGAGCTTGACGGCAATCGCCATCTCAGACCGTCCCTTCGAGGTCGTCGCGCATCCGCGCGCCCTCGGCAAAGATGCGGGCGAGGATGAAGGTCAGCAGCACCGCCAGCCAGCCGTTGATCGAAAAGCCGGCGTCGAGCGCGACCGGATTCTGAGGCGTCGAGATCGCCTTGCCGACGGCGCCGATCGCCATGCTGAGCAGCTGGAGCGCGAGCAGCGTCCAGGCGATGGCTTGCAGCCGCAATGCGTTGGCCGCGACGAACGGATCGCCCCTGCGCACCGTTCCGACGATCGCGACCAGCCGCCTCAGCACGAGATCGTTGAGCGGTACGCCAATCAAGCCCAGCGCGGCGATCGAGCGCAGCCCCATCAGCATCGCGGGAATCCCGGAGGCCGGCGTGATGCCGAGCGCGGTCATCGTCCAGCTTTCGGCGACGATGGTCGCGGTGAGCAATGCGAGGATGGCCGCGCCGCCCATCCAGTTCACCACGATCAGGATACGCAGCACGACATGGGCAATCGGTAGAACCGCGGAATCGCTTCGGGGCATTGCTCAACACTCCCTGAATTATCGATAAACGATATATGAATTATCGATATTCGTCAAACGCAAAAGTTGGAGAATGCGGCACCCTTCCGCTCACCCTTTCGCGCAGGTTCTTGAGGCCGTAGGCCTTCGCACTCGTCTTCTTCGGTCGAACGCCCTCATGAAAATCATCGGCTCCTACGTCTCGCCCTATGTCCGCAAGGTGCTCGCCTGCATCGCGCTGAAGGAGCTGGACTATGAGATCGACCCGATCACGCCCTTCTTCGGCGGCGAGGCATTCGAGCGACTTTCGCCGCTGCGTCGCATACCGGTGCTGGTCGACGGCGATCTGGTGCTGAGCGATTCGACGGTGATCTGCGCCTGGCTGGACGAGGCCTATGAGGGCCATCCGCTCCATCCCGCCACGCCCGCCGAGCGCGCGCGTGCGCGCTGGCTGGAGGAATATGCCGATACGCGGCTCGGCGACCTGACGATCTGGGGATTGTTCTACCAGAAGTTCGTCCATCCGGCCGTCTGGGGCGAGCCGGGCGATGCGGCGCGTATCGAGAGCACATTGAGCGAGGGCCTGCCGGCCGCACTCGACTATCTCGAGGGCGAGGCGCCCGCCGCCGGCTATCTCTTCGGGGAGATCGGCCTGGCCGACATCTCGATCGCGACCTTCTTTCGCAACGCCTCTTATGCGGGTTTCGAGATCGACGCGGCGCGCTGGCCGCGCACGGCAGGCCTCGTCGCGCGCACCCTCGCCCATGATTGCATCGCCCGCTTCCTCCCCTTCGGGCAGGCGCAGCTCGGCACCAATCCGGCCGGGCGGCGGCAAGCCCTGCTCGCCGCCGGCGCGCCGCTGACGACGGAGACCGTGGGAACGCGCGAACCGCGCAAGGGCGTGATGACGCTGTAGAGGGCCTCAGCGCCGGACGGCGCGACGCGGCAGCGGCATCACGCGGGCTGGCGCTTCAGGCGCCGCGGCCGCGCCGATCAGGAATTGCTGGACGGCCACGGCTGGCATCGCCCGGCTGTAATGCCATCCTTGCGCGAACGGCACGCCGAGCTGGCGCAACGTCGCGGCTTCCGCCGCCGTCTCGACGCCCTCCGCAATGATGCGGCTGCCGAGCCGGGCGGCGAAGGCGACCATCGCCTGGACGAGCGCGTGGCGCGCCTGATCCGTGTCGACTTTGCGGGTCAGGCCCATGTCGAGCTTGAGCAGGTCCGGCTTCAGATCGACGAGATGCCGAAGCCCCGAATAGCCCGCGCCGACATCGTCGATGGCGATCCGGGCGTGAGGCCTGATCGCGGCGAGCGCGGCGTTCAGCGCGTCATAATCGTCGATCTGGGCATGTTCGGTGACTTCCACGACCAGCCGCCCCGCCGGTGCGCCGGCGAGCAGCGCCGGAAGTTCGCCGCTCAGCACCGTTTCGGGCGAGGCGTTGAGCGCGACATAGAGGCCGTCGGGAATATAGGGCAGGCCGCGCAGCGCCTGGCGGATCGCGCGCAATTCGAGCTCGATGCCCATGCCGACATCGGCGGCCGCCGCGAACCAGGTGCTCGGGCAGCGCGGACCGCCTTCCTCCAGCGGGAAGCGTGCGAGGCTTTCGACGCCGACCGGGCGGCCATCGGAGAGCGCGTGGATCGGCTGATAGTGAATGGTGATGGCGTCGCCGATCATCACCCCTTCGATCCGGTTGCGCGCGACTTCAAGCTCATGATCGCGGGTATTGTCGCGCTCGATCTGATCGATGGCGAGATCGGCAAAGGCGCGAACCGTCGCGAGATCGCGCTGGGTGAGCGAGCGATCGGGGCGTTGGCTGATGCAGCAGAAGCTGCCATAGACACTGCCGTCGCGGAGCCGCAGCGGCACGTTGAGATGGGCGCCGACGGGCAGCGCCGGGACGATCGGCAGCTCGGCCGCCAGCGGATATTCGGCGGCGTCGTGCATCAGCTCGGGCAATTGCCCGGTGAGGATGCGATAGCAGGCCGTGTTCTCCTGCGGCTCGGAATCGCCGGGGCTCGCGGGCACGGGAATATCGGCCTGAATATGGGTGAATTCACGCCGGCCGTTCACATAGCGCGAAGCGAAGGCGACGTTCATGCCGAGATGCTTGCGGACCGCATCGAGGATGCGATCGACCGCCGATAGTCCGGCAGCGCCTTCACCGGCCGAAAGAAATCCGGCGAGCGGGTTCGTTGCATCCTTCATAGCCATCGGAACTCCCTGCGCCCTGTCCTTTGACAGGCCGGGGTTACGGCGGGGTGAAGATCAGCCGAAGGGGTCGTCGAGCGAGGGCGGCGGCGTGGAGAACCAGCGCGGGCCGGCGTCCGTCATGTAGAAACAGTCTTCGAGGCGGATACCGAAGCGGCCCGGAATGTAGATGCCGGGCTCGTTCGAGAAGCACATGCCGGCCGCGAGCAATGTCGTCTCGCCATGGACGAGGTTGACCGGCTCGTGCCCGTCCATGCCGATGCCGTGGCCGGTGCGGTGTGGGGTGCCGGGGAGGCGGTAACCTGGGCCGTAACCCCAGCGCTCATATTGGGCGCGCACCGCATCGTCGACGCTGCCCGCCGGGCGGCCGATCCGGGCCGCTTCGTTGGCGATCTGCTGGCCCTGATGGACCTGATCCCAGACCCGGCGCTGCTCCGCCGTGGCTTCGCCGAAGACGAAGGTGCGGGAGATGTCGGAGGCATAGCCTTCGACATTGCAGCCGCTGTCGAGGAGGACGACCTCGCCCTCGCGCACCGCCTGCGGTTGGCCGGAGCCGTGCGGATAGGCGCTCGCCTCGCCGAGCAGGATCAGGCCGCCCGCGCCGCGGCCGCCGAGCGCCGTGACGGCGGCGACATATAGCGCCTCGATCTGCCCCGGATTCATACCGGCCCGGATTGACGGGACAATGTGGCGATAGGCGGCGATCGTGATGTCCGACGCCTTTTGCATCAGCGCCAACTCGTGCGCCGATTTGATCATCCGACAGCCGCGCACGACCGGATCGCCCGGGCGGATCTCCAGGCCCGGCATAGCCCGGCGCAGGCCGTCCGCGGCGAAGAAGCGCACCGTCTCCTCGATCCCGACCGGGCCGGTCAGGCGGCGGTCGCGGAGGAAGCCCGCGACCCGCTCATGTGGGCTCTGATGCTCGTTCCAGATCCGCACCTCGGCGGGGATTTTCAGGCTCTCGCGGACCGAAGGCTCCTCGAACTCGGGAGTGACGACGCAGGCCTCGCCTTCGCGCGGGATGATGAGCGCGGTCAGCCGCTCGCTGCGCCACCATTGCACGCCGCAGAAATAGGTCATCGAGGAGCCCGGCTCGATCAGCACGGCGGCGAGGCCGTTCCGGGCCATCAGCGCCTGGGCCTGCGCGACCCTGGCGAGATGCTCCTCGCGGCTGATCGGCACGACATCGCCGGTCATCGGGCGCAGCGCCGACGCCGCTTCCTGCGCGAAGAGCCGGAATTCGCCGAACGCGGCGAGGCCGATCGCCGCCGCGCCGCCGGCCATGAACCTACGCCTGTCGAAAGCCATTGTTTCGCCTATCATTGCCTGAACCGGGCCAGCCTAGCAGGCTCACTTGCCCTTGCCAGCCCCGGGCGGGCGGCCGCGCGGCCGGGCCTCGGGCGGCGCGATCTTTGCGCCGCGCCGCGCCAGTGCCTCGCGCAGCAGCATCTCGATTTGCGCGTTGACGCTGCGCAGGTCCGCCGCCGCGCAGCGCTCGAGCGCCTTCCAGAGCGCCGGCTCTACGCGCAACGCATAGGCTTTCTTGGGGTCCGCCACCGGCCGGACCTCACTGATAGAGGGTGCCGGCGTTGACCACGGGCTGCGCCTCGCGCTCGCCGCACAGCACCACCATCAGGTTCGACACCATCGCCGCCCGGCGCTCGTCGTCCAGCTCCACGACGCCCTTCGCGCTCAAGGAGTCGAGCGCCATCTCGACCATGCCGACCGCGCCCGCCACCAAAGTCGCCCGCGCCGCGACCACCGCCTGCGCCTGCTGCCGGCGGAGCATCGCGCCGGCAATCTCCTGCGCATAAGCGAGATGAGTGAGACCGCATTCATCGACGGTGATGCCGGCGACCTTCAGCCGCTCGATCAGCTCAAGCCGAAGCTCCGAGTTCACGACTTCGTGGCTCCCGCGCAACGTCACCTCTTCCGAATGCTCCAGATCGTCATAGGCGTAGCGCGAGCCGATCGTCCGCACCGCCGCCTCCGTCTGAACGATGACGAACGCCTTGTAATCGTCGATGTCGAACAAGGCCTGGGCGGTGTCCGTGACGCGCCAGACGACCTGCGCCGCGATCTCGATCGGATTGCCGCGCGCGTCATTCACCTTCAGCCGCTCGGAAATCATGTTGTTGGCGCGGACCGAGACCTTCTTGCGGATCATCCACGGCAGCACCCAGCGCAGCCCGCTCTTCCGGTCGGTGCCGCGATAAGCGCCGAACAGGGTAATCACCGCCGCCTGATTGGGCTGAAGCATGTAGAAGCCGCTCAGGATGAGCAGGGCCGACAGTCCGGCGCCGGTCATCGCCAGCGCGACCATGCCGCCGCGATCCGCCGCGGCCGCCGTAAAGGCCCAGCCGAGGAAGACGATCTCCGCCAACACGATCAACAGCAGCATCAGGAGGCCGCTCGCGGTGCGGGCCAGCGTCTCGTGGCTCACATTCAGGCGTACAGGCGTGGATTCGGATTCAGTCATCATTCCCTCCCAATAATGATGATATCATATTTATATGATCTGAGTTGCGCAAGCAAAAACGGGTCGGCGGTTGAGGGCGCGACGCCACGGCTCTACAGCCGGCTGGATTCTTCAGCCGCGGCGGAACCCGATGACCGACTCAAATGAAACAAGCGGAGGCTGGCGGCTCGTCATCCATGGCGGCTCCGGGATCATCGAGCGCGGCACATTGTCGGACGAGCAGGAGAAGGGCGCGAGGGCCGCGCTGAACGGCGCGCTCGCGGCGGGTGCGGCCATCCTGGAGGGCGGCGGCGCAGCGCTCGATGCGGTCGAGGCGGCGGTGCGCGTGCTCGAGGACGATCCGCATTTCAACGCCGGGCGCGGCTCCGTGCTGACCTATGAAGGCGCGATCGAGATGGACGCCTCGATCATGGATGGGCGGACGCGGGAAGCCGGCGCGGTCAATGGCGTCACCGCGACGAAGAACCCGATCGGCCTCGCCCGCGCGGTGATGGAGGAGAGCCCGCACGTCTTTCTGAGCCGCGAGGGCGCGGATCAATTCTCGCTCGATCATGGCATCCCGCAGGAGGCGCCAGCCTATTTCGAGATCGCCGAACGGCGGCGTCAACTCGAGGAATTGCGCGAGCGTCCGGAATCCGAGCAATTCGACGTGCACCTGAAATATGGCACGGTCGGCGCGGTTGCGGTCGATGGTCAAGGCCATGTCGCCGCCGCCACGTCGACCGGCGGCCTGACCGGCAAGCGCTGGGGGCGGATCGGCGATTCGCCGATTATCGGCGCGGGCTGCTTCGCCGACGACCGCGCCTGCGCCGTCTCCGCGACCGGCGCGGGCGAATATTTCCTGCGCATCGGCGTCGCCCACGAAATTGCGGCGCGTATCCGTTTGGGCGGCGACGATGCACGCACCGCCGCCGACGCGGTGATGGCCGAGGTGAAGGCGCTGGGCGGCACCGGCGGTGTCATCGTCGTCACGCCCGGCGGCGAGGGCGTGTGGAGCTTCAACACGCCGGGTATGTATCGCGGCGAGGCCTCCGCTGCAGCGCGCAGGGTCGCGGTCTACGGCGACGACGGGTGACGCTGCGGGCGCTCGCCGCGCTCCTCCTCCTGCTGCTGCCTGGCCCCGCTCTCGCGTGGTGGGACTATGGCCATGAGACGATCGCGCGGATCGCCTGGTCCCATGCCGGGCCGCGCGCCCGCGCGGGGATGCGCCGGCTGCTCGCGCAAGCGCCGGCGCTCCGCACGCCGGAATGCCCGGCGCGCACGATCACGCAGCTTTCGATTTGGGCGGACTGCATCAAGCCGCTGCGCGAGCGTTTCGGCGACACTGCGGCCTGGCACTATCAAAGCATTCCCATCTGTCGGCCGTTCGACTTCGCCGCTGGATGTCCCGACGGGGCCTGCATCACCGACCAGATCGAGCGTCACGCGGCGCGGCTGGCGGATCGGAGCGCGTCCCCACGCGAGCGGCTGATCGCGCTCGCTTTCCTCGTCCACCTGGTCGGCGACTTGCACAATCCGGTGCACGCCGCCGATCGCGACGATCTTGGCGGCAACCGCCTGCTCGCGCGCTATGGCGTGATCGCCGGGCGGACCAATCTTCATCTGATCTGGGACGGCTATCTGATGGAGCGCGCCGTTTCGGAGCCGCCAGGCGGGGCGCGCGGACTGCTCCGTGGCATGAGGCTCGCAGAGCGGCTGGCGATGCGGCGGGGCACCCTCGCCGCATGGACGCGGGAAAGCTGGGCGGTGGCGCGCGACGAGGCCTATGGCTCGTTATTGCCCGATCCCTGTGCACCGCCCCCCGCTAGCCAGCCAATCGTCGACGAGGCGATGGTGCGGCGCCTGACGCCGATTGTCCGCCGCCAGATCGTTCGCGCCGGCCTGAGATTGGCGCGCATGCTGGATGAGGCGCTTACCTAAGCCCTCCCCTGCCTTCGCAGGGGAGGATGCTTCACTTACTCGGGCACGACCGTTACGGCGCGGCGATTCTGGGCGTAGCTGGTCTCGCTGTCGCCGACGACTGCGGGGCGTTCCTTGCCGTAGCTGATCGTCTGCATTCGCGAGGGATTGACGCCGCGCGACTGGAGATAGTCGCGCGCTGCATTGGCGCGGCGATCGCCGAGCGCGATATTATACTCGCGGGTGCCGCGCTCATCGGCATGGCCCTCGATCGTGACGCTGACATTAATGTTGCTGGCGAGCCAGGTTGCCTGGGCATCGAGCGTGCGGCGCGAATCGCTGTCGAGCGCGTAGGAATCGAGCGCGAAAAAAACGCGATCGGAGGGCACGCTGGCGACGAAATCGGCGCGCGAACCGGGGACCGCCACGCCGGCGACGCCACCATCCTGATTACCGTCCGCATCGGGATTGGTCGCGCTGGGCGGCTCGGGCGGCAGATCGGCCGCGGTGCGGGAGCGGCAGCCGGCCGTCGCCAACAGGGCCGCGCCGATCGCAACGGTGAGAGTGAGGTTACGCTTCATAATATCCTCCACAGGAAATCGTTGGGACATGAAAATGTTCAGTCGCGCAAAGGGGACCAGGCCGGATCGGAGCCGCCCAGCGGCGTCGGCACCCGCCGCGTCGCGCCGGAGGCGACATCGACATAGAAAAGCTGGCCGCTGCTGAGGCCGCGGGTGAACATGATCGCGCGGCCATTGGGGGCCCAGCTCGGCCCTTCCGCGCCGCCGCCACTGGTCAGGATGCGACCCGCGCCACCGCTGGGCGGCATCACCCCGATCTGGAAAGCGCCCGTGCGGGTGAAGGCGATCAGGTCGCCGCGCGGGCTCCAGACCGGCGTCGCATAGCCGCCCCCGCCGAAACTGATCCGCTGCGGGTTGGAGCCATCCGCGTTCATCACATAAAGCTGCTGGGAGCCGCCGCGATCGCTTTCGAAGACGATGCGGCTGCCGTCGGGCGAATAGGAGCCGCCCGTGTCGATGCCCGGCATGTTGGTCAGGCGCTGTGGCGCCCCGCCGCCGACCGGGATCCGGTAGATGTCGGTATTGCCGTTCACCGCCATCGAAAAGATGATGTAGCGGCTGTCCGGTGAATAGCGGGGCGAGAAGGTCATGTGCGGCTGCTGCACGAGTGGCCGGGTCTGCCCCGAACCCAGCTCGTAGACCATCACCCGGGGGCGCTCGTCCTGATAGGTCATGAAGGTGATGGTCTGCTGATTGGGCGCGAAGCGCGGGGTCAGCACGGTCCACTGGCCGTTGGTCAGGAAGCGGTGATTGGCGCCGTCATAATCCATGATCGCGAGCCGCTTGATGCGCCGCCGCGCCGGCCCGGTTTCCGAGACATAGACGATGCGCGTGTCGAAATAGGCGCCCTCCCCGGTGAGCCGTGAGAAGATCGAATCGGCGCAGCGATGGGCGGCGCGGCGCCAGTCGCGGGGCTGGACGACATAGCCTTGCCGCGCCAGCTCGGAGCGGGCGGCGACATCGTAGAGGTAGCAGCCGATCGTAAGCTGGCCGTCCGCATTGGCCTGAACGAAGCCCTGAACGAGGTTCTGCGCGCCGGTGGTGGCGAAATAACCGAAATCGGGGGCGGTGACCTGGGGATAGGAAACCGGGTTGAGCCCGCTCGGGCCGATCGGCGTGAACAATTCGGAGTTGCGCAAATCGGCCGCGACGATCTCGGCGACCTGGCGGCCGAGCGCGGCCGTGTTGCCGGCCGGCGTATCGGCCGCTTGCGGGGTCGGCATCACCGGCACGGCGATCGGCAACGCGGCGCGCTGGCCGCCGGTGACATCGACGACGAGCTGACCATCATCCTCCTGCCCGGCCGGCGGCGGCGGCGGCGGCGCGACGGGAACGGCCTCCTGCGCGCCGGCGCTCGCGGCGAAGCTCAGCAGAGCAGCGAAGATCCAGGGGATACGCACGTTCAGGCTCCTCATCCGGGCAGGCGGTAATTCATGGTGAAATTGCTCCAGCCGCGCGGCACGGCGTAGAGATCGGCGGGCAGGCCGCGCAGCGGCGCGCAGGACACGAAGGCGTTGATCGCGAGATCGGCGACGCGCTGCGCGTAACGGCTATTCTCGTCGTCGAGGCCGCGCTGCGTGCCGACCGTGGGCCGCCCCTGCAGCGTTCCGTCGCGATTGAGGCGCAGGCGGATCGGCGTGACGATGCGCTCGGCGCCGGGGCCGGGGTGAACCTGCCGATTGGCGCAGGGCTGGATCTGGCGGATGATCGCCTGGGCGATATTGGCCGCGGCCTGCGCGCTCATCGCGGCGGCCGGCGCGGCATTGGGGGTCGGGCGCGCGGCCGGATCGCGGCCGAGGCTGTCGAGATTGAGATCGGCGAGCCGGGCGGCGCGCTGGCGCTGGCCGGTCGTCTGGCGCGGCTCCTCGGGACGGCGGCGATCGCGGGCGTCGCTCTGGCGCTGGACCGGCGCCGGCGTTTCGCGCGCGACCGGCGCGGGGGCGAGCACCGGCGCTTCGGGAGCGGCCTCGGAGGGGGTCGGCGCGTCGTCGGGCACGCCCATTTCATCGGCGCTCGGCGGCGGGGCGGAGGCCGGGGCCGGAGAGGCGGCGTCGAGAGCGACCTGATCGACGAAGGAGACCTCGATGGACGGCGCGGGCGGCGTCGGTGCCGTCGCGCTGAACAGGCCGAAGGTGAGCGCGGCCAGCAAGGCGGCATGCGCGACGATCGCGACGCCAAGACCCGCGGCTTCGGCGCGTTCCATCAGCGCGCCTCGTCCACGGCCATGGTGACGAGCGCCACTCGCCGCAGCCCTGCCCGGTTGAGTTCGCCCATCACCCGCATCACCCGGCCATAATCGAGGCCGCGATCGGCGCGGAGATAGATTCGGCGGCCATCGGCGGGCTGCGGCTCGGCGGCGATGGCGGCGA
>Ga0136633_1003482_pt1 | contig 10333 bp, 11 predicted proteins | sample AntDrymeUQ832206_2_FD_105494 | JGI IMG/M metagenome (GOLD analysis project Ga0136633, IMG submission 105494) | Polar desert sand microbial communities from Dry Valleys, Antarctica - metaG UQ83 (22.06) | ecosystem: Environmental > Terrestrial > Soil > Desert | place: Antarctica: Dry Valley...
CGCTCGTCGCCCTGGTGTGGGCCAACTCGCCCTGGAGCGCGTCGTACCAGTCGCTCTGGCACACCGACATCACCGTCAACTTCGGCCGGTACGTGCTGGAAGGTGATCTGCACCACTGGGTGAACGACGCCCTCATGGTGGTCTTCTTCTTCGTCGTGGGGTTGGAGATCAAAGGGGAGCTGGTCCACGGCAAGCTGCGGGATCCCCGCACCGCGGCCATGCCCGCCTTCGCCGCCCTGGGCGGGATGATCGTCCCCGCCGCCCTCTACTTCCTCGTCACCGCCGGCGGCGACGGGTCGAGGGGGTGGGGGATCCCGATGGCCACCGACATCGCGTTCGCAGTCGGGGTGGTCGCCCTGCTCGGATCCCGCGTGCCGGCGTCGCTCAAGCTCTTCCTGCTCACGTTGGCGATCGTCGACGACATCGGCGCCATCATCGTCATCGGCATCTTCTACTCCTCCGACCTCCAGCCTCAGTTCCTCGGGGCCGCCGCCGCCATCGTTTTCGTGATCGTGCTGATCAACCGGGCCGGGATCGTCTGGGTGGCGCCGTACCTGGTTCTCGGCGGCGCGTTGTGGTTGGTCACCTATGCCTCCGGCGTGCACGCGACCATCGCCGGCGTGGTCCTTGGGTTGCTCACGCCGGCCCGGAACTTCCTTCCCGGCTCGGTGGCCCGGGAATGGGCCTCCGACCTGCGCGACGAGCCGTCAGCCCAGGACCTGCAGGCGATGACCCGGCTGGCGCGCCATGCCGTGTCGCCGGCGGAGCACATCGGCCACGCCCTGCACCCCTGGTCGAGCTACCTGATCGTGCCGATCTTCGCCCTGGCCAACGCAGGCGTCCCGATCAAGAGCGACGCCTTCGAGGCCTCCGGAGCGGCAGCCGTGACGCTCGGCGTGATGCTCGGCCTCGTGGTCGGCAAGACGCTCGGCATCGCCGGCGCCGCGTGGCTGGCGGCCCGCCTCGGAATCGCCCGCCTTCCCGAGGGGGCCAACTGGAAGATGATCTTCGCCATCGCCACCATCGCCGGGATCGGGTTCACCGTCTCCTTGTTCGTGGCCGAGCTGGCGTTCGAACCCGGGTCCCTCCAGGACGCGGCCAAGCTGGGCGTGCTCGCGGCGTCGGCCATCGCTGCGGTGATCGGCGGTATCGCCTTGTCGAGGGCGTGCCGGGACGAGGCGATACCCACCGAATCCGCCCAGACCTAGAGAACGCCGGCCTGGGCGGCCCTGTGCCGGGCGACCACGGATGACGCCGCGTCCCGGCCGACGACGACGATGAGCCGGTCGTCCGACTTGAGGTCGACGACCCTGGACTTGGGCGGGTCGAGGTGGATGGCTGTCGCCAGGTCTTTGCCGCGGGCGCCCGAGACGCGATAGCCGATGGCCAGGTGACCGTGCTGGTGGGCGGCGGCCACGTACGAGCCGTACGCAGTACCCGGCTTCGGGTCGGCGTAGTAGGAGACCGGGCGCATGCTGAGCTCCGATCCTGTCGTATCGAAGAGGTCGGCGAAGACCCTCTCCCGGTCGGGGATCTCGGCGAGCTGGGCCAGCATGAGCGCGGTGATCCGCTCGCTCACGATGAAGTCCTCGGCACCCGCCACCCGGGCCAGCTTGACGTCGCGGATGTCGAGCACCTCGGTAAGCACGCTCATGCGGTCGGCCATCTCGGGGTTCTCCTGGCGGAATTGGCGCAGCTGGAGCAGGGTCATGAGGGCCCGGGCGTCGGCCTCCTCTGCGGTGAGCCCGCTGCGGTAGCAGAGCACCACCACCCGCTCGTACTCCTCGGCCAGGCACAGCTCGGCCACCCTGTGCTGCGCGCTGTTGAAGGTTGAGGTCACCGTCATCTGCAGCTTCTCGAGGCCGGGAACCGCAACCTCCTGTTCACTCACAAGGGTCCCGTCGATGAGGACCCGCACCGAGGAGCCAGGCTCGGCCCACTTCTCCAGCTCATGAAGGATGCGGGGGGCCAGCGGGTTCCAGCCGACGATCAGGATGCCGCCGGCTGTCAGGTCCCCGTTGGTGGCGCTGGGGGCGACCGGCGCCGGCTGAACCGGTTCTGGATGCAGGACCAGTCTGGTCAGGGAGTCGGTGACGAGCACGACCGCCTCGCCCTCGACCATCACGTACTCGTCGGGCGGGTTGAGGTCCACGACACCGTCGAGGTACCGGACGCCGATCGGCGAGGCCGCCTCATAGGACAGGACGAGGTCGCCGAACCGACGGCCGATCACAACGGCATCGTCATGGAAGTAGACGTCGACTCCGCCGAAGTCGAGGACCTCCTCGAACACGGTGCCCAGCCCTGTGTGGCGGCACGCCTGGGCTGCGACGCGGGCGATGAGGTCCGATGATGAGATGGCGATGGCGTGGCCATCGGTGGCCTCGCGGAGAGCGTCGGCGTTCTCGGGGTGGGCACAGTCGGCAACCACCCGCAGTTCGGTGAACCGGTCGTCGTCCATGAGCGCCAGCACCGAGCGGATGACCTGGGCGTCGCCGTCCATGTGGTTGTTGCCAAGGGCGATGACCGAGCGGCTCGTGTACGGGCTGACCAGGGCCAGGTCGGCGGGGCTCGACGGGTCACCACGTCGGACGACGACTCTCGTGTGACCCAGATGGCGCACACGGGCCCGGATGTCGTCCTCCATCTCGATCTTGTCGTGGTCAGCCATCACGACGATGACGCTGTCGTGATCGCGACCTTTATGAGCCAGCACGAGCTCGGCGATGATCGGGAAGATCTTCTCCGACCAGCCAAGGATGAGGACATGGCCGTCCTCGAGGACTTCGCTTCGGCCCTTGCGGAGCTCTTCCACCCGCCGCTCGATGCCACTGGCGATCAGGCCGATGAGGGAGCTCACCACCAGGATGCCGAAGATGACGACGAGCAACGACTGCAGCCGGAGGGGCCAACCGGTGTCGGCTTCCATGGCTGCGGGCTCGAAGCTCCGCAGCATGTTCTGCCAGATGCCTTCGACGATGCCGACCTGGTGGCCGTGCACCGCGACGTCGAACACCGACAGCAGCGTGCCGGTAACCACCACCACCGCGGCGGTGATGAGGAACAGCCACAGGATCACCGCAACGGTGCCCCGGGCCAGGATCGTGTCGAACTTGTAACGAACGCGCCGGCGGAACGAGCGCTTGGCGGACATGGAACAGATTCCTCCTGCTAACCGAGAAAGAGACGGTGAACGGCTGCACTCCCCCGACCTGCCGGGTCGGCGAGGTCGATGCGCGACGGCTACGCGAGATGCAGGGGAGGAGCCCGCAGGGCGATGACGTGCCGGCGGCGGGAGAGGGGCGACGGAGCCGCCCGCACTGCGGCCACGCGACCCCAGCCGGCCAGCGTGAGGAGCGAGAGCAGGGCGACGACGCCGACGGCCATCAGGTCGCGGCCATGGTCGGCTCGGGAAGCGACCATCCACCACCCGGTGGACGTGTGCCGGCGGATCGCAGGCGCCGCCGATCCACCGCTGCGGGTCAGCCCGACGACGAACACGGAGTTCTCCGCCGCCCGCACGACCACGGACGGCCGACAGGAAATGGGCGCAAGCAGCAGGAGGGCCGCCACGAGGGCGAAGCGCCGGATCGTGGCGGATCCCATTTCCCAGATCGTACCGCCCGCAGGGTCAGCCGATGCTGCGGACCGAGTCCCGGGAGACGCAGCCGATGCGCTGCAGCTCGAATGCCTTGTCGGCTACATCCCGGGGCGTACCATGCCGCTCTCGTACGCCACGACGACGAGCTGGGCCCGATCGCGGGCGTACAGCTTGGTCATGATGTGGCTGACATGTGTCTTGGCCGTCGCCGGGCTGACGTACAGCCGCGCCGCGATCTCGGCGTTGGTCAGCCCCCGACCCACGAGCGCCAGCACCTCTCGCTCCCGCTCGGTGAGGGCGGCGAGCTGGGGACCGGGGACGGGCGCGGCGGCCGGGCGCTGGGCGAACTCCTCAATCAACCGGCGGGTCACGCTCGGCGCCAGCAGGGCGTCTCCGGCGGCCACGATCCGCACTGCGGCCAGTATGTCCTCCGGCCGCACGTCCTTCAGGAGGAAGCCGCTGGCGCCGGCCCGGATGGCGGCGTAGACGTAGTCGTCGAGGTCGAAGGTGGTGAGGATGAGCACCCGGACGGCGGCCAGGTCGGGGTCGGCGCTGATGCGCCGGGTCGCCTCGATCCTGTCGAGGACAGGCATGCGGATGTCCATCAGGACCACGTCGGGACGGTGGCGCCGGGCCAGGGCCACGGCCAGCTCACCGTCCTCGGCCTCGCCGACGAGCTCGATGTCGCGGTCGTGCCCGAGCATGGTGCGCAACCCGGTGCGGATCAACGGCTGGTCGTCGACGATGGCGATCCTGATCGGCATCAGCCGTCATCCAGGGGAAAGCTGGCGATGACGCGGAACCCGCCGGCGTCGCCCGGACCCACCTCGAGCGCGCCACCGTGCATGGCCACACGCTCGCGCATACCCACAAGACCGTGCCCGCCCGAGTCGTGTGCCGTCACAGCACCCTGCCCGTCGTCGACGACGTCGACCGTCACGTCGGTGTCCGAGTAACGGACCTCGACGACGACGGCGCGGGCCGGGCCGGCGTGCTTGATGACGTTGGTGAGCGCCTCCTGCACCACCCGGTACGCCGAGAGGCCGACGCCCGGCGGGACCGCCCTCCGCCGGCCCTGGACCCGCAGCTCCACGTCGACCCCGGAACGGGCGACGTCGGCCACCAATGCGTCGAGGTCCTCCAACCCGGGTGCAGGGCCGAGTGCGGCGGACTCGTCGGTGGCGGCCGACCGGAGTACGCCGAGGAGGCGGCGCATCTCCCTCAACGCCGACCGGGTGGTTTCCTCGATGGTGGCCAGGGCCCGTTCGGCGGCGGCGGGATCGTCCTTGGCCACCATGCGCCCGGACCCGGCATGCACGGCCACCACGCTCATGCCGTGCGCCACCACATCGTGCAGCTCACGGGCGATGCGCATTCGCTCCTCGATCACCGCCTGCCGGGCCAGGTCGTGCTGGGCCACCTCCAGCGCCCGGTTCTTGGCCTCGAGCTCGTCGGTGTACAGCCGGCGGGTCCGCGCGTAGTGGCCCAGGAACCAGGCGCCGGCGGCGACCAGCGGGGGGTCCGTGCTCGCCGGGCCCGGTCCAAGTGTGGCCGTCAGCGCGACGAGCAGCAACGCGCCGATCAAGACCCGCCGAGCTGTCCGGTGCGGCAGGGCGGCGGCACCCACGCTGTACATGACGAGCGCGGTCACGGGCGTCAAGGATTCCGGGTAGGAGGCGGCGGCGAACGCCAAGCCGGCCGCCAGCCCGATACCGAGGGCGAGTACCGGGCGGGTGTGGCGGAGCAGGATGCTGCCGCTGTGGGCGGCCAGCAGTACGTACGCAAGAAGGTCGGGCTCCCGCAAAGCCGGGTCCCCGAAGGTACGGTCCACCAGCATCACGCTCACGGCGAACGCCGCCAGCGCGACCAGCAGGTCGACGACGACGCGACGCCGGTCCATCTCCGATGACGGTACCGGAGGGCGCCTCCCCGGTCATCGGCCCACGGGTGTAACCGGACTACACCCGCTGGGGTAGCGGTTGCCCCGCGCTCAGTGTTCGGGGCCAATTCCGACGGCGCATGAGTTGTGCCCGCATGACCGTCCTCCCAGGGGCCCATGCCGCGCTCGACGCCTTCCGTCACGAGGCGTTCCTCTACGCCGGCGCCGCCGCCTTCCTGCAGGGCACGATCCCGTCGTCGAGGCCGGGCTCGAAGCCGATGAAGCGGTCCTCGTGGTCGTCGGCGCCGACAAGATCGACCAGATGCGAGCGCGCTCGGCGGCGACGCCGGCCGGGTGGCCTTCGCCGACATGGCCGAGGTGGGTTCCAACCCGGCTCCCATCATCCCGGCATGGCGCAACTTGCTCGGCGCCAATCCCGGCCATCCCGCCCGCGGCATCGGCGAGCCGGTGTATGCGACCAGGACGCCCGACGAGCTGGTCGAGTGTCACCGGCACGAGGCGCTCCTCAACGTCGCCTTCGCCAGCGGCGCGCCGTGGCGCCTGATGTGCCCCTACGACACCTCGTCGCGCAGCCCGGACGCGCTGGTCCGCGACAGGGGGTGGATCCGCCAGCCGCTCGTGGGCCGGGCCGTCCCGTGATCGAGCGCGAGAGCGGGCGGGGGCTCTGGATCGTCAACCAGCTCTGCGACCTCTTCCAGCTGCGCTCCTCCCCCGCCGGCACCGTCGCCCGCCTGCACATGCGGCGCCGCTGACTAGCCGCTGGATGCCCGGGCCGGAGGCTCGAATTTGTACCCCAGTCCCCTGATGGTGACGATCGACGACGGAGAGGCGGGCTCGGACTCCACCTTGGACCGCAGCCGTTTGATGTGGACGTCGAGCGTCTTCGTGTCGCCGACGTAGGAAGGGCCCCAGACGCGGTCGATCAGCGTGTCTCTGGTGAGCACGCGTCCGGCGTTGTTCAGCAACGCCTCCAGGAGCTCGAACTCCTTCAGCGGCAGTTTCACCGGCTTGTTGCTGACGAAGACCTCATGACGCTCCGAATCGAGCCGGACGTGCCCGACCTCCACGACGGTCTGGCTGGGTGACTGCTCGGGCAGGGGCGCCCGTCGCAACGTGGCTCGGATTCGGGCAACCAGCTCTCGCATGCGATACGGCTTCGAGACATAGTCGTCTGCGCCGACCTCGAGGCCGACGACAACGTCTATCTCCGAGGTCTTGGCGGAGACCATGATGATCGGGACACGCGAGTGGGTGCGGATCTGTCGGCACACCTCGATGCCCGAGACGGTCGGAAGCATGACGTCGAGCAGGACGAGGTCGGGGTGCACCGCATCGAAGCGGTCCATGGCCTCCGCTCCGTCACGGGCGACCTCCACCCGGAAGCCTTCCCTCTTCAGGCCGATGGTAAGTGCCTCGACGAAGGACTCCTCGTCCTCGACCACCAGCACCGTCGTCGAGGGCTCGCGGAGAGTGCTCATCTGATCTCGGCCGCCAGCGCGCTGGGGTCGCCCGTGAGCATGTAGCTGACCCGCTCGCCGATGATCACCGCGTGATCTGCGATGCGCTCAAGGTTGCGGCCGGCGGCGTGGGCGTGCAGGACAAGGGACGGCGCACCTGGGCCCTGCTGGGTGAGCAGATGGGCGATGAGCTCTCGGAAGGTGCCGTCGAGCACATCGTCGCGTCGCTTGAGATCAGAGGCCACGTAGAGGTCCTGATGGAGCCAGGCATCGCGGGCGGAGCCGAGCAGCGTGAGGGCCAGGTCGCCCATGCGTCCCAGGAGGGCGATCGCGGTCGGCTCCCGGTCCCAGTCCGCAAGGGCGGACTTGGCCACGGCAACGGCCCGGTCACCGGTCTTCTCGTAGTCGGCCATGACCCGGAGCGACGACATCAGGAAGCGCAGGTCGGCGGCGACAGGAGCCTGCTGCGCCACGAGCGCATACGCCCGCTCCTCCAGCACGACGAACAGGGCGTCGAGACGGTCGTCCCCGGCCACCACCTCGTCGGCTGCCGATTGGTCGTCGCCCAAGAGGGCCTGCATCGCACCGGTGACCGCCCGCTCCGCCATCAGTCCGAGGGCGTCGACGTCGACCCGGAGCATCTCCTGATCCTCCCGGAACTGCCCCCGGGTCGCCATCAGCCAAACCGTCCGCTCACGTAGCTCTCGGTCCGTTCGTCGGTCGGACTGGTGAAGATCTTCTCGGTACGGTCGAACTCGACGAGCAGACCCGCACGGCGATCCGCCTGGGCATCGACCTCGGCGGTGAAGAAGGCGGTCATGTCGCTCACGCTGGCCGCCTGCTGCATGTTGTGGGTGACGATGACGATCGTGTAGTCAGCTTTGAGCTCCTGCATAAGGTCCTCGATCCTGAGGGTGGCCACGGGGTCGAGTGCCGAGCAGGGCTCGTCCATGAGAATGACGTCGGGCTGTGCAGCGATGGCCCGGGCGATGCAGAGGCGTTGCTGTTGCCCGCCGGAGAGCTGCGTGGCCGAGGTCTTCAGCCGGTCCTTCACCTCATCCCAGAGGGCGGCCTTGCGCAGCGCCTGCTCGACGCACTCGTCCATGTTCACCGGGAGCTTGGCAATCTTCGGCCCGAAGGCGACGTTGTCGTAAATCGACTTCGGGAATGGGTTCGGTCGCTGGAAGACCATGCCGATGAGGCGCCGCACCACCACGGGGTCGACATCCGCTCCGTAGAGGTCGTCGCCCTGGTACCGCAGGCTGCCTTCGATCCGGACACCGGGAATGAGGTCGTGCATGCGGTTGAGGCTGCGGAGGAGTGTCGTCTTCCCACACCCCGAGGGGCCGATGAACGCCGTGATCTGGCCCTTGCGCATGTTGAGCGTCACGTCACGCACGGCGCGGAATGTGCCGTAGTAGATGCTCAGCTTCTCGAGCTCGAAGATGGGCGGACCTTCCGATGACACCGGTTCGCGGCTCACCGCCGTCAGTCTGGGGGTGCTGACCTCTGGCTGAGAGTCGGTTCCGTCGGTCAACAAATCTCTGCCCTGTGCGGCGCCGCGTGAGTCGGTCATGGGGATCGATTGCAAGGTAACGGCCGACCGTGACCACAGATCGTCCTGGAGATGAACGAGCGGTGAACGACTGGCGTCATCTCTCCGGACAAGGCTGCGTTTCACGCCTCGTTCACCTCGAATCCACCCGACAGCCACCTGTTGGTAAAGCGCACTCCGTACCGTCGCCCTTGTACAACTCGCCATCGAAGGCCCTCAAGGAGGCATTTAGGATGCGCCAACGGTCCGCTCGTTCTGCTGGTCCCCTCGCTGCGCTGCTGGCCACGGCCATGCTCGCCGTGGCCTGCGGAGGCAGTGACGACACCCCGACCGCCTCGACCGACACCAGCGTCGGAGGCACCGCCCCCACGAAGGAGGCCCCTCTCACCGGCACCCTCAACGCCGCCGGGGCCACCTTCCCGAAGGGCTTTTACGAAGTCGCCATCGCCGGCTACAAGAAGTCTCAGCCCGGCGTCACCGTCAACTACAACGCCAACGGCTCCGGGGCCGGTCGCCAGAGCCTGCAGGACGGCGTGGTCGACTTCGCCGGCTCCGACGGACTGGTCAACGCCGCCGACGTCTCGAAGTACAAGGGCGAGTTCCTCTACATCCCCACTATCGCCGCGCCGATCACCGTTTCCTACAACCTGACCGACGTCAAGGATATGACCCTCGACGCCGACACGATCGCCAAGATCTTCTCGCGCCAGATCAAGAAGTGGGACGACGCTGCGATCGCCGCCCAGAACCCGGGGGTGAGGTTGCCGGCCACTGACATCACCGTGGCCCGCCGCTCCGACGGGTCGGGCACGACGGAGAACTTCACCAAGTACCTGGTGGCGGCGGCGCCGAACACCTGGACGCTGAAGTCCGGCTCCACCGTCGAGTGGCCCAGCGACACCCAGGCCGGGAACGGCAACCAGGGCGTGGCCCAGATCGTGAAGGGCACGGCCGGCGCTGTCGGCTATGTCGACCTCTCCGATGCGAAGGCCTCCGGGTTGCAGTTCGCGAAGGTCAAGAACAAGTCTGGCAAGGCGGTGGTGGCGAACCTCGAAGGGTCCACGGCCGCGCTCGCCGGCGCCCAGGTGAACGCTGATCTCTCGTACAACCCGCTGAACGCCGACGGGGCCGACGCGTACCCGATCACGGCGCCGACCTGGATCCTCGTGTACAAGAACCAGACCGACAAGGTCAAGGGTGAGGCCCTCAAGTCCTTCCTCAAGTACGTGGTCGGCGACGGGCAGAAGCTGGCCAAGGACGTCGACTACTCCTCCTTGCCCACCGCGCTGCAGCAGAAGGCGGTCACCCAGATCGACAGCATCGTCCTGCCGGCCACCTAGCTCGACCGTCATCAGCCGCCTCATTCGATGACGCTCACCACCGCCCCGCCCATCCCGCCTGCGCCGAAGGCCCTTGCCAGCCCCGGTCGGGCGGGGTCGAGCGACCGCGCCTTCCGCTTCCTGAGCCTGGGGTGCGGGCTCCTCGTGCTCGTCATCCTTGGCTTCATCGCCATCTCGATGACCCAGAAGGCATGGCCGGCCCTCAGCCACGACGGGCTCCGGTTCTTCACCACGACCAGGTGGGCCCCGAGCGCAGAAGTGTTCGGATCCCTGCCGTTCGTCTACGGCACGGTCGTCACCGCCGTGATCGCCCTCGTCCTCGCCGTTCCACTGAGCATCGGGATCGCGCTATTCCTTTCGGGTGCGGCGCTACAGGAGTGACATGCAGGGTCCGGTCTGCATGCCTCGACTAAGACTTTCCTGACCCACCATCCACCACCTCGGACTGCCGTCATGTTCTCCTGTCTGTTGGTAATCTAC
>Ga0136633_1003483_pt1 | contig 10332 bp, 7 predicted proteins | sample AntDrymeUQ832206_2_FD_105494 | JGI IMG/M metagenome (GOLD analysis project Ga0136633, IMG submission 105494) | Polar desert sand microbial communities from Dry Valleys, Antarctica - metaG UQ83 (22.06) | ecosystem: Environmental > Terrestrial > Soil > Desert | place: Antarctica: Dry Valley...
CTTCGAGGCCCGCTTCTTGGCGGCCGGCGCAGGCGCGGGGGCGGCTGGAGCGGGTTCAGGCGCCTGCACGGCCGGGGCCGGCGGGCGTGGGCGGGCGACGCGGGCGCGGATCGCCCCGAGGGCCTTCTGCTGCTCAGCCAGCTCCTCGCGCAAGAGGGCAACCTCGCGGCGGAGCGGGCCGAGGTCCGCAGCCATGCTCGACGCTCTCGCCACCGCTGCGGTGGTGCCCTCGGACATCTGCGACAGCGTCGCGACCTGGGCGGATCTCGCGGTACTCCCGCAGCAGCTCGTCGGTGGCGGCCGCCGATCCCTGTTGGGACGGCTCGTCCTTCCTTCTCCTGCGTCCCCTGCCCTGGTCGCCCTGCGGCGCCAACGAGGCCCGCAGGAAGGTATCCAGCCGGTCGTCGCGGTCTGCCTGGCTGTCGGCCATGCGCTTGACGCTGCTCCGGACGGCTGCGATCTCGGACCGGAGGCTGCCGAGGCCGGCGTCGAGGGCGGAATGAAGCTCGACGAGGTCCTCCACCTCGTTCAGGCTCCGCTCGGCCTTCTCGGCAATCGCTTCGAGGCGTTCGGCACTGACGTCCGATGGCGTGGCCGCGACCTGCACCTCTGCGAGACCCCGGCGGAGCTCCGCGGCGAGTTCCCCTCGCTGGACCGCCAGGCCCTCGGCCATCCGGGCCGTTTGGGCGTCGAGGCTGCCTTGGAGGCGCTTCTCCAAATCGTTCACGCGCCGGCGCAGCTCCTCGGCGGCCGCCGCGGCATCGGCGGTCGCCCCGTCGGCGACGGCGGCCACCGCGGCGTCGAGCGCCTCGACCCGGGCCTCGAGACGGGCTTCGAGCTGGCGCACCATCTCGGTGTGGCGGTGGCAGGCGTCCTCCAGCCGGCGGGCGAGGTCGGCGTGGGCCGTGCGCAGCTCGGCGTCGGCCTGGACCCGGAGGGTGTCCGACTCGGCCACGCCGGCAACCTGTTCGACCAGCCGAGGCAGGCTGTTTTTCGAGCTGGTGCAGACGGGCGCCGAGGTCCCGAAGCTCACCGGGGTCTCGCTCGCGAAGCTCGGCAGCAACGTCCTCCACCCGGCGGGTGAGCTGCGCATGGGCCATGCGCAGCTCGTCGGTCTGGATCCGGAGGGCGTCGGCCTCGGCCACGCCGGCGACCTGTTCGTCGAGGCGCGCCAGACGGCCTGCACTGGCCTCGGCGGCGGTCTCCAGGGCCGCCTCGAGGCCTTGCAGGCGAACCTCGAATGCTTCCAGCGCGCTCGTATGGCGCTGGCCCAGCTCGGCAGCCACTTCGTCCACCAAGCCGGCCAGCTCGGCATGGGCGGTACGCAGCTCGTCGTCGGCCCGGGCCCCCTCGGCGCCGGCCCGACCGACGCCGGCGACCTGTTCCACTGTCGCCCAGGATCCCGTCATGTCGTTGTGCTGGGCCTCGACGTACACGCCGATGTGGTCCGAGCCCGCCGGGGCCGCTCAGGGCGGTCTTGCGCGCCGTCAGGCACCAGGCGCTGTCGATCTTGGTGGTCGGGCCGGGGGACCGGTACAACCGAATTGCGTGACGTCTTTGGCCGGATCCGCGCTCCCGTACCGGTTGCAGGTGCCCGCAACACTGGCCGACTTGCAACCGACGGGCACGCGGTCCGCCGACCCACTGGCCCGGTAGACCACGATCATGGTGATCTGCCCGCCGGTCATCGAGCCCTGGCTCGCCCGCATCGACCGGAGGATCTGTTAGTCGGCCAGGACTTCGGCCCCTGGCCCGAGGCCGACCGGGCACCGGCCTGTGACATGGCGTGCACGGTAAGCGCGCTCGTAGAACACGAACCCACCCTCGATGGCGGCCAGCAGGAGGGCGAAGAAGATCGGGGCTACAAACGCCGCCTCCAACAGGGCGGCGCCTCGCTGGTTCCGGGCGTCCGACGACCCATCGCATCGCGCCCTTTTCGCCATCTGGGGAGCCGCACCCATTTGATTCTGGACGGCGCAACCACAAGCGCGGCCCGGACTGGTCCCGGGATTACCAGCCGCTGCACCCGGCATCGTATGGTCGCGCAGGATGAGGCGGCGCAAACCAACCGTGATGTGCTTTGCCACGCAGGGGCAGAGCAGCCGGGACCACGACCGCCTCGCCTTTCTCCTCGAACCCTTTCACCCCATCGATCTGCCCTTCGACCGGAACAAGAAACTGCGGGCGGGGATGCGGGTCGTGTACGAGGCGCTGCGCCGTCGACCGGACCTGATTGTGATGGAGGGCACCGGCGTGGTGGGCGGCGGCGCGCTGCTCCTGCTGCGCGTGCTTGGAGGCGTCCCCTACGTCGTCTCCAGCGGTGACGCGGTCGCACCGTTCGTACGCTCGATGGCGCCGTGGGCCGCCCCCGCCGCAGTGGCGTACGAGCGCCTGCTCTGCAGATTGTCCGCCGGGTTCATCGGGTGGTCGCCGTACCTCGTCGGCCGCGCCCTCACCTTCGGGGCGAGACGGGCCATGACGGCGGCCAACTGGTCCCCGGCGGCAGTACTCGGCGATGCCGGCGGGGCCAGGGTCCGCCAGCGGCTGGGGATCGGCAGTGATTCGATAGTCTTCGGCATCGCCGGAACGTTGCAATGGAACGCCCGGCGTCGGTACTGCTACGGCCTGGAGCTCATACGAGCCGTTCGTCGCGTGGACCGACCCGACGTTGCGGTACTCATCGTCGGCGACGGAGCCGGCCGTGCCGCCCTAGAGGACGACGCCGGCGACCAGATCGGAGTCTCGGTGTTCTTCGCCGGCCGGGTCCCCCAGGCCGACGTCGCGTCCCATCTCGCGGCGATGGACGTCGCCAGCCTGCCCCAGAGCGTCGACGGTGTCGGGTCCTTCCGCTACACCATGAAGCTGAGCGAGTACCTGGCCGCCGGGCTGCCGGTGGTGACCGGCCAACTGCCCGCGGCCTATGACCTCGACGACGGGTGGCTGTGGAGGCTTCCGGGCGACGCGCCATGGGACGAGCGTTACATCGCCGCCCTCGGGCACCTCATGGACACCGTCACGGTGCACGAGATCGCCCGCCGCCAGGCTGCCGTGCCCCGGCTGGCGCCGATGTTCGACGCCGAGCGCCAACGCAGGGCTGTCGGTGCGTTCGTCCAGGATCTGCTGCAGAGGTGACGGCGACACTCCCGGTCGCGGTGCTGGCCGCCGAACCTCTCGACACTCCCGGCGGGCTGAACAGCTACGTCCGTGACCTCCTGCCCGCGCTGGCTGCCCACCAGGTCCCGGCCCTGACCGTGGTCGATCGGCAGCCGTCGGCGTCACTGCTGCCGAGACTGCTCGCCTTCCGGCGGGACGCAGCGCAGGCCGCCCGGGAAGCCGTGCTGGTCGACGCCCACTTCGCGCTCTACGCCGCTGCGGCGCTTTCCAGTGCTGCGGTGCGACGCCTTCCGCTCGTCGTGCATTTCCACGGGCCGTGGGCCGACGAAGCTGCGCTGCAGGGCCAGGGCCGTGGGCGGGCCGGCATCAAGCGAGCGGTAGAGCGGGCGTACTACGGCCGTGCCGCCCGTGCCATCGTCCTGTCCGAGACGTTCGCTCGGTTGCTTCGGGAGCGCTATGGCGTCCCCGCCAGCCGCATCATGGTCATCCCGCCCGGTGTTGATCTCCAGCGCTTTCGCCCGGGGCCCCGTGACGAGGCTCGACGGGCTCTGGGCCTGCCGGAGGACGCGTTCGTGGTCGTGGCCGCCCGTCGCCTAGTACGGCGGATGGGGCTGGATCTCCTCCTCGAAGCCTGGGCCAAGGTTGTGACCGGGGATGCGCCGGCGCTGCTCGTGATTGTCGGCGACGGCCCGGAACGGTCGCCACTCGAACACCTCGCACGAGACTTGGGGATTGCCCGGTCGGTCCATTTTGCGGGCCGGGTGTCGGCTGAGTCCCTGGTCACCAACTACCAGGCCGCCGATCTCTCGGTCATCCCGTCGGTCGCGCTCGAAGGCTTCGGTCTGGCCATGCTCGAGTCACTCGCCTGCGGGACGCCCGTCGTCGTCACCGATGCCTGCGGGTCGGCGCCGATCGTCGCCGCAATGGACCCGTCGTGCGTCGTGCCCGCCGGCGACGTCGATGCGCTGGCGTCCCGCCTCGTCCGGGCCGTTTCCACGGGCGTAGTCTCAGCCGACCAATGTCGCCGCGTCGCCGAGACGTTCTCGTGGGCGGCAACGGCGCAGGCCCACCGAGCCCTCTACGACACGGTGGTGGCCATGCCTCGCCCGCTGCGGGTCGTCTACATTGACCATTGCAGCGAGCTGTCGGGGGCCGAGATCACCCTGCTCCGCCTGCTGCCCGCGCTTGCAGGTATCGAGCCGTACGTGGTCCTCGCCGCCGACGGACCCTTGGCCGACAGGCTCCGCACGTCGGGAATAGAGGTCGAGATCATGGAGCTCGCTCCCTCAACGAGGAACCTGCGGCGGGGCCGAGTGTCACTTCGGACGCTCCCCATCGGCGCTGCGATCGACGCCTCCACCTACACGGTGCGACTCGCCCGCCGCCTCCGCCGGCTGCGCCCGGACATCGTCCATACCAACTCGCTCAAGGCCGCCGTCTACGGTGGACTGGCTGGAAGGCTGGCCGGTGTCCCGGTGGTATGGCACCTCCACGACCGGATCGCCGACGACTACCTCCCGCGCTTCGCCGTCCGCCTCATTCGCGCCCTCGCCCGATGGATCCCGTCCGGGGTCATCGCCAACTCCGACGCCACGCTGTCCACACTTGGGCCCCCGCCCGCGGTCGCCGCCGTCGTGGCCAGTCCCGTCGCCCGCGTCCGGGACGGGCCGCGGCCGCTGCGGCCCGTCATCCCCCGATCCCTTCGCGTCGGTATGGTGGGTCGCCTCGCTCCCTGGAAGGGTCAGCATGTGTTCTTGGAAGCCGCTGCACTGGCGTTCCCTGCGGGAGACGTCCAGGTGGTCGTGGTCGGCGCGCCCCTCTTCGGCGAGGACGCGTATGAACTCGAGCTCCGGCAACTCGTGGCGCGGCTCGGGACAGAGTCGTGGGTTGACTTTGCCGGCTTTCAGGAGGATGTCGACGCCATCCTCGACGATCTCGACGTCCTCGTCCACGCTTCCCTCGTGCCCGAGCCGTTCGGTCTCGTCGTGGCCGAGGGAATGGCCGCAGGCATCGCTGTCGTCGCCGCCGACGCCGGTGGTCCGGCGGAGATGATCGAACACGGTCGCTCGGGCCTTCTCTTCCCCCCTGGCGACGCGGTCGCACTCGCGAGGCTCCTCCGCCAGGTGGCCGCCGACGCCGAGCTCCGCGCCGGTCTCGGCGCGCAGGCTCGCCTCGACGCTCGACGCTTCCTACCTCTGGCCGTGCAGGCGGACGTCGTCGACGTCTACCGCCACGTGCTGCGTCGGCGTCGGTCCGCCTGAGTGAACCTCCCCCTCGTCCTGCTGACCGAGGCGTTCTGCTTCGCCCTCGGTCTCGGCCTGGCCAAGCTCGGGCCGCGCCTCGATCTCGCCCGCCGCGATCGCGCGATTGTGGCCGTCGGGGCGGCGTCGGCCATCGGCGCCGCGCTGTCCGACGGATCCCCGACGGGCTGGACGCCGTCCGACGTCGTGCTCAAGGCGGCCCTCGGCCTCCTGCTCGTCTGGTTGGCCGGCGGTCTGCCGCGTGGCCTCGTCCTCGCGCTGGCTGCCCTGGCGACGATGGCCGGCTATCACACCCCGGGCTTCTTCATCGGTGCCGCCGCGCTCGGGGTGGCGGTCGCCGGCATGGTCCCTGTCCGGTCCGAGCCGCTGAACGGCGCCATCGCCGTCGCCGGCATCGTGCAGGCGGCGCTACGACTCGAGCTGCCGATCGCGGAAGGAGGGACCGCGCTCGTGGCCGCGCTCCTGCTGGGCCCCATTTTCGCCCTGGGCGTGCGGCGAGCCGACGCAGCCCTGGCGCGAACACTGCGCCGATGTGCTCTCGCGTTCGGGCTGCTGGCCATCGCCAGTGCCGGGATCGTCGCCGGCTCCGTCCTCACCGCACGATCGTCGCTGGAGGAGGGAGTGCGCATGCTCGACGCCACCTCCGTGGTGCAATCCCAGGGCGACGACACCGAGGTGTCGCGCCAGCTGACGGGCGCGCACCGTAGCTTTTCGGCGGCATCCAGCATCCTCGGAGGCTGGTGGAACCGGCCAGCCGAGGTCGTGCCCGTCCTGAGCCAGCACTGGCGCCTCCTGACTGCCGTGGCCACCACCGGAAGGGAGCTCTCCGATGTCGGACAGCGGGCGATCGGTGCGCCCGCCATCGAGAACATCCAGGTCCTCGACGGCCAGATTCCGCTAGGCCAGCTGCGGGAGCTGCAACCGCTCGTCGACGAAGCGGCGCAGCAGCTTCAGAACGCAGAGGCGCGGCTGACCCGCGCCCGCTCCACCTGGCTGCTCCCGCCCGTCAGCCGCCGGCTCGACGAGGAGCTGAAGCGCATCGTCGGCGCCGCGAAGACGGCCACCGCCGCCAGCCAGGCCCTCCCCCACCTTCCCGGCCTCCTAGGAGCGGACGGCCCCCGGCGATACTTCCTCGCCGTCCAGACGCCCGCCGAGCTGCGGGGCAGCGGCGGCGTCATCGGGAACTACGGCGAGATCGTGGCCGACAACGGGCGTCTGCGCCTTACCCGGTTCGGCCGGCTGTTCGACCTGAAGGCGCAGGGGATCGACAAGAACAGCCGCGTCCTGATGGCCCCGCCGGATTTCGTCGCCCGCTACGCACGGTTCCAGCCGGAGCGCGAGTGGTTGAACGTGAACCTGTCGCCTGACTTCCCCACCGACGCGGGCGTGATCGCCGGCCTGTACCCGCAGTCGGGCGGGCAGCCGATCGACGGGGTCATCGCCGTGGATCCGTTCGGCCTGGCTGCGCTGCTGAAGGTCATCGGCCCGGTACAATCGCCGAACTGGCCCGAGCCGCTGACCGACCAGAACGCCGCTCGAATCCTCCTCTACGACCAGTATCAACGCTTCAACCCCGACAACCTCGACGAGCGCGTGGACTTCCTGGGCGACGTTGCCGAGGAGGTGTGGCGGCGGGTGACCCAGGGGTCCACTCCCGGGCTCCGGGAGGTGCTGATCGCCCTGGCCCCGGCGGCCAACGACAAGCACATTCTCATCAGCAGCACCCACGAGCCCGAGCAGCGGATGCTCGAGGAGGTCGGGATCGCAGGGAAGATGGCGCCGGTCGACGGTGACTTCCTGGGTGTCGTGACCCAGAACGCCGGTGGCAACAAGCTCGACGCCTACCTGCAACGCACCGTCGACTATCAGGTCCGCGTCTCGCCCGACACCAAGAAGCTGACCTCGACGGCCACGATCACCTTGAGGAATAACGCGCCGCTCGAGGGCCTGCCCGCCTATGTCGGCAACAACTTGGTGGCCGACCTTCCCCGCGGGCACAACAAGGTCTACCTCTCCGTCTACAGCCCGTGGGACGCGACCGGAGGGCGCATCGACGGTGCGCCCGTGCAACTCGAGTCCGAGCAGGAGCTCGGCCGGAAGGTGTACTCGACGGCGGTGGCCATGCCGCCCCAGCAGGCAGTGACGGTTACCATCGAGTTCACAGGCGCGTACGAGGACGCCGACCAGTACCGGCTCTCGCTGTTTCGCCAGCCGACCGTCGCGCCCGACTCCGTACGGGTGGGGCTCTCCGTGCGAAGCGGCTGGCAGATGAAGGGTGGAGGGACAACGTGGTCGCGCGAGCTGCAGATGACCACCGACGTCGACATCGAGCTCGACCTCGAGCGGCGGTTCTGAGCCCCGCCCCCCCTGCCGCGAGCCGGCTGCTCACGCTGGGCGCGTCGTCCACGCCCATCTGCGGCGTCCGGTCCCATGCCGCCCGGTTGAGCGAGGCGTTCGCGACCCTCCCCGGCATGTCGACGCAGCTCGTGTGGTGGGAGCGCCCGGACCGGAGCGCGCCCGCAAGGGCCATTGCCGGCCTGCGGTCCTTCCTCGACGAGGTCCGGCACGCAGCCCCGACCTTCCGACCCGACCGGGTGATGGTCCACTACAGCGTGCTGTCGTGGGCCACCGCGGGGCAACCATGGGCGGTGCCGGTCCTGGTTCGAGCGCTGCGCTCACTCGGGGTCCCGGTTACCGCGTTCCTTCACGAGTACGCGGTGCCCGTGAGGTGGGGCAGTCCGGGGAGTGTCGCGTTCGGCGCCGGGCATCGACCGGCGCTGGCCGTGTTGCTGTCGGCATGCGACACGGTTGTCGTCACGACCGAGCAACGGGTCACGGACCTGCACGCGCGTCGGTGGGCGTGCCGGCTCCCGGTGGCGTTCGTCCCCGTCTTCTCCAATATCCACGTCTCCTCCACCACCGAGCCCGCCGGCGAGCGTCCCGCTCCGCGGTCGGCGGACGTGATCCTCGGGATCTTCGGCTTCGGAACGCCGACGTACCCCTGCGCCACCGTGCTCGGCGCAGTTGCGAAGCTGCTGGGCATGGGCCTGCGCGTGCGCCTCCGTCTCATCGGGGCGCCGGGAGGCGCCGGCCCCGCCGGCGGGGCATGGCGAAGGGCGGCCGACGATGCCCGCTGCGCCGATGTGCTCGAGTTCACCGGCGTGCTCGCCGAATCGCAGGTCTCGCAGCACCTGAGCGCGGTCGACGTGTTGATCTTCCCGGACCCGGGGGGCCCGGCGGCCAGGAAGGGCACGCTGGCCGCCGGCCTGGCCCACGGCCTGGCGGTGGTCGCATTCGACGGGCCCCAGCGCTGGGAGCGGCTCGCCACATCGGGCGCGGTCGTCCTGGCCGGCCCCACCGTCGACGGCCTGACCGATGCCGTCGCGCCGCTGGTGCAGGACGAGCACCTGCGCCGCATGACGGGTGATCGCGCCCGCCGCTTCCACCGCACCGAGATGGCGCCCGAGGCGGCTGCGGACAGCCTGGTTGCCTTCCTGGACCGCGCCGTCGGGGCCCGGCCGGGCGGTTCGAGGACCAGTTGAGGAGGCCAACGCGAGCCTGGGCCCTGGTGGCGCTGTGCAGCGCAGCGCTCGCGGCATGCACGGCCTCGGCGCCCGTCGGGGGCGGCGACGCTCGATCTCCGGGAACGGCCACAACGGTGACGCCGGGACCGGCCTGGGACCCCCTGGCCCAGCCGCGCCTGGAGGCAGACACGCTGTTCCTTCCCGACCTGGCGTCGTGGGAGACGATCGACGCCGAAGGAGGATTCCTCGCCAACAACGCGGCCGCCCCTTCGGCGACCGTGGCCTCGAACTTCGAGTTCGGGCCGGGAAGGTTCGGGCCAGCGGTGAGGGGCAAGCCAGGTTCGACCAACTACGTCTTCTATCCTATGGACGGCCTGATTCCCTCCGACGAGTGGACTATCGAGTTCTGGGCCAAGGCGGACCGCCCGTGGGCGGACCTCGCGCCCGGCGTCCCGATCTTCGCCCTGGCCGGAGAGAGCAACCGGATCGAGTTCACGCCCCGTGACGGCCAGTGCGACGTCGTGGCCCAGTCCCTGCCCAAGCTGGCAAACGTGCCCGGCGCCTCCGCGAGGGTCCTCCGGACGAGCTGTGACGCGCTGGGGTTGTCGGCGGGCGCGTGGCACGGGGTGGCGATGACGTTCAAGGAGGGACGGCTCGACGTGTACGTCGACGCTCGGCGTGCCGGCACGCTTGAGGACATGCGGTGGCTGCCCGTCTGGTCGGACACCACCCGGTCCGACGGCGTCCAGCTGAGTGGCCAGCAGGGGCAGTCCGCCAATGTGTGGATCTCAGATGTGCGTATCTCCCGGACTGCGCGTGTGCCGGGCCGTAGCGTGCCCCTGCGCAGCCTCAAGGGCGCCATCAGCGTCGACACCCGGTCGGTACGGAGCCCGATTCCCGACAACCTAGTGGGCGCCCTGCATCCCGGGAACGCGGAGCCGGCCGCAGTGCGCGCCGCGGTCGACACCGTTCGCACCGACAAGCTCATCCAGTCCACCCCGATCGTCCGTGGCCAGCCCGACGGTGACCACCCCACCCGTGGCAAGACCGGCAGGTTCTCCTATGACTGGCAGGTCGTCGACCGCACCTTCGCCTGGCTCGCGGCCAGCGGCGTCGCCGGCGCCATCAGCCTCGATGCGACGCCACAGGTGCTCGGGGGCTCCGTTCCCCCGTACCGCCACAACGGCCCCCGCGGCCAGAAGCTCGACACGGATCTGAGCGCGACCGCGGCGTTCAGTGCGACGCCTCCCGACAACCTCGACGACTGGTCGGCGATCGTGACCGACCTGGTCCACCACGTGAAGGAGAAGCGGTACGCCGTCGCGTCGTGGAGCGTGTGGAACGAGCCTGACGCCGCCGAGTTCTGGGCCGGCACACAGCAGCAGTACCTCGACCTCTATGCCGTGACGGCCCGCGCCGTGAGGTCGGTCGAC
>Ga0136633_1003484_pt1 | contig 10332 bp, 8 predicted proteins | sample AntDrymeUQ832206_2_FD_105494 | JGI IMG/M metagenome (GOLD analysis project Ga0136633, IMG submission 105494) | Polar desert sand microbial communities from Dry Valleys, Antarctica - metaG UQ83 (22.06) | ecosystem: Environmental > Terrestrial > Soil > Desert | place: Antarctica: Dry Valley...
ACGGGCGTGCTGGACCGACTCGGTTTTTCCGTCGAACGGCTCCACGACCTGAACCCCGGTCTGGTCATCCTCTCGATCACCGGCTTCGGCCACGACGGCCCCGAAGGCGGACGTGCAGGGTACGACCAGATCGCCCAGGGTGAGGCGGGGCTGATGAGCGTCACCGGCGCCGGTCCGGACGAACCGACCAAGGTCGGCGTTCCGATCGGCGACATCCTCGCGGGCATGTACGGCGCCTACGGAGTGGTGGCGGCACTCCACGAGCGCCACGCCACCGGAAAGGGCCGTGTTGTCCGCACCAGCCTGCTGGCCTCCATCGTGGGGGTGCATGCCTTCCAGGGCACCCGGTACACCGTGGGTGGTGAGGTGCCGAAACCGATTGGCAACCACCACGCCGCGATTGCTCCGTACGGGCTCTTCCACACCGCCGACTCCCCCGTCCAGGTGGCGGTGGGCAGTCAGCCACTGTGGAAGCGGTTTGCCGCTGTGGTCGGCGTCGGGGAGGACGATCCACGTTTCGCTACGAACGAGGCTCGGGTGGCGCACCGGGAGGAGCTGATCGCGAAGATCGAGCAAGTGTTCGCGGACGCCGGCAGCGAGCACTGGCTGGCAGAGCTCGCCCGGGCCGGGGTTCCGGCTGGCAAGGTGCGTGCGCTCGACGACGTCTATGGGTGGGAGCAGACGCACTCGCAGGGGCTCCTGGTGGAGGTGGACCACCCATCAGCCGGTCGGTTGACCCTGCCGGGGCCCCCTCTCCGTTTCGACGACAACTCCTATGCCGGCGATCGCAGGCAGCATCTCGCACCGCCCATGTTGGGCCAGCACAACGACAGCGTCCGAGCCTGGCTCGACGAGACGGACAGCGCGGAGCGCACCGCTGAGGCCGCGTCGTGAGCGGTCGTCTCGATGCCCGACAGCTGATCGAGCTGGTGATCGACGATGGTTCCTTCAGCTGCTGGGACCAGCCTCCGGTCGACCCGCACACCATGTCGGACACCTACCGGTCCGAGCTCGCCGCAGCGCGTGAACGCACCGGTCTCGATGAGGCCGTAGTCACCGGCGAGGGCCGAATCCATGGCCGACGGGTGGCCGTGGTCGCTGGCGAGTTCGCCTTTCTGGCGGGTTCCATCGGGGTCGCGGCCGCAGAGAGGCTGGTGCTCGCCGTCGAGCGTGCCACCGCTGAGGGCCTGCCACTGCTGGCGGCTCCCGTGTCAGGTGGAACCCGGATGCAGGAGGGGACTGTCGCCTTCGTGCAGATGGTGAAGATCTCCGCAGCGATCACACGCCATAAGACATGCGGGCTGCCCTACTTGGTCTACCTGCGCCACCCCACCACTGGTGGCGTCTTCGCGTCCTGGGGGTCGTTGGGGCATGTGACGGTCGCCGAACCCGGAGCACTGGTCGGCTTCCTCGGCCCGCGGGTGTACGAAGCGCTCTACGGACGCACCTTCCCGCCGGGCGTGCAGGTGGCGGAGAACCTCTTCAAGCACGGTCTCATCGACGCCGTGGTCGAGGCGACGGAGATCGCCGGAGTCGTCGACCGCGCATTGACTGTCCTGTGCGCCGACAGAGACGTGGACCTGCCCGCGGCAACCGAGCCGCCGGACGGGCCCATCGAACCCGTTCCAGCCTGGGAGTCGATCACGCGGTCTCGCCGCCCTGACCGGCCGGGAGTACGGCGCCTGCTCCGCTATGCGGCGACCGACGTGGTGCCCCTCAACGGCACTGGCCAGGGCGAGCACGACCCCGGTCTACTGATCGCGCTGGCCCGTTTCGGAGGATCCCCATGCGTCTTCCTGGGCCAGGACCGGCGAGGACAGACCGAGGACCGTCCACTCGGCCCGGGAGCGCTGCGCGAAGCACGACGGGGCATGCGTCTGGCGGCCGAGTTCAACCTTCCGCTGGTGACGGTGATCGACACGCCCGGAGCCGCGTTATCAGTCGAGGCCGAGCAGGGTGGTCTGGCCGGTGAGATCGCGCGCTGCCTGTCGGACCTGGTCACCTTGGAGGCGCCCACGCTCACCCTCCTCCTGGGTCAGGGCACCGGCGGCGGCGCACTCGCGCTCCTGCCTGCCGACCGGGTGGTCGCGGCACAGCACGGATGGCTCTCTCCGCTACCTCCCGAGGGGGCCAGCGCCATCGTGCACCGGACCACCGACCGAGCAGCCCAGATGGCGCAGGAGCAACGGGTGTGCTCTGCGGACCTGCTCGCGGACGGAGTCGTGGACCGCATCGTCGGCGAGCACCCTGACGCCGCCGACGAGCCGGAGGATTTCTGTATGCGGGTCGGCCGGGTGCTGTGTGAGGAACTCGCTGGACTGCTCCGCGAAAAGCCCCAGGTTCTTCGACAGCAACGCGAGGAACGTTACCGCCGCCTCGGCCTCGGCTGATTCTGCTCGGCCAACACTCGATCGACGCACTCGAGAAGATCGGCTATCCCGGCGGCCTCGTACGACGGACGCGGCCCCTCGGGGTCAAGATGGTGCCCCGGCCGCTGCAGCCGCACGACTGCAATACCCGCCTCCACTGCGCCACGCACATCGCGGGCGGAGGTGGCGACATGGACGATCGGCCCGACCGCAGCGTCCGCATCGAGGTAGATCCGGCGATCAGGCTTGTACATCCGGAGGCGCTCCGAGGTCATCGCGAGGCCAAGGTCGATGTAGGAAAGTGCCCTCGTGCGTCGGAAGAGTTCGTCGTCGACGTTCGAGAGCAGCCCGAGCCGATACTTGCGGCCGAGCTCCGGCAGCGCCTGCTCCACGTCGGGCCACAGGGGCCAGTCCGGCAACGTGGCCAGCACGGCGTCGAGATCCTCCCCTGGATGCCCGTTTAGCCCCAGAGCTACGTAGGTGTCGACCAGGGCAGCCCTCGCCAGGTCGACGTACGGCACCCAACCGCTGCAGGCACGTTGGGCCTCCTTGTTCCGGAGGTCCCAACCGTCGTACACGTCGGCGCCGGTGACCCTCCAGTCCCGCATCGAGCCGATGCGGTCAAAGGCGGCCGCACCGCCCGATCGCGAGTTGATCAGCGCACTGAAGAGGTCGAAGGTAACAACCGGCGCGTCGGGGTGTGCCGCGCGGTTCTCATCCGGCCCGGGCAATGGTTCTTCCTCTCGGTTCTGAGTCAGTACAAGAGCTGCGGCAGCCAGGTCACGATCCCCGGGAAGATCGACAGGATCGTGATGCCCACGGCAAGGACACCCACGTACGGGACGGAGCCGATCAGGATCTCCTTCAGCGGCACGTCCGGCGCGATCCCCTTGAGCACGTAGAGGTTCAGGCCGACCGGCGGTGTGATCAGTCCCATCTCCATATTGAGGGTCATGATGATCCCGAACCAGATCGGGTCGAAGCCCAGGCCGACGATCAGCGGGTAGAGCACCGGCGTGACCATCACGATGATCGACACGGGTGGCAGGAACAGACCCATGACCAGCAGGAAGAGGTTGATCACGATCATGATCACCCACCGGTTCACCTCCATCTCCGTCACCATCAGAGCCAGGTCCTGGGGGACGCTCAGGAAGCTCAGCACCGTGGCGATCACCGCGGAGAACGCCGTGATCATCAGGATCATCGTGCTCTGGCTGGTCGTCTCAAGCAGGACGTGCACGAACTGCTTGAGGCCCAGTCCGCGGTAGGCCACACCGACCAGCAGTAACACCAGCACCACACCGACCGCGGCGGCCTCACTCGGTGTCGCGATGCCCGTGTAGAGCACTCCGAGAATCGCGAAGATCAGCACGCCGAACGGAAGAATCTTGGCCAGGGAGGCGAAGCGCTGGCCCCAGGTGTACTCGGGGATGACGTAGGCCGGTGTGTGGGACGTCGTACTCCCGGTGGAGGCCGGGGTCTCGCCCGCATTTGCGCTGGCCAGCGGCGGCGTGGCCACTTCCCGGGCAGCCTTGCGCTGCTCCAGGGTGACGGCGATGAAGATCCAGACGCAGAACAGCGCCGTGACCATGATCCCGGGGATGATGCCGGCAGCGAAGAGTTGACCGATTGACTCCTCGGACGCGATGCCGTAGAGGATGAGCGTCACGCTGGGGGGGATCAGGATCCCGAGCGTGCCGCCCGCAGCCACCGCGCCGGTGGCGACACGCGCCGAGTAACCCCTGCTGCGCATCTCCGGAACCGCAACCCGACCAATGGCCGCAGCGGTCGCCGGGCTCGATCCGGTGAGGGCTGCGAAGACCGAGGACGCCAGCACGCTGCTCATCCCGAGTCCACCGCGCACCTTGTTGAGCCAGGCCTCGCCGGCCTGGAAGAGCTGCTTGCTGGCGGCAGAGCCGCCGAAAAGGTTGCCCATGAGGACGAACAGCGGGATGGCCAGCAACCCGAAGTTGTTGGTGGCGTCGTAAAGGAACTTGCCGAAGAGCTCGAACTCGGAAGGGTCGAGAAAGAGCAGGATCGAGACGACTGCGGTCATGCCGAGCGCGAAGGCGATCGGCATGCCCGTCATGAAGAAGACGATGCCCATCCCTGCGATGAGCCCGCCCATGGTCAGTGAGCTCACTGGCCGTCCCGCCTTTCGGTGTGCGCTCCGGGCTCGTCCGGCCGGAGGTCAGAGTGATCGCGGGGGCCGGTATCGGCGCTGTTGTCGACCGCCGACTCTTCGATTCCCGCGAGCTCGGGGTTGCCCTGCCCGAGCAAGGCCGCCTGCTCGACAGGAACGCCGACCCCGAGGAGGGCCTGGACACCTTCCACGACGAAGGCGATGTACTGACAGGCGACCAGCAACATCCCGAGCGGCAGGATGGCGTAGACCACTCCCAGCGGCGCGCGTAGCGTGGTCGGCGAGTGAAAGTCCCCCTCGACGGCCTCCCACCAGGTCATGCCCGCGGTCCAGATGACCGCCAGGACCACCGCCAGCGACATTGCCGCGGTCACCAGGCGTGCCACCAGTCTCGCCCGCACCGGGAGGAGCTCGACGAGTAGGTCGACCCCCACGTGGGCATGATGTTTGAGGCCGTACGCCGCGCCGACGAACGTGACGAACACGAGCAGGTAGATGCTGACCTCGGTCTGCCACAGGGTGGGACGGCCAAACAAGTAGCGCGAGAGGACCCCGTGCATCATGGCGGCGGTGGCGAGCAGCAGCGCGACACCGCTGAGGTAGCCGGCCCACTCCGACAAAGTGTTGGCCCAGCGGAACGTCAGCACAGACTTCAGCAGTCGCATGGCCCTCCTCCACGGGTCTCGAGGTTCCGGACGTAGCGGCGCCAGGCCCTCGGCCTGGCACCGCTACGGATGACTATTCAGATGCTTGCTTGGCCAGGTCCAGCAGCTCCTGGCCGTTCGGTGCCGACTTCGCGTAGGCATCCCACTGCTTCTGCGCGAGTGAGCGCCACTCGTCGAAGGCGGCGTCGTCCATGGTGGTGACCTCGACACCGGCATCGGCGAACAGCCCCTCCACCCGGGTGTCGTCCTCCTCAGAGGCAGAGTAGGCGAACTCCTGGAGCTCCTTACCGACGGACTCCACCGTCTTCTGCTGGTCGGCGCAGAGCTGGTCGAAGGCCTCGTTGCTGATGATCATGGGCTCGAACATGAACCAGAAGGTGTTCTCGGTGGGAGATGTGTAAGAGGAGACCTGTTCCTGAAGGTTGTACGAGGCGAAGGATCCCGTGGAGGTGACCGCCGCATCCAGGACACCGGTCTGCATGGCGGTGTAGATCTCGTCCGAGGGCAGGCTGGAGATGCCGGCTCCGGCGTCTTTCAGCATGTGCTCGACGTAGGTGCCCGCCGCGCGCATGGTCGCGCCGGACTCGACGTCACCCGGGGCGACGACAGGGTCACCCTTGGAACCGATCGCCCCCGCGTTCCACACCCAGGTGAGCACCTTGACGCCGTTCTCGTCCATGACCTCGTCCAGCCGCTTGCCGATCTCGGCGTCCTGCCAGGCCTGCGCCACTTCGTGGTTGGGCACAAGGGCAGGCATCAGCGTGACGCTGAAGTCAGGGACCCGACCCGAGGCATAGTCGAGCGGGAAGACCGACATGTCGACCGCGCCCTGCATCATCGCGTCGTACTGCTCGGTCGACTCCACCAACGAACTGTTGGGGAAGATCTGAACCTTCACCTGGTCGTCGGTCTCCTCGGCGACGGTGTCGGCGAAACGCTGGGCGAGCACCGCGCGGAAGTCTCCCTCGTCGCCGGCGGCGGCTGGCCACTGGTGCGAGAGCCGCAGCGATACCTCTCCGCATTCCCCCGACCCCTCGGCGCCTGTCTCACTGCCGTTGCCGCCGCAGGCGCTGAGCAGGATCACTGGGGCGAGCGCCGCGGCGACAAAAGTCACTCGTTGCTTAGTCTGGGTTCCCATGGTTGTGCTCCTTCGTTTCCGCGAGGCCGAGTGGCGGCTGGGGGGCATCGACCGATGATGGTCTTAGTGGCATAGTGGCTGAACCACTACAGGAGTGTTACCTACGTCGCACTCCACGTCAAGCAATCGGCGCAATCCGGGCACCTTGAACCGCCGCTCAGTTAGCGGAGTCCGCGAAGTCACGAGAATCGAGGAGAGAACCGTGTCGGACTACCGCATTGGCATGATCGTGCCGAGTTCCAACCTGACCATGGAGACCGAGCTACCCCGGATGCTTCGGGCCCGCGAGGAGCTGCTCCCCGAGGAACGGTTCACCTTTCACTCCAGCCGCATGCGAATGAAGCATGTGACACCGGAGGAGCTCGCGCGGATGAACGCTCAAACGGAGCGGGCAGCGCTGGAGCTGGCCGACGCCCGACCGCACGTGGTGGCGTCGGCCTGCCTCGTCGCAATCATGGCCCAGGGGGCGGGTTACCACTGCCACGCAGAGGCTCAGGTTGCCGGTGTCCTGCAGGAGGAGGGCCTCGATGTGCCCGTCGTCTCGAGCGCCGGCTCTCTCCTGCGTGGCCTTGAGGCACTGGGTGCCCGACGTATCGCCATCGTGACGCCGTACATGAAGCCCTTGACGAAGTTGGTTGCTGACTACATCGAGGACGCTGGCGTGGAGGTGCTGGACGCCTTGAGCCTTGAGGTTTCCGACAACCTCGACGTGGCTCGCCTCGACCCCGCCGCGTTGCGTGAGCACTGGCGCAAGGTCAACATCGCCAATGCAGACGCCCTGGTGCTCTCAGCATGCGTACAGATGCCGTCACTTCCCTCGATCCAGCCGGTTGAGGACGAGGCCGGTTTGCCGGTGCTCTCAGCGGCTACGGCAACCGTTTTCACCATCATGTCCGAGTTGGGACTGCGTCCGCATGTCCCGGCTGCGGGCAGGTTGCTCAGCGGTGAGGTAACCATGGAGCCGGCACCGCGGCCGACTCCCGAGCCAGTGTCCAGCGACGCCGGCCTCCCCGCGATGATGTAGGCGGTCAGCCAGCCCTCGGACCTCAGGGCACGATCAGAAGCTTGCCCGTCGTACGCCGCCCTTCGAGGTCCTCGTGTGCCCGGCCCGCCTCGTCGAGTCCGTATCGACCACCGACGCGGACCGAGAGCCTGCCGGCGGCCACCTGCTCCAGGACCGAGCCGCCGCGCTCGAGCAGTTCCTCGCGGGTCGCCATGTGGTGCACGAGCGACGGACGGGTGAGGAACAGCGAGCCCTTCTTGTTGAGGACCTGCGGGTCGAACGGCGGGACCGGTCCGCTGGAGGCGCCCAAGAGCACCATCATCCCGCGCGGCACGAGACAGTCGAGGCTGGCGTCGAAGGTCGACTGACCCACCCCGTCGTACACCACATCCACACCTCGGCCGTTTGTCAGGCGCCGGACCTTGGAAACCACGTCCTCCTCGGTGTAGTGGATAACCTCAGAAGCACCGGCGTCGCGGGCGAGCTGCGCCTTTGCCTCGGTCGACGTCGTGCCGATGACCCGCGCGCCCTTCGCGACGAGCATCTGCGTGAGCAGCAGACCCAGCCCGCCTGCGGCGGCATGCACGAGGGCGGTCTGGCCTGACCGGATCGGGTACGTCGACCTGCAGAGGTAGTCGGCGGTCATTCCCTGCAGCATCACTGCAGCCGCGTCCTCGGCCGCAACCCCTTCAGGCACCGGCACGACACGGTCTGCCGCCACCACGACCTGCTCGGCGTAACCACCCCCGTCGACCATCGCCCAGGCCACCCGGTCCCCTACTGACACTTCGGTGACGCCGTGACCAACCGCGGACACAGTGCCGGCACCCTCGCACCCCGCGATGAAGGGCGTCGGCTTGGCGTAGAGGCCCGAGCGCTGGTAGGCGTCGATGAAGTTCACCCCGGACGCGACGACTTCCACGAGCACCTGCCCTGGCCCGGGCTCGGGAGCGTTGATCTCCTTGACCTGCATGGCTTCCGGGCCACCGGTCTGCTCGACAACGACTGCTCGCACCTGTCCTCCTTCGTTACACGATCTCGGCCCTGCGTGAGCAGGTGGGTAGGCGACCCAGGGGTACGCCGGACATGTCGCGGCGAGCCGCGGGTGGTGTTTAACCGAGGAAGCCGCGGATCGAGGCATGCCCCTTGAGCAGGTTGCGGGCGATGGTGCGTCGCTGGATCTCGTCGGTGCCCTCGTAGATGCGGAGCAGCCGCAGCTCGCGGTACCACCGCTCGACGGGCAGTTCGCGGGTGTAGCCCATCCCGCCGTGCATCTGCAGCACCCGGTCGACGATCTCATTGGCCTTGATCCCGCCGTACAGCTTGGCCATCGACTGAGCCTGCCGTGAGTCGAGACCGGCATCGACCTGGAACGCGGCCGACAGCACCAGCCAGCGCAGCGCCTCGATCTCGACGGCCGAGTCGGCGATCATCCACTGGATCGCCTGCCGGTCAGCGATCGCCTCGCCGAAAGTGACCCGGTTGCGGGCGTGCTCCATGCCCATCTCGACGAGGCGTTCACACGCACCGAGCGCACGCGCGGGGAGCAGGTACCGACCCTTGCCGATCCAGCGCATGGCCAGCTCGAAGCCCTTGCCCTCCTCGCCCAGGATGCTCGAGTGTGGGACGCGGACGTTGTCGAAGACAAGTGCGGCCGGGCCCCACTCGCCCATCGTGTCGATGTGCTCGGACTTCCAGCCCATATCCCGATCGGCCAGGAAGCAGGTGACGCCGCCGTTTGCCCCTTTTTCCTTGTCGGTGACGGCGAACACCATTGTGAAGTCGGCTTCGTTGCCCCCGGTGATGAAGGTCTTTTCCCCGTTGATCACCCACTCGTCACCCTCGCGCACAGCGCTGGTTCGGATCGCCCGTGCGTCCGACCCGGCACCTGGCTCGGTGATCGCGAAGCAGCTCTTGCGCTCACCCTCGATGGTGGGGAGCAGGTACGTCGCCTTCTGCTGCTCATTCGCGTCGAACAGGATGTTGTCGGCCTCTCCGGCGAAATGGAACTGTACGAACGACCGTCCGAGTTCCACCTCGATCAGCGCGTTCATCACCGCGCCGAGCCCCATGCCGCCGTACTCCACGGGTGTGTGCACCCCGAAGAAGCCGGCCTCGCGCGCCTTCGCCTGGAGATCGGCGAGCTCGCCGGGCTTCAAGCCGGGCTCGTTGCGGCGTTCGCGGTTGAGCACCTCCGACTCGAGGGGCATGATCTCCTTGCGCACGAACGTGCGCACCCACTCGCGGATCTCGCGCTCTTCGTCCGACAGGGTCAGGTCCATGCTCGTCCTCGCAGGTGAATGGTTGCGTTTGCATCGACCCTAGCCGTACCTGCGAGTAGCCTCCGGCCAAGGTCTCGACCATCAACCGAAGGGCGGCACCGTGCCGAGCGTCCACCACCAGCTCCTTGCGCGAGTGATCCCCAAGGTGCGCAGGAGCTCAGAGGTCGCGGACCCCGATGAGGCACGGCGGTCGAAGCTGGATGAGCAGGCGAAGGCAGACACCACCCCACCGAAGCGGGTGGTGAACGGCTGCGAGGTCGCCATGATCGACGGCCATGGCTTCCCGGTCTACGACCTTCAGATCAGCGGCACCAACCCGCAGCGCTCGGTCATCTACCTGCATGGTGGTGGATATGTCTCGCACGCGGACCGGGTGCACTGGAAGTATGTCGTGCGTCTTGCCCGGCGACTCGATGCGCGGATCATCTTTCCGGTCTACCCGTTGGCTCCCGAATTCACCTGGCGGGACTCCAACCCCCAACTACTTTCGCTCTTCGAACAGGTGGCGATCGACGCACCGCACGGAGTCACGCTGGCCGGCGACTCGGCCGGTGGTGGTTATGCCCTCGCTCTCGCGCAACAGCTCGCCCTCGGGGCGGGACCGCAACCCACGCACGTCGTACTCATCTCGCCGTGGCTCGACCTCACCAACTCCGCGCCCGCCATCGCTGTGGCATCGGCGCGGGACCCGTGGCTGAAGATGAGCTGGCTCCAGTTGTGCGCCCAGTG
>Ga0136633_1003485_pt1 | contig 10332 bp, 9 predicted proteins | sample AntDrymeUQ832206_2_FD_105494 | JGI IMG/M metagenome (GOLD analysis project Ga0136633, IMG submission 105494) | Polar desert sand microbial communities from Dry Valleys, Antarctica - metaG UQ83 (22.06) | ecosystem: Environmental > Terrestrial > Soil > Desert | place: Antarctica: Dry Valley...
CTAGCGCGCTCGGCGGGATTCGAACCCACAACCTTCTGATCCGTAGTCAGATGCTCTATCCGTTGAGCTACGAGCGCAGGAAGGCCCGCAATCTACTTCGGAAGCGGAGCGACCGTCACCGCCATGGGAGTCGCCCGGCCTCCGACGGAGATCGTCGGCCGGCGCCAAGGGGTCGGGTCCGGCTGGCCGGGTTCCGGTGGTCGGGAGGACCACCCGGATCGGCCCCGCTGACCCCTGTATGCGCCCCGGCTCCCCGCTCTGGACGTCGAGCGTGCCGCACCTCGGTAGGGTGGCGCGTGATTCCGTCCCACCTGCGAGTGGCATGGCGGCCGATTGGCCGCCCCCGATGATCGACCACCACGACGAGGACGTGGTCCTCATCAGTGACCTCCACCTCGGCCCAGGGCCCCTGCACTCCGTCGAGACGTTCTTCCACGACACCGAGTTCTGCCGGTTCCTCGACTCACTGATCCGGAGGGCGGAGCCCGAGGGCCGGACCTGGCGCCTCGTGATCCTCGGCGACTTCCTCGACTTCCTTCGCTGCGAGCTGGTCACCAACGAGGGCGGGGAGCCCCCGACGGAGGCGGTCGCCATGACGACGCTCGACCGGATCATCACCAACCACCGCGACGTGTTCCGCGGTCTCGCCCGCTTCCTCGCCGCCGGCTTCCCGCTCGACGTCGTCATCGGCAACCACGACGCCGAGCTGATCCGACCTGCGCTCCAGGCCCGGCTCCGGACGGTGCTGGCCGACGAAGGCGCGGGCGCAGCGGCGGACAAGGTCCGGTTCCACCCGTGGATCTACTACCTGCCGGGCGTGGTCTACGCCGAGCACGGCAACCAGCACGACGGCTTCAACGCCTTCAGCACCGTGCTCGATCCCTACGAGGACGGGCCGCCCGGCCCGCTCGAACGCCCCATCGGAGCGTTCCTCTTCGGGCAGGTCGAACGGCTGCTGTACGACACCGACCCGTGCCCCGACCACGCCAGCTCGCCGCTCCGCTACTACCGCCTGGCCGCCCGGCGACAGCCGGGGTCGGCGCTCGACGCGCTGCGCCGCCAGGCGCGGATCTTCACCGATCTCGTGCGCCACGCAAGGTCGCTGTCCGGACCGTCCTGGACTGCGCGGCGGGACGCCTACCGGGGCACGCTGGCGCCGTACGCCAAGGAGCTGGGGCTGTCTCACCGGACGGTGGCGGCCATCGACGAGATGTCGTCGGCGTCGGAGCGGCCTATCTCGCTCCTGGTGGAGGAGGGGGTGAAGATCAACACTCGCCGCTCCGGCCCGGCCGTGGCGCTGCTGTCGCTCGCGTACCTCGCATCCAAGCGGGGCGCCATCCGCACGCTCGCCATGAGCGGGACGGCGGCCGCGGCGTTGTCCTTCGTGCGAAAGGGCCTGCCTTTGTCCCCCACCGGCCGCCACGTGCTGTACCTCCAGCGGGCGGCCATGCGCATCCACGAGCTGCTGACGGCGGAGGGGGCGGCCGTGCCGGCCTACGTCTTCGCCCACACCCATGCCGCCCAGCACCTCCCCCTCGAGTTCGGACAGGGTGCACCGCAGTACCTGAACACCGGCACGTGGGCGTGCCTCGCCCCGCCGGCCGCCGACACCCTGCGCACCATCCGGCCCACCTTCGTGCACCTGGGCGCCGGCCGCGACGGTGCCCGTCCGCCGGCCCGCCTCCTGTCGTGGAACTCGTCGTCGGAGTCGGCGGAGACGCTGCGGTTCCAGGCCTGATCCACCGCCTCCACCAGCAGGCCGCCGGGCTCAACGGGTCGGGCTGACCGGCGAGCGTGGTGCAGCGGTCCGGGAGGCGAGCATGGCCACGGCGGTGGTGATGGCCTGGGCCGCCGGCGCGCTGCTCGTCACCAGCAGGGACTCCAGGTCGGCCGGGTCGGCCACGTACTTCGGCCGCGTGCTGAGGTGCGGGCGGAACAGGCGGCCGTAGTCGTGGTTGGTGACGGTGATCGTGGTGCCGACCACCGGATGCAGGCGCATGCCGACGTGGCGGCGCCACCTGCGCCACCGGCGACCGCCGCCGTAGAAGCCCCGGTACGCCCGCCACAGCCCGTCCTGCAACTCAGCCCGGGTCATGCGTTCCGGAGTGAACACGGCGTGGTAGAGGTCGTACTCGCCCCAGTCGTAGCTGACGATGCGCCCGTCGCCGGCCATGCGGGCGAACGTCTGCGTTCCCGGCAGCGGCGTGAGGATCGAGAAGTGGGCGGCGTCGACGCCGATGGCGTCAACGAACTCCACCGTCTCCTCGAAGACGCCCGCCTCGTCGTGGTCGAAGCCGAAGATGAACCCACCCTCGACCAGGATCTTGTGGTCGTGCAGTCTCTTCACCAGCTCGCCGTAGAGGTGGGGCCGGTTCTTCTTGTTGCACTCTACGAGGGTGTCGCGGGAGATGCTCTCGAACCCGGTGAACAACACGCTGCAACCGGCACGGGAAACCAGCTTCACGAGGGCGGGGTCGCCGGCCAGCCCGATGGAGGCCTGCGCGGCCCAGGACAGCTTCAGCCCGGAGCGCACGATCGCTTCCGACAGGGCGGCCGTGAACTCGAGGTCGGCGGCCAGGTCGTCGTCGAGGAAGGTCACGTGGAAGAACGGACCGAACCTCTGGCCGCGCCGACGCAGGACCCGCAGTTCCTCCACGACCTCGTCCGGGTGGCGATGGCGCGATCCCCTCCCGTTGATGCGGATCACCGAACAGAAGTCACAGTTGAACCGGCACCCGCGCGTCGTCTGCAGCGTGTTGCGGGGCAGGTACCGGAAGGTGGGCGCCGTCTCCAGCAGGTCGGTCCACTCGTGCACCCGGGGCACCACGGCCATCTGGTCCCAGCTGCCCTGGTAGACGCCGCTCATGCGGCCGCCGGCCGCGTCGGCCAGGACACGGGCGAACACCGATTCCGCTTCACCGGTCACGACGGCGTCGGCGTGGCGTAGCGCCTCGCCGGGCAGCATCGACGGGTGCACGCCGCCCAGCACCACGGGCACACCCCGGCGGCGGTAGTCGTCGGCCAGCTGGTAGGCCTGCGGCGCCAGCATGGTCCACACGCTGATGCCGACCAGGTCAGGCGCCTCGGAGGGCAGCGCATCGCTGTTCAGGTCGACGTAGCGGACGGCCCAACCCTCCCGCCGGGCCAGCGCGGCCAACACCAGCAGCGCCATGGGCGGCATGCGATGGCCGAAGGTGCGGTGGATGCCGAGACCCGCCCACGGGGGCATCACCAGGTGCAGGACCGGTGCGTCTCCGCCCGCCAACGGAAGGCCGTAAGGCCGCGTCACGGACGTGAGGATAGACCGCTCCCGGGCGGCGGGCCGTGCCGCGTCACCGTCGGCTACCGCGCCCACGCAGGGCGCCCCGCCTCAGGCGCTCCGCTCGGGCCGGCAGTCGGCCCCGCCACGACGACCGGGTGGGCGCCGGCGCTGCCGAGACCCAGCTCCGACAACGACGACCTTTTGGTCACCTGTCAAGGGCCGCAGCGTCCCCCCGCCCCGAGATCCACCGGCCGGCCGGCGCCGTAGAACAGGCGATGCCGAGGGAGACCTCCCGCTACGCGGGCCTGGCGGCGGTGGCGCTTCTGTGGTCCACCCTCATCACCGCCTCGCTGCGCACCGGGTTCCCCCTCCTCGGGCCCCGACCGCTGAGCTGGTTGGCGGCCGAACCGGGCGCCGCCGTCCTCTACTCGGTCGGCCTGGCCGGTGGCGCCGGCCTGCTGTTGGTGTTCCACGGGTACGTCCGGGCCCACTTCCCGGTGGGGCGGCGCAGCTTCAGCATCGCAATGGTGGTCGGCCTGGCCGGCCAGGCGATCGCCGCCGTGGTCCCGATCCACGGCAGCCCGGTGGCGCACGACGTGCACACGGTGGCCGCCCTCACCCTCGGCGCCTCTTTGCCGGTGCTGATGTGGCGCTTCGCCCTCGCGCAGCCGGCCGGCGCCTGGCGCCGGCGCTGCCTCCGCCTGGCGTGGCTGGAGACGGCCGCCTGCGTGGTGGGGGTCGTGCTGTCGCGCCGGTCGGTGGCGCCGCTGGCCGAGATCCTCCCCGCCGCCTGCTTCCACCTCTGGATCGCCGCGGTCACCTTCGCTCCCGGCCCGCCGGCGGCCCGTGCCGCGCTGACGAGTTGGGAACACCCCGAACAGGTTGGTTGTTGAACTACTTGCATTCGCAACTACCTGGAGGATCATCCGATGCCCGCCGTCACCGCCGACACCCTGACCCTTCCGAAGATCGACCTCGTGCCGCCCGGCGCCGTCGACCGGCCCGTGGGGTCGGTCACCACCGCGCCAGCGGCCTTCGAGGGCGAGGGCTTCCCCGTGCGCCGCGCCTTCGCCGGCGTCGACCGGCGTGACCTCGACCCGTTCATCCACATGGACCAGATGGGCGAGGTGGACTACGCACCGGGCGAGCCCCGGGGCACCGACTGGCACCCGCACCGCGGCTTCGAGACCGTCACGTACATGATCGACGGCTCGTTCCAGCACCAGGACTCCCACGGCGGCGGCGGCCTCATCCGGAACGGGGCGACGCAGTGGATGACGGCCGGCGGCGGCATCCTCCACATCGAGACGCCCCCCGAGGAGCTGGTGCGAAGCGGCGGCATCTTCCACGGCGTGCAGCTGTGGGTGAACCTGCCGGCCAGGGACAAGATGGTGGCCCCCCGGTACCAGAGCCTCGAGGGAGACGAGGTCGGCATGCTCTCGTCTCCCGACGGCGGCGCCCTGGTACGCCTCATCGCCGGCGAGTTGGCCGGCCACCGCGGCCCCGGCGTCACCTACACGCCGATCACCGTGGCCCATGCCACCATCGCCCCTGGCGCCCGGCTGGTGGTGCCCTGGCGCCCCGACTTCAACGCCCTGGCCTACGTGCTCGCCGGTTCGGGTACGGTCGGCGCCGAAGGTCGGCCGGCGACATCCGGCCAGCTGACCGTGTTCGGCACCGGCGACAGCGTCACCCTCGCCGGTGGGCCCTCGCAGACGTTCGAGGTGCTGCTCCTCGGCGGCCTGCCTATCCGCGAGCCCATCGCCACCTACGGCCCGTTCGTGATGAACAACCGGTCCGAGCTCATGCAGGCGATGGAGGACTTCCAGGCCGGGCGGCTCGGCACGATCCCGGCCGACGGTCTGCGGCCCTACCGCCCGTAGCGGACGACCTCCCGGCTGGTCAGCCTGTCGGCACCGCACCGGGAGCCGTCGGATCACCAGTGGCGCGCCGGCGGGGTTCAGTCCGGCGGGACGGCGGGTGACGCGGCCGAGGCGGGGAAGCGGTCGACCCGACGGAGGTCGGGGAAAAGAAACCACCACCCGCCGGCTACCGCCAGGGTCGCCACCCCGCCCAGCACGATGGCGCCCGACGGGCCGATGAGCTGGCCCGCGACGCCCGACTCGAAGGCGCCCAGCTCATTGCTGCCGCCGATGAAAACGTTCTCCACCGCCAGGACCCGGCCCCGCTTGTCCTCCGGCGTCACCAGGGGCACCAGGGTGGCCCGGACGAACACGCTCACCGCGTCCGCCGCCGACAGCAGCATCATGGCAGCGAACGCCACCGGGTAGCTGCGGGTGACGCCGAGCACGATGGTGAAGACGCCGAAGGCGGCGACGGCCAGCAGCAGGACGGGGCCCACCCGATGGCGCAGGGGTCGCCGGGCCAGCGAGAGGGTCACGGCGCCGGCGCCCAGCCCGCCCGCCGCCCGCAGCCACCCGAGGCCGGCGGCGTCGACGTGCAGGCGGTCGGTGGCGATGGCCGGCAGCAGGGCCCAGGCGCCGCCGAACAGCACGGCGAACAGGTCCAGGGAGAGGGCGCCCAGCAGGATCGGCACCCGGCGGATGAACCGGAAGCCCTCGACTGCGTCCCGCAGGCCGGCCCGCACGGGACGTCGCGCCGCCCCGATCACCGGCTCGGCGCTTCCCGCCCCCACCGCGTCGAGGGACCGCGCAGGCGGCGCGGCGGATGACAGCGCGGGCGCGGCGGCAGCCAGGGCGTCGGCGGGCGACGTGGGCGACACCATCGCGGCTGCGGCGGCGGACGCCCGCCGGTCGCCGGCCGATCGCAGCGGCCGGACGAAGGCGAGGGCGCCGGCCGCTACCAGCAGCAGGGCGGCTGACGCCGCATACGGGAGGCGCACGTCGACCGTGTACAGCAGGCCGCCGATCACGGGCCCGACAACCAGCGCCGCCTGCCAGGAGAACGAGAAACGGGCCACCAGCCACGGCAGCCGCTCGGGCGCCACGATGTCACCGATCAGCGCGCGCGACGCTGGCGCGGCAAAGGCCCGGGCGATGCCGAAGCAGAACACGAGGGCGAAGATCGGCCCCACCGCCGTCGGCTCGGTGCCGGCGTAGAGGAGCAGGCCGGCGGCGGCGACCGCTTCCGCCACCAGGGCGGCCGACGCCACCAGGCGACGCTCGTGGCGGTCCGCCACCGCGCCGGTCACGAGCACCAGCAGGGCGGCGGGGGCGAACTCGGCCAGCCCCAGCAGCCCGAGGTCGAGCTCGCGCCCGGTGAGGTCGTAGACCTGCTTGCCGAGCGACGTCACCTGGGCGGCGGTGGCGGCCATGGCGCAGAACACGCTCACCAGGAAGGCGGACGCGGTCCGGTCGACCCCTGCCTGGTTCGTCCCGCCCGTGCCGGCGTCCTCGGTCCCGGCGCGCGTCACGGCGCCCGAACGCTACCGCCGAGCGCCGTAGCGGCCGGTCGCATTTCCCGCCCGGTGTGCGGCCCGCTGCGACCAGCGCCCGCGCTCCGTCAACCTCCCGAGGCATGGCGGGCGGCGCTACGGCTTCTCGTAGCGCTCCCGGCGCACGGTGGCCTTCTTGCCCTTGATGGTCGACGCCCGGAGCGCGGCGACCACCTCGTCGGCCGCCGCCTCGGGCACCTCGACCAGCGAGAACCGGTCGGCGATCTCGATGGCGCCGATGTCGCGACCGCTCAGGCTCGTCTCGTTGGCGATGGCGCCCACCAGGTCCTGGGGCCGCACGCCGGCGGCCCGGCCGGCGCCGACGAACAGCCGGGTCGTCTTCCCGCCCGATCCGCCGCCCCCGCCGCCCTTTCCGCCGTACCCACCTGAGCGCCTGGTGACCGGCCCGCCGGAGGGCCGGGGGGCGTCGCCGGACGAGAACACCTTCGGCTCGGGAATGTCCTCCTCGTCGCCCGCCGCGCCCGTCGCCTCGTGGGCCAGCTTCACCGCCGCCAGCGCCACCTCCACCACGTCGAACTCCTCGGCCAGGGACTCCACCACGGCCCGGAACCGGTCGAGGTCGTCCTCGAGCAGGCTCTCCCGCAGGGCGGCCCGCGTCAGCTCCAGGCGGCGGGCGTGCAGGTCAGCCACCGTGGGCAGCTTCTCGACGACGATGCGCTGCTTGGTCGCCCGCTCGATGGTCTTGAGCATCCGGTGCTCCTTGGGCTCGACCAGGGTGATGGCCACGCCCTCGCGGCCGGCCCGCCCGACCCGGCCGATGCGGTGCACGTAGGTGTCCGGCGCCGATGGCATGTCGTAGTTCACGACGTGCGAGAGCTGGTCGATGTCGAGGCCGCGCGCCGCCACGTCGGTCGCCACCAGGAGGTCGGCCGTCCCCGCCCGCAGCCGCCCCATGACCCGGTCCCTCGCTCCCTGGTCCATGCCCCCGTGCAGCGCTTCGGCCCGGTAGCCCCGGCCGTTCAGCGTCTCGGCCAGCCGGTCGACCTCGTCGCGCGTCCGGCAGAACACCAGTGCGGCGGCGGGCGACTCCACGTCGAGCACCCGGCCGAGGGCCACCGCCTTGTGCGCCCGCGCCACCACGTACGCGCTCTGGCGCACCAGGGCCGCCTCACCCGGCGCCGTCGCCTCGCGGCCGAGCTGGATCTGGATCGGGTCGCGCAGGTGGCGGCGGGCGATGGCGTTGATGCGGGGCGGCAGCGTGGCCGAGAACAGGACCGTCTGGTGGCGTTCGGGCAGCCCGCCCATGATGGCCTCGAGGTCGTCGGCGAAGCCCATGTCGAGCATCTCGTCCGCCTCGTCGAGGACGGCGATCTCGAGCGCTCCCAGCTTCAGCGTGCCGCGGGCGATGTGGTCGAGGGCGCGGCCGGGCGTGGCCACGACGACGTCGACACCCCGATCCAGGGCCTGCAGTTGGCGCCCGATCGGCTGGCCCCCGTAGATGGGGACGATGCGGGCGCCCAGGTCGCGCCCGTAGCGGTGGAGAGCCTCCGACACCTGCACAGCCAGCTCCCGGGTGGGCACCAGCACCAGGGCCATCGGCTCGGGACGCGTCTCCCGGCCGGCCATGCGCTCCAGCACCGGCAGGGCGAAGGCGGCGGTCTTGCCCGTGCCGGTGGCCGCCTGCCCGAGCAGGTCCCGCCCCGCCATCATGGGTGGGATCGCCTCGCGCTGGATGGGCGTGGCCTCCTCGTAGCCGAGGCGGGCGAGGGCCTGGAGCAGCTCGGGGCGCAAGGCCAGATCGGCGAACGTGGTGGCCTCGTCCGGTGGCTGTGTCGTCATCTTCGATCCTCGGTCGGCCCGGCGTTAGACCGACGGGTGCGCCGGCTCCCCGGCCGGGTCGCCCCCACAGGGTCGCCTCGCGAACCGCAAAGTACCAACCGGAGGACCGGTGGGCCGGCCGCGGCATCGTCTCCGCCCACCGGCGACCCCGGCGCGCGGCCCAGCGGCCGGGCCCGGTCTCCGCGCGCCATCCGGCTGCCGAGCGGGTGGCGTACAGTGCCCGCCTCGGCGGTGAGGAGGTCGATGCGGGCGCTCGTCGGAATCGAGACGGCATTACTGATCCTGCTGTCCGTGCTCGTCGCCGGGCTGCTGCGGAGCCATGCCGAGATCCTGCGCACGCTCCACCGCCTCGGCCTCGGCGACGGGGACGACGCCCCCCTGCCGGTGCGCGTCGACGTCCGCGCCGGCACCGGCGGCAGGGCCTACGACGTGGCGGGGGTGACGCCGGACGGTGATGCGGTGCACATCGGTGTGGGCGGCCGCCAGGCGACCCTCCTCGCCTTCCTGTCGAGCGGTTGCGTGTCATGCCAGCCGTTGTGGGACGGCCTGGCGAGGGGCGAGCCCCGCCTTCCCGAGCTCACCCGTGTGGTCGCCGTCACGAGGGGCCCGGGGGCCGAGAGCCCCGGTCGCCTGCGTCCCCTGGCGCCGCCAGGTGTGCCCGTGGTGATGTCCGACGCGGCGTGGAGCGATTACGGCGTGCCCGGGTCCCCCTACGTGGTCTACGTCGACGGCGGGCGGATCACGGGTGAAGGTTCGGTGCAGGGCTGGGACCAGCTCCGCTCGCTGCTGGCCCGGGCCACGGCGGACGCCGCAGCCCCGCCGACCGGTGCGCCCCCGGCTGCCGACTCCGGCGGGCAGCAGGCGCTCGAGTCCCACTCCTGATGCTGCTGTCCGCCGTCGCCTTGGGCATCGCCGTGCTCGCCGGTCTCCGGTCGAGCTGGTCCCCCTGAGGCGAGTCGATGATGGCCAGCATCAACCCGCTCGGGGAGCGGGCTCGTGGAAACCGGTGGCGGCACACAGTGGCGGCGTTCACCGCCGGCTGCATCCTCGGTGGATGTGCGCTGGGCGCCGGCGCCGGGGCGGTGGGGCTGGTGGCGGCGGCAGTGGTGGGGACGCCGGCGGCGGCCGCTGCCTCCGGTGTGGCTGTCGTCATCGCCCTCGCCGCCGGGGTGGTGGAGCTGGCCGGCCGGCGGGTGCCCACCATCCGCCGGCAGGTGGACGAGGCGTGGCTCGGCCGGTACCGGGGATGGGTCTACGGCTCGGGCTTCGGCGCCCAGCTCGGCGCCGGCCTCGCCACCACGGTGACGACGGCGGCCGTGTACGCGCTGGTCGCCATGGTGGTGCTCCTCGGCGCCGCGGGGCGGTTCACCGACGCGCTGGTGGTGGGCGCCGTGTTCGGCCTGAGCCGGGCCGCCCCGGTGCTGGCCGGTCGGCGACTACACGACGCTGAGAGCCTCCGCCGCCGCGCCAGGCGGGTGGCGGCCGGCGCCACCGCCGGCCGGCTGGCCTCTGGCGCCTCGCTGTGCGCCCTCGCACTCTGCACCGCGGTCCGGCCGTAATGCGCCTCAGCGGGCACGGGATCGCCCTCGACCTGCCGCGGGGGTGGGACGGCGCCGTCAGTCGGCGGGCCGGGGTGGGCGCCCTGCCCGTGCTCCATGCCTCGTCCATGCCGCTGCCGGCCAACAGGGCGGACGCCGGTGGTGGGGTGGTCCAGCACCTGGACTGGGGCGAGGTCTTCGTCGGCCTGCTAGCGGGAGTTTCCGGGCTAACGGCCGACGGAGCGGCATAGTCCCTGCTCAGTAGTGGTTTTCTGGCTCTCGCCGCGTATTACCTAAGCGGCGCTTGACGGGCCACC
>Ga0136633_1003486_pt1 | contig 10329 bp, 10 predicted proteins | sample AntDrymeUQ832206_2_FD_105494 | JGI IMG/M metagenome (GOLD analysis project Ga0136633, IMG submission 105494) | Polar desert sand microbial communities from Dry Valleys, Antarctica - metaG UQ83 (22.06) | ecosystem: Environmental > Terrestrial > Soil > Desert | place: Antarctica: Dry Valley...
ATCGCCGCGGCCACGAGCGCGCGCCAGGCCGTGCTCGTGGTGGCCTTCTTCGTCGTGTACCAAGCGGTAGAGACGGTGGTCGTGCAGCGCCGCATAGAACGAAGGACCATGCGGCTCGGGCCGTTCCTCACCACGCTCGCGGGAGCCGCTGGCCTTGAAGCCTACGGGCTCGGTGGTGCGCTGATCGCCCTGCTGGCGACCGCCCTGGCCGTGGCCGCACTCGTCGAGGCCGGTTCACAGATGGCCGCTGAAGCCGAGGCCGACGCCGAGGGAGAAGCCGAGGACGCGGAGCTCCTCCAGGCCTAGGCGGGGATCAGGTCACGCGCGAGGTCGTCCTGACATGCGCCTGCCAGGCGCCGCCGCGAAGGACGTCGGCCAGCGCCTCAATCCCGTCCCACACGTCTGTGGCCCGGGTGGTGAGCGCTGACAGCCCGATGCGGATGACGTCGGGAGGGCGCACGTCCGGCACCACGCCCCGCTCCCGGAGGGCCAGCGCAACAGGGCCTGCGGCCGCGTGGCGGACAGCCACATGGGCCCCGCGGAGGGAAGCTTCCCGAGGGCTGGCCAGAGTGCAACCGAGCTGGGCGAGAACGGCGTCGAAGCGGGCGATGAGCAGGTCGCCGAGTCGCCTGGACCGGGCCGCGACATGGGCGATCCCAACCTCGGCCACGAGCCTGGCTCCCTCTTCCACCGCGGCGAGGGCGAGGACCGGCGGGGTTCCCGACAGCCATGACCCCACGCCGGATCGCGGGCTCCAGGCCGCCTCCATGGCGAACTGCTCCCTCTGGCCGAACCAGCCGTGGATGGGCTGATCCAGGTCGGCCTGAAGCTCCGAGCGCACCCATATCCACGCCGGGGCGCCGGGTCCGCCGCAAAGGTGCTTGTAGGTGCAGCCGACGGCGAGGTCTGCACCGGCGGCACGGAGCTGAAGGGGCACCGCACCCACCGCATGAGAGCAGTCCCACAGCATCAGCGCGCCGCGCTCGTGCGCCCGCTCTGTCTCCGCAGCCAGGTCGACCAGTGCCCCCGAGCGGTAATCGACCGCCGATCGCACCACGACAGCCACCTCACCGGTGAACTCTGCCAGAGACCCAGCGAGCCGTCGGCCCTGCGCGGCGGCGACTGCTTCGGCGACGTAGCGGTCGGTCGGGAACTCGTCGGGGGCCACGACGACGGCCCCGGGCCGTTCGGCGCATGCTGCGGACACGAGCTTGTACAGGTTCACCGTCGTGGAGTCGGCCAACAGCGTCTCGCCGGGAATGGCGCCGAGGAAGCTGGTCCCGATCAGGTCGCCCACGCGGGCGGCGTCGTCGATCCATCCGTCCCACGAGACGACCAAGCCCCTCCCCCACTCCTCGGTCACGACGTGGGCCAGTCTGTGGACCGTCGCTCTCGGTAGCCGGCCGAGACTGTTCCCGTCGAGGTAGACGAGGGTCTCGTCCGGGATGACGAAACGGTCGCGGAAGCCCGCCGCCGGGTCGGCGGCATCCCACGCCGCGCAGGCGGCGCGGGTCTGAGGGAGTGGGTCCGGCACGAGGTGCAGTCTGCCCGGACCGGTGCTACGGGTTGAGCTGGGCGATGAACGTCGTGAGGCGCTCGACCTCGTCCTGCTCCCCGATGGCCGCGGCCATGTCCCGCAACCCGGCAAGGCAGTCGAGGAACGCCTGGTTCGAGGGGTGGGTCGAGCGCACGTAGCCCGATCCGCGCCAGCCGTTGGCCCGGAGGGCGTCGAGGCCACGGTGGTAGCCCACGCGGTAGGCGGCGTACCGCTCGATGTCATCGCGGCCGACGGCGCCGAGTCGGGCCCACGCGTCGAGGCTGCGGGGGTGGGCGGCCACGACCGCGGCCACCGCGTCGCGATCGTCCTTCGCAGCCGTCAGCCCTTCTGTGACCGAGGCGGGAGCTGCGGGCAGAACCGTCTCGGGGAGCCCGGTCGATAGGTTCACGGGGCGGGGGTCAGACATGGCCCGAGCCTGCCACAGGCCATGCTCGCGCGATGGACGACTGCCTCTTCTGCGCTATCGCCGCCCGGCGGCTTCCCGCCGAGATCGTGCTCGATGAGCCCGACGTCGTCGCTTTCCTGGATGCCGCGCCTCTGTTCCCAGGACACGTGCTGGTCATCCCCCGCCGGCACCTCGTCACCCTGGAGGATCTCCCGACCGGACTCCTGACGATCGTGTTCGAAGCTGCCCAGCGCCTGAGCGTCGCCGTCCGCGACGCCACCGGAGCGCAGGGGTCGTTCGTGGCCATGAACAACGTGGTGAGCCAGAGCGTCCCCCATCAGCACGTGCACGTGGTGCCGAGGACGAAGGGTGACGGGCTCCGTGGGTTCTTCTGGCCCCGACAGCGCTACGCGGACGATGCCCACCAACACCGGACTGGAGATGCCATCCGGGCGGCGCTGCCCACCAGGCCCAGAAGTAACCCACAGGGATGATGCCATCACGCTCCGCGGCCGGGTACCATGCCGATCGCTTCCCCTCGACACTGGAGCCATCTGTTGCTACGCCGACCTACCCGGACCCTCACGGTCATCTTCTTCGCCCTTTGCACCCTCAGCGTCGTGGTGGCTGCACCGGCCACGGCCCAGGACTTCAAGGGCTTCTCCCGACAGAACCTCTACGACGACCCCGAGTCTGACGGCCTCCGCCGCAGCCTGGCGCCGGACAGCGGCGTGGCTGTGCCTGGAGGCACAGGCGCTGGACGCCGCATCGTGTACAGCGTCACTGGCCAGCGGGTGTGGCTGGTCGAGTCGAACAGCGCGGTCGTGCGCACCTACCGGGTTTCGGGCCGCGCCGGCACACCACGCCAAGGCACGTACTCGGTCTTTTCGAAGTCGACCAACGCCAGCTCAGGCAGCGTCACCATGAGGTACATGGTCCGCTTCGCTCGCGGCACGTCGCTGGCCATCGGCTTCCACACGATCCCCCGGCGGGCCGACGGCCAGCCCATCCAGACGACGGGCGAGCTCGGCTCCTACCGGAGCCATGGCTGCGTTCGTCAGGCCGAGTCCGACGCCCTTGCCCTCTGGGAGTTCGCCCCTGTCGGCACCACCGTCGTCGTCGTCTGATCCGCCCAGCGTCTGGCGACAGACCGACACCTCACGTGGCGAGGAGGGTGGCACCCGCTACGGCCAGGATGATCCCTGCGACCTGCACCAGGCGGATGTGCTCCCGGAGCACCCGGGACGCGAGGACGACCGTGGCCACGGGATAGAGGGAGCCCAGGACACCGGCGACAGCAAGATCGCCCTGGCGGGCAGCAAGAACGAACAGCGCGTTGGCGGACGTGTCGAGAAGGCCCGCAGCGCAGGCCTTGGTGCGCGTGCCGGGCGGCGGCAGCTCAAGGGTCCGCGACGCCAAGAGGACGACGGCGAGGACTGTGACAGACACCCCTCGTTGGGCCAGCACCGGCCACACACCGCTGTCGCGGCCAACGCTGCCGAGGATGGCGAACACCACGCCGAAGGCGACCCCCGCGGCAAGAGCCAGCCCCGCATCGGCCCCGACCGACCGCGTCGTGACCCGGCCGGCGGCGTTGCCCTCACCGCTGCTCACGAGCACCACGCCGACGAGCGCCACCACCATGCCGAGGACTCCCAACGTGTCCAGGTGCTCGCCCCCGACGAGCCCCGCGGTCACGGGCACGATGGCTGCGGCCACCGCCGAGGTCGGCGCGACGACCGCCATGCGACCCCCGGAGAGGGCCCGGTAGAAGAGGATCAGCCCCGACAGGCCGACGATCCCTGCGGTCCCTCCGGCCACCATGTCCCGCAGCACTGGCCGGCCGCCGGCTACGGGGGCCACCAGGGCGATCCCGAGCAGGCCCACCATCTGTGACCACAGCACGATGATCGCCGCCCGGCCCCGGCTGGAAGCCAGGCCCCCGAAGAAGTCGGCCGTCCCATAGGTGAGCGCCACGCCGAACCCGAGGACGACGGCGATCACGGGCGCGCACGTTATCGGCCGGGCGCCCGGCACCTATCGTGCGCGCATGGACCTGCTGCTGATCCGGCACGCCGAGCCCGTCCGCATCGGGGAGGGAGAGGTGGAGGGCCCCGCGGACCCGCAGCTGCACGGCCGGGGCCTGGAGCAGGCCGAACACCTGGCCCGGTGGCTCGCGGAGGAGCAGATCGACGTCGTGTACGCCTCGCCGCTGAAGCGAGCCCGGCAGACCGCGGAGGTGCTCGTAGCCGGCCGTGCCCTACCGATCGAGATCGAGGAGGACCTGGCGGAGTTCGACCGCATGGCCAGCTTTTACATCCCCCTCGAAGAGCTCAGGGCCAACAAGGACCCGCGCATGCAAGCGTGGGCAGATGGCGACTTTGGAGACGTCGATGCCGACCCGGTTCAGTTTCGTCGCCGCGTCGTCGCCGGCGTCGACCGGGTGATCGGCTCCAACCCCGGCAGGACGGTGGCCGCCGTCTGTCACGGAGGCGTGATCAACGCCTACCTGGCCGAGGTAGTCGGCATCGAGCGTCTTCTGTGGTTCGACGTCGACTACACCGGCATCTGCCGGGTGGTCGCCAGCCGGTCCGGCGTCCGCACGATCGTCAGCCTGAACGAGACGGCCCATCTGCGCGGCACCGGCCTGATCGCCCGACACCGGGTGACGGGCTGAGCGCGCTCGCTCGTCAGCCCACGCGCAGCACGCCCTGGTCGCGCTTGCCCTTGCGCACCAGCACGTAGCGACCGTGGAGAGCGTCGGCCGTCGTGAGGAGGCGATCCGGATCGCCCTTGTCGACGGCCGACCCGTTGACCCTGACCGCACCCTGGCCCACCTGGCGTCTGGCGTCGCGACCCGACTCGGCCAGGCCGAGAGCCACCATCGCATCGGCCACGGTCAGGCCACCATCCGGCAGCAGCGCCGTCGGGGCGCTGGCCACGGCCTGCGCCAGGCTCCGCTCGTCGAGCCCAGCCACGTCGGGAGTGAAGAGCACAGCCGCAGCGCGCTCGGAGTCGGCCGCGGGCGCAGCGCCGTGGACCATGGCGACCACGTCGTTGGCCAAGACCCGCTGCGCCACACGGTTGTGGGGCGCAGACAAGGTCTGCTCGGCCAGCGTCGCGATCTCGTCGAGGCCCCGCCACGTGAACATTCGTACGTAGTCCATGACCTTGGAGTCCTCGGAGTTGAAGAGGAACTGCCAAAGGTCGTAGGGGCTCGTGCGGTCGGCGTCGAGCCACAAGGCATCACCCACGCTCTTGCCGTACTTGGTGCCGTCGGCCTTGGTGACAAGGGGGCTGGTGAGCCCGAACACCTGCGCGCCACGGCGCTTGCGCACGAGCTCGACCCCCATGGTGATGTTGCCCCACTGGTCGGAGCCGCCGGCTTGGAGGGTGCAGCCGTGGCGGTCGAAGAGCTGCTGGAAGTCGAAGGCCTGCAGCAGCATGTAGCTGAACTCGGTATAGGAGATCCCCTGCTCGCGGGAGGTGAACCTCGTCTGTACGGAGTCCTTCGCCACCATCTGGTTGACCGTGAAGTGCTTGCCCACGTCTCTCAGGAACTCGAGCAGGTTCGTTGACCAGAGCCAGTCCCCGTTGTCGAGGAGCAGCCCTCGGTCGCCGTCGACGGTGACGAAGCGCTCGAGCTGGCCACGGATGCAACCCAGGTTGTGCTCGAGCTCCTCCCGACTGAGCAGCGAGCGCTCCTCCGTGCGACCGCCGGGGTCGCCGATCATGCCTGTCCCCCCGCCCGCGAGGGCGATCACGCGGTGACCGCCCTCTTGGAGACGCCTCAGGTTGCAGAGCATGAGGAGGTTGCCCAGGTGGAGGCTGTCGGCCGTCGGGTCGAAGCCGATGTAGGCGGTGAGAGACGTGGTGTCCAGGAGGCCCTCGAGGGCGGGGTCGGTGATCTGGTGGACCAGACCGCGGGCCCGAAGATCAAGGGCGAGGCTGGCGCTCATGCCGGCAAGCGTGCCACGCCGCCGACCGCTCGCCCTCAGCAATAGGGTGAGCGTCTCTGACGGGCCCGTGGTGTTCGCTTCAGACCCGACCGAATCCACTTGAGGAGCCGCCCAGATGCACCCCGGAGCGCACGCCGCCGCCCACCCCGACAAGCCCGCCGTGGTGATGGCCGGGTCGGGAGAGGTGGTCACCTACCGTCAGCTCGACGAGGGGTCGAACCAGGTCGCTCACCTCCTCCGCAGCTGCGGCCTCTCCCAGGGTGACGCCATCGCCATGTGCATGGAGAACAACAGCCACTTCCACGAGATCACGTGGGGCGCCCAACGGAGCGGGCTTTACTACACGGCAGCCTCGAGCAGGCTGACGCCGGGCGAGCTGGCGTACATCGTCGACGACTGCGGGGCCAAGGTCTTCATAACGTCCTACGAGCAGCGCGAGGTGGCGGCGGCGTTGGCTGACAAGCTGCCGAACGTGGTCTCGAAGCTGATGCTCGGCGGCACCATCGACGGCTACGACTCCTACGAGGACGCCGTGTCGGCCCAGCCCACGACCCCCATCGTGGATGAGACGGAGGGAGCGGACATGCTCTACTCGTCCGGGACCACCGGTCGGCCCAAGGGCGTGCGCCCCCCCCTCAGCGGCGTTCCGCTCGGCACCCCCAACGCTCTGGTGGCGCTCGTGACCAACCTCTACGGCGCGACGGAGGAGAGCGTGTACCTCTCCCCTGCGCCGCTGTACCACGCCGCCCCCCTGCGCTACACGATGACCATGCACAGGGTGGGGGCCACGGTCATCGTCATGGAGCACTTCGATCCTGTGGAGGCGCTGCGCCTGATCGAGGACCGCAAGGCCACGATGGCCCAGTTCGTTCCCACGATGTTCGTACGCATGCTGAAGCTCCCCGAGGAGGAGCGCACGGTCTTCGACGTCTCCTCGATGCGCTGCGCCATCCACGCTGCAGCACCCTGCCCCATACCTGTGAAGGAGCAGATGATCGAGTGGTGGGGTCCCGTCGTCTTCGAGTACTACGCAGGGACCGAGGGGAACGGGTTCTGCGCCATCACGTCCGAGGAATGGCTCGCCCACAAGGGCTCCGTCGGCCGTAACCTTCTCGGGCCGGTGCACATCCTCGACGAGGAGAAGAACGAGCTGCCGCCGGGCGAGCCCGGCACCATCTACTTCGAGTCAGGGGCGCGGTTCTCGTACCACAACGATCCCGAGAAGACCGAGAGCGCCTACACCGAACAGGGCTGGTCCACCTTGGGCGACATTGGATACCTGGACACCGAGGGCTACCTCTACCTCACCGACCGCAAGGCCAACATGATCATCTCGGGAGGTGTGAACGTGTACCCGCAGGAGGCCGAGAACGTCCTGACCATGCATCCCAAGGTTGCAGACGTCGCTGTGTTCGGCGTCCCGAACGACGACTTCGGTGAAGAGGTCAAAGCGGTCGTGCAGCCGGCGGCGGGCGTCGACACCGGGCCGGACCTCGAACGCGAGCTCATAGCGTTCTGCCGTGACCAGCTCGCAGGTTTCAAGTGCCCGCGCTCGGTCGACTTCCTTGACGAGCTGCCCCGCCACCCTACGGGCAAGCTCTACAAGAGGCTCCTGCGCGACGAGTACTGGAAGGACCACGCGGGTCCGAAGATCTAAAAGCCGGGGCTGAGGGCTCAGCGCCGGGAGCTGGCCAGGAGCCGCAAGATCGAGATGTACACGAGCACCAGGCTCGTCAGCAGGATGAGGGCTCCGTACCACTCACCGTCCTTGCGGGCGCCCCGCTCCTCCATGGACTGGATCTGGGAGAAGTCGACGAAGAGGTTGAGCACGCCCACGCACAGGCCGATGGCACCGAAGAGCAAGCCCTTTCCGCCGATGGCGTCGAGCCCTGGGATGTTGAGGCCGAACAGCGATGCGATCCCGATCACGAAGAAGCCGAGCGTGGCGATGAGGGTCATCATCAAAAAGCGCGGGGTGACCTTCACCAGCCCCGTCCGGTAGGCGACGAGGCAGCCCAAGAACACGCCTCCTGTGAACAGGACCGCGAGCGGCACGATGCCTCCGCCGAAGTCGCTGTAGATCCGACTGATGGCACCGAGGGCCACTCCCTCGAACACGGCGTAGGCCGGCGCACAGACCTTGGCCCACTGGGGCCGGAACGTTCCGGCTAGGGCGAAGCCGAGGGCGATGAGCACCGACGCAAAGGCGGCACCGACGGGGAGGAGGAAAGCGCCGACCACGGCGGTGGCTGCCACGACGAACACCAGCCCCGCCAGCTTGTCGTACACCCCTGCGGCGCTGAACCGGTGCTCGGGAAGGGCGTCGACGAGGGGATAGCTCGAGACAAGACGTTCATAGTTGCGATCGACGACAGCTGCCATGACGCCAGTCTGCCAGCCGGTAGCCTCCTTTGCGGATCAGGACCAGGAGGTGGAGTGGACGACGAGCCACAGGGCGGGTCGAAGGTGGATCAGACGGGTTCGGAGCTGGAGGCGCTCCGGGCTGCCATCGACGACCTGCGCCGACGCCCGGTGTCGGTCGACTCCGACCAGCTCCGCTCCGTGATAACCGCCAGCCTGAGCGAGGTCGCGGCCCCCCCGCCGAACCTCCTGGTGACAGCGATCACGCGACTGGATCGCGTCGACGCCCGGCTCGAGTCGATCGAACGGGCCCTGACAGGTGGGGAGGCGCCAGAGCGCGACACCCAGAGCATCGGCCCTGCGGAGACGTCGCTCTCAGCTCAGCCGATGGTGCTTCCCGCGTTTGACGCCGAGGCCATAGCTGAGGCCCTGGCCCGGCGTCTTGGTGCGGCTTACGCCCCGCCGTCTCTCGGCGCCCCCGCCACCGCCGACCGGCCGGTGGGCTCGTTGCCCATCGCCTCTCTCCTCGAAGCCCTCGCCCGGGTCGAAGCGGAGGTGGCCCAGGTCACGGCTGCACCGGACGAGGTGATCAGCGCCATGAGCCGACTCGAGGCTGGTGTGAGCGCCTTGGCCAGCGCCCTGGAAGAGGACCGTGAGGCCCAGACCCGAACCTTGCAGGCTGGACTCGAGGAGGCCGGGCAGCTGGCCGCAGGTCAGGGCTGGGGCGCGGGCGCCGCTCTCGCCTCGCTCGAGGACAAGCTGGCCACGCTCGTCGAGGCACTGACGCTATGGCCCACCCCCCAGTCGTCCGAGGAGCTCGCGTCCACGATCTTGCAGTCTCTCGGTCCCGTGGTCGAGGAGACCCGCAGCGGCGTGATCTCGATGCTGGAGCTCGCCGCCCGTGAGAGCGAGCCGTCGACCGAGGAACCCTACGCCTCGACTCTGGACGACCTCGGGCGCGCCGTCGCTACGCAGGGAGAGGGCCTCGACGAGATCCGTCGGACCCAGCAGGACCTCGCTTCGGCTCTCCCTGCCGCCGTGGAGAGGACGTTCACCCGCTTCCTGGCACCCGTCCTCGACGCGGCCCAAGCCCGGGCCGTTGCGGACGCAGCCACCCTCGACGTCCTGATCGACCGCGTCTCGAGCCTGGAGTCCGTCGTAGGCAGGCTCGTCGACGATCCGAGCTCGGCCGTCTTCGAGCTCCTGACGGACCAGATCACCAGCTTGGAGGCGACCCTCCGCTCGGTGCCTGCAGTCGAGGACATCCTCGGCCCCTTGATGGGACGCGTGGGCGCGGTCGATGACACGTTCGGCAAGGTCCTTGGCCGTCTGGGCGAGATCGAGACCATCACCCGTAGCCACCGACCGGCTGTCGACGACCTGGCCGGTCGTCTGAGTGCCATCGACGACATGGTGCGCGCACAACCCGACTCCATCCCGGCGATCACCGCCATGGCGGAGGGCCTGGAGCGCCTTGACCAGCGCATCACCGCCCTCCCCTCAGCTTCCGACTCCGTGCTGGACGAGATGCGGGCCCGTCTCCACGAGGTGGGCGGTACGGTCGATCTGCTCGCGGCGGCGCTGTCGCAGGTGCGCAGCCGTGTCGAGGCCTCGGCCGGCGTCATCGACATCAGCCGGCGAGCCGCGGACGCTGGAGAAGCTGCGGCCACGGCGGTGTCGGCTCTCCGATCGGACCTGGTCGCCTTCGGAGCAGGCTCGGCCCGCACCACGGACCAGGCTGCAGCGCGTCTAGCAGCCCTGGTCGAGGAATCGATCATGCTCTTGACCGAGCGCATGGATCGACTCACCGGGCTCGTGGAGCGTGGCTGAGCCCCGGAAGCGGCGAGGCTCCTCAGAGCGGGGCGATCAGCTCGTGGAGCTGCTTGACCCTCCCGAAGAGCTGCCTGTCGGCTCGCCGGGCTGCGGCGGCGGCCAGATTCGACAACATGCGCACGAGCACGGGGCGCGACCCAACCGGCGCGAGCCAGGCCAGGTCGAACGTCACCTCAGGTCCGTACACAGCATGGACGAGGGCCTCGCAGTCGCCCGAGGTCATGCGCCGTCCG
>Ga0136633_1003487_pt1 | contig 10325 bp, 9 predicted proteins | sample AntDrymeUQ832206_2_FD_105494 | JGI IMG/M metagenome (GOLD analysis project Ga0136633, IMG submission 105494) | Polar desert sand microbial communities from Dry Valleys, Antarctica - metaG UQ83 (22.06) | ecosystem: Environmental > Terrestrial > Soil > Desert | place: Antarctica: Dry Valley...
AGGCGTCGGGTGCCGACATCGAGATCGTCGGCGTCAACGACCTGACGGACAACAAGTCGCTCGCACACCTGCTCAAGTACGACTCGATCCTGGGTCGTCTCGACGGTGACGTGCGAGCGTCCGGCGACTCCATCTCGGTGAACGGCAAGAGTTTCGCCGCACTCGAGGAGCGAGACCCGGCCAACCTGCCGTGGAAGGACCTCGGTGCGGACGTCGTGATCGAGTCGACGGGCTTCTTCACTGACGCCACCAAGGCCAGAGCTCACATCGACGCGGGAGCCAAGAAAGTCATCATCTCGGCACCGGCCAAGAACGAAGACATCACCGTCGTGATGGGTGTGAACCACACCGAATACGACCCCTCGGCGCACACGGTTATCTCCAACGCCTCGTGCACGACCAACTGCCTCGCCCCGATGGCCAAGGCGATCAACGACGAGTTCGGCATCGTCAAGGGTCTGATGACCACGATCCATGCCTACACGGCCGACCAGAACCTGCAGGACGGGCCGCACTCGGACCTCCGCCGGGCCCGCGCAGCGGCGCTGAACATCGTGCCCACCTCGACCGGTGCCGCGAAAGCCATCGCGCTGGTCCTTCCCGAGCTGAAGGGCAAGCTCGACGGTTTCGCCCTGCGGGTGCCGATCCCGACCGGCTCCGCCACCGACCTGACCGTCGAGCTGAGCCGCGAGACGTCTGCCGAAGAGGTCAATGCCGCAGTGAAGGCCGCGGCCGAAGGACCGATGAAGGGCTACCTCACCTACACCGAGGACCCGATCGTCTCCTCCGACATCGTCACCGACCCGAGTTCGTGCATCTTCGACGCCGGGCTGACCAAGGTGCTGGGCAACCAGGTCAAGGTCGTCGGTTGGTACGACAACGAGTGGGGCTACTCGAACCGTCTGGTCGACATGGTCGCCTTCGTCGGCGAATCCCTCTGAACCGCGTGCCTGACTCCGGCATCACCTCCCTGGGTGATCTCCGTGGCAAGCGCGTGCTGGTCCGGTCCGACCTCAACGTCCCCCTCGAGGGGAACGCCATCACCGACGACGGCCGGATCAGGGCAAGTGTGCCGACGATCAAGCGACTGGCCGAGGCCGGCGCACGGGTCGTCGTCACTGCGCACCTCGGCCGGCCCAAGGGTGAACCCGATCCGCAGTACTCCCTGGCCCCTGTTGCTCTCAGACTCGGGGAGTTGCTCGGTCACGAGGTCGCGTTCGCGACCGACACGGTCGGGGACAGCGCCAGGGCCACGGTCGAAGCGCTCGAGGACGGCCAGGTCGCCGTCCTGGAGAACGTCCGGTTCAACCCGGGCGAGACCAGCAAGGACGATGCCGTCCGGGGTGAGTTCGCCGACCAGCTCGCCGGACTCGCGGACGTGTTCGTCAGCGACGGCTTCGGAGTGGTGCACCGCAAGCAGGCTTCGGTGTACGACGTGGCGCAACGACTGCCGCACGCAATGGGTGAACTCGTCGCCGCGGAGATCGGCGTCCTACGTCGGCTCACCGAGAGCCCGGAGCGTCCCTATGTGGTGGTGCTCGGCGGCTCCAAGGTGTCCGACAAGCTCGCCGTGGTCGACAACCTGCTCGGCAAGGCCGACAAGCTGCTCATCGGCGGCGGCATGGTGTTCACCTTCCTCAAGGCCCAGGGTCACGAGGTCGGCAAGAGCCTCCTCGAGGAGGACCAGGTCGACACGTGCCGTGAGTACCTTCAGCGAGGGCACGACCTCGGAGTCGAGATCGTGTTGCCGACCGACATCGTGGTCGCATCGGAGTTCGCGGACACGGCCGAGGCGACCGTCGTACCCACCGACCAGATTCCTGCGGACAAGATCGGCCTCGACATCGGTCCTGCGTCGGGGAAGCTTTTCGCCGACGCCCTTATAGATGCCCGGACCGTGTTCTGGAACGGCCCGATGGGCGTCTTCGAGTTCGCGCAGTTCGCGGGCGGCACCCGCGCTGTCGCCGAGGCGCTGACCAAGGTCGACGGGCTCTCTGTCGTCGGCGGCGGTGACTCGGCGGCCGCCGTACGCCAGCTCGGTTTCGACGAGTCCGCCTTCGGTCACATCTCGACCGGCGGAGGTGCGAGCCTTGAGTACCTCGAAGGTGCAGAGCTCCCCGGTATCACCGTTCTGACATGACTAGAGGAATAACAAGTGGCTAAGCACTCTCGCGTGCCGTTGATGGCAGGCAATTGGAAGATGAACCTGAACCACCAGGAAGCGGTGGTCCTGATCCAAAAGCTCGCCTGGACCCTCTCGGACAAGAAGCACGACTACGCCCGGGTCGAGGTTGTGGTGGTTCCCCCCTTCACCGACATCCGCAGTGTGCAGACCCTCGTCGACGGCGACCGGCTGAAGATCAGGTACGGCGCCCAGGACGTCTCGCCCCACGACAACGGCGCCTACACCGGCGACGTCAGCGCCGCCCTGCTGTCCAAGCTCGGCTGCTCCTACGTCCTGGTCGGACACTCCGAGCGCCGTGAGCACCACCATGAGAGCGACGAGCTCGTCAACGCCAAAGCAAAGAAGGCCGTCGCCGCCGGGATCACCCCCATCGTCTGCGTGGGCGAGGGCCTCGAGGTCCGACAGAGCGGTCAGCACGTCGAGCACACACTCGCGCAGGTCGACGGCTCGCTCGAGGGCATCGCGCCTGAGCAGGTGGCGAACCTCGTCGTTGCCTACGAACCGGTCTGGGCTATCGGCACCGGGGAGGTCGCCACGCCCGACGACGCGCAGGAGGTGTGCGCTGCCATCCGCGTCCGCGTCGCCGAGACCTTCGGCGAACAGAGCGCGGCTTCGCTACGCATCCTGTACGGCGGTTCGGTCAAGGCCGCGAACGTCGCCGCCATCATGGAAAAGGCCGACGTGGATGGATGCCTGGTCGGTGGAGCTAGTCTGCAGGCGGATGAGTTCGGCGGCATCTGCCGTTTTTATGACATGTCTGTCATCTGAAACCGATTCGTAAGTTAGGATTTCCCACCGTGGTTAACGCTTTTACTGTGCTGCTCATTCTCACGAGCTTGTTGCTTATTCTGCTGGTTCTCCTCCACAAGGGGCGAGGTGGCGGGCTGTCCGACATGTTCGGTGGTGGTGGGTCCAGCGGACTCAGTGGCTCCTCAGTCGCCGAGCGCAACCTGGACCGCATTACGGTCGGCGCGGGTTTGATCTGGTTCGCATGCATCATCGCTCTCGGACTGCTGCTGAAGACCAGCAGCTGACTTCGAACTGACGAGGAGTAAGTAGCGTGGCTGGTGGAGGAAGTGCCATTAGGGGCAGCCGAGTCGGAGCCGGCCCCGTAGGTGAAGCAGAGCGGGGCGACGCCGCCCCTCGTCAACGTGTCGTGTACTTCTGCGCCCACAAGCACGAGTCGGCAATCATGTTCGCGGTTGAGGCACAGGTGCCCGGCTCGTGGGACTGCCCTCGCTGCGGGCTACCTGCGAGCCTGGACTCCGATAACCCTCCGCCGGCGCCGAAGACCGAGCCCTATAAGACACATCTCGCCTACGTGAAGGAACGGCGCTCCGACAAGGAAGCGGCCGACATCCTCGACGAGGCAGTCCAGACCCTGCGCACCAAGCGCAAGCGCGGCGAGATCATCTTCTAAGCAGGTCAGTGTCGGGGGGAACCAGCGATGCTGCCGCCTCGTCGAGCATCCACAGCGTTCGCTCCAGGCCCTTAGGCCCGGCCGCGGGTACGTCGACCGGGTCGGCGCCGGTCATCGCATCGCGCACGGCCTGAGCCTTGTCGTTGCCGGCAGCCACCCACCACAGCTCCCGTGCACCTCGCAGCGGGCCCATCGTCAAAGTGATCCGGGTCGGTGGTGGCTTGGGTGAGTTACGTACGGCGACGACTGGCCGATCGTCGTACATCTCGTGTCGTCCCGGGAACAACGACGCGCAGTGTCCATCGGGGCCGATACCGAGCATCAAGACGTCAAAGGGCCCGATCGCCCCGTGCAACTCCTCCGCGTACGCAGCCGCAGCCGCGTCGACGTCCTCGCCGTACTCCCCGTCCGATGGCGCCATGATGTGCACACGGTCCGGGTCGACGGGCAGAAAGTCGAGCATCGCCCTGGCAGCCTGTCCTGCGTTGCGGTCGGGGTGGTCGGACGGCACGAACCGTTCGTCGCCGAACCAGAAGTCCACCCGCGACCAGTCGACCGGCGCGGTTGGTGACCGGCGCAAGCCACGATGCGCCCGTGCGACCTCTCGGTAGATGGCAACGGCGATGCTGCCGCCGGTCAGGACAATCGACGGTGTCCGCCCCTCGCGCTGAAGGGTGCCGAGGCGGGCGAGGAGACGGTCAGCGACATTGATGGCCAACGCGTCGGCCGAGCCAAAGCTCACGACCTCGGGAACGGCGTCCATCAGCGCTACGTGGTGATAGTCGAGGAAGTGGCCCGGCTCATCGTGGTTGGCTCATCCCTGGTTGGCTCATCTGGGCCAGCTTCTTCGCAGTCTGTGCATAGATGTCGTCGGGGTCGAGCCTGCGCAGCTCCTCGGTGAGCAGCTCCGCGATCTCGCGGCGCTTGAGAGCCACGGGTCGATCAGGCTGCCCGGGCGAGGACATCGTCGCGAGCTTGCCGTCGTAGCGGACCAACGAGATCGGGCCCTCTCTTGTCTCCAGCACCACATCGGTGATCCCCGGACCTTTCGAGTTCGTCCGGGTGACCGTGACCTTCAACCGGTCCGCAAGCCAGGCCGACAACAGGTCCGCACTCGGGCTGATCCGCTCGGCAGTGACGGTCGCTGAGGTCACCTTTGACGGGAACTTGTCGAGGGAGGCGGCGAGCAGCGCCCGCCAGCCCGTGATCCGGGTCCAGGCGAGGTCGGTGTTGCCCGGTGCGTACGTCTCGCACTGGGTCAACATCGCCTTCGCCTTGCTTCGGGGGGCGGCTGCAGCATCGGTGATCCGTCGCTTGGCGAGCCGGCCGAGCGGGTCCGTGGCCGGGTCCTCCGGCGCTTTGGTGGGCCACCAGACGACGACGGGGGAGTCCGGCAGGAGCAGGGGGAGTACGACCGACTCGGGGTGCTTGGACACCTCACCAGTGAGCCGGATCAACGCGGTCTCACCGGTCCAGCCGGAACCGATTCCCACCTGGGCGTCGACCTGACCGGCTCCGCGAGCATCGCCGAAGATCAGGCCCAGCACCCGAGCCGGGTGCTCTCGTGACGCCGAGCGGGCAGCCTTCATGGCCTCTTCGGCATCCTCCTCGGGCACGACAAAGATCAGCGTCATCACCATGCCCATGGCAGGACTGCCGGCCTTACGGCGTGCTCGGACGAACTCTGCCGCAATGGCGCTCGAGTTGGTCTCCCTCAGCTCGATCATCGCCGGGTCCCGGTCATGGTCGCCTCCACACTCGTCCGTCACGGGCCAGCATCTTGTCAGCCGATGCGGGACCCCAGGTGCCCGACTCGTAAGTGTCGGGCTTGCCGTGCTTGGCCCAGTACTCGACGATCGGGTCGAGGATCTTCCACGACAGCTCGACCTCCTCGTGGCGGGGGAACAACGGCGGTTCACCGAGCAGCACATCGAGGATCAGTCGTTCGTACGCCTCAGGGCTTGACTCCGTGAACGACCCGCCGTAGGCGAAGTCCATGCTGACGTCGCGGATCTCCATGGCGGTGCCGGGCACTTTGGAACCGAACCGGATCGTGATGCCCTCGTCCGGCTGGATCCTGATCACCAACGCGTTCTGCGTCAGCTCCTCCGTTGAGGTGTCGGTGAACGGCAGGTGCGGAGCCCGTTTGAACACGACGGCGACCTCGGTGACCCGGCGCCCCAGCCGTTTGCCGGCCCTGAGGTAGAACGGCACGTTGGCCCAGCGACGAGTCTCGATCTTGAGCTTGACCGCGGCGAAAGTCTCGGTGCGCGACGTGTCGGGGATGTCGCTCTCCTGCGTGTATCCGGGCACCTTGATCCCGCCGGCCCAGCCCTCTGCGTACTGCGCATGGGCGGTGTAGAGGTCTAGACGTTGGGGGAGTACGACGGACTCCAGCACCTTCTGCTTCTCGATCCGCAGACTCTTCGCGTCGAAAGAGGTCGGCTCCTCCATCGCGATGAGGGCCATCAACTGGAGCAGGTGGTTCTGGATCACGTCACGCGCGGCGCCGATGCCGTCGTAGTAGCCGGCGCGGCCGCCGATGCCGATGTCCTCGGCCATCGTGATCTGCACGTGGTCGACGTAGTTGGCGTTCCAGATCGGTTCGAACATCGCGTTCGCGAACCGCAACGCCAAGATGTTCTGGACGGTCTCCTTGCCGAGGTAGTGGTCGATCCGGAACACCGACTCCGAGGGGAAGACCCCGGAGATGATCTGGTTCAGCTGACGCGCGGTCTCCAGGTTGCTGCCGAACGGTTTCTCCACGACCACCCGACGCCATGAGTCGTCGGCCGGAGTGGCGAGACCGTGCTCCTTGAGCTGGCCGATGACGTCGGAGAAGAACCGCGGGGGGATGGAGAGGTAGAACGCGTGGTTTCCGTCGGTGCCGCGCACCTTGTCCAGGTCCTCGATCGTCTGACGCAGATTCTCGAACGCGACGTCGTCGCTGAAGTCGCCGGAAACGAATCGGCAGCCTTCAGAGAGCTGTTGCCAGACCTCCTCGCGGAACTCCGTGCGCGCGTGTTCCTTCACGGAGTCGTGCACGATCTGCGCGAAGTCCTGGTCGGCCCAGTCGCGACGGGCGAAGCCGACCAGGGAGAACCCGGGTGGCAGCAGGCCACGGTTGGTGAGGTCGTAGACGGCCGGCATCAGCTTCTTGCGGGCGAGGTCGCCCGTGACACCGAAGATAACGAGACCGCAGGGGCCGGCGATCTGGGGGAGACGACGGTCCTGGGGGTCGCGCAGGGGGTTCGTGTACGCGGGTGCGCTCACGCGAGAGCCTCCAACAGGGCAGGGATCCCCGCCTTCTGGTTGGTCAGATGCAGTCGCAGCACCGGTCGGCCGTGGTCGGCGAGCACCTGCGCGTCACCGGCGGCCTGCGCGGCGATCAGGGTGCCGAACGTGAAGTCGCGGCCGGGCACGGCCAGGTCCGACTCCGGATCCCCGGTTATCGAGATGAACACACCCACCGGCGGACCACCCTTGTGGAACTGTCCTGTGGAATGCAAGAACCGCGGCCCCCAGCCGAACGTGACCGGACGTTTCGTGCGTACGGCGAGCCGGCAGCGCACGTCCTCGAGTTCGGGCAGCGCGGTCCGGTCGAGGTAGGCGGTCACCGCGACGTACCCCACTGTGTCGTCGAGTTCAGCGAGCAGCTGGTCCACGGCGTCCTGCACCGTGTTGGCCTCGTTGAGCCAGGCGCCACCAAGCGCCCGGATCTCGACCGAGCCGTCGATCAGGTCCGGGGCCGTGTTAGCGGGTTTTTCTTCGAGCATGCCCCGGGCGGCCTCCTTCGCGCTCTCGACGTCGGGCTGGTCGAACGGGTTGATGCCGAGAAGCTGTCCCGCCGTGGCGGCCGCAACCTCCCACAGGAGGATCTGGGCGCCTAGCGCTCCGGTGACCGTGACGTCAGACCCACTGGTCGGTGCGTCTTCTTCGTCGTCGACATCGGTGTCCTCCACGAGCCGGACGATCGTCACGTCATGCGGGGGGAGTGCGACCTCGGGGGCGGTGTTGTCCGCGACCACCACGGGCAAGAGCCCGGTGCCCTGCTTTCCGGTGCTTTCCGCAATCAGCTGCTCGGCCCAGTCAGCGAACCCGGTCAGTCCCGAACCCTCGTCGACGATCACCAGCTTGTCTCGCAGCGGTTGGGTGCCGGCGATCGCGGCACCGAGCCGGAGCCCGGGGTTGCCCTCGTCGTCGTCGGCAAGAAGGTCGGCCACCGCATCCGCGTCCTCGAGCAATGCTGCGATGTCCGCACCCGCCAGGCCACTGGGCACCAGTCCGAAAGCGGTCAGCGCGGAGTAACGGCCACCGACGTTCGGGTCGGCGTTGATGACCCGGAAGCCAGCCTCACGGGACTGCTTGTCCAGCGGGCTGCCCGGGTCGGTGACGATCACGATCCGTCGCGTCGGGTCGATGCCAGCCTGCCTGAAGGCCTCGGCGAATGCGCGCCGCTGAGAGTCGGTCTCGACCGTTGCACCCGACTTGCTGGAGACCACGACGACCGTGCGGTCGAGGCGGTCACCGATGGCCGCACGCACCTGGTCGGCGTTCGAGGAGTCCAGCACCGTCAGGTCGACACCTGCGGTGGCGCAGATGACTTCCGGTGCGAGCGACGAGCCGCCCATTCCACACAGGACGACATGGTCGACGCCTTCGTCGTTGAGCTCGCTGCGGAGTGCGGCGACCTCACCGAGCAGCGGGCGAGAAGTGCGGTGCAGTCCGACCCAGGACAGCCGGACACCTGCCTCAGCCTCAGCCTCCTTGCCCCACAGCGTCGGGTCCTGGGCAAACATCCGGCTGGCGAAAACGCTTTCGACGAGCTTCGGTACGACGCTGCTGATCGCGTCCGCCGCCGCCCCTGTCGCCGCGACCTCGAAGGTCCCCGTCACTGCTGGCCAGACCCGTTCAAGTTGGCCCCTTTGAGATTTGCCTGAACCGTGGCGACGAGCTCGTTCCACGACGTCACGAACTTGTCGACACCCTCCTTCTCGAGGGTAGCTATCACGTCGTCGTAGTCGATGCCGAGCTCCTTGAGCTGGTCCATCACCTGGCGTGCGTGGTCGTAGTTGCCCGTGACCTGGTCGCCCCTGACCTCACCATGGTCGGCGAAGGCCTCCATGGTCTTGGCCGGCATCGTGTTCACCGTGTTCGGGACCAAGAGGTCGGTGACGTACATGGTGTCGGGGTAGTCCGGGTTCTTCACACCCGTCGAAGCCCACAGGGGCCGCTGGGTGTTGGCGCCCTCAGCGGTGAGTGCCTTGAACCGCTCGTCATCGCTGAAGAAGTCCTCGTACATCTGGTAGGCCAGGCGAGCGTTGGCGATCCCGGCCTTGCCCTTGAGCTCGGCGGCTCGCGGGTCGTCGAGGTCGTCGAGCCGATTGTCGATCTCGGAGTCCACCCGGGAGACGAAGAAGGACGCCACCGAGTGGATCTCCGACAGGTTCTTGCCGCGTTCCTTCGCCTGTAGAAGCCCGGCCAGGTAAGCCTCGATCACGTCCTGGTAGCGGTCGAGCCCGAAGATCAGCGTGACGTTGACGCTGATCCCTTCCGCGAGCACCGAGGTGATGGCTGGCGCACCCTCGGTCGTCGCCGGGATCTTGATGAACAGGTTCGGGCGGTCCACCGCGGCCCACAGCTTCTTGGCCGAGGCGACGGTCGCCTCCGTGTCGAAGGCCAGATCGGGAGCGACCTCGATCGAGACCCGTCCGTCGACTCCATCGGTCGCCATGAACGTGTCGAGCAGGATGTCGCAGGCCGCGCGGACGTCGTACGTCGTCAGCGCGAAGACGGCGTCATCGACCGATGTTCCTGCCGCCGCCAGCTGGGCGACCTGGTCGGAATAACGTTCGCCGTCACTCATCGCTGCCGCGAAGATCGTCGGGTTGGTCGTCACACCGACGACCGAACTGTTCTTCACCAACTCCGCGAGGTTTCCCGTCTCGATGCGCTCCCTGGACATGTCGTCCAGCCAGATCGAGACACCTGCGTCCGCAAGGGCCTTCAGACGTTCAGACATTGCGGTTCTCCCCTAGGTTGGCTGCGCGGATGCTCTCTTCGGCTGCTAGCACGACAGCCTGTGCGGTGATGCCGAACTCCGTGAAGATGCGGGCGTAGTCCGCTGACGCTCCGAAATGCTCGATGGAGACGATCCGGCCTGCGTCGCCGACGACCTCGCGCCAGCCCTGGGCGACGCCGGCCTCGACGCTGACGCGTGCCTTGACGATCGGCGGAATGACGGTGTCGCGATACGACTGTGGCTGGGCGTCGAACCATTCACGGCACGGCATCGAAACGACCCGCGCACGAACGCCCTTCTCGGCGAGTTGCTCCCTGGCCGTGACCGCGAGCTGAACCTCGGAACCGGTGCCGATCAAGATGACGTCGGGCGCGTCGCCGTCGACGTCGAGCAGGACATAGGCACCCTTCGAGACGTGCTCGGTTCCGGCCCAGTGCTGACCATCGGCGTCCTTGCCGCGCGGGAACGTCGGGACGTTCTGCCGGGTCAGCGCCAGGCCCGCCGGGCGGTCGTTGTTCCCCAGGATCGTCTTCCAGGCAGCGACAGTCTCGTTGGCGTCGGCCGGGCGTACGACGTCCAGGCCAGGGATCGCTCGCAGCGACGCCAGGTGCTCGATCGGCTGATGGGTCGGACCGTCCTCGCCGAGCCCGATGGAGTCGTGCGTCCACACGTAGGTCACCGGCAGTCCCATGATCGAG
>Ga0136633_1003489_pt1 | contig 10324 bp, 11 predicted proteins | sample AntDrymeUQ832206_2_FD_105494 | JGI IMG/M metagenome (GOLD analysis project Ga0136633, IMG submission 105494) | Polar desert sand microbial communities from Dry Valleys, Antarctica - metaG UQ83 (22.06) | ecosystem: Environmental > Terrestrial > Soil > Desert | place: Antarctica: Dry Valley...
GAGAACGCCGGGCTCGAGGGCTCGGTCGTGATCAACGACGTCCGCAAGGCGAAGAAGGGCTTCGGCCTGAACGCCGCCACGGGCGAGATCGTCGACCTCGTCGGCGACGGCGTCATCGACCCGGCCATGGTCACCCGCTCTGCGCTGCAGAACGCGGCGTCGATCGCCAAGAACATCCTGACGACCGAGGCCATCGTGGCCGAGATCCCGGACAAGGATGGCGGCGGCGGCATGGGCGGCGGAATGCCGGACATGGGCGGCATGATGTAGCCAGCGGTTCTCTCCGCTGCGGTTTGCGCGAAGGGCCCGGGTTCTCCCGGGCCCTTCGTCGTTTCTGGAATGGTTCGCTTCATGGACGCCATGGAGCAGGCAGCGCTGGTCCGTTCCGGCGAGGTGTCGCCGGCCGAGCTCGTCGATCAGGCGATCGAGCGGATCGAGCGGCTGAACCCCGAGATCAACGCCGTGATCCACGAGCGGTTCGACGCCGCGCGCGAGGAGGCCGCGGGCGAGCTGCCCGACGGGCCGTTCCGCGGCGTCCCGATGCTGCTGAAGGACCTGCACGCCTATCAGGCCGGCGAGCCGATCCACGAGGGCGCAGCGTTCCTCAAGGCGCTCGACCACCGGGCCGACCACGACACGGTCGTCGTCGAGCGCTACAGGACGGCGGGCTTCGTGATCGTCGGGCGCACCAACACGCCCGAGTTCGGGATCCTCCCGACGACGGAGCCGGCGGCGCACGGGGCGACCAAGAACCCATGGGACACGTCGCGCTCGCCAGGCGGCTCGAGTGGCGGATCGGCCGCGGCGGTGGCGAGCGGCATGGTCACTGTGGCGCACGCCAGCGACGGCGGCGGGTCGATTCGTATCCCGGCCGCGCACTGCGGGCTCGTGGGCCTCAAGCCCTCGCGGGCGCGGGTGTCGAGCGGGCCGGACTTCGGCGACGTCATGGGCGGCCTGACGACCGAGCTCGCGGTGACACGGTCGGTGCGCGACACGGCGGCGATGCTCGACGCCATCCACGGGCCCGCGCCGGGCGACCCGTATGCCGTCCCGGCGCCCGAGCGGCCGTTCCTCGAAGAGGTCGGCGCCAAGGCCGGCCGCCTGAGGATCGGCATGCTGACGACGCCCCCGGGCGGCCAGTTCGAGGCCCATCCGGCCTGCGTGGCGGCGGCCCGCGCGGCGGGCGACCTGCTCGCTTCGCTCGGCCACGACGTCGACGACTCGGCTCCCGACGGGCTCGACGATCCCGACTACATCCCGAACTTCCTGGTCCGCTGGACCTCCGGGGTGCTGTGGAACCTCAAGTACTGGGCGGCCGAGATCGGCCGCGAGCTGACGCCGGACGACGTGGAGCGGCTGACCTGGGCGCTGGCCGAGGCGGGCCGGGCCCATAGCGGCGCGGACTTCCTGCGCGCGGTGGAGTACGGCCAGAAGGTCTCCCGCGACACGGCCCAGTGGTGGGCCGATGGCCACGACCTGCTGCTGACGCCCACGACCGCCGAGCCGGCGCCGCTGCTCGGCGAGCACGACGCGCCGCCCGACAACCCACTGATGCCGATCATCCGCGCCACGCCGTTCGCGGTGTTCACCGCCGGCTTCAATACGACCGGCCAGCCGGCGATCTCGCTCCCACTCGGCCAGACCGAGGACGGCCTGCCGGTCGGGGTGCAGCTCGTCGCCGCGTTCGGCCGTGAGGACCTCCTCCTCCGAGTCGCCGCCCAGCTCGAGCAGGCCGCGCCGTGGGCGGACCGTCTCCCGGCAGTCGCGACAACCTGAGGACGGCACTCCCGTTTCTCGCGTGACCGGATGACTGGCCAGGCCGTCTCGTTGCGCCGCTGGCCGGTCAAGTCGCTCGGAGGCGAGGACGTTGACGCGCTCGAGGTCGACGGCCGCGGGGCTGCGGGCGACCGGGCGCACGCCCTGTTCGACGAGTTCAAGGGAGCGCCTCGGCGACTGACCATCCGCCAGGCGCCGCGGATGGTCCTGTGGAGCGCCGCCTACGGAGACGGGACGGTTTCGCTCGACGATCCACCGTCACCGATCGTCACATCACCCGCCGGCGAGACCTTCTCGTGGGAGAACCCTGCCCTGCCCGCCGCGCTGGAGGCGGACCTGGGGCGCCCGGTGACGCTGCGTCGCGACCCTGCCCTGATGCAGGACCTGCCCGACTCGCTGCTGGTCACCTTCGGCGCCAGTCACCGCGCGGTCGAGGAGGAGCTCGGCCCTCTGGACCCGCTGCGCTGGCGAGCCAACATCCACGTCGAGGCCGATGCGCCGCCGTTCGCCGAGGTCGGCTGGGAGGGCGCGGTGCTCGCGGTGGGCGACGCGCGGCTGCAACTGCTGCATCCGTGTGAGCGCTGTGTCATTCCCACCCGCGATCCCGTCACCGCCGCGAAGCGCCCCGAGATCCTGCGCCACCTCAACGCGGAGCACGCGACGCTGTTCGGGATCAACGCGCGGCCGCTGGGACACGCGCGCATCGCGGTGGGCGACGCGGTGACGCTTCGCCGCTGAGAGTCAGAGCAAGCCGACGACGATGCCGAGCACGGCGGCCACGCCCGCGAGCACGCCCGTCAGCTTCATGCGCTTGATGACCATGCGCCGGATCAGGGTCCGGTCACGCTCGTCCTGCACCCATTGGCGAAGCGCCGCCGAGGCCTTAGCCGGCGAGGAGACCGGAGGCTCGCCCGGGCCGTGCAGGACGGAGAGCAGATGGTCGACGTCGTCATCGGGTCGCAGCATGCGCGGCTTCGCCAGCACGCGCGCATAGGTCTCGCGCACGAGCGCCTCGGCCTCCTCGCGCCCGGCGCTCTGGGCCAGCGCCGCGCCGTAGACGCGATCGACATGATCGGACATCGGCGCGGAGCCTAGCCTTGGCGGCGTGCACCCACGGCGTTGGCTCTACGCGCGCACGCGCCGGCGCATCGGGGCCCGGTTCCTCTCGGGGGAGGGCATCGAGATCGGCGCGCTGCACCTGCCGTTCCCCGTGCCGCCGCAGGCCCGTGTGCGCTACCTCGACCGCTTCACGACGCCGCAGCTGCGGGAGGAGTACCCCGAGCTGGCCGACGAGCCGTTCGCCGAGGTCGACATCGTCGACGACGGCGAGACACTGCGGTCGATCCCCGACGGCTCGCAGGACTTCGTCATCGCCAGCCACGTGCTCGAGCACACGCAGGACCCGATCAGCGCCCTGCGCCGCCACCTCGAGGTCCTGCGCCCCGGTGGCGTGGTCCTGCTCGCGCTGGCCGACCGGCGCAAGGGCATCGGCGAGCTGCGCGAGCCCACGACGCTCGAGCACCTCCTCACCGACCAGGCCGACGGCGGCGCCGGTTCACGCGCGCAGCACTACCGCGACTGGTCGCGGCTGGTCGACCTGCCGCTCGGCCACGTAGCCCCCGAGGACGTCGAGGCCCACGCCGCCCAGCTCGAGCGCAGCCAGCACAGCATCCACTTCCACTGTTGGACCATGCCCGAGCTGCTGGCCCAGCTGCCGTCCTTCCGCCTGCCGGGGACGCTGGCCGCCGCCCGGCAGAACCTGCACGAGTTCCTCCTCGTGCTGAGACGGACCCATGCCGAGACAGGGCCGGATGCCCTCGGCCGGCTACGGCGTCACTAGCCGACCTCGGCAACTGGCCGAGGGCCCGGTCCGATGTACTTCGCGGTCGGCCGGATGAGCCGGCCCTCGCGCTTTTGCTCGAGGATGTGCGCGCTCCAGCCCGCCACGCGCGCGCAGGTGAACAGGGGCGTGAAGAGGTCGGCCGGGACCTCGGCGGTGTCGAGCACCACCGCGCTCCAGAACTCGACGTTGGTGGCGAGCACCCGGTCGGGTTTGCGCGCCTTCAGCTCGGCCAGCGCGGCCTTCTCCAGCGCCTCGGCGACCTCGTAGCGCTCCGAGCCGATCTCCTTGGCCGTGCGGCGCAGCACACGGGCGCGCGGGTCCTCAGCACGGTAGACGCGGTGGCCGAAGCCCATCAGCCGCTCGCCGCTGTCGAGCGCCTGCTTGACCCACTTCTCGGCGTCGCCCAACTCGGCCACACCGTCAAGCATCTTCAGCACGCGGCTCGGCGCGCCGCCGTGGAGCGGACCGCTCAGGGCGCCGACCGCGCCGCTCAGCGCTGCGGCGACGTCGGCGCCGGTGGAGGCGATGACGCGGGCGGTGAACGTGGACGCGTTCATGCCGTGCTCGGCGGCCGAGATCCAGTAGGCGTCGATGGCCTTGACGTGATCGGGATTGGCCTCGCCGCGCCAGCGGATGAGGAAGCGCTCGGGAATCGAGGCGCCCTTGTCGACGTCGACCTGCGGCACCTGCGGGCGGCCGGTGCCGCGGGCGGACTGGGCGACGAAGCTCAGCGCCATGACCGAGGCCCGGGCGAGCTGGTCGCGCGCCTCCTCGTCGGAAATGTCGATGAGCTCGCCGAAGCCCCACTCGGGCGCGAGCATCGCCAGCGCGCTCTGCACGTCAACCCGGGCGTCGCCGGAGCGCACGGAGAGCGGGTGCGGCTCGGCGGGCGGCAACCCCGGATCGAACGAGCCGTCCACGAGCAGGCCCCAGACCTTCTCGTAGGGCACGGTCCCGACGAGGTCCTCGATGTCGACGCCGCGGTACCGGAGCGCGCCGCCCTCCTTGTCGGGTTCGGCGATGGTCGTCGCGAAGGCGACGACTCCCTCGAGCCCGCTCTGTACGTCGGAGAGGTCGGGGGAGTCCGTGGTCGCGCTCATGCGCCGAAGGTTAGGCTCTGGCGATGGCAGACCTCATGTTCCGCCCCGTCGACGAGCTGGCGAGCATGGTGCGCTCCGGCGAGATCTCGGCCCGCGAGCTGGTGCAGGAGTCGGTCGACCGGATCGACGAGCTCAACCCGCAGCTCAACGCGTTCGTCGACGTGTTCGCTGACGAAGCGCTCGCCTCCGCCGATGCGGTCTCGCCGGGCGACGAGCGCCCGTTCGCGGGCGTGCCGATCGCGATCAAGAACAACCGGGCGATCGCCGGCCAGCGCTACACGGTCGCGGCGGAGTTCATGGGCGATTTCGTGGCCGGCCATGACGACAACGTCGTTCGCCGTCTGAAGGATGCCGGCTTCATCATCGTCGGCAGCACGACGCTGCCCGAGTGGGGGATCCTGCCGGTCACCGACACCAAGCGGTTCGGGACCACCCGCAACCCGTATGACCCCGAGCGCACGCCGGGAGGCTCGAGTGGCGGCTCGGCCGCGGCCGTCGCATCAGGCATGGTGCCGATCGCCCACGCCAACGACGGCGGCGGGTCGACGCGCATCCCTGCGGCCTGCGTCGGCCTCGTCGGGCTCAAGCCGCAGCGCGGGCGCATCTCCACTGCGCCGATCGGCGGCGGCGAGTTCCTCGTCCAGGACGGCGTCCTGACCCGCACGACGGCGGAGACCGCGCTGCTGCTCGACATCCTCGCGGGCTACGAGCCGGGCGACCCCGCCTGGGCGCCCGACCCGGCCGAGCCGTTCGCCGCCGCGGCCGCGCGTGAGCCGGGCAAGCTGCGTATCGCGCTGACGTCCCAATCGCCGATCGAGCACGGCGACCTCGACGCCGACGCTGTCCGCTCGGTGCGCGAGACCGGCGAGCTGCTCGCGTCGCTGGGGCACGACGTCGTCGAGGCCGACCCGCCGTGGCGTCAGCCCGGTGTGCTCGAGCTGTTCACCGCGTGCTTCGGCCCCCTGGTCAGCCTGAACATCGCCTTCGCCGAGATCCTCGCCGGCCGCGAGATCACCGAGGCGGACACCGAGCCGCTCAGCTGGGCGATCTGGCGCCTCTGCAAGGACTCGATCAGCTCGGTCGACGGCGCGGGCGCGCAGGTCCAGATCCAGGCGTTCTGCCGGCAGGTGATCGACTGGATGAGCGAGTACGACGCCCTCGTAACTCCTGCCCTCGCCGAGGCGCCGGTCAAGCACGGCGTCATCGACCCGCAGTCCGCCGACCCGATGGGCGCGTTCGCCCGCTCGGGCACGTTCACCCCATTCACCGCCCTGTTCAACGTGTCGGGCCAGCCCGCGATCACGCTGCCGCTGCTCGACCGCTCCGACGGCGTCGCCATCCCGCTCTCGGTCCAGCTCGTCGGCAGGCCCGCCGAGGAGGGCGCCCTGCTCGCGCTGTCGGCTCAGCTCGAGGCCGCGCAGCCCTGGGCCCACCGCCGCCCGGCGCTCATCACCGCCTGACCCAGCCCGCCGGGCTACCTCATCCCCGCATTGCGGGGATCCGACAGCCCCAGGGTGGCGGGCGGGGTCCTGCGCGGGGCGCGCGGGTGCTACGCGGCTGCGGAGGAAGGCGCGCCGAGGACAGCGCTCATCGGCGCGGGCGTGACGCCGAGCGTCTCGGCGTCGGCGGTGCCGCGGGGGGTGACCAGCGAGACCTCCATGAGCTCGGCCTCGTCCCACACCGCCGGGGCGCGGGTCTTCATCAGCGCCTCGAGGGTCTTCAGGCCGCGGCTGACGACGGGGGTCGGGACATGGACGAGCGGCCGGTGGCGCCCGCCGGCCTCCAGGACGAGACGGACGATGTCGGTGTGGGTGAGCTCGTCGGGGCCCGCGAGCTCGTAGCGGGCTCGCTCGGGGTCCCGCGACAGCGCGGCGACGACACAGCTCGCCACGTCCTCAGACCAGATGGGCTGGTAACGGGCGTCGCCGCGGCCGCTGACCGGCATCACCGGCATCACCAAGGCCATCCGCTCGAGCATCGAGAGGAAACGGTCGTGGGGCGCGTAGACGATCGAGGGCGCGAAGATCGTGTGCGACGGGATCGCCGACTTCGCCACCGCCTGCTCGGCGAGCGCCTTCGCGCGCAGGAAACGCGTGCGGTCGTGCGAGGTGGCCCCGAGGGCGCTGAAGAACACGAAACGCTCCACGCCGGCGCGCTCGGCGGCCTGCACGAGCCGCCACGTGGCGATGCCGTTGAGCTCCTCGATCGAGCCGGCCGCCTGGTCGCGGATCGTCGCCGCGAGGTGGACGACGGTCTTGACTCCGCGGAGCGCGTTGCGAAACGACGGCGGGTCGGACAGGTCGCCCAGCGCGATCTGAACGCGGACCCGGTCGGCGCCCAGCCGGCGCGGGTCGCGCACCAGGCACCGGATCGGCTGGGCAGGCCCCTCCGTGGTGACCAGGCGCCGCAGAAGAGCCGAGCCGATCAGCCCCGTGGCACCCGTCATGAGGATCATCGCGGCGGACCGTACTACGATCCCGGGCCCCTCCTTCGCAGACCAACCCGAGAACCAGAGAACCAACATGGCCTACGTGATCGCTGAGCCTTGCATCGGCACCAAGGACAACTCGTGTGTCGAGGTGTGTCCCGTCGACTGCATCCATCCCACACCGGACGAGCCCGACTACGACAAGGTCGAGATGCTCTACATCGACCCGGAGGAGTGCATCGACTGCGACGCCTGTGTCGAGGCCTGCCCGGTCGACGCGTGTTTCGCCGAGGATCAGCTGCCCGACGAGTGGCAGAAGTTCGCGCAGGTCAACGTGGACTACTTCAAGAACACGCCCTAGGGCGTACTCCTAGTTGCCCGTGGCGCCGACCAGGACGGCGGCGACGAGCCCCGTCACCGCGATCAGCGCCGTCATGGCGTATACAGCGATCATGGCCCGGCGCCGGGCGGCGAGTGCCTCCGCCGTCGGCTCGGGCACGGCGGAGGCGGGACGGCGGACGAAGCGCTGAGCCTGCTCGCGCAGCGCCTCGGCCTCCGGGTCGTCCGGCCAAGGCGCCAGCCGCTCGAGGGCCTCCTCCGGGTATCCGCGCTCCAGCGCCTCGCGGGCCCGCGCCAGCTCACCCGGAAGGTCGCGCGTCACTAGGCCTGGACCATCGGCAGCTGAAAGCCGCTGACCTCGGCCTCCGTCGCCACCGACGGAACCATGCCCAGCACGGGCAGCGGCGCGGGGAACAGCGCAAGCAGCCCGCGGGCCGCGTGGCGTATGGCCTGCGCTGCCGGGTCGTCGGGGTCGACGGCCACCAGCGGCTCGCCGGCGTCGGCCTGCGCGCGCAGCGGCATGGTCAGCGGCACCCTGCCCAGCAGCGGCACGTCGAGCTCGTCGGCGAGCTCCTGCCCGCCGCCCTCGCCGAAGATCGGGAACCGTTGTCCGTCGGGCGTGACGAAGCCGGCCATGTTCTCGACGATCCCGCAGACCTCGAGGTTGACCTTATGGGCCATCTCGGCCGACCGGCGCGCGACCTTCTGCGCGGTCGGCTGCGGTGTGGTGACGATCAGGAACGTCGCGTCAGGCAGCAGCTGGGCAAGCGTCATCGAGACGTCGCCGGTGCCCGGCGGCAGGTCGACGAGGAGCACGTCGAGCTCGCCCCATGCCACGTCCTCGAGGAACTGCGTGAGCGCCTTGTGAAGCATCGGCCCACGCCAGACGACGGCGCTGTCCTCCTCGACGAAGAAGCCGATCGACATGACCTTCACGCCGTGGGCCTCGAGCGGCAGGATCTTGCGCTCGGCGTTGACCGGCGGGCGCTGGCCGCCCAGGCCGAACATGCGCGGGATCGAATAGCCCCAGACGTCCGCGTCGAGGATGCCGACCTTCTTGCCGTCCGCCGCGAGCGCGGCGGCGAGGTTGGAGGTCAGCGTCGACTTGCCCACGCCGCCCTTGCCCGAGCCGACGCAGACGACGTTGGCGACCTGGGCCAGCGCGCCGGCGGGCAGCCCGCCGCGGCCGAGCTTCTTCTGCAGCTCGCCCTTCTCGGAGTCGGTCAGCACGTCGAAGGCCACGGTGACCTTGTCCACGCCCCCCAGCCCGAGGACGGCCTGCTGCACGGAGGTCTCGAAGTGGTTGCGGATCGGGCAGCCCGGCGTGGTCAGCGAGACCATGACGGCCACCGTCGCGTCCTCGCCGAACTCGATCGAGCGAACCATGCCCAGCTCAACAATGTCCTTGCGCAGCTCCGGGTCGATGACGGCCCGCAGGGACTCCATGACTTGCTCGCGCGTGGGCATTACTCGAGTCTAGGCAGAGCCCGCAACGACGAAGGGCCGCCCATCCGTGGGCGGCCCCTGGCCAGCGTTGGTGAGACCGCCGCTAGGCGACTAAGCGACCGACGCGATCCGCTTCTGGATCTGGGTCGACAGCTGCGTGACGTTGGTGATGCCGGTCTGCACGACGTTCTCGACGCGCGCCTGGGCGAGGTCGACCGTCTTGGTGCGGGTCTTGAGGTCGCGCTCAAGACGCGTACGGCGCTGACGCATCTCGCGCTCGACCTTCGTGCGGGTCTTGCGGACCTCGCGCTCGAGGCGGTTGCGGGCCGTCGTGCCGCGACGCTCGAAGCGGCGCAGCTCGCGCTGGGCCTTGGCGGGCGTGGAGTAGCGGGTGCGCAGATCCTCGACCGACGAGACGACGTTGTCGCGGGCGATCAGGACGGCGCCCACGGGGACGAGGACGGCCTTCTCGGCGTACTCGACGCCGCGATCGACGGGGGTCTTGGCGTTCTCGGCGCGCGTCGCTGCGGCCTTGGCGGCAGTGGCGCTACGGCGACGAGCGGTCGCGGCCTGGTTGCGCGAACGAGTCGCAGCGGCCTTCTTGGCGGTGGTCGACCGCTTGGTGGCGGACGCCTTGCGCGTGGTGGTGGCGGTGGTGGCCATGTGGTGTGTTCTCCCTCGGAGATATCGGAATACGAGCGTGTGTTCGCTCTGAAGTTATGCCATCGAACACATGTTTGTAAACCACCGAACCACCCTGGTTACACGCGAGCCAGCCAGTCGTCTGGCGCTTCCATCTCCGCCCAGGTCGGCAGGGACTCGGGACCCGCCCAGGCCTGGTTGAGCCCGGCGATCCCCGCACGATCGACCACGGCGTCGCAGAAGCGCTTGCCGGTCTCGTACTGACGCATCTTCATCTCGAGACCGAGCAGCTTCTCGAAGATCCGCATGACCGGCGGACGGTTGTGACGGCGCTGCTCCAAGGCCGCCCGGAGGTCCTCGAGGTTCTCGATCACCCCGGCGCCCGCAGCATCCATCACGTGCTCGGCATGCCCTTCGATCATGGCCATCGTCGCCTGGATGCGGTCCATCAGCGCGCGCCGCTCAGGACCGAGAGCCGCCCCGACGAGCCCGTCGTTGCGCAGCCGCTCGACGGCCGCGCGGATCTCGCTGGTATCGGCCAGCCGGGCCAGCGAACGGACATCCATTTTCATGTCGAGCGCCTCCCCCAGCTCGCGCACCAGCGACGCGACGTGCGGCCGCAGCCAGATGACCGAGGAGAACTGCACCGCGTGAGTCACCTCGTGGAGGACGACCCAGCGCAGCATCTGCGCCGCATCGACCTCGAGTCGCCGCGCCGAGTCCTCGAGGTTGGGAGCGACGAACAGCAGC
>Ga0136633_1003490_pt1 | contig 10321 bp, 10 predicted proteins | sample AntDrymeUQ832206_2_FD_105494 | JGI IMG/M metagenome (GOLD analysis project Ga0136633, IMG submission 105494) | Polar desert sand microbial communities from Dry Valleys, Antarctica - metaG UQ83 (22.06) | ecosystem: Environmental > Terrestrial > Soil > Desert | place: Antarctica: Dry Valley...
CGTGTCGGCCCCCGACATTCGCTCGCCGGAGCAGGCGAAGGCCTACGTCGAGGAACTGCGCGCCGTGCTTGTCGCGACGGGGGCGTCCGACGGTCGCATGGAAGAAGGATCTCTGCGGGTCGACGCCAACGTCTCGGTCCGGCGTCCCGGCGAGGAGTTTGGGACGCGGTGTGAGATCAAGAACCTCAACTCGCTGCGTTCGCTCGTCCGCGCCACCACGTTCGAGGCGAAGCGGCAGATCGCGCTCATCGAAGGCGGCGGGACGGTCCAGCAGCAGACCCGCCACTGGGACGAGGCCAAGGGAGAGACGACGATGGCCCGCTCCAAGGAGGAGGCCGAGGACTACCGGTACTTCCCGGAGCCCGACCTGGTTCCGGTCGTGCCGGACGACAAGTGGCTGAGCGACATCCGCGCCGCGATGCCCCCGCTGCCGGCGGAACGCCGCGCCGAGTTGCGCGCCGCGGTCCCCGAAGCGCCGGACAGCGCCATCGCGACCGTCGTGCGCCAAGGGCTCGACATCGTCGTGCGCCAGGCGATGGCCGCCGGGGCGGATGGCCGGCTGGCCATCAACCGCGCCGCCAACGAGGTGGCCGCCGATCCGGACGGTGCCGTCCGGCTGACCCCCGCGGCGTTCGCCCGGGTCGTGCTGATGGAGTCCTCCGGCGAGCTGACCTCCACCCAAGCCAAGGCCGTCATCGCGGAGTTGCTGCAGGCCGGCGGGGACCCGGATTCGATCGTGCGGGAGCGGGGCTACCAGGCGGTCGGCGCCGACCAGCTCGAGCAGATCGTGGGGTCGATCCTCGAAGCCCACCCCGATGAGGCGTCCCGACTGGGCGAGGACCCGAAGCTCATGGGCTTCTTCGTCGGCAAAGTGATGGACGCCACCAACCGCCAGGCCAACGGCAAGGACGTCACCGCCCTACTGCGCAAACACGCGGCGAGTTAGCGCCGCGAGCCGAGCAGGTCAGGCGACGTCGGCGCGCTTGAGGAAGAGAGTGGTGAGGCCGACCCCTGCGGCGGAGACGAGGGTTAGCACGAGCACCGCGGTGAGCATGCTCGGCCGGAGGGAGGGGTCGATGTCCTCACCGGGAAAGACCAAGTTGGTAAAGAACGCCGCATCGTCACCGATCAGGCGGGTGAAGAACGCGATGCCGTAGTTTCGGATCGAAATCCGACCCAGCAGACCGACCAGGATCGTCTCGATCAGGATCACGTAGGTCAGCGCCATCATCGGCGCCCGTTTGAACCGGGCTCCCAGCGCGACCGTAGGCCCGCTGTACCCCAGGGCCGTCAACAACGACGCGAGCGCAACACTGCCGACGAACCGCGGGGAGGACCCGAAGGCGAAGGTGGCCAGCGACAGCGCGACGATCATGGGGAGCAGCGACGCCACCGTGCCGGCTACGTGAGCCAGGGCCAGCTTCCAGCGCGCGATGGGCCGCAACCAGATATAGACCAGCGTGCCGTCCTGCACCGCGTTCCCGAAGGCCAGGCTGGCGTTTGAGACGCACATCAGGGGTAGGAGTAGAAGGAAGTAGGCCCCGACGGCTACCTCGCGGCCCTCGTCTTGGGTCAGATCGGCGGAGGTCTGCAGGACCAGCGCGAGAACGACGAAGAAGAGCACGCCACCGACTGAGGTGATCAACCGGCCCCGCGTGGCGACCGTCGCGAAGGCGAGCTTGGCTGCGGCCATCACGCTGCCGGTGGGCCGCTGCTGCGGACGCGCCGTTGCCGTCATCGGTGTTGCACCAGATACCGGAAGACGCTTTCCAGGTCATCGTCGAGCGGCTTGATCTCGGTCACGCGAGCACCCACGTTCCGAGCCTCGCTGATGACCGCCCGGCGGAACACGCCGACCGCCTCTGTTTCACAAATCAGCACCCCTTCAGTGGGGAAGCTCACCTGGGACACCGCGGATGCCTGGACCAACGCGTTGGCCAGCGGACGCGGCTGGTCCGTCACCACGCGGATTCGATGGGGACGGTCATCCATGAGGTCGCGGATGTCGTGGTAATCGCCTTCGGCTGCCAGCCGGCCTTGGGCGAGCATGACCACGCGGGATCCGAAGCGCTCGACCTCCTCCAGGACGTGGCTCGACACCAGCACGGTGCGTCCTTCTACGCCGAGGTCCTGAAACAGGCCGATCAGCAGGAGCCTTTGGCGCGGATCAAGCCCCTCGAGCGGCTCGTCCAGCACCAGCACTTCCGGGTCGGTCAGCAGCGCCTGCGCGACCTTCACCCGTTGACGCATGCCCTTCGAGTACGTCTTGAGCCTGCGTCCGTCCGCCGGATCCAGCTCCACCCGATCCAGGCACGCTTTCGCCGCGTCCTTGGGCGATCGAACGCCGGAGAGATCCGCCAGATGCGTGAGGAAGGTGATGGCATTGAAGCTCTCGGGCAGCGCCTCCTGCTGCGCGACCAGGGCCAACCGCCCGTCCAAGGACGGCTCGGCCCGGGGGTCCCGACCCAGAACCCGGATGGTGCCCTGCGAAGGCGGGGTCAGCCCGCACAGCAGGCGCAACATCGTCGATTTGCCGGCTCCGTTCGGCCCGAGCAACGCGGTCACGCCCGATCCGACGTCGACGGTGACATCGTTCAAGGCAACGACGTCACCGAACCACTTGGTCACGTTCGTCAGCGACACGGCTGCCTGCGTGCTCATCGGCTGATGTCCAGCCGGTGGTAGCGATACCAGACGACGGCGAGGGCGACGAGCGCCCAGGCCAGGGTTCCGAGAGCCACCCAGGGGGTGGCGAGGTCGAACGAGATGGGGCCCTGGACGACGCCATCAGATCCGAAGATGCGTCGGACCAACTCGTCCGGAAGCGTGCCCGGAGCCAGAAGCAGCAGCGCGTCGGGAGCATTCGAATTGAGGAGCGCGGCTCCGACCAGGGCATCGGGCACGCTCAGGGCGAGAAAGAGAATGACACCGGCCTGCGCCGCCCGGTTGCTGATGGCCGCGACGGCCATCGTGGCCGCGGTGAAGTACGTCGCGATCGATCCGCCGGCCAGGAGAATCTTGCCGGCGGCGGAGGCGAATCCGCCGACCCCGTCCGGACCGATTCCCTGGAGAACGCTGCCGATCAGGTAGAGCAAGGTTGGCCCGACGGTCACGAGGGCCAGCGTTCCGGCCAGTGCCACGAAATGCGCCAAGAGGTACGTGTTGCGGTTCAGAGGTGAAGCGAGGTAGAGGCTGAGCGACTTCGAGTTGCGGTCCGCGATCAGGCCGCCCGGCCCCGTCGTGACGACGAAGAGCCCGACGACAGCCCCGATGATTCCGAACAGCTGCGCGTAGGACACGAACTCATTGTCGATCGGCACCAGCGCGGCGAGGCCGATGAAGACAATCGTCGGGAGGTAGCAGATGATGCCGATGGCGAACGGGACGATCTTGTACTTGCCCGGTCGGCGAAGTCCGAGGAAACGTTGGAACGCGTGTAGGGCGAGGCGCCGTATCGCGTGGGACTGGCCCTTGCGGGGGCCGGTGTACCGCTGGTATCTGCGGTCGAGGATCCGCGCGCCACTACTTCCCCCGGTCCCCGCGACGGGCGAGGTCATCGTCGCCCTCCCTCAGGTCGGGAAGACGCCACTGACCCGCTGCCGCTGTCGTCGAAGAAGACGTCCTCCAACCGCAAGCGCCTGCGGCCCATTCGCCGCACACCCGCGCCGGCGCTTGCCAAAGCGTCACGGACGGCGTCATAGGTGGCATCGTCGGTCAGGACCACTACGAGCTCGCCGTTCTCCTCGCGCGCCTCGACCTTGCGGCGCTTCAGCCGCGTGATGACCTTGGCTGCCGCGTCGGGCGCATCCAGGGTGACGACCAGTTCCGTTTCCGCTCCGGCGAGCTCGCTCATCAGACCCTGACGGGCGACGCGGCCCGAGTCCAGGATCACCACGGCGTCGGCCACCCGTTCGACCTCCTCGAGGAGATGGGAGCAAAGGACGACGTCCATTCCCAACTTCGAGCCGATGCGGGCGATCAGGTCGAGCATCTCGTCCCGCTGCACCGGGTCGAGTCCGTTGGTCGGTTCGTCGAGCAGGACGATGTCCGGCCCGTGGACCATCGCCTGGGCGAGCTTCACGCGTTGCTTCTGCCCGGTGGACATGGTGCCTACGGGACGCAGCCGTTCTTCGCCCAGCCCCACCTCCTGGAGGACGTCGCTGGCCCGCGCCGTCGCTTCCTTCCGGGGAAGGCCATGGATCTCGGCGAGCTGGCGGACGATGTCTTGGGCCTTCGTGTCAGGGGGCAGCGCCTCGTGCTCGGGGGAGTAGCCGAGGCGGCCGCGGACGTCTGGTCCAGCGGTCGCGGGGTCGCTCCCCAGCACGGTCAGAGTTCCGCTGTCCGCCTTGTGCAGACCGAGAATCAGGCCGATGAGGGTGGTCTTGCCGGCCCCGTTGGGTCCCAGCAGGCCGGTTACGCCCTTGCCGATCTCAAAATTGGCGCCGTCGAGCGCGACCGTCTGGCCCCAGCTCTTACGGACGGCCTCCCCCCGGATGACTGTCATGTCGGTCGAACGCTAGCCGGGTGGTCGGACGGTTCTCGGCGCCGTCAGCGGCTCACGACGAGCCGGTGATACCGGAACCAGGCGGCGCCCAAGGCGAGCAGGGTCCAGGCGATCGCCGCCAAGGCCACGACGTACCCGGCCACCCCGTAGTAGTCGGCTCGGGGAAGGTATCGATCGGGTCCGAACACCCGGTTCACCAGTTCCGCGGCCAATCCCGACGGGTCGATCAGCAGGAAATAGGGAGAGACACCTTCGGTTACCGCGGCTGCCAACACATTGGTGAGGATCCCGGCGAGGCAGAAGAGCGCCAGGCTGGCGGCCGCGGCGCGTTTGGCGAAGGAAGCGACCGCCAGAGTCAGCGTCGCGTACGAGGCCGCCAAAAGCGCGCCGCTCAACACGATCTTCCCGGCGAGTCTGAGTACGTGCAGAGCGTCCCCGAAGCCGACCCGAGCGATGACCGCGTTACCCGCCAAGTACAGCAAAGGTGGTCCGACGCTGACCAGGCACACCGCCACGAATATGGCGGCGGCTTGTGCGGCCAGGTAGGTCTCCCGGGTGAGCGGAGACGCGAGGTACAGGCTCAGTGACTTCGAGCGCCGGTCCGCGATCATTCCCACTGGCGCGACGCCGATGACGAACAGCAGAACCGGCGTGCTCATGAGCGCGAAGAGCTGGCGGACCGTAACGGGAGGGCCCATGCCGGCGAACGCCATCTGTCCTACAAACACAATGGCCGGCAGGTAGCAGATGGCTCCGAGGAAAATAGCGACGAGCTTGTACCGCCAAGGGCGGCGCAGACCGACGAGGCGCTGGAACGAGTGAACGGCCAGGCGGACGGTGGCGTGGAGGGTTCCCTTTCGAGGCCCGGTGTAGCGCTGGTAGCGCCGGTCGGCGATGCGGGCCCCAGCGCCGGGAGGGGGAGAGACGTCGCTGATGCGGCGGGATGCTAGCGCCGCGCACCCAGCGCCCTACGCTGAAAAGCCTCATGGCGGTTCGTTTTGTGATCATCGGTGGCGGGCCTGCGGGCGCGAACGCGGCAACGGTCGCGGCGCGGCTCGGGGCGGAGGTCACGGTCGTCGAACGCGATGTGATCGGCGGGGCGGCGAACCTGTGGGACTGCATCCCGTCGAAAGCGATGATCGCCACGGGCGGACTGATGGCCGCCACCGGACGCGCCGAGAACATGGGTTTGCAACCGCTGGGTGCCGCGCTCGACCTCGAGACCCTCGGGTCGCGGATCCGGGGGATCGAGACGGGCCTGAGCGAGTCCATCTCCGCGCTCATGGAGAGCCAGGGGATTCAGGTTCTCCGCGGGAATGCGACGTTGAAGGGACCGCACGAGGTCGTGGTCGAGCCCGCCGACGGGGAGACCCAAGAGTTGACGGCCGAAGCCATCCTCGTTTCCACCGGCAGCCGGCCGCGTATTCCGGACTGGGCTGAACCGATCATCGACGGTCGCCGCGTCCTCACCACGCGCCAGGCCTACCCGCCGCCGGAGTTGCCCGGCCACCTGGTGGTCATCGGGTCGGGAGTGACCGGGGTGGAGTTCGTGCACATGTTCAGCTCCCTGGGCTCGCAGGTGACCCTGATCGTCAGTCGTCAGCATGTGCTGCCCCAGAAGGACGCGGAGGTCGCGGCAGCCCTCGAGGAGGACTTCCTGCGCCGCGGTGTCAATCTTCTGAAGGGAGCCCGCGCCGCCGGAATCGATACTCCGGGCGATGGCGTCGTCGTTCATTGCGAGGACGGCCGCTCCGTCTTGGGAACGCACGCACTTCTCGCGGTCGGTTCGATTCCGAACTCAGAGGGACTTGGCCTCGACGCGGCCGGCGTGGAGGTCGACTCCGGCGGATACGTCGGAGTGAACCAGCACTGTCAGACCAACGTCCCGCACATCTACGCGGCGGGCGACCTGTCGGGCCGTCTGCCGCTCGCCTCCGTGGCAGCGATGCAGGGACGCAAGGTCGCGGAGCACGTGATGGGCCTGCACACGCGCAAGCACCGGCACCTGGATTACGACAAGGCCGCGTCGGCCATCTTCACCGAACCGGAAATTGCCGATGTGGGCCTGGCCGAAGCAGATGCCTTTGCCATCGGCCGGAAGATCCGGGTGACGAAGGTGCCGTTCGCCGCGAACGCGCGGGCATTGATCGATGGCGACGCTCGGGGATTCGTGAAGGTGGTGTCCGACCCTTACACGGGGGTCGTGCTGGGCGGATCGATCGTCGGGCGGGGAGCGGCCGAGCTGATCTCCGTGCTGGCCGTCGCCGTCACCAACAACCTGAAAGTGACCGACATCGTCGAGTCGCTGATGGTGCACCCCGCATTGGCCGAAGCCCTAGCCGACGCGGCCGAGTAGGACCTGTCTATGAAGATCGACTTCGGCGCGGCGCTGCGCCGCGCCCGCCACTCGAACCCCGTCGAGATCAGCCAGATCCTGGCCGGCGCGGCCGCCGAGTTGGACGCCCGGGATGTCGTCGTCTATCTCGTCGACTTCGGTCAGACGGTCCTGGAGCCCGTTCCGGATGCTTCGACCCACGCCGAGCTGCCGAAGTCGGAGGACGTGGCCACCACGATGGCGGGGCGGGCCTTCGTCGGGCAGAGCGTGGTCAGCGCGGCGCGGGACGACGGGTTCCGCGTGTGGGCGCCGATTCTCGAGGGCTCCGATCGCACCGGCGTCGTGGCGGTCACCCTGCCCGACGCCGACGCGGCCCGTCTAAGCGGGTGCGAGGAACTTGGGCTTCTGGCCGGCTATCTCATCGCCGCGCAGGCCCGCTGCACCGACGTTTACAACCTGTACCGTCGCCGCGACGCGATGAGCCTCGCGGCGAGCATGCAGTGGGACATCCTTCCGCCGCTCGTGCTGAAGGCGGGTCCGATCGCGGTGGCCGGGCTGGTCGAGCCGGCCTACGAGGTGGGGGGAGACTGCTTCGACTACGCCGCGAATGGAGCGGTTTTCGACTTCGCCATGCTGGACGCGATGGGACACGGCGTGCGTTCCGCCGTGATCGCGTCGCTCGCCATCGGGACCTACCGGCATGGCCGGCGGGAAAGCATGTCTCTTACGGCAATACACGATGAGCTGGCATCGACTCTCGAGCAACACATCGAGCAGCCGGCCTTCGCCACCGGAGTTCTCGGTCGGATCGACACGGACTCCGGTCGCCTGACGTGGACTAACGCCGGACACCCCCTACCGCTGTTGATCCGCGGTGGCCAGGTCATCGACCACCTCTACTGCCCGCCCAGCCCGCCGTGGGGCCTGTTGCCCGGCGAGCCGACGATCGCGGAGGCCCAGCTCGAGCCCGGCGACAGCGTGCTTCTCTACACCGACGGCGTCACCGGGACCCGTACGGACGCGGGAGGCGAGATGGGACTCGAGAGCCTGGTCGAATTGGTCGAGCGCTACGCGTCAGATCTCGAGGCACCCGAGGAGATCGTACGGCGCCTTGTGGGGAGCGTTCTCGAATCTCAGGGAGCGAAGCTCACCGATGACGCCACGGTCATGCTCGTGCGGTGGGCCGGGGCACCGGGGAGCTAACCCGGGCGCGGGCCGGCCAGCAGGCGCCCGCGGACCGCCTCGTCGCCCGCAGCGTCGATGACCGTCCAGGCCATTCCGATCGCGCCGTCGACCACCGCCTGATCGGCAACGGGAGTCGCGCAGAAGGCGGTGAACTCGGGCTGGTGGTTCACCGCGGGGAATGAACCCAGTCCCAAGAGCGGGTGAATCGCCGGCATGGCCAGCGAGACATTGGCCATGTCGGTGGAGGCCGGGGGGAAGATCCCCGAGTCCTCGAGGGGCCGGCGGCCCAGCTCGATGGCGTTCTTGCGGAACAGAGCCATCAACTCGTCGTCGTCGTCGAACTCCGAGTACGGCGGGTAGCTGGTGATCTCCAACTTCGACCCGGTGGCAGTGGCGCCCGCTTCGAAACAGGCGCGTACCCGGGGCTCGATCTCACCTAGCGCGGCGACGGTGGGGGCCCGGACCATCCACTGCGCCGTCGTCTCCGCGGGGATGATGTTCGCCGCGTCGCCCCCCTTGGTGATGATTCCGTGGACGCGCGACTCGAGGGGGAGCTGCTGACGGAGCAGCCCGATGGCGACCTGAGCGACGGTCAGAGCGTCGGCCGCATTGATGCCCAGCTCCGGAAACGCGGAGGCGTGCGCCGGCCGGCCCTCGTAGCGGATCCCCATCGTCCCCGCCGCCATGCACGGCATGTGGTCGAGTTCGAACGGAGCAGGGTGGACCATCATCGACGCGTGGATGCCGGCGAAGACGCCCTTGTCCAGCATGATGATCTTTCCGCCGCCGCCTTCTTCGGCCGGCGTGCCGAGTACGGAGACCGTGATCCCGATGTCGTCGGCGATACGCGCCAGGGCGATACCCGCACCGACCGCCGCCGCGGCGATGACGTTGTGTCCGCAGGCGTGGCCCACGGCCGGGAGGGCGTCGTACTCCGCGCAGATCCCGATGTGCAGCGGCCCGCTACCCGCCTTGGCGACGAACGCGGTCGGCAGATCGGCCACGCCTGTCTGGATGGAGAAGCCTGCGTTGGCGTCATCCAGCGCGGCGGCCGTCCATTCGCAGCCCTTCTCTTCCTCGAACATCAACTCCGGATGCCCGTGGATGCGGTGGCTCAGGTCGACGAGCGCATCACGAGCGCTGTCCACCACCTTGCGGGTCGATTCCTTGAGTGGTGTCGAAGTCCCCATTGAGCCGAACCTACCGCCCGAAAGATGTCGCAGGTCCTGGGTATCCTGAGGTCCGGCGCTTCCCCCGCTGCATGAGAACCCATGGGGGAGTGCCGTGACGATCACCGACAAGCAACGCAACGACCTGTATCGAGCCTGCGAGGAAACCATGGGCGAAGGACCGGCTGAGACCTTGCTGTCGCTCTTGCCGCCCGTCGGCTGGGCCGATGTGGCCACCAAGACCGACCTCGGGAACCTTCGAGCCGACTTCGACCACCTTCGAACCGAGATCAAGTCGGATGTAGCCCACCTCCGATCCGAGATCAAGTCGGATTTGGACCACCTCCGAACCGAGTTGGAATCCGTTCGGGCAACCATGGCGACCAAAGAGAATCTGCAGGAGTTGCGGGCGGACGTGGAGCGGTCGATGAAGGATCAGACGCGAACGATGATCTTCGGCCTGGCCGGGCTGAACGCGACATTCCTCGCCGCCCTCCTCGCCGGCGCCCGTCTGATCGGCGCGTGACCTCACCGGACCGACTTCGAATCGTCGACGAGTCGGCATGGGTGGGGGATCGCCGGATGCCTGAAGGGGCTCGGGTGATCAGCCACGACGAAGAGCTCGAACATCCCGAGGACGGTCGACGGTTCGAGTCCCGCACCAGGCTCTTCGCCCTGCCCTTCGAGAACGGCTGGACGATGAAAGTGGAATGGGGACGGGACTTTGCGAGGGTCGACCCGGAGAACCCTTTCGTCGAGGCGGCTGAGGCGGCCAGGGTGACGATCAGCGACCGCCAGGCCTACGAGGTGATGTGGGACGAAGTGGGCCGTCCGGTCGCAAAGTCTCTGGACCGCCCCGGGGTTCGTCCTGATGTCCCCGCCCGCGAGATCCTGGAGCTGATCGACGAGGTCGCGACCTGGCCGACCGACTACCTATCGATCGTCGGCCGCGTCTGAACTCCGGCACGCGACGCAGGCGGCCCGGCACGCGTGGCTGGCGCACCTAACCCGTCACCAGCCGCTGGTACTTTTGGGGCAACCGCTTCCCCGGTGATTCAGCAGTTTCGAGGAGGCGGAATGACGATCACCGACAAGCAACGCAACGACCTGTATCGAGCCTGCGAGGAA
>Ga0136633_1003491_pt1 | contig 10318 bp, 9 predicted proteins | sample AntDrymeUQ832206_2_FD_105494 | JGI IMG/M metagenome (GOLD analysis project Ga0136633, IMG submission 105494) | Polar desert sand microbial communities from Dry Valleys, Antarctica - metaG UQ83 (22.06) | ecosystem: Environmental > Terrestrial > Soil > Desert | place: Antarctica: Dry Valley...
GCACCCGTCGACGAGCCGGTGGCCGTCGAGCCGACCCCCGTCGTCGAGGAGCCGGTGGCAGCGGAGCCCGTCGCAGCCGCCACCGAGGTGGTCGCACCGGAGCCGGCACCTGAGGTCGCCGAGTCCCCCGTGGCCGAACCGGAGCCGGACGTCGCGCCCGCGACACACGCCGCCACTCCGGTTGCCGCCGCGCCCGCAGCGAAGCCCGCGGCAGCGCAGCCTCGCGTCGCCACCCGCAAGTGGGTGACGACCCGCGCGCAGCTACCGCCGGCCCGTCCCGCCGAGGTCGAGCACACGGAGGGCGGCGAGCCGACGATCTGGCTCAACCGCGCCCTCCCCGACCCGACGCCGCCCTCCGCGCGGTTGACACGTGAGTTCGCACAGTCGCTCGTCCGCGTCTCGAAGGCCGGCGGAGCCGATTGGGCGAGCGTCCTCGGTGTCCTCCGGGCGCAGGGGAACCGCAGCTCGGCGCCCGGCACGACGCCGGAGCTTCGTCGCGTCGCCGCCCGCCTCCGCGGCGACGGTTGGCGCGGCGCGCTCGCGCTGTCCGGCCGGACGAGCTTCGCCGACCGCTCGGAGGCGCTTGCCGACTACTACCGCGCCGTCGGTGTCGAGTCGCTCGTCACCGGGCTCGAGGCGTCGAAGGCGCGGCTCGTGCAGCGCCTGCTCGCAGATGCACGCGTGACGCTGTACGCCGGCGGCCGCGCCGATCTCGCGGCGGGCCGGATCGACGTGCGCATCGTCGTCCTGCTGTCGTACCACGCCGAGAGGCACGGGTCGGTGACAGTGTCGAGTCTCTTCTCCGGGCACCGGCGCTTCGCCCGGGCGGGCGTCGTCTCGGCGCACGTCTACGGCCAGGCGGTCGACATCGCGGCCGTCGGCGGCTCGTCGGTCGCCGGCAACCAGCAGCCCGGTGGGTTGACCGAGTCGGCCGTCCGCTCGGTGCTGCTCCTCCCGGCCGAGCTCCAGCCGCAGCAGGTCATCTCGCTGCTCGGGCTCGGCGGTCCGTCGTTCCCGCTCGCCGACCACGGAGACCACATCCACATTGGCTACTAGGCACGTCAGCCTGGCCCGTCGGGACGGGCGCGTCGTCTGCGAGCACTGTCTCGTGGCGGCGCGTCCGCTCCGGCGGATGCGCGGCCTCCTCGGCCGCGCCGAGCTGCCGCGGGGCGAGGGCATTCTGCTCCGTCCCGCCGGCTCGGTGCACACGTTCTTCATGCGCTTCCCGATCGACGTCGTCTTCCTCGACCGCGAGCAAGTCGTGGTCGGGATCGAGAGCGATCTCGCCCCGTGGCGCACGGCCGGCCGGAAGGGCGCGAAAGCCGTGCTCGAGCTCGCCAGCGGCGAGGCCGCACGTCGCGGCCTCGCCGTCGGGGATGCCCTCGTTAGCTGATCAGCGGGAGCCGGCGCCGATGGCGCTCTGGGCGTGCCGGATGAACCAGATCGTGACGAGCAAGAGATAGACGAGCGCGGGAAGCGCCACGCCGAAGACGACGAGGAGCTTCCCCATCACGGACTCGACGCCGCCGGGGATGAGCTGCGTGGCGACGAACGCGAGCACGGCGTGCAGCACGATCGGCTTCAGCGTCGCCGGTGCGAGCCGCGGGGCGCGTGCGTCGAGCCAGAGCGCCAGCAAGCCGGATCCGAGGAGAAGCGCAATCGCGAACGTGCTGTTTCCCATGTCCTGCTCCTGTTGCGCGTCGTGGGGGTGGAGGCGGCGGGGCCACCGCAGGGGCCCCGTCTCGCTCTCCGATGAGGTCTCCGGAGTCACCGCAGGAGCTCCGTCTACCTCGAATGCCGCTGAGCACACCCTGCACCATCGGGTGCCGCTTGACCCATCACCCAGGAGGTGGTTCACCGTTCTTGTTGACCTGTGGCGTCACGGCAGTCCTCCATGACCACCTCACGGACGGCGCGTACCGCGGCCGAGCCGGAACCGCGACAGCGGTTCCCTTCAGGGGTCTTGGCGCATGTCGGTATCCGCTCTTACAGATGCCGGCATCTCACGGACGGCGCGTACCGCGGCCGAGCCGGAACCGCGACAGCGGTTCCCTTCAGGGGTCTTGGCGCATGTCGGTATCCGCTCGGCGGATGACTACATGCTTGCCAGCAAGCATGGGCCCGCCTGGATTCGAACCAGGGACCAACCGATTATGAGTCGGCTGCTCTGAACCGCTGAGCTACGGGCCCGCGAACGACGAGCGTAACCGCCGCATCGGTTCCGAGAACGTCGGTCGTGACGTGGCTGGCACAATGTCTGCCCCCGCAGAGCTACCAGGAGACGACACCAACCTTGAAGGCCTATCAGCAGGAGACGCAGCTTCGGACGGCCGGTGGCCTGTCCGTCACGGACATCACCGAGGAAGTGCGCGAGGCCGTCGTGGCGAGCGGGATCAAGGACGGCCTGTGCTGCGTCTACTCGCCCCATACGACGTGCTCGGTGCGCGTGAACGAATGGGAGTCCGGCTTCCTCGAGGACTTCGCGGTCTTGCTGAAGCGGCTCGTTCCGAGCGACCATTACTACGCGCACGACGACTGGGACAAGCGCACCGAGAACGTCTGCCCCGAGGACATGGACTTCGGGAATGGGCATTCGCATTGCATGTCGATGCTGCTCGGCCCGGCCAGCGAGACGGTACCGGTGCGCGACGGCGAGCTCTGCCTCGGCACGTGGCAGCGCATTCTCTTTCTCGAGCTCGACCGCGAGCGCGACCGCCGCTGGCTCGTGCAGGTCGTCGGCGTTTAGCCTTAGTCGGGCGTGACGTACGCGGCGGTGAGACCGCCGTCGACGAGGAACGTGGCGCCGTTCACGTACGAGGCCTCGTCGCTCGCCAGGAAGAGTGCGGCGTTCACGATCTCCCGCGGCTTTGCGAGCCGGCCCATCGGCCAGTGGATGCGGCGGCGCTCGAGCGCGTCGGGGTCGTTGCCGAAGATGTTGAGCAGGAGCGGCGTCTCGACCGGGCCGGGACACAGCGCGTTCACGCGCACGCCCTGGCGCGCGAACTGGACCGCGAGCTCGCGGCTCATCGACAGCACCGCGCCCTTCGACGCGGAATAGGAGATCTGCGAGGTCGCCGCGCCGAGAATCGCCACGAAGCTCGCCACGTTGATCACCGAGCCGCCGCCCCGCTCCAGCAGGTGGGGGATCCCGTGCTTGCAGCAGAGGAAGACGCCGCGCGTGTTGACCGCCTGGACGCGGTCCCATGCCTCCACCGACGTGTCGAGGACGGACGCGTCGTCGTCGGGCGAGATACCCGCGTTGTTGTAGAGCACGTCGATGCCGCCGTAGCGCTCCGCGGTCGCCGCCATCAACGCCTGCACCTCGTCCTCCTCGGCCACGTTCGCCCGGAACGCGAACGCGTCGCCGGCGCAGAGTCCCGCGGTTTCCTCCGCCGCCTCGAGGTTCACGTCGGCGGCGCAGACCTTCGCGCCCTCCTGCGCGAAGACGACGGCGGCCTCACGGCCCATGCCGCCTCCCGCCCCCGTGATCACGCACACCTTGCCGGCAAGTCGCTCTGCCATCAGCCCTCCGTCGAGATGTAGACGCTCTTGACGTCCGAGTAGCCGGACAGGGCCTCGAGTCCGAGCTCGCGGCCGAAGCCCGATTGCTTGAAGCCGCCGAACGGCGTCGTCACGCGGACCGACGAGTTCGAGTTGACCGACAGCGCGCCGCTCTCCACGGCGCGCGCCACCCGCAGCGCACGGGCGCCGTCGCGCGTCCAGATCGAGCCGGAGAGCCCGTACGGCGTCTCGTTCGCGAGCCGGATCGCGTCGGCCTCGTCGTCGAACGGGATCACCGCGACGACAGGTCCGAAGACCTCCTCGCGTGCGATGCGGTCGTCGTTCCGCGCCTCGACGATCGTGCAGGGGAACCAGAAACCCGCACCGTCCGGCGTCTCGCCCTCGAAGCGGACCTCTCCCTCGACGAACGACGCGACCGTCTCGCGGTGCGCTGCGGAGATCAGCGGGCCCATCTCCGTGGCGTCCTCCTCCGGGTCGCCGACGCGCACGCGGCCGGTCGCAGCGACGAGCAGGTCGAGGAAACGGTCGTAGGCGCTCCGCTCGACGAGGATGCGCGAGCGGGCGCAGCAGTCCTGGCCCGCATTGTCGAAGACCGCGTACGGCGCGGCCGCGGCGGCGCGCTCGAGGTCGGCGTCGGCGAAGACGACGTTGGCGGACTTGCCGCCGAGCTCGAGGGTGACGCGCTTCGCCGTCGCAGCCGCGCCGGCCATCACCTGCCGCCCCACCTCCGTCGAGCCCGTGAAGCCGATCTTCGCCACGTCGGGATGCTCGACAAGCCGCTGCCCGACGACCGATCCCTGGCCGACGACGACGTTGACGACGCCCTCGGGGATCCCCGCCTCCAGCACGAGCTCCGCGAGGCGCAGCGCCGACAGCGGCGTCAGCTCGGCGGGCTTCAGCACGACCGTGTTCCCGCACGCGAGCGCGGGGCCGAGCTTCCAGGAGGCGATGTTGAGCGGGAAGTTCCACGGGACGATCAACCCGACGACGCCGAGCGGCTCGTGGAAGGTGAGCGCCTCGCCCCCGGCGACCGGAATCGTCGCGCCGCGGTGCGTCTCGACGGCGCCGGCGTAGAAGTGGAAGACGCTTGCGACCATCGCGACCTCGCCGCGCGCACCGGTGATCGGCTTCCCGACGTTCCGCGACTCGATCCGCGCGAGCTCCTCGCCATGCTCCTCGACAAGGTTCGCGAGGCGCCGCAGCAGACGCGCACGGTCTGCAGGAGCGACGGCGCGCCAGGCCGGAAATGCGCCCTTTGCAGCGGCGATCGCGGCGTCGGTCTCGTCGATACCGGCGCGCTCGAGCCGGGCGATCTGCTCCTCGGTCGCGGGGTTGATGATCGTCAGCACGGGGCTATTCCAACAGAGTCTCAAGCCGCGTGCCTCGCGCGCCGATGGGGAACTCGTGGGAGCACACGCAAAAGTCGATCAGCAGGCGATCGTGGAACTCGTGGACCACTACGCGGCGAAGGGTCGTGCGGTGGGACGCGTCAGCGTCGCCGCCGGCGCTGTCGTCGGCGTGCTCGTCGGCGCGGTGCCGCTGAGCCCGCTCGCCTTTGCCTGGCCGATCCCGAGCAACTTCGGCCTCGCAACCGTTCTCGTCGGGCTCGGCGTCGGCCTCCTCGTCGGTTTCGTGATCGGCGACTCCCGCGTCCGGATGTACTACCGCATGTCCGAGCAGGCGCGAGCGCAGCTCGTGCTCGAGGAGCGGATCTCGAAGAGCGACGCGCGCGTCGCTCAGCTGGTTGCCGCCCTGACCGCGCGCGCCCGAACGGCCACGCCGCCGGCCGCCGCGCCGCAGACTCCCGCACGACCGGCTCCGGTCGCCGCGCAACCGCCGGCGCCCGCCCAGATTCCGGCCCCGCGGCCCGCCATCGCGCAGGTGGCAGCGCCGGTCGCAGCGCCGGTCGCACCGCCGGTCGCGCCCCCCTCGCCGCCCGCCTACTCCCCGCCGCCGGCCCAGCCGATCGAACCGGCCCCGGTCGCCACGTCGCTGCCGCCCGCCCTGCCCCCGGGCTTGCCGCCCGTGGCGGTACAGGACGTCGCCCCGACACCCGCGCCGACGCTTTCGATCCTCCCGCCCTTCACGTCGGTGCCCGTGGCCTCGCTCCCGATCACGCCACCGCTCACGTCCGTTCCTCCGTTCGCCCCCGAGCAACGGGAGCCGGAGGAGGAACCGGAGCACGACCCGGAACCGCGGCAGGTTGCCGCTTCCGGCGGTGGCTCCGCGTCGTACGCGCCGCCGCTCTCGCCCCCGCTCTCGAGCTGATCGCCCGCGGGCCTGCGTCCGCCGGCTCAAGCGGACGTACGATCGCCCGATGGACGTCGAGCGGATTGCGCAGCGTCTCTGGCCGGAGTCGGACGTCGCGGTCGAGGTGCTGGGCGGCGGCATCACGAACCGCAACTTCAAGGTCACCGCCGACGGCGAGAGCTTCGTGCTGCGCATCGGTGGCAAAGACACCGAGCTGCTCGGGATCGATCGCCACGCCGAGTACGAGGCGTCGCAGGTTGCTGCCGGCCTGGGGGTCGCTCCCGAGGTGGTCGGCTTCCTCGAGCCCGAGGGCTTCCTCGTCACGCGTTTCGTCGAGGGAGCGCCCGTCTCACCGGAGGAGCTGCGCCGCCCCGAGCGGTTGCGCGAGCTCGGGACGCTGCTCCGGCGGATCCACGACGGCCCGGCGATCGGCTCGCGCTTCGACTCGTTCCGCGTCGTCGAGCAGTACTGCGCGACCGCCCTGGCGCACGGCGTCTCCGTCCCGCCGTCGTTTCACACCGCGAGGACGCTTGCGGCGGAGATCGAGCGCGCGCGCGGCGAGCAGCCGCTCCGCACGTGCCACAACGATCTCCTGAGCGCGAACCTGATCCGTGCAGGCAGCAGGATCGTGATCGTCGACTGGGAGTACGCGGGGATGGGCGATCCGTTCTTCGACCTCGCGAACCTCGCCGCGAACAATGGCCTCGACGAGGACGAGAGCCGCGAGCTGCTGCTCGGCTACGCCGGCGAGGCGCAGGCGGAGGAGCTCGATGCACTCGTCGTCATGCGCTTCATGTCCGACTTCCGCGAGGCGATGTGGGGCGTCGTGCAGCAGGGCATCTCGGAGCTCGACTTCGACTTCGCAGGCTACGCGGCCCACCACTTCGACCGGCTCGCCGCCACCGCCGCCGATCCGGGCTTCCGCGGTGCGCTCGACCGGATCACGCAGGTCCGGTAGGTCGCGGGCCGGTAGGGTCGCGAACCGTGAGGGAGCGGGCCCAGGTGGTGGTGATCGGCGGCGGTGTCGGGGGCTGCTCCGTCCTCTACTGGCTTGCCCGCCTCGGCTGCTCGGACGCGCTGCTCGTCGAGCGCGCCGACCTGACGAGCGGCTCCACCTTCCACTCCGCCGGACTCGTCGGTCAGCTCCGCGGGTCGCTCAGCCTGACCCGGATGATGATGAGCTCCGTCGAGCTCTACCGCTCGCTCGGCGAGGAGGTCGAGCTGGAGACGGGCTGGCGCGAGGTCGGCTCGCTGCGGCTCGCCTCGTCGGAGGAGCGGCTGGAGGAGATCTCGCGCCAGGCCGGCTGGGCGAAGACGTTCGGGCTCCCGCTCGAGCTGATCTCGGCCGCCGAGGCGCAGGAGCTCTTTCCGCCGATGTCGACCGACGGTGTCCTCGGCGCCGCGTTCCTCCCGACCGACGGCTACATCGACCCGAGCCAGCTCACGTTCGCCCTCGCCGAGGGCGCGCGGCGGCGCGGCGCCGAGATCGCGACGCACACGCGCGTCACCGGCATCCGGGTCGAGCGCGGCCGTGTCACGGGGGTCGAGACCGACAAGGGCTTCGTCGAGACGGAGATCGTCGTCAACGCGGGCGGGATGTTCGCGGCCGAGCTCGGGCGGCTCGCGGGCGTCACGGTGCCGATCGTGCCGATGGCGCACGAGTATCTGATCACGCGGCCGGCTGGGCTACCGCTCGACATGCCCACGATGCGCGACCCCTCGCTGCTCGTCTACTTCCGGCCCGAGTCGGGCGGCCTGATCATGGGCGGCTACGAGCGCGACCCGGCACCGTGGTCGCTCGACGGCATCCCCGCCGACTTCAACGGCAAGTTGCTCGACGAGGACTGGCCGCGTTTCGAGCCGCTCATGGAGAACGCGATCCGCCGCGTGCCGGGCATCGAGGAGATGGAGGTCGTGAAGCTGATCAACGGCCCGGAGGCGTTCACGCCCGACAACGAGTTCATCCTCGGCCCGACGGACGTGCGCGGCTTCTGGATCGCCGCCGGCTTCTGCGCGCACGGGCTCGCCGGCGCCGGCGGGATGGGGAAGCTCGTGGCGGAATGGATCGTCGAGGGCACGCCGAGTCTCGATGTCTGGGAGATGGACTCGCGCCGCTTCGGCGCCGCCTACCGCAGCCGCGAGTACACGCTCGCGCGCACGACCGAGGTCTATTCGACCTACTACGACGTCAAGTTCCCGGGGCACGAGCGGCAGGCCGGCCGACCGCTGCGCGTCTCGCCGGCGTACTCGCGCCTGCAGGCGCTCGGTGCCGCGTTCGGCGAGAAGTCCGGCTGGGAGCGCGCGAACTGGTTCGAGTCGAACGCCGCCGCGGGCGACGAGTCGCTGCGGCCGCGCGGCTGGGCCGGCAAGCACTGGTCGCCGGCGATCGGCGCCGAGCACCGCGCCTGCCGTGAGCGTGCCGCGCTCTTCGACGAGACGTCGTTCGCCAAGATCGAGCTCTCCGGTGCGGGCGCCGCTGCCGCGCTCGAGCGGCTCTGCGACAACCGCGTCGTGCGCGACGTCGGCGCGATCACCTACACGCAGATGCTGAACGCGAAGGGCGGGATCGAGTGCGACTTCACGGTCACGCGGCTCGCCGAGGACCGCTTCCGCATCGTCACCGGCACGGCGTTCGGGCAGCACGACCTCGCGTGGATCAGGACGAACGTGCCCGACGACGTCCGCGTCGAGGACGTCACGTCGCGTTACGCCTGCCTCGGGCTCTGGGGGCCTGCCGCGCGCGAGATCCTGCAGCCGCTCGTGGTGGAGCCGCTCGACTTCCCGTACATGCGGTCGCGGGAACTGGCGGTCGGGCCGGTGCCGTGCCTGGCGCTGCGGGTGACCTACGTGGGCGAGCTCGGCTGGGAGCTCTACTGCCCCACCGAGTACGGCGGCCGGCTCTGGGACGAGCTCTGGGCCGCGGGGCGCGAGCACGGGCTCGTCGCCGGCGGCTACAAGGCGATCGACTCGCTGCGGCTCGAGAAGGGCTACCGCGTCTGGGGCGCGGACATCTCGTCCGAGGACAATCCTTACGAGGCGGGGCTCGGCTTCGCGGTCAAGCTCGACAAGGACTTCCTCGGCAAGGAGGCGCTCGTCGCCGCAGGAGAGCCGGAGCGGCGGCTCGCGTGCCTCGTCCTCGACGACCCGCGCTCAGTGGCGCTCGGCTCGGAGCCGGTGCGGATCGACGGCGAGCTCGTCGGCCGGGTGACGAGCGGCGGCTACGGCTACACGGTCGAGCGCTCGATCGCCTACGCGTACGTGCCGGCCGCCGCCGCCGTGCCGGGCCGGCGCGTCGAGGTCGAGATCTTCGGCGAGTGGGTCGCCGGCGAGGTCGCCGCCGAGCCGCTCTTCGATCCGGACGGCGCGCGACTCAGGGTCTAGCGGCGCGGTACTCTCGCGCCTGCTCGACGAGCGCGGCGAAGAGCGCAGCGTCCTCGCCCTCCTCCGGGTGCCACAGCACGCCGACCGCGAAGCGCTTGGAAGGATCCTCCAGTGCCTCGAGCGTCCCGTCCTCGGCGTGCGCGCTTGGCACGAGCCCCTCGCCGAGCCGCCCGAACCCTTGATGGTGGTGCGACTTCACGGGCGCGCGGTCGCCCAGCAGCGCGCCGAGGCGCGTGCCCGGATCGACGGTGACGTCGTGGTCGGCGAAGGCGCCCGGCGTGTGCTTGTGCTTCTCGTCGCCGACGACGTCCGGCAGGTGCTGGACGAGGTCGCCGCCGCGCGCCACGTTCAGCACCTGCGAGCCGCGGCAGACCGCGAGCACCGGCAGGTCGCGCTCGAGCGCGGCGACGAGGAGCGCGAGCTCGCCGCGGTCGCGGTCGGCGCGCACGCCGTTCGTGGCCGGGTGCGGGCTCTGGCCGTACGTCTCCGGGTCGAGGTCGGAGCCGCCGGAGAAGAGCAGGCCGTCGAGCGCGTCAAGCGTCTCCTCGATCCCCTCGTCGCTCGGCGGGACGAGCAGCGGCCGCCCGCCGGCCGACTCGATCGCGCGCACGTAGGCAAGCGGCACGAGCGCCGCCGGCAGCTCCCACGTTCCCCAGCGCACCCCCGGCTCGGCGTAGGCCGTAATGCCGACGAGCGGACGAACCTTGTGTTGTTTCAACACAAGCCTCCTCGCTCCCCCGCTCCGCCGCGCTTCACGGCGAGAAAGTGTTGTTGAAACACAAAGTCCTAGCCGCGTTCGAAGAACCGCTCGCGCTCGTAGCAGGTGACCGCTTTGTCGAAGAGCGCCTGCTCGGTCCGCGCGTAGTTGAGGTAGTGATCGACGACCTCGTCGCCGAACGCACCGCGGGCCATCGTTCCGGACTCGAGCGCGTCGGTCGCCTCGCGCAGCGAGTGCGGGAAGCGCTCCGCGTTGGACTCGTACGCGTTGCCCTCGAGCGCCTTCGGCAGCCGAAGCGTGTTCTCGATTCCGTGCAGCCCGGCCGCGATGATCGCCGCGAACGCGAGGTACGGGTTGGCGTCGGCTCCCGGGATCCTGGTCTCGGTCCGCAGCGCCGGCCCACGTCCGACGATCCGGAAGCCGCAGGTGCGGTTGTCGTGCCCCCAC
>Ga0136633_1003492_pt1 | contig 10317 bp, 14 predicted proteins | sample AntDrymeUQ832206_2_FD_105494 | JGI IMG/M metagenome (GOLD analysis project Ga0136633, IMG submission 105494) | Polar desert sand microbial communities from Dry Valleys, Antarctica - metaG UQ83 (22.06) | ecosystem: Environmental > Terrestrial > Soil > Desert | place: Antarctica: Dry Valley...
GGGCCATACGGACCGGTGTTCGGGTCGTTGGCGCCTTCACCGCCGTCATGGTGGCCGCAATCACCACCGAGGGAGAGAGCGACGCCCCCGCTCGAAACGGGCACTTCGTGCCGGCTCACCTAGGACCTGTTGCACGAACCGTCGACGACGAAGGCAGGTCTTTTGACCGAATCCTAGCTGGGGTGCCCCTCCGACTCGTCCGGCGCCTCCGCAACTGGCTCGACTGACACCGGCTCTGCCGCAACCGGCTCTGCCGCAACCGGCTCTGCCGCAACCGGCTCTGCAGCGCCGACCGGCTCGGCGAGAACCTGCTCGGCGGCAACCGGCTGTCCCTCGACGTCGGCCTGCGGCTCGGCCGGGCGTGCGGACTCGCTCGCCTCAGAGGGCGGGGGCGAAGGAGCGGCGGCGGGAGGGGCAGGAGGCCGGCGGGGCGGGGGCGGCGGGACCGGTCGGGCTCCGGGCGACTCGCCCAGCAGCGGGCCCAGGGCCGGGACCTTGGGGATCGCCTGGCGGATGGTCTTGACCGTCGCCTCATCGGCGCCGGCGGGCAGGCCCTTCGGCACGATGCTGCGCCGCACCGGCGAGGCGAGCACAGCCTCGAGCAGGGCGAGCCAACGGTCGGGTGCGGTGTCGGAGGTCATGGCGTCGCCCACAGCGGTGCTCAAGCCGCCGCTCAGCTCGGCCGGCAGCCGAAGCCCCTGCTCGGGCGCCCGGCTGCTCACCCGAAGGGCGCGCACGACACGGCCTTCGGTGAGGCAGGTGGAGATCTCCTCCACCCAAGTCTGGCGCTCGGCGGCACTGCGTCGCTCGAGGCCCTCCTTCAACTGGGTGACCAGAGCCCTGCTCTCCTCGTCTCGTCCGGCGGCGTCGGCTCCCGCTACGACCGTGCGCAGGTCGCGTAGACCGACCTCGTCGACTATGGCGGCGGCCGCCTCGGCCCGGTCCCGCCACTCTGCCGCCCGCAGGCTGGGCAGCAGCTCCTCGGCCAGCGTCAGCAGCGCTTCCGGACGGATCTCCGGGGCGCCGGCGGCCCGAGCCTGCACGTTCTGCTCCTCGACCGCACTGCGGACGCCGGCCAAACCGCCGCGTAAGACCTGCTCGGCGATGGCCCGCTGCTCCGGCGGAAGGGCGGCCAGCACCGCCTCTCGGTGCACCCGTGCGGGCTGGAGGCGTTTGGCCGCCGCCCGGGGTCGCGCCGGTCCGGCGCCGGCCTGCGCGCGCGCCGGGCGCTCGCGGCCCGCTCCCTCGCGGGACGGACGGCCGCCCTCCCGCGGCGGACGGTCGCCAGTGGGCCGGTCGCCGGGCGGCCGCTCGCCGCGCGGGCGCTCGGGCCGGTCGGGACGGACGCGCTCACGTTCGGTCGTTGCTCCGGAGCCGCCGCCTTCCCTCCGGGCACCGTCACGAGGACTGCCGGGCCCGGGCGTCGCCCGCGGGCGAGTCGACCCCGGTCCGCCCGGACGGCCACCCGGGCCTCCAGGACCGCCGGGTCCTCCGGGACGCCCGGAACCAAACCCTCCGCCACCGAAGCGGTCGTTCCGCCCACCCCGGTCTCCGCGGTCACCCCGCCGGCCTCGATCGCCGTCCTCCCACCCGGGCTTGAGCGGGCTGTGGGTGACCAGCTCCTCCTCCTTGCCCGATCCAAGGATCGGCAGGACGTCGGCGTCGGCCTTCCGGGCCTTGGCCTTGGGGGCAGTGACCGACGTGACGTTGATGCCGTCGAGGTCGAAGTCGGCCTCGGCCTTCAGCACGTCGCCGACCTTGGCGCCATCATGGAGCACCGAAGCGGCAACCACGCCCTTGGGCTGGCGCGCTCCGGCCGCCCGCCACGTCCATGTGCCGTCGGGGCGCGAGCTGGTCAGTTCGATGTCGATGCGGGGCATGCTGGTCCTATCCGGTTTGGGGACATGAGTGCACTTGGGGCGAACCATCCGGCGCCGCTGCGGCGCCACGTCGGTTCGAGTCCCGTCCCATTGCCCCGAACGCTAGCCGTGGCGGCGCTTGGGCGTCCTTCCTTGGAGCACAGCCGTCACCGCCGGCGATGTTTCCCCGTGCTGCGCGGACGGTAGGACGGTGACGCGGACAGGTGACCCGAAGGCAACGAGCGAGGTGAGCCCCATGGCCCAGCAGACGACCGATCTCCGACCCACCCAGGGGCACGCGCTCGTCACCGGCCAGGGGAAGACGTCGATCGCAGACTCGGTCGTGGAGAAGATCGCCGGCGTTGCCGCCCGGGAGGTCTCCGGTGTGCACGAGATGGGCCGGGGAGCAGCCCGGGCGTTCGGCAGCATCAAGGAGAAGCTGCCGGTCGGTGGCTCCGGCCCCAACGTCACCCAGGGCGTGAAGGTGGAGGTCGGCGAGCGCCAGGCCGCCATCGACATCGACCTGGTCGTCGACTACGGGGTGTCGATCCCCGACGTGTCCCAATCGGTGCGCGACAACATCATCCAGCGCGTCGAGCGGATGACGGGCCTGCAGGTCACAGAAGTCAATATCTCCGTCGACGACGTCTACCTCGGCGACGAGAGCGCCCCAGAGCCGCCCCGGGTCCAGTGAGCACACCCGCTCCGGGTGCAGTGGGCAGAGCCGACCTCGAAGGGGTCGCCGCAGCCGCGCTCGGATGCCCGCTGATCGCCGAGCTGACCGGCGGCGGGTACGGGGAGATCGCCACCTACCGGCCCGGTCGCCGGATCGTCGGGGTGCGCGAGATCGACGGAGTGGTCGAGGTGCACGTGGTAGCCAAGTGGGGAACGCCCCTCCCGGAGGTGGCCGAGATCGTGCGGGCGGCGGTGGCACCCTCGGCCGGCGACCTGCCGGTGTCGGTGTTCGTGGACGACATCGAAGTGCCCACCGACCCCGCCCGCGCCGCGCTCGAGGAGGCACCGGTTGTCGGCCCATGAGGTGCTGGGCGTGAGCCCGACCGCCAACCGTCGCGAGGTTACGAACGCCTTCCGGCGCTACGCCCTCGACCACCATCCCGATCGCGGGGGTGACCCATCCCGCTTCCAGGCCGGTGTGGACGCCTACCAGCAGCTCACCGGCTCCCGTCCGCCCCGGTCAGGCGCCGGCGGGGCGGTTGTCTTCCACCGTCGGTCCCGGCCCGGCGTGTCCACGCTCCTGCGGATGGCCGGTCGCCGGCTGGCCGCCTTCCGTCGCCCCTAACCAGGAGGTACGAAATGCAACCCACGATCGTCGGCCTGTTCGTCGGCCTACTGCTTGGCCTGGCCCTGGCCTTCGACGGCTTCGGATCCATGCTCATCGTCGCCTTCTGCGGAGCGGTCGGCTACGTGGTCATGAAGGTCGTTCAGGGCGAGATCGACCTGACGCCGTACCTGGGCGGCGGAGGCAAGATCCGCCGGTGACCACCCAACTCCCCGTCGACCCAGGTGGCCCTACTGCCGACCTGCAGCGGGCCGGGCTCGTCACCAGTCGGGGCGAGACCATCATTGGCCCGACCGTGGTGGAGAAGATCGCCACCCGGGCGGCGTCGGAGGTCGACGGAGTGGGTGGCGTCCTCCAGACCGGACTGTCCCGCCTTCTGCCGTGGACGGTGGGCGGCACCTCGCCGGCGCGGGCGTCCGCCGAAGTCGGTGTCGAGACGGTGACCGTAGACCTCACCGTCAACGTCCTCTATCCCCAGCCGGTGGCGACGGTGACCAACGGGGTACGAGCCCATGTGACCCGCCGCTTGGCGGAGTTGTGCGGCCTGCGGGCCACCGAGGTGAACATTGCAGTGCCCGCACTGGTCATCCCGCCTCGTGGCGCCCGCCGGCGGGTGGAGTAGTCGACGATGCGAGTCGCCAACCGGGTCATCGCCGCCGTTCTCGCCCTCGCGCTGTTCGTGGGAGGGCTGCTGGTCGCCGTGGAGATCGTCGTCGCCGGGTTCGACCGGCGGCCCTGGGTTCTGCCCCACGACCGCTGGTACACCAGCGCCCGCCTCCGGAGCTGGGAGTCGGCGCCGCCGCGTTGGATCTTCATCGGGCTGATCGCCGCCGGGTTCATGCTGTTGTTGCTGCAACTGGCCCGCCGTCGCCCGAGCGCACTCGCCCTCGCGCCGGGCGCCATCCCCGCCGATGTAGGCCGCCGCAGCCTGGAGAAGGCTCTGGTCCGGGAGGCGACCCGCGTCGACGGCATCTCTGCGGCCAGAGCGAAGGTCGGCGACGACAAGGCTGAGGTCGTCGCCAGCTCGAACCGTCGCCAGACCGACGATCTCGGCCCACGGGTCACCCAGGCGCTCGATCGGCGCCTCAGCGCCGTCGGCCTGGCCCGGCCGCCGACGGTCAGGGTGAAGGTCCAGGGTCGGAGCGACCGATGAGGCGCATCCCCGATCGGCTGAACAGCACCGTCCTCACCCTTCTGGCCCTGATCCTCCTGGGAGTCGGGGTGTACGGGCTGGCCCGCGGGTACGGGGCCTTCGGCGACGCCCGTGCCGCCGATCCCGTGCTCGGAGACGACGTCCGCGACTTCGTGTCCCGCAACGCCAACTGGTTCTGGCCGCTGGCCGCGGTGGTGTCGCTCCTCCTGAGCTGGATCGGGTTGCGCTGGCTCCTGGCCCAGATCGCCACGCCGGCGGTGAACCGTCTGCCGGTGCGGGCAGACGGACCGGGTCACACCGAGCTGTCCGCATCCGGAGCGACGGCGGCACTGGCCGCGGACATCGAGGAGTACGACGGGGTGCGGGGAGCGCGGGCCCGGTTGGTGAGCGACCACCCTCCGGAGGTCGAGGTCACCGTGGACGTCCACGACGACGTCGACGTGGCCACCGTCCGCCGGCGGATCGAGGAGCACGCCCTGGCCCGGTTCCGGCAGGCCCTCGAGCTGAAGGACCTGCGAGCCCGGGTCCACGTCCGCCTGGCCGAACGGGCCGGTCGCACCGTCCGCTGATCCCCGCCATTGCCGGCGGCGGAGGGATCTTTCGCGACGAGGCCTACCAGGCACTGAGGCGCGCTGTGTGTGCCCACGACGTACCCGGCCGGCAGCCGATGCTCGGGCTTCCTGGTCGTCCAGTAGGCCTATCTCGATGTGGTCCTGACCAACGGACGGCTCCTGCTGTCGGCGAGACGTTGCTCCTTGCCCACCTCACTAGCTCTCGCTCCGAGTGCGAGGTTTCAGGGCCGATTACCGTGGACAAACTGCCGCTACAAGATGTCGGTCACCGGAGACGCGCCCGTGCTGGAAGCATGCATCGAGATGGAGAGCGACGCCGCGCTCGTGAGCGTCGTTCGCCGGTTCGTTGACCAGACGGTGACCGAGTGGGAGCTCGACCCGATGCGTGACGACGCGCGGCTGATCGCCACCGAGCTCGCCGCCAACGCCATCTTGCACGCACGCACTGCGTTCAAGGTCACGCTGAGGTCGAACGGCTTCGGCTTTCTGCGCATCGAGGTGCGCGACGACAACAGCCGCATGCCCGCTCCTGCGGGACCGCCTGAGGGCGCCACCAGCGGGCGTGGTCTGGGCCGAGATCGGCAAGCTGGGAACCTCGGACGCAGTCGACTGCCTGGACCTGGGGGATTTCGCCACCGCCGAGCCGACCCACGAAGGCGCCGATGCTGGCCAGTCGTCGGCAGAGGGACCAGCTATCCGGTAAGACCCGTTTCGGACCCTCGAATCTGGTCTTGGCGGCCTCTTGCAGCGGCGAGTGGCGAGTGGCAGATTGCTCAACTCGGTAGTCGTGGCGAGCCTGGGTCGTCGGCTGTGCGGGCCGGTCTCTGCCGTCCGACCCCCACGGCGCAAAGACGGGCCGAGGACCAACTGCGGCTGTAGGCACGGTTGCTCGACGGGGTCGGCGAAGCGGTTATCGCCACCGACCTCAACGGCTCGATCATCTACTGGGGCCCGGGCGCCGAGGAGCTTTACGGCTGGACGGCGCAGGAGGCGCTGACCCGGTCAATTGGGGAGGTCACGCCATCGGACGCCGGCACTTTCCGGCTGATGAGCGGCTCCGATCACAGATCGGCGAGGAAGGGAATCAACCACTTGGGCAGGCGGGTCTCGCACCACAGGGCGGCGATGGTGGCGATAGAGAAGGCGGGCTCGACCGGCAGGTACACGACCTCCGGGAACCGGAGCGCCAGCTGCTCACCGCTCAGGCCCACCCCGAGTCCGGCGGCGATGGCCAGGGCCTGCGTCTGGGCGTCGCTGACCTCGTGCTCGAGGCGCAACGTGAACCCGGCGTTCATGCAGGCCTGGATGTAGTTGTCGAAGACCACCGGCTCCACCCGCCGGGGGAACATGACGAACCGTTCCTCGGCGAGGTCGACGAGCTTCACCGACGGTCCCGTCGCCAACGGATGGCAGGACGGCAGGATGGCGATGAGCCGCTCGTCACGCAGCGGACGCACGATGACGTCCTCCGACGGAGGTTCGGTGATCCGGCCGATGACCACGTCGACCCGGCGGGATCGCAGCGCGGAAACCTGGTCGCGCTCCGGGAGCTGGTGGATGACCATGTTGGTCTCCGGTGACGCCGCCCTGAGCCGGCGCAGCAGAGCCAGCACAAGGTCGTACAGTCCACCGTAGGAGTACCCCACCCGCAGCCGCCCGACCTCGCCCCGACCGGCCCGTCGAACCTCCCGGGCGGTGGCTTCCATCTCCTGCACCAGGCTCTGGGCGTCGCCGAGAAGGAGCTCGCCGGCGTTCGTGAGGCGGACCGGACGGCTGGTTCGGTCGAAGAGCTCGGTCTCCAGCTCCGCCTCCAGCCGTCGGATCTGCTGGCTGAGCGACGGCTGCGCGATATTGAGTCGCTGTGCGGCACGACTGAAATTTTGTTCCTCTGCCAGGGCGAGGAAGTACTGCAGATGGCGCAATTCCATCAGACTATCCTCACATAGGACCAGGCTATTGTGTCCATAGCCACCCATCTATTATTGCGATCAGGCTCGAATGACATCTCGGTAAACTATTGGACGCCCGAGAGGAGTTCGTGGTTAGATACGCATGAGACGCAGCGCGATAGCCCTTCGTCGACTGTCGGAATGAGGCGGCCGGAACGTAGACGGAGTACATCATGGAAATCCCGGCTATCCGCGGCGCTGGCTCTCGCACGCTTCCGTGTCCCCGACCGGTCGTCCGGGCCACCAGTGGACATCGCCAGCCCTGCTATCTCCGGCGCGACACGCTCCTGTCCCGACATCTCCTGCTGAATCATGCGTTGATCCGAATCGTTCCGCGGCGCTTCTGCCGTTGATGCAACCGTATCCTGGGGATGTCCGCCGTAAATCGGCGGTCCCCCGGAAGCAACCTTCCTTACTATGTACGGTCGGAGGACGCTTCGGGTGAACGTTACCGTCCGATGAAGTGTCGGAGAATGCACGACCTCGAAACGACGGGGGATCAGGCGTGCGAGACATGTGGTTCGGCGCTGCAATCCCGGCAGGACGAGCGGGAAATGCCCGACTGGGTTTCAGCGATCCGTTCATCCATCGAGCGCTCGAAGGTGCCGAGCGGCTCGTCGTGGACGCCGATGGTCATGCCGGTGGAGGCCCGGCCCACGTCGCCCGGAGGCCGGCTGCGCAGATAGAGGGCGCCTCGGGCCTTGTGGGTACCCCGGAACCGGCCTAGGGCGGCGACACATGCGTCGAACCTATCGGTCAGATCGTCACATCGGGACTCCTGTACGAAGCACCGGAGGGCAGGTCCGGCCAGGTCGAGAGTCCTCAGGAACCGGCGATGGGGGGGCGGCATGTGCCGCCGCGCCGATCCGGCCAGCTTGGCCAGGGCCGAACGGCTCCCGATGCCGAGCGCAGCGTCGATGGCCTGGACGGTGCCGAGCTGCATCCCGCTCGGCCCGCCTCGGGGTGCCCACGCATAGGTCGGCTGGATCAGCTCCAGCCACACCGCAGGGTCGATGGTGCGTGTCCGGACGTTCGAGCTGAAGCCGAGGGTCATGGCGGCGATGGCGCTCTGCAGCCGGTGGAGCGCACCGGTCGTCTCCTCGACTCGACGGGCGCCCGCGTGCTCGATCCCCTCGACGATCGCACGCACGACGGCGGCTCCGGAGGCCTCCATGAGCACGAACGCAATGGAGAAACTCTCGAGGTCGGCATCGACGGGCGGCGCCAGCCAGTTGCGAGCGACACGCAAGGAGCCTCGACTGAGCTCATCGGGGGCGTAGGGGGCTCCGCCGGGGCGGTCGGTCATCTGCCAGTTCGTGAGGTGGAGGGTCCATGCCGATCCCACCCGTGGCTGACCGGTTGCGTTGGCGAGCACGCCCCATGGCCCGGCGATACCGGGTGGCAGGCGGACCCGGTGTTCGTCGAACCGCGCTGCGACCGGGGGCACCGAGTCCCACCGGTAGGTGTGCCCAAGGGCGCAGAGCGCAGTCATCAGCGCGTCGGACTGGCCGGTGTCGAGTGCGGCTATGGCCCTTCGTACGTCGGCACGGTCACGTCGGAACTCCCGGTCCAGCCATGCGCGGACGCCGCCGTGCCTGCGGGGGTACCGAGCCGGAAGCTCCCCACAGGCCGACAGGTAGGCCGAGAACACGACGGGGAGGTCGAGGATAGGCACCCGCTGCGGGAGGAACGCCCCGATCCCGCCCAGCTCGACCTCGTAGGACTTCCGTACTGTGGCGGCGACGTGCGACTTCGTCAGTCTCCGCTTCGGCTGTGCGGCGAGCCGTACCGTTCCCATGTGGTCTCTCGTGGCGTGAGGAAGCTTGAGGTGAGATTGACCGCTCGGCAACCCTAGATCCGAGCGATCTCCAGTGGGCGATGATCGGTTCGGTCGCCGCCGAACGTCGAGCCGATACTGCCCGCCAACCGAAACTACGCCGCGAGGTGCGTGGTGTCTATAGGACGCCCGCAGATGAGCGAGTCCGGTGGGTAGCCGGCCACGCGACGGGTAGACCACAAGGATACCGTCGACGACGTGGAGCCCCGGTCAGTCGAACCAGACGGCACCGGAGGGGGCGAGGACCCGAGCCCGGAGTCCCGCCGCCTCGACCGGGAGCTGCTCGAGCTGCTGAACGAGTTGCGGGTGGTGCTCCCGGGGGTGCAGGCGCTCTTCGCCTTCCTGCTCATCGTCCCTTTCAACGATCGCTTCGCCACCGTCACCGGTCGGGAGCAAACCGTCTACGTCGTCGCCCTCATGGCCTCGGCCCTCGCCTGCATCCTGCTCATCACCGCCCCTGCGTTCCACCGTCTCCGATTCCGCCGCCACGACAAGGCACAGCTGATCCGGATCGGGAACCGCTGCGCCATCGCCGGGATGGCGGCCCTCGCCGTGGCCATGGCGGCCGCCGTCTTCCTCGTGACCGAGGTGCTGCTTGGCGCCCGGTGGGCCGCTCTCCTGACTGCAGGCGTCGCAGTGCCGATCGTCGTCCTGTGGTGGATCGTCCCCGTGGTCTTCGGACACGATCGTCCCTGAGGCGCCGACCACCCGCTCCTTGGCTCGTTGGGCTATACCGCCGATCACTCCGTCGGCTCCGTCCTGCTGTTCCGTCACCCCGGCCGGTTCGCCATCGCCCTCGAGGAGTCCGCCGACATGGTCCCGGGGATGCTGTACAGCCGCATGCGGCCGGGCCTCAACCACCTGGCCTTCCACGTGGAGTCGACCGAGGTCCTGAACACGATCTGCGATGAGGCGCCCGAGAACGGTTGGTCGTTCCTTCCCGCCGATCGCCACCCCATCGCCGGCGGCGCCCATGTGGCCTACCTGGAGGACCGCAACGGCTTCGAGGTGGAACTGGTGGCACCGACAGGCCCGTGATTGATGGCAGCATCGGAAGCGTGCCGGCGCGTGGCACGATCTCGCGTGTGACCAGCAGCACCGCTGAGGCGCAGCACCTGCGCGATCTCGCCTTGCTGCGCCGGGTCCGAGACCGGATCGACCGTGCCTACACCCAACCGCTGGACGTCGAGGCGCTGGCCCGGGGTGCGCACATGTCGGCGGGCCACCTCAGCCGCCAGTTCCGGCTCGCCTACGGCGAGTCGCCGTACTCCTACCTCATGACGCGGCGCATCGAGCGGGCGATGGCACTGCTGCGCCGTGGCGATCTGAGCGTCACCGAAGTCTGCTTCGCAGTCGGCTGCTCCTCACTCGGCACCTTCAGCACCCGGTTCACCGAGCTGGTCGGTGTCCCGCCGAGCGTCTACCGGCGACAGGCCGCCCACGGGACAGCGGGGATGCCGTCGTGCGTGGCGAAGCAGGTGACGAGAACGGTCAGGAATCGAGAAGCGCCGGAACCGAGCCGTACTTAGCCCGGACCTTTCAACAAGCTCCTCGGTAACGGCCGTGTACGACTGATGCTGCGACGGGCCTGCCGGCGGGGGTGTCGGATCGCTGGATCGGAGGATTCGGGACGCGGCTGAACAACGA